>Ga0105240_10010564_pt1 | contig 12968 bp, 12 predicted proteins | sample KBSC54metaG_FD_80426 | JGI IMG/M metagenome (GOLD analysis project Ga0105240, IMG submission 80426) | Corn rhizosphere microbial communities from Kellogg Biological Station, Michigan, USA - KBS C5-4 metaG | ecosystem: Host-associated > Plants > Roots > Rhizosphere > Soil | place: Michigan, USA... | reverse complement strand
GCCACCGGCATTGAGCCGGTCGACGCGTTCGGGGTCGAGGTCGAGGCAGAGCACGTCGTTGCCCACATCGGCCAGGCAGGCCGCGGTGACCAATCCGACATAGCCGGCGCCGAACACGGTGACGTTCATGTCGCGGCTGCGGTATCGCCGAGCAACTCCAGTGCGTACCCTTCGAGTTGTTCGGCACGGTGGGCGGCCGTGTGCTCGGCGATGATGCGGGCGCGCGCGCGTGCGGCCAGCTCGAGCCGCTCGTCCTCGCCGAAACCGTTCAGCACGGCCAGCACGTCCTCGCCCCGGCCGGCCAGCAGGATCTCACGGCGCGGCACGAACAGCGTGTCCAGGCCGGGCCAGCGGTCGCTGATGATCGGCGTGCCGCAAGCGGCCGCCTCGAACAGCCGGACGCTGGGCGACCAGCCCGCCTGGATCATGTCGGCGCGGGTGATGTTCAGCGTGAAGCGCTGGCGGTTGTAAAACTCCCGATGCCTGGCCGGAGGCAAGTGCGGCTGGTATTGCACGTTCGAAGGCCACGCGGTGTTCGCCGGGTACTGCGGCCCGGCGACGATGAAGCGGCCGTGCGGATATTGGCTGGCCGGCTGCAGCAGCAACTCGTCCACACTGCGCTGCCGGTCGACACTGTAGGTTCCCATGTATCCCAGGTCCCAGGCCGGCGGCTGCGGCTGCGGGTAATACAGCTGCGGATCGACCGAGCAATACAGGACTCGCGCCCGCGGGGCGCCATATTCGTGCTCCAGGCGAAGCAGGGTCGGTCCGCCGGTGAACGACAGGTACAAGTCATACCGGGGGATCTGCGAGGGCTTGAGGTACTCGTGCTCGCCGCGCGCCAGGCGCCCCAGCGTCACGGGCGTGTCGATGTCGTAGAACGCCTTGATGCCGCCGGCCCGGCGCTGCACCCAATCGCCCACCGCCGCCCCATCGGGAACGAAGGAGCCGACGATGACGAGATCGGCATCGCGCACCGGCGCGGCGAACGAGTCGCGCAATTCATCCAGGCTGCCATACAAGCGCGTGCGGCCATAAGGCGGGCGCGGCAGGTCGCGGTTCTGCGCATACCAGGGTTGGTCGCGCTCCAGGAACAGCAGATCGTGGCCGCGCCGCACCAGTTCGCGCACCAGGGCGCGGTAAGTGGTGGCGTGGCCGTTGCCCCATGACGAGGTGATCGACAGACCCAGGATGACGATCTTCAGGCCGCTGCTCATGATGCGAATTCCGCCGCTTGCGATGCTTCTCGTCCTTGCAGCACCGCCTCGAGCTGCGCCGCGCGATGAGCGTACGTGTGCTCGGCGAGCACGCGCCGGTAAGCCGCTTGCCCTATCGTGTGCGCGCTCCGGCCGTCGAGCTGGCGCAGGTGCTGCGCGACTTGCTCGCCATCGTGCGCGACCAGCATCTCGGTGCCGGGATCGAAAAACTGCTCCAGTCCATCCCACGCATCCGTGATCACGCAGGCGGCGGCGCCCGCGGCCTCGAACACCCGCGTGGCCGGCGAGAAACCGTAGCGCGCCATGCTTTCCCGGCTGATGTTGAGCACTGCCCGCGGCGTGCAGTTGAAGGCATTGTGGTGGGCCGTGTAGACATGGCCGAGATACTTCACGTTCGGGGGCAGCGGCTTGCCCTGCCATCCGCTGCCGCCCAGCAACATGCGATGTTCGGGCAGCAATCGCGCGGCCTTCAGGAAGAATTCCTCCACGCGCGCTTCACGATCGGGCAACCGGTTGCCCAGGAACGCGAGTTGCGCCTCGAAGTGCGGCTCGGGAGGAACGGGATGGTGCGTCGACGGATCCAGGGCGTTGTAGATCGGCACGCACTCACGCGCGCCGAGCGCGAGATAGGCGCGCCGCACCGGCTCGCCGCCGCCGTAAGTCAGGACGAGGTCGTAGCGCGGCACCAGTGCCCGCAAGGCGTCGTGCTCGTCGCCCTGCATGCGGTCCAGCGTCGCGGGCGCGTCCACATCCCAGAAGGCGACCGTGCAGCCGGGAGCTTGCAGATCGAGCACTGCGCGCTCCAGCAGCTCGTCGAACACGCCGACGCCGCTGGCCTTGACCACCAGGTCGGCGCCGCGCGCGGATTGCACCGCGTGCAGCGCATTGGATTGCGACTGGGCCGGATAAACCACCACATCGGCCCAAGGCGGGTCGGCGATATCGCGGTGCGCCTGCCGCTCGAACGCGTCCGGTTCATAGAAGGTGACCTGGTGGCCGCGCTCGTGCAACGCGCGAACGATGCCGCGGTAGTAAGTGGCCGCGCCGTTCCAGTACGCCGAGACCAGGCTGGAGCCGAAGAAGGCGATCTTCATGCCTTGACCTCCCTTGTCCTTCGCGGCGACGGCGGCGCCAGCTCCGCGTAGATCGCCAGCAGCTCGTCCACGCGATGCGCGCAGGTGTGGCGCGCCAGGATCGTGCGGCGTCCGTGCTCGGCCAGCTGGCGCGCGAGCTGCGGCTCGTGCAGCACGGCGCGCAATTGTTGCCGCATGTGCCCGCCATCGCTTGCGACGAGGTAGTCCGCGCCCGGCTCGAACAGGCCTTCGCAGTCGTCCCAGGGCGCGCAGACGAGCGGGATGCCGCAGGCCATTGCCTCGAACACGCGGATCGTGGGGATGCCGGGCAGCGCTTGCACATAGGGACGGCGCGGCACGTGAACGGTGACGCGGTAGCGCGCGAACACTTGCGGCGCCTTGTAGTTGGGCAACCAGCCGCCGTACGCGATGCCGGCATCGGCCAGGCTGCGCTGGGCGTGCTCGGGATAGCGCACGCCATACAGCTTCGCATTCAATCCGAGCGCACGCACCGGCTCCAACAGGTACTCGCGCAATTCGGCGCTGCGTTCCTCGTCGCCCCAATTGCCGATCCAGACCAGGTCGCCCTCGCGGCGCAGGCCGCCCATCGGCTTGAATACCCGCGGGTCGGCGGCCTCGTGCCAGGTCCATGCGCGCTGTGCCCAGCCAGCCTGGATGTAGCGGTTGCGGATGACGCTGCCGAAGGCGAGCACGCCGTCGTAGTTTCGCAAGTCGTAAGCCGCCATGCTGGCCGGATCGGTGACGCAGCGGTGATGCGTATCGTGGAACAGCAAGCGGTAATGGCGATTCGCATTTCGATGCGCTCCGATGCGCTTGACCAGCTCGTGTTCGTTCCACTCGTGCACCAGGACCAGGTCCGCGTCGTCCAGCACCGCGCCCAGGTCAAGTTCGTCCTTGCGGTAACGCCGGCCCGTCAACGCGGGATAGGCGCGCGCGAAGTCCCGCAGCGGCTGCTCGCCGTGTTGCGCGACGAGGTGGGTCACGCTCCACGCATCGGCCGGCTCGTACACCTCGACGTCATGTCCGCGCGCCAGCAACTCGCCGCACACGCCGCGCAGGAAATGAGCGTTGCCGTGGTTCCAGTCGGATACCAGGGAATGGCAAAACAAGATCACGCGCATTGCAACTCCTTCACGGGTTGCGACGCGAATGAAGGATTGAGCATGGTATAGGCGGCGACATACGAATCGGCCATTCGCTCGGGCGTGAGCTGCAAGGCGCGAGCCAGTGCCGCTTCACCACGCCGCAGGCGATCGAGCGGATCGTTGATCAGGCGCCGCAGTGCCGTCTCGAGCCCGGCATGATCGTCCGGCGCAACATACAAGGCGGCAGGCCCCCAGGTTTCGCGCAGGCTCGCGATGTCACCCAGCACCAGCGCGCACCCGCTGAGCGCAGCTTCCAGGACCGACAGGCCGAAGGGCTCGTAGCGGGCCGGCAAGGCGTAGATCGCCGCTGCGGACAAATGCCGCGCCAGCTCCTGGGTTGTCAATTCGCCGAGGCAGCAGGCCGAAAAAGCGGGTGTGCTGCCACCATCCGGATGCGCGATGGAACCCGCCAGTTGCACCGGCCACGGCAGGTGCGCCGCAACGGCTTGCAGTGCTCCAAGGTTCTTGCCCGCGTCCCACAGCCGGCCTGCCGCGAAGATGCAGCCTCGCTTCGCGCCCGGCCGGAACAAGGCCGGGTTGCGGCCGTTGCGCAGCACCAGCGCCGCGTGCGTGTAGCCGTAATTGCGCACCAGTGTCTGCAACATCGCGCGCGTGGGCGCCGCCACCAGTGTCGCCGCCGCCAATCCGCGCGCCACCTTGCGCCGGTACTTGTCCCACTGCGGCGGCGCCGGCTCGCCGTGCACCGCCTGCCACCACGACAGCACGCAGGAATGCGCGACCAACAGCGTCGGCGCGGAAAATGGCAGGGAGCCGAACGCGAACTGGTTCAGGTGAACGACGTCCGGCCGGAAATCGCGTTCGATGCGCAATAGCCAGGCGCCGGCCCGGGCGACGTCGTCCCACGCGTCCTGCATCCATTCCAGCTTGAAGGAACTCTCATGGAGCTGCACCGCACGGATGCCCGCCAACTGCGCCCGCTGTGCGGCGCTCACGGGCCCGCCCATCGTTGCCAATGCCACCGTCATGCCTCGGCGTGCGAGCGCGATGCTCAATTCGACCGCATAGGTCCAGACGCCGCCCACCGTGTCGGCGGTGATGAGGATCCGTCGCCGATGGCTAGCGTCCATAGATGGCGTCCATCACCGCGGCGGTTTGCAGCACGGCTTCGATCGCGGGTGAGTAGCGCGCGCCGCCGGCCAGTTGACGCGCCCACGCGACGATGGCGCGTCCGCCCCATTCGTCCGGCGGGTCCGACAATGCGCTGCGCCGCGTGCCTTCATACCGCTCGGCGCTGAAGTCGTAAAACGATCCATTCACGTTGCGCCACGCGGCCCCGCCGTGCGTTGCGTGAAAGTGCGCTTCGATGACGGCGTCGTGCCCGGCCGCGAGATTCCACGAACACGCGATCCGCGCCGTGGCGCCGTTGGCCAGGTCGAGCTGCGCGAACGCGAAGTCCTCGACCTCCTCGCAGCCGGCGGCCAGCAAGCGGCCTTGCGCATAGAGCTTGCTGGACACATGCCGCACTGGCGGAAAGCCAAGCGTCCACAGCGCCAGGTCCACCAGGTGCGTGCCCAGGTCGATGGCGCAACCGCCGCCCGCGAGCGCCGCGTCGCGAAACCACGGCTTGTCGGGCCCGTACGCGTTATGAAAAACCAGATCGGCCGCATAGACCGGGCCGAGCTCCCCCTCGGCAACGCAGTTGCGAATTCGCCGCATGCCCTCGGTGTAACGATAGGAAAGATCACAGCCCAGCAGGCGATCGGCGGCACGCGCGGCTGACACGATCTCGCGCGATTCCTGCAAGGTACGCGCCAGCGGCTTCTGGCAGAACACGGCCACGCCGCGCTCCAGCAAGGCGCGTGCTTGCGCCGCGTGCATGGCGCTGGGTGTCGCGATCACGGCGCCGTCGAGATCGAACTGAAGCAAATCATCCAGTGACGTCACGGCCGCGGCGCGCGGCGCCAGTTGCAGCGCACGCTCGCGCGCGTCGCTGCCCGGGTCCGCCACGGCGACGACCTCGCAAGCCTGCTGCGCCAGCAGCGCTTGCATGCGATGCTGGCCGATCCAGCCCAGACCGAGAAATCCCAGCCTCATGCGACCACCAGCGCTTTCATGAAACCGTCGGGACGGGTGCGCGTCAATTCGAGCGCTTCACCCAGCCGCTCGAGTGGCAGCGTGTGCGTGTACAGCGGCGCCGGATCGAGCACGCCATCGATCATCAATTCGACGGCGGTTTGCATGCCGTCGACATAGGCCCGTGGATCGCGTTCATGCGCGTTGATGACGTCGATGCCGCGCCAATTCCACAGCTGCAGGTTGACTTGCCGCAGCCCGTCCTGGTGGTAGCCCGCGATGATGAGGCGCCCGCGCTCCGCCGTCATTTCGCCCGCGAGGTCCAGCGGCCACTGCAGGCCCGTGGCCTCGATCACGCGTTCGCACCAGCGGCCGCCGGTCAGTGCCTTGACCTGCTCGAGGATCTTTTGATGGTCGTCGAGCGCGATGGTGTACTGGGCGCCGCAGCGGCGTGCAAGGTCCAGTGCGAACGGCCGCCGCGACAGAGCGATCACGCGCGCGCCGGCATGCGAAGCGAGTTGCGTCAGCAGCGCGCCCAGAAACCCGATGCCCACGATCGCGACGGTCTGGCTACGCTCGATCCGGGCGCGCTTGAAGATATTGCAGGCGCAGCCCAGCGGCTCGCCCGGCACGGCGGCGTCGCCCAGCTGGTCAGGCAAGCGCACCACCGCATCCGCGGCCGCGAGGTCGTACTCGGCATGGGCGCGATAGGTGAGCGCCGCGACCCGATCGCCTTGCTCCAGGCCCGTCACGCCAGGGCCGAGCGCGGCGACGCGGCCCCAGCCTTCGTGACCCGGCGCGCCAGGCGGCTGCGGATAGTCGAACCACTCGCGGCCTTCCCACAGCGGCAGGCTGGAGGCGCATACGCCGGAGCCCTCGAGGCGCAGCAGCACCTGGCCCGGTCCGGGTTCGGGAAGCTCCAGTCTCTGTAAGTCGGCGCGCCCCGGCGCGGCAATCACGCAGGCCTGCATGCAGCTCCTCTTGCGTGCATTTCAATGCGCTCCCGCGGCTTGCCGCACCAGCGAAGGCTGCGCTGTCCGCGGGCGCGATGCGAGCCAGTCGTAGAGCAGGCCGATCCCGTCGGCCGCGCCGACGCGGCCGCGCCACCCGGTCGCCTGTTCGAACGCGCGTGTGTCGGACACGTAGTAGCGCTGGTCGCCGGTGCGCCAGTCGTCGAGCTTCGTGCGCGGCCGCGCGCCGTGCAATTCCTCGATGCGATCCAGCAAGTCGAGCAGGCTGATCGCATTGGCCGGACCGCCTCCCATATTGAAAGCGCGGCCCGAAAGCCGCGCTCCATGCCGCTGCGCCAGCAGCAGGGCGTCGACCAGGTCGTCGACAAAAAGGATGTCGCGCACCTGCATGCCGTCGCCATACAAGGTGATCGGCTCGCCGCGCAAGGCGCGCAGGATGAAATGCGCGACCCAGCCTTGGTCTTCGGTGCCGAACTGGCGCGGGCCATAGATGCAGCTCATGCGAAAGACAGTGGTGGCAAGACCATAGCTGCGCGCGTAGTCGAGCACATATTGGTCCGCCGTACCCTTGGAGCAGCCGTAGGGGCTGTGAAAATCCAGCCGCCGGCTCTCGCCGATGCCGTGCTCGCGAAGCGCCGATTGCACCGGCCGGTAGCGCTGGCCTTGCACCTCCAGTGCGATGTCTTCCAGTGCGCCATAGACCTTGTTGGTCGAAGTCATCACCACGCCGGGTGGCGTGGCTCGCGAGCGCGCGGCCTCCAGCACGTTGAGCGTGCCTTGTGCGTTGATCGAAAAATCTTCCTGCGGCTGCTGCAGGCTGGTCGTCACCGCCACTTGCGCGGCGAAATGGAACACCTGTGCGACGCCTGACATCGCGCGTGACACCGCGGCAGCATCGCGCACGTCCGCGATCTCGACGTCCAGCCGGCTGCCGTGCTGCTCGCGCAGCCATTGCAGGTTCTGCTCGACGCCGGGCCGCGAGAGGTTGTCCAGGACGCGCACCCGCTGCCCCTTGCCGAGCAGTCGGTGCGCCAGGTTGGAGCCGATGAACCCCGCCCCGCCGGTGATCAGCGTCAGGCGCGTGCGGGTGGCTGCTATCGTGTTCATAGCGTCAATCCGCGCGCCGTCAACTCGGCGCTGGCCTGGGCCACGCGGTCCACGGCCGCCTGGCTCTCCAGCCACGCGGCCAGTTCGGCCATGCCTTCGTCGAGCGTCATTTGCGGTTCATACCCGAGAACGCGACGGGCCTTGCCGATATCCGCGAAGCAGTGACGGATGTCGCCCACGCGGTATTTGCCCACGATCTCGGGCTCGATCTGCTCTTTGCCGAGCACGCGCGCCAATCGCGCCGCCACGTCGCACACCGTACAAGCCTGTCCGCTGCCGACGTTGAACACCTCGCCGGCCGCCTCGGGCGTTTGCAGCGCCAGCCGGCAGGCGCGCGCCACGTCATAGACGCTGACGAAATCGCGCTGCTGCAGCCCGTCCTCGAAAATCTTGGGCGGGTTGTCGTTGAGCAGGCGCGCGGCGAAGATGGCCAACACGCCCGTATAGGGATTCGACAGCGCCTGCCTCGGGCCATACGCATTGAAGAAGCGCAGCGCCACGACGGGTATCTGATAAGCCCGGCCGATCATCAGGCACATGCGTTCCTGGTCGAACTTGGACAGCGCATAGACCGATGCGAGCGCGGGCGGCTTGCCTTCCGGTGTGGGCACCGGCTGCAGCACCGAGCCGTCCTCGTCGTGGAGCTCCCAGTCGCCGCGCTTCAACCGATCCAGCGAGCGTTCGCCGGCGACCCGCACTTCGCCGCCGGCGTTGCGGTACAGGCCTTCGCCGTACAGGCTCATGCTCGATGCGATGACGAGCCGCTCGACCGGCTTGGCGATCAGCGCTTCCAGCAGCACCGCGGTTCCGAGGTTGTTCACTCGCGTGTAATGCGCGACCTCATACATGCTTTGGCCGACGCCCACCGCCGCGGCGAAGTGATATACCGCGTCCACACCTTGCAGCGCCCTGCACAGCACGTCGCGGTCGGTCACGTCGCCAACCATCACTTCCACTTGCGGGTCGAGATAGTCAGGCCGCCGGCTACTGTCGCCATGCACCTGCGCGGCGAGCGTGTCCAGCACCCGCACCTTGAACCCATGCGCCAGCAATTCGTCGGCGACGTGCGAACCGATAAACCCGGCGCCCCCCGTGATCAACACGTTTTGCATTTGCACAATCCCTTTTTCTTGCGATTGATCTTAGGACGTCCGCTTTGCGGATAGGGGCCGCCCTCATGCTCGGCCATTGAAAAAAAGTGCACAGTCCAGCAATCAAGCCATGCATGGTCGCGCACCGGACTTGTACGATGGGCTCGAGGCATTCGCCACCGTCGTGCAGCATCGCGCGACGATGAATGCAAACGCAAACGGTCCGCAGGCAACGACAGGGAGGCTCGCGTTTCATGGGCAAGGTTCGGGTGGCAATCGTCGGCGTGGGCAATTGCGCGTCCTCGCTGGTGCAAGGCGTCGAGTTCTATCGCGGCGCAAGTGCGAATGAGCAGGTGCCCGGGCTGATGCACGTGGATCTCGGTGGTTACCACCCGGGCGACATCGAGTTCAGCGCGGCGTTCGACATCAGCGCGGCCAAGGTCGGCCTCGACCTGGCCGAAGCGATCTACGCGCAGCCGAACAACACGATCCGCTTTGCCGACGTGCCGCCGCTCGGAGTCAAGGTGCATCGGGGCATGACGCATGACGGCCTGGGCAGCTATCTGAAAGACGTGATCGCCAAGGCGCCGGGCAGCACCGACGATATCGTGGGAATCCTGAAGGCGAGCAGGACCGACGTGGTGGTGTCGTACTTGCCGGTCGGCTCGGAGATGGCCACCAAGTGGTATGTCGAGCAGGTGCTGGAAGCCGGCTGCGCGTTCGTCAATTGCATCCCGGTGTTCATCGCGTCGGCGCCGTACTGGAACAAGCGCTTCGCGCAGCGCCGGCTGCCGATCATCGGCGACGACATCAAGTCGCAGTTCGGCGCCACCATCGTGCATCGCATCCTCACCGACCTGCTGCGCAAGCGCGGCGTGCGCATGGACCGCACCTACCAGCTCAATTTCGGTGGCAACACCGATTTCCTGAACATGCTCGAGCGCGAGCGCCTGGTGTCCAAGAAAATTTCGAAGACGCAGGCGGTGACCAGCCAGTTGGACCATCCCATGCGCGAACAGGATGTGCACGTGGGGCCCAGCGACTACGTGCCCTGGTTGGCCGATCGCAAATTCTGCTACATCCGCATGGAAGGCACGACGTTCGGCAATGTGCCGATCAACTGCGAACTCAAGCTGGAGGTGTGGGACTCACCGAATTCCGCCGGCGTGGTCATCGACGCGATCCGCTGCGCCAAGATCGCGCTGGACCGCGGCATCGGCGGCGCGCTGAACGGGCCATCGAGTTACTACATGAAGTCGCCACCTTTGCAGTTCACCGACGACGAGGCGCGTGAACTGGTCGAGGCGTTCATCCGCGGCGATGAGCCGGTCGCCAAGCCAAGGCAGCGGCGCAATGGCGTGACGGCGAGGGCACGCAAGCCGGCGCTCGTGAAGAACTCCTGATGCGCGCGCCATGATCGAAGCCGTCAAATTCTGGAACGAGCCGAACAACAAATCGCACTGGGACCTCGAGCTCGACCCCGAGTGGGCGCGTTATGCGGACATGGTGAAACTCGCCTCGGCAGCTGTGAGTGCCGAGGCGCCGCGCCTGACGAAAGTGCTCGGAGGGATCTCGCCGATCGATGCCTGCTTCATCCAGCGGCTGAAGAACGCGGGCGTACTCGACGCCGTCGATGCCGTCGCCGTGCATGGATTCCCACTGGATTGGAACCACTGGCAGATTCACGAATGGCCCGAGCGCATCGCCCAAATCCAGGCGGTCACCTCATTGCCGGTCTGGGTGACGGAAGCGGGCGTGTCGAGCTTCGGCGCCGAGGAAGTGCAGGAGTTCGGCTTGCGGCGCACCGCGCAACTGTTGCTCGGGCGGGTGCCGCGCGTGCATTGGTATTCGCTTTATGACTTGCCCAAGGCGTGGCCCGCGACGACGCGCCATCGAGAGGCCGAAGGATCGAGCTACTACCGGCACTTCCACATGGGATTGCTGCGAGAGGACGGCACGCCCAAGCTCGCATGCAGCCTGTTTGCCGATTACACGCCCGAGATGGGCATCTGCCAGTGGTTTCATTTCGAGGATCATCGGTTGAATGACGCCGTCCGATGGCTCAAGCGATTGGGCGTGCGCAGGTTGCGTACCGGCCTGAGCTGGGCCGACAGCTTCCGGCCGGACGCGGACGCGTGGTTCGACCGGCAGATGCGCGCACTCGAACCCTTCGACGTCACCTTGACGTTCTGCTTCACGCCCGAGCATCGCGGCATTGCCGCGCATCACACCAGCCCGCCGCAAGTGGCCGAGGAATATGCGCAATTCTGCGCACGCATGGTGCGCCGCTACGCGCCAGGCGCAGGAGCGGACAAGGGCGGCAGTGGCGCGAGGCTGCCCACCGAAGCGATGCAGGCGTCGTGACCACCTTGCTGCTGGTGCGCCACGCCGCGCACGACTGGCTGGGACGCGGCATTCCGGGGCGCTTGCCAGGTGTCGGACTCAACGAGGAGGGACGCTCGCAGGCGCAGGCCTTGGCGCGACACCTGGCCGACGCGGAGATCGATGCGATCTACAGCAGCCCGCAGCAGCGCGCGCTCGAGACGGTCGCGCCGCTGGCGAGCCGGCTCGCCATGCCGGTGGAGATCGCAAATGAATTCGACGAAATCGATTTCGGTGAATGGACGGGATCGAGCTTTGCCGACCTCGAGCGCGAAGACGCGGCGCTGTGGCGTCAATGGGTGGAGCGGCGAAGCACCGCGCAACCGCCGGGCGGTGAGGCGTTCGCGCAAGTTGCGCAGCGCGCGCTGGCGGGGATGGGACGCTTGCGCGATCTGCACCCGCACCAGACCGTGCTGGTGCTGTCGCATGGCGATGTGATCAAGGCGGCGCTGGCTTGTTGTCTCGCCATGTCATTGGACAATCTGGAGCGATTCGACATCGCGCCGGCATCGATGAGCGTGCTCAACACCTCGGGCAAGGACTGGAAAGTGCGAGTCGTCAATCAACCATTGACAGGGCGCGTGCTGCCGCGTTGACGACGCTGTCCCAATCGCCCGGCCTAAGCTGGCGGAACAGGCGCATGCTGGGGTACCAGGGCGTGTCGCTGCGGTTGTCCATCCAGCGCCAGTCCGCTTCGTGTTTGAGCAAGGTCCAGGTCGGGCGGCCCAAGGTCGCGGCGAGATGCGCGGGCATGCCATCTACCGTGATCACCACATCGAGTTGAAGCATGACGGCAGCCGCTGCGACGACTTCGCGGGTATGGTTGGACAGCGAAACGACGGGGAAGCGCCCAAGCAGCGGATCGGCCGCGGCGCGGCCTTGTTGCAGGCTGAAGAACTGCGCGCGCTGCATCGCCAGCAGCGGTTCGAGCGCCGTCAGCGGAATCGAACGAGTGTCGTCCCAGTCGCTTGCCGACCAAAGCAGGCCGACGCGCAGGCGCTCGTCTTTTGGCAGGTCCACCGGCGATGGACCAATTTGCTCCCGCAAATGCGGATACGGTGGCGGCACGTTGTCGATGCGCACGCGCAAGGCATACGCGAGTTCCATGATCTCGATTTCGACGTCGTGCGCCGGCGGCGGCTCGTCGGTCCACGCGTTGCGCACCTGTCCGAGGCCAGGCGCGCCCTGAAGCAAGGCGAGCAGTTGCGGCTGCACCAGCAGGTGGACTTCGCGCGCGATCCGCGAGATCAGCGGCACGAACCGGATGAACTGCAGCGTGTCGCCCAAGCCGTGCTCGCACCGGATCAACACCGAGCGGCCGGCGAACGCAGTTCCGTCCCATCTCAGGTGCTGCGGACCACGCACGAACGCCTTGTGGGCTTGCGCCCAGCGCCGCGGCAGTTCGATGCGATCCGTCTGGCGCCACGCTTGTTCCCAAGCGCCTCGCCGCATCGCGGCGAGCCACGCAGCCGCAACGTCCTGGGGCGACGCTTCTTCCATTGGCAATCACCGCGCTGCTTTAGTGCCCGGCTTTGAGCAGCTGCTCGAAGTAGGCAATCGTCTTTGCCAAGCCTTCGCGCAACTGCACCGTCGGTTCCCAATGCAGCTTGTCCTTGGCGACGCTGATGTCGGGCCTGCGCTGCATCGGGTCATCGGCGGGCAAGGCGGAATACACCAGGCGCGAGGCGGAACCGGTGAGCTCGATCACCTGCTGCGCCAGCGCGACGATGGTGAACTCGCCGGGATTGCCCAGGTTGATCGGGCCGGGGAACGGCGCGTCCAGGTGCATGAAGCGCAGGAAGCCTTCGATCAGGTCGTCCACATAGCAGAAGCTGCGCGTCTGCTGGCCCTTGCCATACACGGTGATCGGCTGCCCGCGCAAGGCTTGCACGATGAAGTTGGACACCACGCGGCCATCGTTGGGGTG
>Ga0105240_10010563_pt1 | contig 12968 bp, 11 predicted proteins | sample KBSC54metaG_FD_80426 | JGI IMG/M metagenome (GOLD analysis project Ga0105240, IMG submission 80426) | Corn rhizosphere microbial communities from Kellogg Biological Station, Michigan, USA - KBS C5-4 metaG | ecosystem: Host-associated > Plants > Roots > Rhizosphere > Soil | place: Michigan, USA... | reverse complement strand
GATGGCGCTGACCGCGCCGACGCGCTGTTCATGAAGCGCGCGGTCGACCATGGGTTGCGGGCGCAGGTGCGCACCGGCAACCTGCTGACCGGGCAGCTCTACGTGGCCCTGGACTTCATCCCCAAGGCTCCCAAGGCCACGCTCGACGCCCGCGCCGACCCGCCGACGATCCCGACCGTGCGCGGCACCTTGAGCGACCTGCAACCGCAGCTCGCCGACATCGTCGCGCGGCTCAGCAAGGTGAAGTTCGACGAGATCGGCAGCGACCTGCAGGAAACGCTGCGCCAGGCCAGTGCCGCGGGCAACGGACTGCAGGAAACACTGACCAGTGCGACCGCGGCGATCCGCCAGTTGACCCCCGAAGCCCAACGTGCGCTCGCCGAAGTGCAGAAGACGCTGACGTCGACCCAGGCGACGCTGGCCAACCTGGACCGCAACGTCACGCATGGCGACGCGCCCCTGCAGCGAAACGTCACTCAGGCGCTGGCCGAAATGCAGCGCGCAGCGCAGGCATTGCGTGTGCTGAGCGACTACCTGCAACAGCACCCCGAATCGCTGCTGCGCGGCAAGCCAGCCGACGCGGACCCGGGCAAACCTTCCGAGGGCGGACGATGACGAGACCCCTTCCTGCGAGCAATGCACGACGAGGCGGCGCCGCCATCGGCGTCGCCGTGCTCGCGCTGCTGGCGGGATGCGGTTCGGTGCCGCCGCCGCGCTATCACACGTTGATGCCTCCACCCGCGTCCGCCGCGCGACCACCGGCGCCGCCCGGATCGCTGGCGTGGGAAGTGCTGCCGGTCGCCATTCCGGCCGGAGTCGATCAACCGCAGTGGGTGGTGCAAACCGTCGACGGCAGCCTGGCCGTGCTGGAGCAGGAACGCTGGATCGCACCGCTGGGTGAGGAAATCCGCGCCGCCGTCGCGGACCGACTCACGCTGGAAGTCGGCGCGCCCGCGGTGTCCGCCGAGTCGCGCAAGCGTTGGCGCATCCGGATCGACGTGCACCGGTTCGACTCGGCGCCCGGACGCGAAGCCCGGCTCGAAGCGACATGGACCTTGAGCTCCGACGCCGACGCCGACGCAGCCGCGGCCCTGCGCTGCCGTGGCGAGTTCGTGCAGGCACTGGCAGCGAGCAGCTATCTGGCACTGGCCAAGGGTCACCAGCAAACCGTCACGAGGCTGGCCGATGCGATTGGCGGCGAGCTCAAAGCGCTGAACGCCGGGCAGACGGCAACGTGCAGTCCCCTGGCATCGCAGCTTTCCCAGAGATAGTCGGCTGAACGCACGAGACCGGGTGCCCGTGCACAACCCTGAGCAGACGCCCAGTGCGCCGAACCGAGCACCACAAAGCGGTCACCCAGCGATCTTCACGACCGTGCGCCCCTTCGCGCGGCCCTGCACAAAGTCGGAGAACGCATCCGAAAGCGCGTCGAGCTCGATGGTTCTCGTGATGGCCCTCACATGCCGCGGCTTCAGGTCCGTGGCAAGCCGGTCCCAGACGCGCTGCCGCGTCGGAAAGGACATGTAGCCCGAGTCGATGCCGAGGAGACTGACGCCACGCAGGATGAACGGGAACACCGTCGTCTCCAGTTTGAAGCTCGCCGCGTTGCCGATGCTGGCGACCGTGCCCGCCTGCTTCATCGTCGCAAGCACCCAGTGCAGGATCGGACCACCCACGTTGTCCACCGCGCCAGCCCATTGGCTGGCTTCCATGGGCCGCACGTTCTGCAGGTCGATCGTCGAGGTGAGCTTGACTTGCGCGGCGCCGAGGCCGCGCAGGTAGTCCTGCTCTGCCGGCTTTCCGGTCAGCGCGACCGTGCGGTAGCCCAGTCGGGACAGCATGTCGATCGCGAAGCCGCCCACGCCGCCCGTTGCCCCCGTGACGACCACCGGCCCGTTCTGCGGCGCAAGGCCGTTGTCTTCCATCCGCACGATGCCCAGCGCCGCGGTGAAGCCGGCGGTGCCGAGCGCCATGGCGTCGAACGTCGTCAGGCCCTGCGGCAGCGCAACAGCCCATTTCGACGGGACCCGGGCGATTTCCGCGTAGCCGCCGTGGTGCGCGACACCGAGGTCGAAGCTGGTTGCGATCACCTCGTCGCCTGCCCGAAAGCGAGGATCCGCGCTTTCGATCACCTCGCCCGCCATGTCGATGCCGCCGACGCAGGGAAACCGGCGGATGATCTTCCCGGCACCGGTCGCGGCCAGCGCGTCCTTGTAGTTGATGCTCGAGTAGTGAACGCGGATCGTGAGCTCGCCTTCGTCGAGCTGCGCAGGCGTCAACGTGGTCAGCGAGCCGCTGACCTTGCCGTCGGCGTCCTTCTCGATCAGATAGGCCTTGAAGGGCGCTGAGCACATGGCGGTCCCTTTCGTCTGTGTGGTGGTTGCAGCGCCGTCACCGGCAATCATCGATCTCCCCGGGCGCCTCCTTGCCACTGTATGCGTTGCAAACGACCTGCGCGAGCAGTCGGGCCGGCTCGCTGAGGCTTCGGCTCGCGCGATGGACAAGGCCGATGTCGCGATGGAAGGTGTGATTCCCGAGGTCGATCGCGCGCACCGCCGCGGGCCAGTGATCTGTTCACCCACAGCGGCGAACGTTCCCTCTCGTGCCACTGGCGGCGTACTTCGTGCACAGGCGTTGTAGACACCTCGCGCCGATCGTCGGCTCAACCTTCAGATACGAGCGCGGCATCATGCGAGAAAGGGCCCCACGCGCTGCGCGCCGGCCAGCGCCCAGACGCGCGCGATCACGCGGCGCATCTCGTCCACGCTCGCCGCGCCGCGATAGGCGGCCAGCCGCAGGGCCTTGTCTTCGAGCTCGGGGCGCGTCAATGTGTTGCCCGGATCGCCCTTCGGCTCGTCGACACGTGCGGCCAGGGCTCGGTCGTCGGTCGTCTGCACCACCACCTTGCCGATCCAGCGGACCGGGTACGCGCTGTCGACCTCGGCATCGAGCTGCATGAGCACCTTGTCGCGCAACGCGACGACTTCCGGGTCGCGATAGTGCGCATCGAACTCGGACAGCCCGGCGTGGCCGCGCAGCGCGACGAGCGCGAGCACCGTGCCCATCGAGAACTTGGCCTGGTGGACCGTCTGCGGGTCGACGACCGGCCCCAGCACGTCGATCGCCGCCTGGTGCACGTGGGCGATCACGCGCGCGATCCGGTCGGCGTGCAGGTCGTGGTCGCGCATCACGGCCAGCAGCGCGTCCGCGGCCGGGTGCGTGTGGCGGCACGACGCGTGGAACTTGAACGAGGTTTCGGCGAGCGTCCAGCGTGTGCCCAGGCCATCGACCAGGCGCGCGGAGTCGGTGTCCTTCGCCATGCCTGCGGCCATGCCTTGCGCGCCTTCGAGGATGCGGCGCGCGCCGGTGAAGTCCCGGCTCGCGAGCTGCGCGGCCAGCAATCCGGCGGAGCTCGCGTGCGCCGTGTGCAGTTGTTTGGAGTCGGCAGCGTCGCGCAGGAATTCCCACAGCCCCGCGGCCTGGGTCCCGGCGGAGCCGAAGGCGTGCAGCATGCGGTCGGCATCGAGCTTCAGCAGATGGCCCACGGCGGCCGCCGCGGCCAGCGTGCCGGCGGTGCCGGTGGTGTGGAAGATCCTGTAGTGCGCACGCCCGAGGAACTCGCCGACGCGTATGCCCACCTCGTACCCCGCCACCGACGCAGCGAGCAGCTCGCGCCCTGAACGGCCCAGCGCCTGCGCCGTTGCGAGCGCTGCAGGGAACACCACCGCAGCGGGATGGAACACCGAACCGTTGTGCACGTCGTCCTGCTCGGCGACGTGCGAGGCCGCGGCATTGACCAGGGCCGCGAAGTACGGGCTGGTTCGTTGGCGCGAGATCAGCACTTCGCTGGGCCCGTCGGCGGGGCCTTGTTCCTTCGCGAACTGCGCGATCGTCTCGACCGGGCGGGCGCCCTTGCCGGCGAGCGCCGAGCCGAACCAGTCGAGAAACAGGTCCTCCGCGCGGCGCACCACCGCCGCGGGGATGTCTTCGAAGCGCAGCGTGGCGGCAAAGCGCGCGAGGGTCTGGGAGGGATGGTCGTCGTTCATGGCGGTCAGATCGCGTGGGCGCCGCGCATCGCGGCGATTCGCTCGGCGGTGTAGCCGAGCTCGCGCAGGATCGTGTCCGTGTGCTGGCCGAGCGCCGGCACCGGGTCCATGCGCACGCTCGCCGCATCCGGCATGCCGGGCGGCAGCAAGGCCGGCAGCGGCCCGGCCGGCGTGCCGACCTCGGTCCAGCGCCGTCGCGCCTTCAGCTGCTCGTGCTCCCACACCGCGTGCATGTCGTTCATGCGCGCATTCGCGATCTGCGCGGCCTCGAGCCGCTCGATGACCTGCTCGGCGCTCAGGTGCGAGAACACCTCGACGATGATGGCGCGCAGCGTCTCACGGTCGTTCGTGCGCTTGCTGTTCGAGACGAAACGCGGATCGCGCGCCAGCTCGGGCCGCTGCAGCACGCGTTCGCAGAACAGCCCCCATTCGCGCTCGTTCTGCAGACCCAGCATCACGGTCCTGCCGTCGCCGCTCGGGAACGGACCGTACGGATAGATGGTGGCATGCGCGGCGCCAGCGCGCGGCGGCGGCGCCGCGCCCTCGTACGAGTAGTACAGCGGGTAGCTCATCCACTCCACCATGCTCTCGAGCATCGACACGTCGATGTGCCGCCCCCGCCCCGTTCGCCCACGCTCGAGCAGCGCGGCCAGGATGTTCGTGTAGGCATACATGCCGGCGGCGATGTCGGCTATGGAGCAGCCCGCCTTGGCCGGATCGTCGGGCGTGCCGGTGATCGACAGGAATCCGGCCTCGCTCTGGATCAGCAGGTCGTACGCCTTCTTGTCGCGATAGGGGCCATCGTTGCCGTAGCCGGAGACGTCGCACACGATCAGCCCCGGGTGCTTTTCCCTGAGCGCTTCGTAGGACAGTCCCAGACGCGCGGCGGCGCCCGGCGCGAGGTTCTGCACGAGCACGTCGGCCTTCGCCACCAGCTGCGCCAGCGCGTCGACCGCTTCGGGATGCTTCACGTCCAGCGTGATGCTCTCCTTCGACCGGTTGGTCCAGACGAAGTGCGACGCGAGGCCCTTCGCCCGCTCGTCGTAGGCCCGCGCGAAGTCGCCGCTCCCGGGCCGCTCGACCTTGATGACGCGCGCCCCCAGGTCGGCGAGCTGGCGCGTGCAGAACGGCGCCGCGATCGCGTGTTCTAGCGTGACGACGGTGATGCCTTCCAACGGTTGCATGTCACTTCTCCACGAAGGCGCTTCGGGGGTGGGTCATCAGAAGGACTTCGGCAATCCCAGCACATGCTCGGCAACGTAGCTGAAGATCAGGTTGGTCGAGATCGGCGCGACCTGGTACAGCCGCGTCTCGCGGAACTTGCGTTCGATGTCGTACTCGCTCGCAAAGCCGAAGCCGCCGTGCATCTGCAGGCACACGTTGGCCGCCTCCCAGCTCGCCTTGGCCGCCAGGTACTTGGCCATGTTGGCTTGCGCGCCGCAGGGCTGGTGCGCGTCGAACAGTTCGCAGGCCTTCCAGCGCATCAGGTCGGCCGCTTCGACTTCGATGTGCGCCTCGGCGATCGGGAACTGCACGCCCTGGTTCTGCGCAATCGGCCGGCCGAAGACGACGCGGTCCTTGGTGTACTGAGCAGCGCGGTCGATGAACCAGCGGCCGTCGCCGATGCACTCGGCCGCGATCAGCGTGCGCTCGGCGTTGAGCCCGTCGAGGATGTACTTGAAGCCGTGGCCTTCGTGGCCGATCAGGTTGTCGGCCGGGATCTCGAGGTTCTCGAAGAAGAGTTCGTTGGTCTCGTGATTCACCATGTTGGCGATCGGCCGCACCGCGAGGCCCTTGCCGATCGCGTCGCGCAGATCGACGATGAAGATCGACATGCCTTCGGACTTCTTCTTCACGTCGGCGAGCGGCGTGGTGCGCGCGAGCAGGATCATCAGGTCCGAGTGCTGCACGCGCGAGATCCACACCTTCTGGCCGTTGACGACGTAGCGGTCGCCGCTCTTGCCCCCCACTTTCACGGCGGTGGTCTTGATCTTCGTCGTGTCGGTGCCGGTGCTCGGCTCGGTCACGGCCATCGACTGCAGCCGCAGCTCGCCGCTGGCGATCTTCGGCAGATAGGCCTGCTTCTGCGCCGCGGAGCCATGGCGCAGCAGCGTGCCCATGTTGTACATCTGGCCGTGGCAGGCGCCGGAGTTGCCGCCCGAGCGGTTGATCTCCTCCATGATCACCGAGGCCTCGGCCAGTCCCAGCCCGGAGCCGCCGTACTCCTGCGGGATCAGCGCGGCGAGCCAGCCGGCCTTGGTGAGCGCCTCGACGAACTCGGCCGGATAGGCGCGCCGCTCGTCGACCTTGCGAAAGTATTCGTCGGGGAACTGCCGGCACAGGTCGCGCACGGCGTCGCGGATGTCGCGGAAGCGGTCGGTGGTATCCGTCATGATGGGTCAGGGTTTGTTGGCGCCAGTCTGTTCAGGCCAGCGTGGCGCTGGCTTGCATCGCGAGCTGGCCCTGAGGTCCGCGCGCCCAGAGGCTGGCGTGCTTCGCAGCGTCGCGATCAACGGGCCGTGCACGGACCTGGCCCGCGTCTCGGAAGCGGTTTCGTTCATGCGTCGATCGTGCCGCTGAAGCTCAGGCCGGGTCGCGATAACGGAACGTACCCATGGCCCGGGCGACGAGATGGCCGTCGGCATCGGCGATGTCGGCCTCGCAGAAGCACACCGACCGGCCACCTCCGGTGGCACGCCCGGTCGCCGTGAGCCGGCCCGTCGCCGGGCTGACGAAGGCCACATGGATGTCGATGGTCACGACCTCGCGGGTGAATCCGATGCGGCTCAGGGCGGCATTGGCCATCGCGTTGTCGAGCAGCGTCATCACGACGCCGCCATGACCGCCACCGTGGTTGTTCAGCAGTTCGGGCACCAGATCGACCACCACGACGGCCTCGCCGTCGGCCACCCGTTCGCGCTTGGCGCCGAGCCAGGCGAGGAACGGTATGTGACGCTCGGCCGGCTGGGCGTCTCGAGCCCCTTGGACAGCGCGATCGTTCATTCCGGCTTGAACCCGCTCTCGTAAAGCATCGCCTTCTCCTTCACCAGCTGCGCCTCGGCATAGGCGCGGTAGGCCTGCGCCGTCCGATAGTGCGGCGACAGGTCGAACTCGTCGAGCATGCGCCGGTACTCGGGGTCGTCCATCGCCTTCTTGAACGCCGCATGCAGCCGCGCCGCGATGGCCGGATCGAGATTCTTCGGCGCGACCAGTCCGACCGCCGACTCGATGACGAAGTCGTGGCCCAGCTCCTTCACCGTCGGCACCTGCGGCCAGCGCTTCAGGCGCTGCTCGGTGAAGGTCGCCAGCAGCCGCACCTTGCCGGAGACCGCCATCGGGCCGAAGCCGGGGTCGCCGTACACGTCGAGGTGGTGACCGATCAGCGCCTGGAACGCCTCGCTGCCGCCCTTGAACGGGATCATGTTGAAGCGCACGCCGGCCGCCTTCGCGAGCCGCTCGGCGTAGATGCGGTTGACGCTGATTGCGCCCACGTTGCCCCAGCTGATGAGACCGGGGCGCGCCTTCGCGTCGGCCAGGAGCTCGGACAGGGTCTGCCACTTCGAGTCGGCGGCGACGGCAACGCCGGTGGACAGGCCGGCCAGGCCGATCAGATAGCTGAAGTCGGTCAGCGGATTCCAGGCGGTCTTCATCAGCAGGGGCTGGCGGATCACCGAGTTGTGCATCAACGCGAGCGTGTAGCCGTCGCTCTCGCTCATCGACGCCAGCGTTGCCGTGCCGGTCACGCCGCCGCCGCCCGGCTTGTGCATCAGCACGATGGGCTGGCCCAGGTCCTGCGACGCCGCGTTGCACAGCGCGCGCAGGATCGGGTCGAACGAGCCGCCGGGCGGGAACGGCAGGACCAGCATGATCGGCTTGCTCGGAAACGTGTCGGCGCGCGCCGGTCGTGCGGCCGTCACCCCGGCCGCGAACGCGGCCGCAGCGAACAGATGGCCGAGCGCACCGCGCCGGTGGATGTCGAGCGAGGTGTCGCGGGCAGTCATGTCCTGTCTCCTTCTCATGTCTTGTCTCCTCATGTTCAACGGTGCGGCAGATAGCGGAACGAGCCGATCGCGCGCGCGATCACTTGAGCGCCGTCATCCAGCACGACGGCCTGGCACAGCACCACGCCGTCATCGACGACCAGCACTTCGCCGTTCGCGGTGAGCCGGCCGTGGCCCGGCCGGATGAAGGTGCTGTTCATCGAGAGGGTCACCGCCGTCATCTCGAAATCGACCTTCGACACGGCGGCACTGGCCATCGCCACGTCGAGCAGCGTCGCGACGATGCCGCCGTGCATGGCGCCGATCACGTTCTCGAGCTCGGGCCGGGCATCGATGACAAGCTGCGCGCGGCCGCCCTGCGAAAAGTTGCGCCGCATGCCGAGCAGGCGCGTGAAGGGCACGCCGGCGAACGCCTCGCGGCGCGACACGGCGGCCAGATCGCTGGTCATGCCGTCGCTCGCCGGGCCCGCGCCCTGAGCTCGGTCTTCAGCACCTTGCCGGCCGCCGAGAGCGGCAGCGCCGCGACGAACTCGAAGCTGCGCGGGCACTTGTAGCCGGCGAGCTGGCGCCGACACCAGGTCATCAGCGCGTCGGACAGCCCATCCTGCGGCCCATTCGGCAGCCCATTCGGCAGCGCACTCGCAGCGCGCTGCGCATCGCCGGCGCGCAGCACGATCACCGCATGCACCGCCTCGCCCCAGCGCGCATCGGCGACGCCGATCACCGCCACATCGGCCACCGCCGGATGGCCACGCAGCGCGGCCTCGACCTCGGCCGGGTACACGTTCTCGCCGCCGGAGATGATCATGTCCTTCAGCCGGTCGGCGATGCTCAAGTAGCCGTCGGCGTCCATGCGGCCACCGTCGCCGGTGTGGAACCATCCCTCGCGCAGCGCCCGCGCGCTGGTGTCGGGCTGGCCCCAATAACCGCGCGTGACCATCGGCCCGCGCACGATGATCTCGCCCACGGTGCCGCGCGGCACCTCGCGGCCCTGCTCGTCGACGACGCGGATCTCGGCGCCCAGCCCCGCGCGGCCGACCGATGCGAGCCGGCCGAGCGCGCGTGCCTGCGCGGTGTGGTTGGCCGGCAGGTTGATGCACACCGCACCGGCCGTTTCGGTCAGGCCGTAGGCCTGGAAGAACTCGGCGTGCGGCCAGGCGGCCAGTGCGCGGTCCAGCAGGTCGGGCGGCATCGGCGCGGCGCCGAACGCGATGCGGTTCAGATTCTTCACGCGCGCCGGCTCGAACGACGGATCGTCGAGCAGCGACTGCAGCATGCTGGGCACTACGATGATGTCGGTGATGCCGTGGCGCGCGATCGCATCGATCACCGCGGCGGCACGGAACTGCGGCATCGTGACGCAGCCGCCGCCGACGATGCTCTGCCCGATCAGCCGCCCCAGGCCGGCGACGTGAAAGAGCGGCGCGACCAGCAGGGTGACGCTGTCCGGCGAGTTGTTCAGCTCGGCGCCGCGGGTCATCGACGCCGACCAGAAGTTGGCATGCGACAGCATCACGCCCTTCGCACGCCCGGTCGTGCCGCCGGTGTAGAGGATGGCCGCGAGCGCCTCGCCGCCGGTGCGGCTGTCCTCGATCGGCGTGCAGTCGCGCGAGCGCATCGCCAGCGCCTGGGCGGGCACGACGGTCACGAGCTCCTCGAACTCGCGCGCCGTGTCGGCATGCGCCGGGTCCACGAGCAGCAGCGAGGCACCGCAGTCGCCCAGCGCATGGCGCAGCTCGGCCGCGCTCCAGCGCACGTTGAGCGGGCACGCGACGGCACCCAGCCACCAGCACGCGAACAGCTGCACGATCAACGCATCGTTGTTCGGCGACAGCAGCGCGACCCGATCGCCGGCGCGCACACCGAGCGCCTGCAAGGCCGCGGCATGCCGTGCGATGTCGGACAGCAGTCGCTCGAACGTGTACTCGCGCTGCGTATCGCCGGCGACGTGGCGCAGCGCCACCTTCGCCGGATGCCGCTGCAGCGAACGGTGCAGGCCTTGCGTCAGGTACATCAGGCACATCGCTCAGCCCTCCCGTCGTGTGGCGGCCCATGCGGCACTGAAGTCGCGCGGGCCCGACAGCGAGATGCCGCCGTCCACCGGCAGCACGACGCCGGTGACGTAGGCGCCGAGCGGCGAACTCAGCACCATCGCGATGCCGGCGATGTCGTCCAGGCTGCCGTAGCGGCGCAGCGGGACGCGTTCGGTCATGCGGGCGCGTTCGGCGTCGTTGGGGGCGAGCCGCCGGATGCCTTCGGTGCCTTCGATCGGCCCCGGCACGATCGAGTTGACGCGGATGCCGTCGCCGCCCCACTCCATCGCCAGCGTGCGCGTCAGCATGTCGACGCCCGCCTTGGCCGCGCACACATGCGCCTGATACGGCGTCGGCACGAAGGCCTGCGAGGCCGAGATGCTGATCACCGACGCACCCGGCTTGCGCAGGAACTCGTGCGAAGCGCGCAGCACGTTGAAGCTGCCGAGCAGATCGATGTCGACCACCGTCTTGAAGCCGTTGGCCGACATGCCGAGCGCCGGCGCGAGAAAGTTGCCCGCCGCGCCCGACACCAGCACGTCGATCGGCCCGAAACGCTTGTGTGCCTGCTGCAGCGCACCGGCCACCGCGGCGGCGTCGCGCACGTCCGCGCTGTAGCCCTCGGCCGCGCCGCCGTGGGCACGCAGCTGTGTGAGCGCCGTGTCGAGGCGCTCTTGCGACCGGCTGAGGATGGCCACCGACGCACCGTGCCGCGCGAACGCGTCGGCAATGCCGAGGTTGATGCCGCTGCTGCCGCCGGCGACGAACACCGTGCGGCCTTTGAAGTCGAAGGGGTCGGTTGTCATGTCAGTGCTTTCATCTGTACTTGCACTCGAACGCGATCAACGCAGCGGCGATCAGGCCGCCGGGGCGTTGTATTCCGCTCATGTCCCCCGGACCGGGCTTCGCCCGGCCCTCCTCCTTTACTTCGCTCCATACAACGCCCCGTCGACCTGATCGGGCACCACTGGAGCCCTTCCACACGAGCCAAACCCGTTGCTTTGCCGAGGGTCGCGGGACTCATGCCGCGGCCTCCTTCACCATCCCGCGCGCGATCACGATCTGCTGGATCTGGCTCGTGCCTTCGTAGATGCGGAACAGCCGCACGTCGCGGTAGTAGCGCTCGATGCCGTTGTCGGTCACGTAGCCTGCGCCGCCATGGATCTGCACCGCGCGGTCGGCCACCCGGCCGACCATCTCCGAGGCGTAGTACTTGCAGCAGGCCGCTTCGGTGCTTACGTCCTCGCCGGCATCGCGGCGGCGCGCCGCGTCGAGCACCATCGTGCGCGCCGCGTAGAGCTCGGTGCGGCTGTCGGCCAGCATCGCCTGCACGAGCTGGAACTCGGCAATCGGCTGTCCGAACTGCTTGCGCTCCATCGCGTAGCGCAGCGTGTCGCGCAGCAGCCGCTCGGCCACGCCGACGCACACCGCCGCAATGTGGATGCGGCCCTTGTCCAGCACCTTCATCGCCGTCTTGAAGCCGCGGCCCTCGACACCGCCGATGATGTTCGCGGCCGGCACGCGCACGCCGTCGAAGATCACGTCGCAGGTGTGGGCGCCCTTCTGGCCCATCTTGCGGTCGATCCTGCCGAGCGAGATGCCGGGCGTCTTGGCGTCGACGATGAACGCCGTGATGCCGGCCGCGCCCTTGTGTTGCGGGTCGGTGCGCGCCATCAGTGTGAACATGCCGGCTTCGGGCGCGTTGGTGATGAAGCGCTTGCTGCCGTCGATCACGTAGTGCTCACCATCGCGGCGCGCGCGTGTGCGGATCGACGCCGCGTCGGAGCCGGACTCGGGCTCGGTGAGCGCGAACGACGCGATCAGCTCGCCGCTGGCGAGCGGCGGCAGCCAGCGGTCCTTCTGCTCGGGCGTGCCGTCCATCAGGATGCCCTGCGAGCCGATGCCCACGGTCGTGCCGATCAGCGAGCGGAACGCCGGCGCGGTCTGGCACAGCTCGATCATCACGAGCGCCTCTTCCTCCATCGTCAGGCCGAGACCACCGTACGACTCGGGGATCGTCAGGCCGAACAGGCCCATCGTCTTCATCTCGCGCACGATGCCGGCGGGAATGGCATCGGTCTCGGCAACGGTGTCCTCGGCAGGCACCAGCCGCTCGCGCACGAAGCGGCGCACGCTGTCGAGCAGCGCCGTGAGGATCTCCTGATCGCGGATCATCAGACCGGGTCCCAGGTGAACACGTCCGACGAGCGGTCCAGCGCATAGAACGATCCGGCGAGGGCCGGCAGCGCGTGCTGCGCCACCGTCTCGGGCGTCCAGCCCTCGCCGCGGTGCACCGAGCGGATCGGGCGCGGCTGGCTCATCAGGAAGATCTCGTTGTTGCGCACCGCGAAGACCTGGCCGCTGGTGGCCGGACCGCGATCGCTTGCCAGCGCCACCGCCAGCGGCGCGATCTTGGCCGGCGTCATCTGCTTCATGCGCTCGACGCGCGCCTTCTCGGCATCGGTCTCGGTCGGAATCGAGCCGATCATGCGGCTCCAGGCAAACGGTGCGATGCAGTTGGAGCGCACGTTGAACTTCTGCATGTCCAGCGCGATGGACTTCGACAGCGCCATGATCCCGAGCTTGGCCGCCGCATAGTTGGCCTGGCCGAAATTGCCGATCAGCCCGGAGGTCGAGGTCATGTGCACGAACGCGCCCGACTGCTGCTCCTTGAAGTGGTTGGCCGCGGCGCGGCTCACGAAGTAGCTGCCGTACAGATGCACCTTGATGACGGAGTCGAACTCCTCGACGCTCATCTTGTGGAAGAAGCGGTCGCGCAGGATGCCGGCGTTGTTGATCACCGCGTCGAGCCTGCCGAAGCTGTCGAGCGCGGTCGTCACGATGCGCGCCGCGGCCGAGGCATCGGCGACGCTGTCGGTGTTGGCGGT
>Ga0105240_10010562_pt1 | contig 12969 bp, 10 predicted proteins | sample KBSC54metaG_FD_80426 | JGI IMG/M metagenome (GOLD analysis project Ga0105240, IMG submission 80426) | Corn rhizosphere microbial communities from Kellogg Biological Station, Michigan, USA - KBS C5-4 metaG | ecosystem: Host-associated > Plants > Roots > Rhizosphere > Soil | place: Michigan, USA... | reverse complement strand
CGGGCAGCGAGCTGAGGGGGGCAGCGCCCCAGGCGTTGGTGGTCACGATTGGGGCGCGCACGCCGAGCGACCGCAGGCCGGAGATCATTTCGGCATCGAAGCGGTATTCGAGGTCGTTCAGGAACAGCTTGCTCGGACCGGGCTCCCACGAGCGCCAGGTCCGTTCGCGGTCGAGGCCATGGGCGCGGGCGAACGCATCGGATTCGCGCAGGTAGCGAGCGCCGTGCTGCGGCACGTTCTTGTCGGGCAGCAAGGCATTGCCGAAGTGGTGGGTGAGGTCGTTCTCGTTGGTGATTGAGAGCGCGACGATCGCCGGATCGTCCTTGTACGCCAGGGCGGTGTAGCTGTTGCGATGAGTCAGATATTCGGCGTCGAATCGCGCCATCGCGTTGCGAATGTCCGCATTGACATAGTTGTAGCCGCGCAGGTCCACCTCGGCGCGGCCCTTCGCGAGCTCATCGAAGCCGTCGATATCGTCGCCGCTCTTCAGCGCGCGCAGGGTGTGCAGGTCGAGCCACACATAGATGCCCTGTTCCTCGAGGCACTTGATCCACCAGTCGAGCTTCCCCAGCATGGCCGGGTCGAGCGTGCGCGTGTCGCTGCCGCCGTTGCCGAACACATTGGGGCGTACCCACGGCGAATCGTGATGGTGCAGGCGCACCAGGTTGAAGCCGAGCTCGGAGAGGCGCCGCGCCTGCCGCACGACCTCCTCCTTCGCCGTGCCGAACAGTGCATACGCGGTGAGATTCGTCCCCCAGAAGCGGGCGGGCGTGCCGTCCTCGAATACGAGTGCGTCGCCGCGTGCCCTGACGAAGCCGTGCTTGCCGGCGGGCCGTTCGGATTCGTTCAGAAAGGACAGGTCGACCGGTGCGGTGTTCGCGTCGAACATGTCGCTCGGCCATGTGGCGGGGTCGTCGAGCCCGAAGCGTTCGGTGTCGGTCGGGCCGACGGCCACGCCGTCGCCCGCATTGATGACCATCCGCTGCCGCATCGCTCCTTCGCGGATGCCGTCTTTCCAGAACCAGGCGCGAATCTCGTTCTTGCGCCCGTGCTCGAAGTACACCGCGGCGAGCGGCGGATCGAAGCGCACCTCGACGCGGCACGGATCCTTGCGCCCCCAGCGCCAGCCGGCATTGCCCGGCAACAGTTCGGGTTCGCCAAGACGTTTCCCGAAAGCCGGGAGGTCGAACACGAACGACAGGCCGCCGCCGATCGCGTGCGGCCTTGCGCTGCCTGCGGCGAGCCCAAGATCCCACGACAGTTCTTGATCGGCGCTCCGGAGGGCCCGGCCGCTCAGTTGGATGTCGAGCGCCGGAATGCGTCCGGAGATTGCATAGCGAAACGGTGCTTGGACGGCGAACTGCGTTTGCTGCTCGGCCCACTTCCACTGGGCATCCCACCAGGCGAAGGAGGTCGTGAACGCGGGAACGCCGTCCGCCTTCAGCTCGGGCAGCCCATCGCGGTCGGCGACGTGCAGCGACCAGGAGGCCGGCAGCGCCAGCGAACTCATCGTCAGCGTGATCATCGCGGTGAACAGCGCAGCCATGCGCATCAGCACGCCCCCTCGCGTACCGAAAGCCGTCCGTACGCGACGATCAGGCCGGCGATCGACCAATAGATCGTTGCGACCACCGAGATGCTGCTGACGGTCGCGATGGTCGCCAGCATCGCGACCAGCATGGCCAGCAGCGAACGACCGAGCCATCGCAGCTCGTCCTGGGGGCCGGCGTGCCGGCGCAGCGCGGTCACGAGGCCGCCCGCGACGGCGGCGAAGAAGCCGCAAAAGAGCGCCAGGCCGATCAGGCCGCTGCGCAGCGCGATGCCCAGGTATGTGTTGACGATGTCGATCAGCCCTTCGCCCTGGCGCATCTGTTGCAGTTCGGGCGTCTCCAGAAAATCCGGTGACCCGAACAGAGGGTGCTGCCCGATCACGTCGAGTGCCACGTCGAAGAGGCGCTGACGGTAAGTGACGTTGTCGGCTTCGACGTTGCCGATGAAGGGCAGATAGTCCATCACCTGCTGGGCCGCCGGCGTGGCGGCGATGACCGGCAAGGAAGCGACCGCGAGGGTGCCCGCCTGCAGCAGGCGGGTTGCGGCGAAGGGGCCGGTTGCGACGAAGGTGACCGCCAGGAGCGCCGCTCCGACCCAGGGCCCGCGCGAGATCGGCGCGACGAGTCCGATGCCGAGCAGGGCAGATCCGGCGAGCCTGTGCCACCACTGCATGCGCCGGCTCAGGAACAGCCAGCCGCCGAGTGCAACCATGACAACGAAGCCGAGCACGATCGGCTGGCCGGTGGCGGCCGCGGCGCGCAGGCTGTCGTTGCGCGGCAGGTAGTGGCCGAATTGCCAGGGTTGCCCGAGCGCGTCCGGCAGCGACGCATACAGCAGCCAGTGGCGAATGAACTCGAACGACCCGAGCGCCGCCGAGATCATCGCCGCGACCACCAGGGCGGCCAGTGCGTCCCGGGCGTCGGCCAGCGTGCGAATCGAGCGGCTCGCCACGTAATACGGCAGCACGACATCGACGAAAGCATAGAAGGCGCTGCGCAAGGTGTTGGTCAGACTGTCGTCGACCCACTGGATGCCCAGGCCGTACAGCAAATAGCAGGCGAGCAGTTTGTCGGCAAGCGAATTTGGCACCGGCGCTCTCTGCGCGCGCGCGATCGACGACAGGAAGGACGGCAAGAGCACCGTCAAGGCGAGCAGCCTCGGGTGCGTCAGCGTGAGCAAGTAGCGGATCGGCCCGATGCCGGGGATCTCGGCCTGAATCGCCGGTACTGCCAGCAGCAGCAGATAGAACAGCGCCAGCTTGTTCGACTCGCGCTCGGACGTGGCCACCAGGAGCAGGCCGGCGATCGCCGCATAGACCCAATAGCTGCCCGGCAGGAAGGCGGCCAGCGTGACGGCGATCCACAGGTTGCGCCGGCGCAGATAGTCTGGGGCTGCGGTGGCCACCGCGCACACCGGCGTCCTGGCGATGGCAAACACCAGCGACGCCAATGCGAGGATGACGATCAGCGCTCGGAAGTGCTCGGGCATACGTTGGCGACAGTCGACCGGAGGTGCATGGGGCCGATGGTCCTGGCGAGCGCGGCGTCTAGCGCAAAGAACAGCAGCATCGCGACGCTGAAGAGCACGATGCTCGCGAGGCCGTGCAGGAAGCTCTGCGCGGCGCGATCGCCCAGGTGGTAGGTGACCAGCACCAGTGTCATGACACGGATCGCGTTCGCGGCGAAGGCGATCGGCAGGATGCTGGCGACCATGATCGCGTTGTGCAGCATGCCCGGACGTTTGGCGAGGTGCATGAACAGAAGCCCGAGCGCGGACAGGCTGAATATCGAATGAAGGCCGGAGCACGCGTCCGCGACGAGCAGCTGATACGGGCCGATGATCAGAATGACGCCGGTCCGCGCGATCGGGTAGCCAGCGGCGTAGAGCACGTCTTCCGCAATCGCCGATATCCATTGCTTCAGCGGGCCGGTCAGCGCATCGACCGCTGCCGCCGGCAGCGGCAGCGCGAATGCCGCATAGCCGAGCGGGAACCGGGCGGCCTGTAACGCCTCAGGACCGGCGAGCAGCAGAATCATGCCGGCAGCCATCGGAATCTGTGCCCCGAGCTCAAACAACGTGGCGTCCTGAGAGCGACCGACGACATACATCAGCGCTCCGACCGCCACGCAAGCCCAACCCGGCGCGGCAGCGGGCTGCGGCACCTGTGGGCCAATCACTCGCCGTCGACGCCATAGCAGCCATGCAACGGCTATGAGCACGATCGGGCCGTGCGCTTGTTCATCGGATTGCCAGAGGCCGGAGGCCGCGTGCCAATAGACCGGCGCGAAGATGCCGACAAAGCCGACGATCGCGAGTGCCCAGGCGATTCCCTGCTGGGGCCAGCGGGCGCGCGCGATTGGCGTCATCGTGTTTGCTCCGCGTGCCCGATCGGCCGCACGTTCACGCACGACGAGGCGGCGGCGCCTCGTTCAGCACCGATCCGACCACCGTGACTCCGGACCGGGCCATCGACTTCGCGAGCTGGGAGAACGCCTCGAAGCGCGACTGATGGGCACGCGCCACACCGACCACGGCGCCGGCGCGCACCGCAATCAGCTGCGCGTCCGCGCCGCTCACAGCGGGCGGCGTGTCGATCAGCACCACGTCAAAAGTCTCGCGTGCTTGCTCGAGAAGGTTCGAGAAGGCGGGGCGGTTCAATATCTCCAGCGGATTCGGCGGTGTCGGCCCCGCCGGAAGCACCGCCAGACCTTCCAGGCAGGGAATCGGCACCACGGCGTCATCGCCCGACCAGCCGGCCAGTAAATTCGACAGGCCGACCTTGCTTTCGAGCTTGAACAGCTGCTGTTGCCGAGGCGCCCGCAGGTCGGCATCGATCAGCAGCGTGCGCAGGCCGACCTGCGACAGCACGATCGCCAGGTTCGCGGCGAGATAGCTCCTGCCGTCGAAACGCTCGGCGCTCGCTACCGCGAGCACGTTGCGCCCTGCCGGCTTGTTCAGCCAGCGCAGCAGCAGCTCGCTGCGTATCCTGCGCAGGGTCTCCACCTGCTGACTGAATGGCTGATACGCAGCAATCAGCTCTTCGCTGACCGGCCGCTCGCCATTGGCCGCCATCGCCAGATGACCGAAGTCGAATTGCTGCGAAAGTGCGAGCTGCACGTCCTGTGTGGTCAACAATCCGAGGCGGATCGCCGCATCGCCGAAGCGCAACTCCTCCTGCCTCTGCAGCATCAGGATCTCATCGGCACCTTGTGGCGTCAGCTTGCCGTCCTCCAGCAAGATGGCACCGATCGGCCGATAGCCGCGCGTGATCGGGTCGCGCTTCACGGCCGGCCCTCCAAAGCGATGGCCGGGTTGGAGCGGCCGCGCAGTCGCGACTCGGAGAGCCGCCTCGCCAGTCGACGCCGCCACGACGGAGCATCCTCCGCACGCAGAACGCCGAGCACCGGTACGTCGGGTACCTGCGCCAATTCTCTCCAGCTGCGGATGCGCCGGTCGAGGGATTCCATGCCCAGCGCCGCGAGACAAGCCAGCAGGATCCCCCCGGCGACGGCAGCCAGAAGATTGAGGAAGATGCGCGGCCGCGACGGAGAGAGCGGCTGCACCGCAGCGCTCAGCACATGCAGATTGGTCTGTTGCGACTGGCTTTCGAGTCCCGACTGACTGATGCGCTGGACGATCGTCTCGTAGGCGCGTTGGGCATTCTCGACGTCCTTGGTCAGCACGGTCAATTCGGCGCGATTGCTGCGCAGCTGGAGCACGCGTTGCTTCTGCGCTTCGAAGAGCGCTCTCAACTCCTGCTCCTTCTCCGCATTGACGCGGCCGGCGGTCGCCATCCCGCCCGAAACCCGTCGCATTTCGGCCGCGAGCTGTTCCCTGAGCCGAGCGATCTGCGCCGCGGCCTGCAGCCGCTGCGGATGCCTGTCGCCAAGAGACGTGCTCAGTTCGTCCAGCCTCGCTTCCGACTTTGTCAGTTCGGACTTCAAAGATTGGACGATCGAACTCTGCTGAACGTCGGGCGACATCTCGCTGCCCGCGTTTCTCTCGCGGCTGCTCGTGTCGGCGCGATCGGACTGCACCGCGGCGAGACGAGCGGAGAAATCGTTGAGGCGCGAGATCTCCTGGTCCATCCGGTCCTCCGTGCCGATGATCTCGTGGGCCTTCTGATACGCCGACAGCGTGGCTTGCGCGCCTTCCAGGTTGCTTCGCAGCACCTTGGCCTGCTGCTCGAACCAGTTGACGTATTGCCCGGCCGGCTCGACGCGCAACTCGACGTTGACGTCGATGTAAGCCTTGGCAAAGGCATTGCAGATCGCCGCCGCGAACTGCGGATCGGGTCCGACATAGGCGAGTTGAATCACGTTGCTTCCGCGGGCAGGCGTGATCCGCAGGCCCTTCAGCAGCAGTTCGCCGTAGTAGCGTTCGATCGGTATCTTGCCTTCGGTTTCCGCCTGCCAGCGCCGGTAGACCTCGCCGTTCTGATCGAACCTGAGCGCCTTGACCACCTTGTCCGCGACGCGATTGCTTTGGATGATGTCGATCTGGGTCGTCATGTAGCCGGGAGACGCGATCGCCGGCAGGAATGCGCCGGAGACCGGATCGGCCTTCACGTCGACGACGATCGACGTGGTCGCGGTGTACTCCTTCGGAATCAGCAGGCTGACCAGCAAGGTGACGCCGATCGTGGCGATCAACGTCGTGAGCGACAGCGCGCGCCGCGCCCAGACGATACGAAGCGTTTGCGAAATGGTCATGCGGGCACCGGGGTTGTCAGCAACTCGGAGGAAGCTTTGATTGCTGGCGGGGCGTCACTTCAGTCCCGAAACACTCTTCTCGAGATTGGGAACCGCGGCCGGATTCGGTGTCGACAACGCTATCGGCGTCGCGACGTTGGCGGCGGCAGTCCGACCCGCCGCCGCGGAAACGCCTGCGTAGTCGATCTTTGCAGCGGCCCTGAGCCGTTGCAAGTCCGCTGCGACCGCCGCCTCGGCGCGTTGATTGGCCAGAAACTGCTGCACCTTCGGACGTGCGTCGGACTCGGCAACCGATGCGGTGCGCGAGGCGACGACGCGCACGATCGAGATTGCCTGTGGCAGGGCAAACACCCCGATCTGACCATCTCCGAGCTGCCCGAGTTTCGGGACCAGCTCGAGCGGGATTTCGTCGGTCGTCCGAGTCGCGGTATTGGCGGCGAACTTGATCTCGTGTTGTTCGAGCCATGCGGCGATCTGCTCGATGGTCTTTGTCGCGGCCAGGCGCTGCAGTTGCTCAGGCGGGGGCGCCCCGTCGTTCGCAAGCAGGATCTCTTGCAGGCTGTACACCCGCCGTTGCGAAAACAATGCCGGGTTCTGCGAGTAGTACGCGATCGCGTCATCGTTCGTCGGCTGCGGTACCGCGGCGACAAGCTGTTTGAGATATGCGCGCGCGATGATGTCCTGCTTGGCCGCCTCTATCGCCGAAATGACTTCCGGAGAGCGGTCGAGCTTGCGCTCGGCTGCCTGCTGCAACACGAGTTTCTGGTCGATCAATTTCTCCAGAGTCCGCCGTCTCAGCGCTTCAGCGCCCTGTGGCGGCGCGGGTTGCCCGGCAGTCGCGTCGTCGAGCTGATGGATCGAAATCTCTTGTCCGTTCACAATGGCGACCACTTGTGTCGCAGCTTGTTTGCCGTCGGTCTTGCCGCAGGCACACAGTGCAAAACACGCCAAGACTGCGACCGCGTGAAGCGCGCGATGCGTCCGATCACGGGAAGCCGAAGGCAAGTTGTGCCTTGCCCGAGGTTGAAAGCGAGTCATAGAATTCCGCGACGACTTATATTCGAGACCGCAGCGGCTCGCGCCGGACGGCAGTTGTGGCGTATGGCCACTCCGAAGTCGACTCGGAGGCCATGACGTCATTGGCGAGGGGAGCTTACAGCGCGCGAGTCAGACGGCTTCGTGCATATTGCGCGGCGACTCTGCCCCGAAAACGCTCCCCCTCGTACAAAGGTGCGCGACACGAGTTGGGCGCTCTGCGGACACAGCGTGCTTCAGTCTTGCCAGCGGGTGCCGAGTGGAGGCGTGCCGCGTGCCGCCGGATAACTGCCGCTGCCCTGCGCCCGTTGGCCGATGGGCAACTGGGGCGGTCGATGCCATCGCCAGCCGAATGCGGTGCAGAGAAGCGGGTCGCCCGGTAAGAAAAGCGAATCCCGGCGGTGACAGGAACTTTCGCGAGGCCTGGAATGTCGAATCGCAACGACTCGGCAAGGAACATCATGGCCTACGGCATTCATCTCACTGACCATTCGGACGCGGCGCTGATCGACCTCACCTACGATTTGGACGTTGCCTATTGGTGCCGGATATTCGACGTCGATGCGGCCTTGCTTCGAGATGCGATCCAGCATGCGGGGCCGCGAGCGGTCGAAGTGCAACGCTACTTGCGGCGGGACCGCGTCCAGCCCGAGCAGCGAGGCGAATAGCGGCGCCGGGAGCGGCCGGGCAGCGCCGTCAGTCGCTCGATGTCCGCCCGCGACGCGATCGCGCCATCCAGCGTCAACCCTTTCGCCGCTACATGAAATTGCGCGTATGCAGATCGGCGAGGCGCTGCGCCTCGGCGGGCTCGAAACCCAGCCGGGCGAGCCGTGCACGACGGCCCGAGGCCATCTCGCGCTGCAGTTGGCCGACCGCGGCATGGCCACGGGCGACGGCGCTCAGTGTCAGTTCGCCGGCGGCCAGCAGCACCAGTGCATCGAAGACCTCTTCATTCAGGCCGGCGGTGGGGGCGAGCGCGTCATAGCGTTGTTCGATCGCGTTGCGCAGCCGCGCCTGGTAGTCCGGCTGCACGCTCAGGCGGTACTCGAGGTGGGCCATGCCGAAGGCGACATGGCGGGCTTCGTCTCGCGCGGCCAGGCGCGCGATCTGGCGCGTCACCGGGTCCGGCGCGTGTTCGTGCAGGAAGTTCAGCAGATTGACGAAGCTGCCTTCGCCGAGCACCGCGAGCAGGAAGGTGGCGATCGAAAAATCCGGCGCATCGAACAGCGTGTGCAGCGAGGCCTGCCCGCCTGCGGTAGACAGCGCCGGCCCATGGCCGCGCAGCAGCGCGCGGCGCGTGAAGACCTCGACGTGGCGCGCCTCGTCGGCGCATTGCAGCGCGAGCAGCTGCAGCACTTCCCGGTAGTGCGGATGGATCTGCCCGAGATGCCGTGCCGGCACCAGCAGCGCCGCGTTTTCGTTCTCGATCAGGTAGGTCATCACCTGGACGACGGCGGCTTCGACGACGCCCGGCAGCTCGAAGGCGCTGTCCCAGGCGATCGCCGTCTCGGGGTCCCATTGAGCTGCCGCGGCCTGGCGGTAGAGCTCGCCGGCGGTGGCGGCCCACAGCTCGTGCTTGCGGCGCAGCGCGAACTCGAAACGCGGGCTGCCGGCTTCGACGGTCGCACCGCGGGCCGCCAGGCCCCAGCCCGGCGATGCTTCGGCAGCGGCTTCGGCAACACCGGAATCAGGGGCGGCGGCCGGCTGCGCGTCGCGCCAGCGACCCTCGGCCGACGCAGCGCGCGTCACGCAGGCCGTCGGCGTGCCGGACGCGTCGGTTTCGAAGCGCAGCGCATGCCCCTGCTGGCGGCACCAGGCCGCGAGGTGGATATCCCACGCCGGCGCGGCGCCGCGCACCAGCAGGCTGCCGCCGGGCGATAGCTGCGCCAGCGCATGGCGGATCAGCAGCAGCGCGCCCTGGTCGAGTGCCAGCGTTTCAATATCGATAGTCGGCAGACAGGATGCGGCCATCGGGACCATAAAAGCCTTCGTCGTCGACGGCGCGGTCGAGCAGGGCATAACCGCTGGTGCGGCCGACCCGCCACTCGCGCAGGCCTTCGAGTTCGAGCAGCGGGCGCACCTGCGGGTCGTCCCAGCGCATCGCCAGCAGCAGCGCGGTGAAGCGTTCGATCAGCGCCGCCGGAGCGGCCGGGCTGGTCGTGAAGTTGCAATGGTCGAAGGCTTCGGTGCGCGCGAGGATGCGCGTGCTGCCGGCCGGCAGCGTGCCGTCGAGGCCGAAGGCGAGGTGGTTGCCGTCGATCATGCAGCAGGCATCGACCTCGCCGGCGAGCAGCGCCTTGGCCGCGTCGCGTTCGCCGCCGATGTGGTCGCCGTGCTTGCCGCCGAGCACGTCGAAGCGCCGCACGGCGTAGTCGCGTCCCGCCACCAGCCCCAGGCTGCGCAGATGGTCGAGCGGGATCAAGGTGGCCTGCGGCGAATCGATCGCGCCGACGCCGAGCGTCTTGCCGCGCAGCTCGGCGGCGCTCTGCAGCGCATCGCCCGCTCGCACGACGATCAGCGAGCGCAAGTCGCAATCGGTGTCGCGCATCGCGACCGCCTGCACGCTCAGCCCGCGGGCGCGTGCGATGCGCTTGGCGCGCAGCCAGGCGAGCGGCGAGTTCCACGCCAGGTGCAGCGTGCCGTCGAACTGCGCTTCGACCTGGCGCTCGTAGTTCGAATACAGGAGATAGTCGAAGGCGAGCCCGTGCTCGGCGAAATGGGCCTTGAAGCCTTCCCAGATCGTGACGACCTTGGGCGCGTAGGCCACCGCACCCATCAGCAATGTCGGCGTCGCCATCGCGCGCTCCTCAGAACAACGGCAGGCCGGTGATGGCCTTGCCGATGAAGTCGTAGAGCACGTCCGAGGTCGGCGCCATCACGCTGGAAGCTCGCGCGTCGCGGAACAGGCGCTCGATGCCGGCCTCCTTGCGGAAGGCGGCGCCGCCGCAGACGCGCATCGCGATGTCGGTCACTTCGAGGGCCGCTTCGGCCGCGGCGGCTTTGATCTCGAGCACGCGCAGCATCGTGTCGGCGCGGCTGCCGGCCATCGCGGCGAGCGTGTCGTCGAGCAGGGCCTGCGTCATGTCGGTCTTGATGCGGGCCCGCGCGAGGTAGGCGCGGATCGTCGGCAGGTCGGCCAGCGAGGAGCCGAGGTGTTCATGTTTGGTCTGGGCGACGTGACCGACGGCGCGCGCCAGCGTGCCTTCCATCAGGCCGACCGAGCACGCGGCGCTGAGCACCGTGAACCATGGCAGCACGATGCTCATCATCAGGTCGAAGCCCTTGCCGTCCTCGCCGAGCCGCTCGTCGGACCCGATGCGCACGCCTTTGGCGAGGATCGGCGTCGAGGCATTGCCGCGCAGGCCCAGTCCGTCGAAAGTGCCGGGCTGGCTCAGGCCGGCGCTCTTCGCATCGACATACCACAGCGTGCTCGCGCCTTCGGCCGCGAGCGGCTTGCTCGACCAGACATAACCGTCGGCTTCGAAGGCCGAGGTCACCCAGCTCTTGCGCGCGTCGAGCACGACGCTGCTGCCGTCGGCGCGTGCGGTGCTGGCCGGCGCCCAGAAATGGCTGCGCGATTCGGCTTCCGAAAATGCCAGGGTCGTCAGGTGGCGCCCCTGCGCGATCGCCTCGCGCAACGCCGTCTTGCCCAACTGCTCGACGACGACGGTCGCGCAGTAGTGCATGCAGACGATCATCGCGGTGGACGGGCAGCTCTGCGCGATGCGCGCGACGACCTGCCCCGCATCTTTCAAACCGAGGCCGAGGCCACCGACGGCCGGCGCCGAAACGAGGCCGAGCAGACCGGCATCGCCGAGTGCGCGGATCACCTCGCGCGGGAAGCGTGCCTCTCGGTCGGTCCGCAAAGCCAGCGGATCCAGGGTGCCGGTCACGATCTCCGTCAGCGCATCGAGGTGCTTCATGGGTCTCTCCTTGGGGCGGAAAGCATAGTTCATCTCGGCGCGGCGACCCCGACGCAATCAGCCCTTCGTCCGCGGCGGCGCCACCGAGCGCCGCGCCACCAGCTCCGGCGCGAAGATGAATTCGGCCGCCGCGATGCCCGGGTCGGCCAGGCGCGCGATGACACGTTCGACGATGATGCGTGCCATCTCCGCAATCGGCAGGCGCACGCTGCTCAGCGCGGGCTCGGCGAGCGGCGCGAGGAAGAGATCGTCCATGCCGATCACCGAGACATCGGCCGGCACCGCGAGGCCGGCCTCGCGAAAGCCGGCCATCAGCCCGAGCGCCAGCATGTCGTTGAGCGCGACCACGGCCGTCGGCCGAGCCGCACCCCGGCCGCCGCGCGCCAGCCTGGCGGCGAGCGTCCGCCCGGCATCCGCCATCTCCGCGTCGCCATAGGCGCTGGCGACACGCGCCTCGACCACGCGCGCAGCGTTCGCGGCCAGGCCCGCATGCCGCGCCGCGCCGAGAAAGCCGCCGATCTTTTCGCTGCGGCTCAGGGTCTTGCCCGAGACGGTGGCGAAGGCCAGCCGCGTATGGCCGTGCTCGATCAGGTGTTGCGTCGCGAGGCGCGCGGCCTCGGCGTTGTCGACGCTGATGTGGTCGATGCCCGCGCCCGTCGGGGCGCTCGCGCGCCGGTCGTAGCTGACCACGACCAGTCCGCGCCGCGCCGCGGACTCGATGTGCCGCTCGTCGGCGAGCGACGAGACGACCACGACGCCGCGCACGCCGTGCGCCAGCAGGTCGTCGAAGAAGCCGGCCTCCTTCTGCGCGTCGCGGTAGGTGTTGCCGAGCAGCACGCGAAAGCCGTGGCGCTCCTGGGCCGCGGCCTCGATCTCGCGCGCGATGAAGCCGTACATCGGGTTCGCGATCGAGGGCACGAGCAGCCCGAGCATCGGCGTGTGCCCGGTCTTCAGCTGGCGCGCGGCCCGGTTCGGCACGAAGTCGAGCGCGGCGATGGCGGCCTGCACGCGCGCCAGCGTGCCCTCGCGCATGCGGTCGGTGCGGCGGTTCAGCACGTTCGAGACGGTGCTGGTCGATACGCCGGCGTGGCGCGCGACGTCCTGGATGTTGCTCATACTGGCTCGATGCGAACGCTCTGGGCGAACCGGGGTTTGCGATTATGTGCATCGATTTACTAAATCGATACATTGGGTGCCCCAATGCACGAATGGAGACAAGTCATGGTGTCGAAATCTTGCTTGTGTCGGCTCCGGGCTTTCGGGCCGATGGCCGTCGCTGCGGCGCTCGGCGGCGCGTTCGGCGCGGCCGCGCTCGCCGCGCCGCCCAAGACGGTGACTGCGCCCAACTCCGACCCGCAATGCTTCGCGCCCTGGGCGGCCAACACCAAGATGTTTCAGTTCCCGGCGAAGCAGGGGCCGTACCGCGTGGCGCTGGCCAACGGCTACATCGCCAACACCTGGCGCATCCAGATGATCAAGACCGCCAAGGCCTACGCCGCGCAGCCCGACGTGGCCGCGAAGCTGAAGGAGTTCAAGGTCGTCTCGACCGGCGAGGACGTGGCCGCGCAGATCGCCGCGATCAACAACTTCATCGATTCCGGCTACGACGCGGTGGTCGTCAATGCGCAGAACCCGGCCGCCTTCAAGCCGGTGATCAAGCGCGCCAACGATGCCGGCGTGGTGCTGGTCGCCTTCGACAACACGCTCGACACCGAAGACGCGATCAATGTCAACGTCGACCAGAAGGG
>Ga0105240_10010556_pt1 | contig 12972 bp, 9 predicted proteins | sample KBSC54metaG_FD_80426 | JGI IMG/M metagenome (GOLD analysis project Ga0105240, IMG submission 80426) | Corn rhizosphere microbial communities from Kellogg Biological Station, Michigan, USA - KBS C5-4 metaG | ecosystem: Host-associated > Plants > Roots > Rhizosphere > Soil | place: Michigan, USA... | reverse complement strand
GCAACGGAGTTGACGGCCGCGATGCTCGAGCATTTCGAAGTCGCGGATATTTCACGGCTGCCGCGGATCGTATACGACCGCAAGAGCCCGCGGGTCGCGGTCGCCGCGCTCGGACCGATCGTACAGCGCGCCGCCGATCAAGGCGACGCCGTGGCCATGCGCATTCTCGAACGCGCGGCCGAAGAGCTGGTACTGGCGGCACGGTCGGTGGCCACTCAGCTCGATATGCGCGGGGACGCGTTCCCGTTCCTCCTCGCCGGGGGCATCTTCCGAGTGGTTCCGCGGCTGGCGGGGGAGCTACGCCCGCGGCTCATCGAAGTGGCGCCGCGAAGCCACGTGGAGATTCTCGACAAGGAGCCTGCAGTCGGCGCCGTGTGGCTGGCACTCGCCGAAGCGAACGGCGGCGCAAGCCTTCCAGAGTATCGCCATGATTGACGTCTGCCGCTGCTGATGCGGATCAAGGTGTACGACACACCCCAGCGCGCGGCCCACGCGCTCGCTGCGTACCTGAGCCGCGCCATCGCGCGGACTCCTGATCTCGTGCTCGGACTCCCGACCGGGCGTACGCCGATCCCCTTGTATCGCGAGCTTGCCGCGCTCGGAAAACGCCGCGACATCGATTTCTCGCGCGTCACGACGTTCAACCTGGACGAGTTCCGCGGCAAAGGCGACGGCGACCAGGGAAGCTATCGCGCGTTCATGCAGGAGCACCTGTTCAGGCACGTCAACCTCATGCCTCGCAACGTGCACTTTTTGAACGGCCGCGCCGAGGACATTCGCGCGGAATGCGAGCGATACGAACGCGCGATCGTGCGCGCCGGCGGCATCGATCTGCAGATTCTGGGGCTCGGCGCGAACGGGCACATTGGCTTCAACGAGCCAGGCCGTCGGCTGATCGCGCGCACGCATTGCACGCGCCTCACCGCGCCGACGCGGGCGGCGAATGCCGCGTTTTTCGATGGGGACGTCCGCAAGGTGCCTCGACAGGCGCTGTCGATGGGAATGGTCACGATCCTTCACGCGCGCCGCATCGTGATGCTGGCGACGGGCAGCGGAAAGGCGCGATGCGTGGCGAGGATGGTGAACGGGCCGTTGACAACGGAGGTGCCGGCGTCGTTCTTACAGGTGCATCGGCAGCTGGATGTGCTGTTGGACCGCGCCGCCGCAAAATATCTTCGCTAACCGTTGGCGAGCAGCTCTTTCAGACGCTCTTCGACGTCCTCCCCGATCGCGTCGCGGACAAAATCGTGCGCCTTCCGGATCTTCGAGAGCGACTGCGGATAAGTGAGCCCGGTCTTCTGCATGACGATCGCGGCTTTCACGTTCCAGTGTGCGCGGCGGAGCAGCTTGTCGGCATCATCGTAATCGAGGCCCGTCACGATCATGATGATGCGCCGCGCGCGGTCGCGCAGCTTCTCGGATCCCATCTGGACGTCGACCATCAAGTTGCCGTAGGTCTTGCCGATCCGGATCATCGACGCCGTCGTGAGCATGTTGAGCACCATCTTGGTCGCGGTGCCCGCCTTGAGCCGCGTGGATCCAGCGATCACTTCCGGCCCCACGGCCGGTGCGATCGTCAGGTCGACGAAGGTCTGCAGTTCGGTCCGCGGGTCGCAGGTGACGAACACGATCTTCGAGCCGGCCCGCCGCGCGCGGGTCAACGCCCCGCGGACGAACTGAGTCATGCCGCTGGCCGAGACGCCGATGACGACGTCCTTCTTCGTCGGCCTCAGCCGATTGATCGATCGCGCCCCTTCTTCATAGTTGTCCTCCACGCCTTCTTTCGCGCGCAGAATCGCGCCCTTGCCGCCGGCCATGATCGCCTGCACGAGATCGGGGCTCGTGCCGAAGGTCGGCGGCATCTCCGCCGACTCGAGCACGCCGAGCCGTCCGCTCGTGCCGGCGCCGACGAACACGATCCTGCCGCCTTTTCGAAGCGCCTGTGTGATGATTTCCACACCGACGGCGATCCGCTCCTTCTCGCGCTGCACCGCCGCGAGCATCTTGCGGTCTTCGTTGAGCATGCCTTCCACGATGTCGCCGGCGGGGAGCTTGTCGATCGCGAGCGTGGCGGGGTTGATCGCCTCGGTGGGAAGAGACTGCCACTTCGAACGCACGGGCATGGAAGCTACGACCTCAGAAACAAACCGCGAATATTATCATAGTCGTTGGTCGTTCGAAGTGGGTCGTTGGTGATCTTGAGAACTTATGGTTGACGCCTATCTGGATCATCTGCGCGTGGAGCGGCGGCTGGCGGACCACACGCTCGAAAGCTACGCTCGCGACCTCGCTGCGCTGGCAGAGTTCGCCGCCGGACGCGAGACCGACCCTGCGCGCCTGGACCGTGCCGCGCTGGAAGCGTTTATCCGTCAGCAAATGGGGCGCGGCCTGTCGCCTCGATCGGTCGCGCGGGGCGTCGCCGCGATTCGCGGCTTCTATCGGTTCCTCGTCCTGGATCGCCGTCTCGAACAGAGTCCCGCCGACGATCTGCATCCACCGCGTGCATGGCCGGCGCTCCCGAAGTTCCTGTCACTCGACGAAGTCGACCGGTTGATCGCGGCGCCGGATACGGCGACGGCGCTCGGACAACGCGATCGCGCGATGATCGAGCTGTTGTACGCGACCGGGATGCGCGTGTCGGAGCTAATCGGCGTGCGCTCGGCCGACCTTCACCTGGCGGAGCACTACCTGACGTGCATCGGCAAAGGGAGTAAGGAGCGCCTCATCCCGATTGGCGAGCAGGCGGCCGAATGGATAACGCGGTATCAGAGCGATGGTCGGCGCGTGCTCCTCAAAGGACGTTCGAGCGCCAGGCTTTTCGTGAACGTGCGGGGCGGTCCGCTGTCGCGCGTCGGCTTCTGGAAGATACTGAGCGCCTACGGACGCCGCGCGAGTCTGGACCGATCGGTCAGCCCCCATGTGCTGCGGCATTCCTTCGCGACCCATCTTCTGGATCGCGGCGCCGACCTGCGCGCGATCCAGATGATGCTCGGCCACGCGGATCTCTCGACGACCCAGATTTACACACACGTGCTGGAGACGCGGTTGAAGGCGGTGTACGATCGCTTCCACCCGCGTCCGTGACTCTGCTAAACTTAACCGTTTGCGCACACCTCGGAATGGAGCGGACGGCGACAGTTCTGTTCCGACGGCGCGTGAATTCACGCGCAGGCATCGACAGGCTGGCGCGACGGCGTTAACGTGCGGGCGGCGGGCCCCCCGAGCACTAATAAAGGAGCAGGCATGAGCCGTAAGGGACGGCATCTTTTTACATCTGAATCGGTCACCGAGGGTCACCCGGACAAGATCGCCGATCAGATCTCCGATTCGATTCTCGATGCGATCCTCGCGCAGGATCCGGTCAGCCGCGTGGCATGCGAGACGCTCGTCACGACGGGCCTCGCCGTCGTAGCGGGGGAGATCACGACCAGCGCGTTCGTCGACTTCCAGGATGTCGTCCGCGCGACCATCAACGAGGTCGGCTACAACCGAGGAAAATTCGGTTTCGATGCCGACACCTGCGCCGTGCTCTCGTCGATCCACAGCCAATCGCCGGATATCGCGATGGGTGTCGACACGGGCGGCGCCGGCGATCAGGGTCTGATGTTCGGCTTCGCGTGTACCGAAACCGAGGAGCTGATGCCGCTCCCGATCATGCTTGCGCACAAGCTCGTGAAGGGGCTCTCGTGCATGCGCCGAGACGGGACCCTCGATTATCTGCGCCCGGACGGCAAGTCTCAGGTCACGATCGAATACGACGGCAACCGTCCCGTCCGCGTCGACGCGGTCGTCGTCTCCAGCCAGCACAGTCCCATCGTCACGCAGGAGACGATGAAGGAAGACATCACGGAGAAGATCATCAACCGTGTGATTCCTGCGGACATGATGGACAAGAACACGAAGATCTACGTGAACCCGACAGGGCGTTTCGTCGTCGGCGGACCGCACGGCGATGCCGGAGTCACCGGCCGTAAGATCATCGTGGATACGTACGGCGGCGCCGCTCCGCACGGCGGAGGCGCGTTCTCAGGTAAAGACCCGACGAAGGTCGATCGGTCGGCCTGCTACATGGCGCGCTACATCGCGAAGAACGTCGTGGCCGCCGGCATCGCGGAGCGGGCGCTCGTGCAGCTCGCGTACGCGATCGGCGTCGCGGAACCCGTGTCGGTGATGGTCCATACCGAGGGCACCGGCCGCATCCCTGAAGAGCGCATCACGGAGCTCGTGCGCGGACACTTCAAGCTGACGCCGCGAGGCATCATCGAAGAGTTGAACCTGCGCAGGCCGATCTACCAGAAGACGGCGGCCTTCGGCCATTTCGGCCGCACCGAGCCTGAGTTCACGTGGGAGCGCACCGACAAGGCGGCGGCACTCCGGTCGGAAGCCGGCCTCTGAAGAAACGGCTCGCGGCGATGGCGGCCCTGGCGGCCGTCGTCGCCGCCTTCGTCGTCCTCACCATTCCTCCTCGCCGCCTCGCTCTGCACGAGGATCCGTCCGACGGCAGCGTTCCCGGCATCATCCACGTTCACTCCACGCGTTCCGATGGATCGAGCACGCCCGACGACATTGCCGCGGCGGCCCGTCGCGCCGGTTTGCGATTCGTCGTCTTCACCGATCATGGCGACGCGACGCGGGCCCCAGATGCTCCGGCGTATCGCAACGGCGTGTTATGCATCGACGCCGTTGAAATCAGCACGACGGGCGGCCACTACATCGCGCTCGATATGCCGGCCGCCCCGTACCCGCTCGCCGGCGATCCCCGCGGCGTCGTCGACGACGTTCACCGTCTGGGCGGGTTCGGGATCGTCGCGCATCCAGACTCGCCCAAAGATCAGCTGCAGTGGAAGGATTTCACCGTTCCGTTCGATGCCATCGAGGCGATCAACCTCGATACTGGGTGGCGCCGGTGGGTGCAGCAGGCGCGCGGTTCCACCCTCGGCGCCCGCGATCGATGGTCTGCGGGAATGCGCCTGCTCGCGGCGCTCCTGGACTACCCATTTCGCCCGCCGGAAGTCGTCGCGAGCCTCACGAGTCCGCGAGGCCGGGACCTCGGCATCGAGCGCACGCTTGATGCCGAAATGCTGCACCGGCGCATCGTGACGACGGCGGGCGCCGACGCGCATGCGAAGCTCGGGATGCGCGGGGATCCGGGTGAGTCGACCTTCTCGATTCCGATCCCAGGCTACGAGCAGACGTTTCGCACGCTTTCCGTCCATGCGTCGCTGGATCAGCAGCTCACGGGAGAGGCGACCCGCGATTCGCAGATCATCGTTCGCGCGATCCGCGCCGGGCATCTCTACAGCGTGATGGACGGCGTCGCGACGCCGGCTGCCTTTTTCCTGACGGCGACGAACGCTTCCGGAACCGCGCACGGAGGCGATCAGTTGGGGCCGGGCGGACCCGTCGCCGTGCACGTGCGCAGCAACGCACCGGCGGCATTCACGACAACGCTGTGGAACGGTGCAACAGCGATCGGCGGTGATCATCACGAATCGGATTTCACGGTTACGGTGCCCGCCGGTCCGGCGGCGTACTGGGTCGGCATACGGGCGACTCCCGAACGCGGCGGCGCCCTGTGGCTGCGCAGTAATCCAATCTTCGTTGGCGTCCATGAACCGTCAGTCGGTCGTGTTCCGACGGCGCCTCCGCGCTCAGCCCGTGCGCTCTTTGACGGCACGACAGCCGATGGCTGGCATGTCGAGCACGACTCGACGTCGGTCGGCGCGTTGGATCGTGTGGTCGGTACAGATGGTCCTGAATTGCGGTTGCGTTACGGACTGTCGGCCGGCTTGGGCGCAGGACCGTACGTGGCTCTCGTTTACGACGTGCCCGCAGGAGCGCTCGTCGGAAATCGTGTGACGATGACCCTGCGCGCGCAACAGCCGATGAGGATTTCCGTGCAGCTGCGCAGCGGCAGCAACGGTGGAGCAGACCGATGGCAGCGCTCAATTTACGTTGCGACGGAGAACGAACAGCGCAGTATCGAGTTCACTGACTTGACGCCTGTCGGTGCGACGGCGACTGCACGGCCGGTTCTGTCGACAATCCGCAGCGTTCTGTTCGTCGTGGATACGACGAACACGAAACCTGGAGCTTCAGGGCGGCTCTGGCTCAGGAGCGCCGCTCTCGCGTACTGACCTAGGTGCGCACGGTCAGCAGCATGTACACCGCCGCCGCGCCGAACAGGATATTCGGCGCCCACGCGGCAAGCATCGGCGATATCCATCCACCCGCTCCGACCGCGGCGAAAACGCTCATCGTCAGCCAGTAGAAAATCGCCAGGACAATACCGACGCCGACGCCGTACATCGCGCCGCGCCTTCCCGTCGTGACGGCAAACGGCACCGCCAGGAGCGTCATCACCAGCGTTACCAGCGGAAAGGCGACCTTTCGCTGCAACTGCACCATGTAGGGCACCGCATTGAAGCCGCTGGCGCGCAGCATGTCGATATACGAGCGTAGCTGGAAGTACGTCATTCGATCGGCATCGGGCTCTTCCGTTTTGAAATACGCCGGCGGCTCGAGCGCGAGATCGCGCTCGACGAACGGTTCGTACTTCACCGACGTGCGCTCGCCATTCCGACGGCGGGCAACCGTAAGCTCACGGACCCAACCATCCTGAGCGCGCCACGCAGGGGCGGCGCGGCCATCCTCCACAGGACCGCGGACAAGATCCACACTGCGAGCCGAAGTGAGCGCACCCAACCTCCAGGCGTGTTCATCCAGGTGGTACATCGACAGCCGCGTGAATCGGTTGCGGCTCGGGTCGAAGAAGTCGAAGTGATAGATGTCGCCGTTCTGCGCGATGATCCACTGGCGGTTCAACAATCCGAAGGCCTGCTGAGGGTAGCCGCGGATGACGCGGTTGAGTCGGTCGGCGTCTCGGTTCGAGTACGCGAGCACCCACTCTTGCAGGCCGAACAGGACCGCGCTGGCCGCGAGCGCGAAAATCACGAGCGGGGAAGCCGCCCGGTACAGGCTGACGCCGCACGCCTTCATGACGACGAGCTCGCTGTTCTTCGTCATCATGCCGATCGTGACCAGCGTCGCAACGAGAGCCGACATCGGAATCACGTAGTACACGAATTGCGGCGTCATGAAATAGAAGTACTGGAGCAGCATGCCGGTCGTCGCACTGCCGCGAAACAGCTTGTCCGCCAGATCCATGAACGTCGAGATGTAGAAGATGCCGAGGAGTCCGACGAACCCGAGCGCGAACACGCGCAGGTAGCTCTGGGACATGTACAAATCGAGCAGACTCGGCCGAGGAAGATTCAGGTGCGGCACCCGTATGACGACCACGACGCGGCGGGCCGGCACCGCCGCCGCGCCAGTCGTCGATGACAGTGACTCGGTGCGCCGCCAGAACGTCGGGATGCTGATCCGGATCGGCTGATCCGCCGAGCGGGCGCGCCACAGGAGCATCACGACACCCGCCGCGCCCATCACCACGTTCGGCAGCCAGGCGGCGGCTGCCGGCAAATGCCCGGTGAGCGCGCCGGCGCGCGAGGTCCACAGCAGGATGTAGTACACAAAAATGACGCCGAAGCCGATGGCGAAGCTCGCGAGCCGCCCGTCTTTGCGATTGCTGACGCCGAGCGCCAGCGCGAGCAGACCGAGAACAGCGCACGCGCCGGCGAGCGCAAACTTCTGCTGGATCATGAAGCGCTGGCCGTAACCGTGGCCGCCGTGCCGCTCGGCATCCGCAGCGCTCGCCCGCAGCTCGGCGATCGTCATCTCGGGGTCGCCTTTCATGAGCTCGACCCGCGGGAACACCGCCTCGGGGTCCATCGTCAGCACGAGCGAGTCGAACGCCTTTCCTTCGTATTCGTCGGGCTTCGTCGTGAACGTCGTGTGGCTCGTGCCGTCGGTGAGGGCGAGTTGCACGGTGCGTTTGCCGCGATCGACCAGCAGCCGTCCCTCGCTCGCGAAATACACCGTCGTCTGATCGGGACGAGTAGCGTCGGCCAGGAACACGTCCTTCCAGCCGCCGGCGCGCGACTGGTCCCGGACGAAGAGCACCCGGTTTGGAAATGCCGTGTAGAACACCCGCGGCTTGATGTCGCTCTCGGCCTGCGACGCGACGACATTGAACGTGATCTCGCGGAAGCTCTGGTTCGCGTCAGGGAGCGCGACGATCGTGACGTAGAGCGTCGCCGCGGTCGCCACGGCGGAGAACAGCGCGATCGGACGCAGGAGGCGGAAGATACTGATGCCGCACGCCTGCATCGCGACGAACTCGCGATCGGCCGACACGCGGCCGAACGCCACCAGAATGCCCACGAGAACGGCGCATGGAATCGTCAGCGCGAGCGCCTGCGGCAGCAGCGTGAGCAGCACGTGCGCCACGATGTGCCACTCGACTCCTTTTTCAATCAGCTTCTCGCCTTGCTGGAGAATCACGGGAATCTCCAGGAGGAAGCTGAGGACGACGAGCACGATGAAAAAGGGGAGCAGGACCTCGCGGATGAGATAACGATCGAGCAGCTTCAACATGGGCGATGGCGGGTCGGCCATCAACACTAGACTACATCTTATGACGCGCGTCGCGATCCTCTGGCACATGCACCAGCCGTTCTATGAAGACCTCGTGACTCACGAGCACATCCTGCCGTGGGTGCGGCTTCATGCACTCAAGGATTACTACGGGATGGTGGCGGTTCTGCGCGAGTTTCCGAAGATGCGGGTCACGTTCAATCTCGTCCCGTCGCTCCTCGTCCAGCTCGAAGCCTTCGCTGAGAATCGCGCGCACGACCGCTATCTGGAACTTGGCCTCAAGCCAGCGTCGGAGCTGACGGAGAGCGATATTGCGTTCATCCTCGAGAACTTCTTCCATGCGCAGCGCCAGCGCATGATCGAGCCTTACCCGCGATACGCCGAGTTGCTGTTGCGCCGCGGCGGCACGCTGCCTACTCCGGCGGATCGGCGGAGTGCAGCGGCGCGATTCAGCGTCGACGATCTCCGGGATCTGCAAGTCTGGCAGAAGCTGGCCTGGATGGACCCGATCTACATGGAGAACGATGCTCGCGTCCGCGGTCTGGTCCGCAAAGGGCGCCACTTCAGTGAGGAGGACAAGGCGGCGCTTCGCGAGGTCGAACTCGAGCTCCTTAACAGGGTGATCCCCGAGTACAGGGACGCGGCGGCGCGCGGGCAGATCGAAATATCGACGTCCCCGTTCTATCACCCGATCCTGCCCTTGCTTTGCGACACGGATATCTACCTGCGCACACACCCGGACTCGCGGATGCCGCGTCGGCGGTTCGTGCACCCGGAGGACGCCGTCGACCAGTTGACGCGCGCCGCCGACTGCCATGAGCGGCTGTTCGGCCGCCGTCCGCATGGCCTCTGGCCCTCCGAAGGGTCGGTGTCGAACGCGATGGTGCCGCTGGCCGCGCGCGCCGGCTTTCGCTGGATGGCAACGGACGAACAGATACTCGAGCGGACGATTGACGTCCGTTTCAGCCGCGACGGCCGCGGTCACGTCGATCTACCGGAACGCCTCTACATGCCGTACTCGATAGTCAGCGGCGACGCCCGCATCGCGTGCGGATTCCGCGATCACGTCCTGTCCGATCTCATCGGGTTCACCTACGCGGGTTGGTCGTCGGAGGCGGCAGCTGACTACTTCGTCGACCGGCTCGAGGAAGCCGGCCGGCGGTATCAACAGCGCGGGGGCAACGGCGGTGAGGCGTGCATCTTCGTCATTCTGGACGGCGAGAACGCATGGGAGCACTTCGAAGGCGGCGGCCGGCCGTTTCTGCGTGCGCTATATGGGCGGCTCGAGGCGCATGCCGAGCTGCGATCCGTGACGATGAGCGAGGCGTGCGCCGAGCCGGCGGCGGAATCGCACGATATCTTTCCGGGGTCGTGGATCGACTCCAACTTCTACATCTGGATCGGCCATCACGATGACCAGCAGGCGTGGAGCCAGCTGGCCGACGCGCGCGACGCGCTCGATCATCCGACGAGCGTCGCTGACGCGTTGCTGGCCCGGGCTCGCGAGGAGGTCCTGATCGCCGAAGGCAGCGACTGGTTCTGGTGGTACGGCGACGACCATTCGTCGGCCCACGATCTGGAGTTCGACGACCTGTTCCGGCGGCATTTACGGAACGTGTACCGGCTGCTCGGCCGCGCCATTCCGGACGAGCTCTTCGTGAGCAACATCTCGGCCGGGGCACCCCGGCCGGTCGAATCACAGCCGACGGCCCTGATTGCGCCGACCATCGACGGCGAAGTGGGCAGCTACTTCGAATGGCTCGACGCCGGCTTTTTGGAAGTGACGGACACCGCCGGTGCGATGCATCGGAGCGACGCCGCGCCGCGCCTCGTCAGCGGCGTACGCTTCGGATTCGACCTGGCCCATCTGTACGTCAGGATCGACTTCTCGCGCCCTGCCATCGACGTCCTCGCAGACGGGCATGAGGTGTCGCTCAAGTTCATGCTGCCCGAACCGGTCCGTTTTTCACTGAAGCAGGAGGACGGACGGCCCGTCGGCGCGTTCTGGCGCCGGCCGGATGGAGATGTGAGGGCGCCTGCTGTCGGAGCGTGGGTTCGGAAAGGGGTCGGCGGCGCGGTCGCCGCGGTCGGCACGGTGATCGAAGTCGCGCTGCCGTTCGCCGATCTGGGAGCGGCTCCGACGACGCCGGTGGCGTTCTTCGTCGCGCTGTACGATCCGCAGTCGACCGAGCGGGAGCGGCATCCGGAGCACCGGCCGATTGAACTGACGGCGCCCGACGAGTGGTTCGCGTCGCGTCAGTGGAGCGCCTAAGGCACCTGCCCTGAACAGGTCCGCACAAAGCATTAACAGGGGTCTTTTCATGGCCGTATCGCGTGAGTCTGATAATGGATGTTATGTTAACTACAATGTTCAACTAAGGCTTTTCGCGGCCTGCACACCTGCCGCCTGGCGCCGTTTCGCGCAGATCGATCGCGGCCGAGTCTCTCCCCTCGTCGCCGCACCGCCCGCAGCTACTCGTGAGCCGGCCTGCAGCTACTCGTAGACGCCGGGCGCGCGGCCGCATCGAACCGGGATTCGCGTGTCGCAGATCGCCGCGAGCGCGCGGCGCCGCCGCACGCGGACCGCGCAGCATCGTCGGGACGGGCCCGCGCACGAACTGCTTAGTGCGCGGCTATTTCTGTTTGCGCAGGTCCTTCAGGATGGCTTCGAGGGCGTCGATGATCTCGTCGCGCGTCACGCGCGCCTTGGCGAAATCGAGCTTCAGGTTGAATGCTTTCGTGGGCGGCCGGTACGCGAAGACGTAATGCTTCGGGCGGCCGACCTTGGGCTTCGCGGTCGCCTCACGGAGCTGCTGGCGGGTGGCGCCCCCCTGGCCGGCGATCTGCTCGACCAGCGCGGTCATTTTCTCGGCCGTCTCCTGACGAACTACCTGTAAAAGCAACGACTTAGAAGAAATGTCGGCCAGCCGACACAGGTTTCTGACCTCCGGCGGCATGGCGTTCAACGCCAGCGACTCGGTGACTGAGCTCCGCGACTTGCCGAGGCGGCGCGCCAGATCCTCGTGCGTGTAGCCGCACCGTTCGGCGAGCCCCTCGAGCGCTTCGGATTCCTCGAACGGCGTCAGGTCCTTGCGCTGCAGGTTCTCGATGAGCGCAAGCTCCAGCATCTCGGTCTCGTCGACGTCCCGGATGACGACCGGGACCTCACGCAGCCCCACCTGGACCGCCGCCTGATACCGGCGCTCGCCGGCGATAATCTGGAACCGCGTGCCGCGCACCCGGACGACCAGCGGCTCGAGGATCCCCTTCTCGGCAATCGAGGCGATCAATTCGGAGAGATCGCCCATGACCTGGCGCGGCTGGTGCGGGTTGGGTTCGATGAGATCAATCGGAATCAGCCGCCCGATCGGCGTCCCCGCCGACGAGGCGAGCACATCGACGTAGTGCTCGTCGTGGCGCATCGTGATGGTCTCGGGAAGTCCGCGTCTAGGCACGGTCGATCACCTCTTCACAGAGCCGGTAATATTCGGTCGCGCCGGTCGACTCGGGCGCAAACGTGAAAATCGATTCCTTGTACGCGGGGCTCTCCTCGAGCCGCACGCTCTTCGTGATGACCGTCTTGAAGACCTTCCCGCCGAACACCTTCTGGATCTGCGTGCGGATGTCGCGCGCCAGCGCCGTGCGCTTGTCGTGCATCGTGATGACGACGCCGAGAATGCGGAGCGCCGGGTTCGGCCGCGCCCGGACCTTCTCGATCGTCTCGAGGAGATCGTCGGTGCCTTCGAGCGCGAAATAGGACGACTGGATCGGGATCAGCAAATGGGTCGCCGCGACGAGCGCGTTCACGGTGAGCAGCCCGAGGGTCGGCGGACAGTCGATGACGACGTGCGGATACTCTTTGCGGAGCGGCTCGAGCTTGTCCTTCAGGCGGAAGTGAGCGTCCATCTCCCCCACCAGCTTCGCTTCGAGCTTGGCGAGCGCGATCCGCGACGGCGCGACCCAGAGGTTCTCGAGCGACGAACGCAGAATCACCTCGGCCAGCGGCACCTGCGGGTCGGCGATCGCGTCGTACACGCTCCGCGTCACCTGCGTCATGTCCAGGAACGACATCGTGCTGTTGGCCTGGGGGTCGAGGTCGATGAGCAGCGTGCGCTTGCCGCGAAGGGCGAGCGCGGCGGCGAGGTTGATGGCGGTGGTGGTCTTACCCACGCCGCCTTTCTGGTTGGCGATGGCGACGATCATCGAGGGATGGAGGATTCTAACACCGACCTCCTTCGATCCCTCACGCGAACGTCACATCTTGTACTTGCCGAGCTCGTCCGGATCGAGGCTCTCGAGCCATTTGTGCAGCCGATCGGCGTCGGTTTTGTCGGCGGAGAAATCGACTGTCTTCGCGTGGTCGATGACGCCTTCCTCGACGAAGATCGGCGCGCGCGTCCGGAGCGCCAGCGCAATCGCATCGCTCGGGCGCGCATCGATCGCGACGGTTTCTCCGTTCAGCGTAAGGTAGATGAG
>Ga0105240_10010554_pt1 | contig 12974 bp, 11 predicted proteins | sample KBSC54metaG_FD_80426 | JGI IMG/M metagenome (GOLD analysis project Ga0105240, IMG submission 80426) | Corn rhizosphere microbial communities from Kellogg Biological Station, Michigan, USA - KBS C5-4 metaG | ecosystem: Host-associated > Plants > Roots > Rhizosphere > Soil | place: Michigan, USA... | reverse complement strand
GGTTCCGTCGCGCGGGACACACCCGAAAAAACATCGATTGCCCCTTGGTGTAACTGGCAACACGCCTGACTCTGGATCAGGAGAGTCCTGGTTCGATCCCAGGAGGGGCAACTTGCAAGCCCGTCATCACTTAGTTGATGACGGGCTTCCTGTTCCCAATGCGTCCTTTCGTAGCAGGAAGCGTATAGGAAGCAACCGGACGTGCGTTTTGGTCGTAAGTCTCCGGTCACCAAGCCGAGTCGAAGCAATCGGTTAGTGTCAGGTTAGGGGTCACGCGTGTCTCCCGCGATGAATCAGCGGAGTTTGTCAAACGGCTGGAAAAGCTGGCGGATCAGTACATTTCTCACACGGTCGCAGTTGAGGCGCGAAATCCGCGGAGACCGCCTCGGACCCAGCGGTTAGTCCGGACCGGAACTCGGTGGGCGAGAAATCGCGGGTTCCGTATCGCTCATGTTCGGCGCGTCAACCAGACTTGCCGTCGGCCTTCTGCCACCAGGGGCGAAATGGTTGCCGAGCTCGTAACCAGATTCGCCGCACTGCAACCCTACCGACCACTTATGCGGCCGTGGAACGACGATCGGCGGCTACAAATCTTTGAGGTGGTCGCGTTGTGCCTCGGCAGTCATGGCAGTCGGCGTATCCGCGCGGATAAGCTGAAGCTTCCTGACGCTGGGCTTGACGGTTGGCCATACGTTGCCCGTTTGGGCGACAATCTCGAAAACGCAAAGCGCCATCGTCTGCTGGAGCTCGAGGGCTAGGAGCCCACAGCCCACGCAATTTGTGATTCCAAAGCGAACGGCCAATGCAGTCGATTTGTTGGAGGCCAAGGTCGAGGAGACGTTTGAGGATATGGTGGACCAATTGTGTCCCAAACGCTGCCGGATAGCCTTTGATGGGCCGTTGGGCGTCGAGTTTGCCGCGAAACTTGGGGTACGCAAACAGTGTTGGCCCCCGTCTTTGCCAAGCTTCGCACGCCGAGTTTGAATGCGAGCCTAGATACAGCTATTCGTCGCTTCGTTCTGTAGACGTCACCGCTGTGACTTTCGACAAGAGTAGACGAACGCAGCGTTGTCAGGTGCGCCATTGGCTCGGCTAGGGAGCTTGTGCTCGAACAACCCAGTCAGCCAATTCGACCGCGGATACTGCCGCGCGCAACCCAGGCCGGACTTCTCTAGTGGCAGCGCCAATGGGGACGTACATAACGTGCGGCGTGCAGACAACGCCTACGATCTCTTTGTAACGCGAAAAATCGTAGTTGTCACCGCGCGGGTGCTCGGTAAGGATTGTAACGAAGGCGCTCCAGCGCGCGACCGCTTCAGTCACTGTCGACGCTGTGTTGCGAATCGTTCTGAAATCACCAGCGTCATACCGCCCGCTATATGGAATACTCTTGCAAGAAACCAACAAGAGTGTGCCGCCGTTTTCCCCAAGAGCATCAATGTCGGAAAGGTCGATCCCGTCCAGTCGAAGGGAGCGGCCTTGAATGGCTCCTAGCGAATCGCTTGCCTTCCAGTGCGTCCAGTCGATCATGCGTTGGACGGACGTTTCGAAATGTTCTGCCCTGACGTTGGCCGCGTCGCCCGTAACATTTGGATACTCAAGCTCTCGGAAAAGCCGATTGGTCGAGTTGGAAACATCGACAACGAAACCCAACGGCGTTGCCGTGAGAACGGGGCCGACGCGAAGTGGCCAAACGCTCGCGCCCGCTGATTCGATCGTCTGGACAACTTGAGCAGGCGTCTCGCTTACGCGGAGATCAAGGGCCATCATGGCGAGTTCCGCATTTATGGAGGGGATGAGCTCTTCCAACAAAGAAAAGAGGCTCTCTCGATGCACGGCGAAGTATCCGTTCTGAAGTACCGAGGCCTGTTCGCGCGCGCCGGCTAGCGTCTCTACAAGCAGGGACAAACGCATTACGACCAAGAGGGCGCGCAATATGAGCGACCACGTGAGCACGCCCGCGATTCGCGCATCAGCCAAAAGCTGCAATACGCCCGAGAAATGGATTATCGCTGGGGCGTAGCGTCCTTCGGTGACATACTTACGAAAGCCTGCGACCGGGTCCGGTTCTCGTATGACGACGGGACTCGAGTTTGCCACTCGGTAGGCTCCCCCGAGGCGAAAATCGTGAGCACCGGGCGTCGATGCCATCACAGTTCCAAGCCCTGTGAAGTGCTGTGCGGCACCTTCGTTCCTGCGGTCGTAAAGCTCAGCCGCCTCTCTGAGCTCGGTCCCGGGACTCGCTCGCGGAAGGGCGTAGGGCGGCAAGTGCAGGGAGGCGCCCTTTCCGACCCAACGCAGATCGACGTGCACTATCGCGAGAATCCGAGCCAGTCCTACGACTCGGATCAAGTGACGGAGTGTGGAGTCATCGTACTCAAAGAACGTCGCATCCTGGTCTGCAGTAGCGTCAACGACGTTGGATGCTCTCAGGGCGGTGACGGTTTCAAACAGGCCTCGTCGATATCCCGCGCTAGACAGAAATTGGCCTTCAAACAGGCCATCAGGCAGTCGACGCGAAAACCAAAGCCAGCGGTACGCGCTGAATCGGCCTGCATCAGCCTGAATTCGGGCTGCGAGTCGTTCCTGAAATTGCGCCAGTAATGGGGTGGCGGTATCGGGGGGGAGCGTGCGAGTACGACTCGACTTGCCAAAGACACCGTCGGCTATCTCAATCGCCTCTCGATCGGCTGCTCTAAGCCGTGCGTCGACGTCTATTTGCGATAGCCGCTGGAACAGCTGATCGTGCGAGATGTCACGAATCGATTCCGACTGGGGTATCTGAGGCGCTGTCATTGGGGTGCACTGCTGTTGGGAAACCTCAGCGAGTCTTCGTAAGGCGCCAGATGTAGAATGGGAGGAATCTTAGCGGCATCGCTAGGAAGAGACTTTGGTGGGACGAATGAGAAACTGGTCTGAGCGAGCGAATCGGTAGTGCCAGATATTTTGGCGTTCGAAGGTGAAGGTGAGACCGACCGGGCTTAGCGCTTGTGATCACGTTGGTATGCACCGGCGCCTGTCGTGCGTAGTCGGAGGAAACCGCGCCAATCAGTGCGCGCCCGCGCCATCAGAGATTAGTAAGCATCGCGGCAAGTCGGGGCCGTCGCGGACCGAATCGACATAGGTGTCACCCTCGCGCGAGTACCGATCGAGTCACTCGGGGACTCAGCAACGCTAACTTGTCGCACGCGATCCGCTCACGCGTCGAGCGCGCTCGCGACCTACAGCGCCAGCGGTACGGCCAGGCGAACAAGGCCCGGCTCACGGGACGGCACCGGCGTCGTTGTGGTGCGACGTCGACCAGAGCTCCAGAGTCCTGCTCTCGTCCGCGGCAGGCAACGCTCGGACTCTCGGAGCGTGGTTTCGACTGCGGGCTGCGGGTCGCACGCACGATTGCCGATCTGTCGGAGCGCGATCGTGTCTCAGAAGATCAGGTGGCGGAGCACCCTAGTCGAGTCTCGGTTAATGTATAATTTCGCTCATCACAGATTCCGCTGGTCAACCATAGCCCGAGGACCGCAAGGTGGCACAAGTACTGGCGCTAACGAAGGAAGCGGTTATGGCGCGGTATGATCTCTTCCGCTACTCGGCGGCAGGCATCGGGGGATTCGCTGGCCCCGGTATGCACGACGAGGTCTACCAACGGCTTAGCCAGCTTGATTTGGAGCCTCTCAGCAAAGTGCAGCTGAATCAGCTTCTAGTGCTCTCGGGAGCCGGAAGCATGTCCGACGGTTTCTTTAGGTACTATTGGGGTGATCGTCCCGATCACCCATACGATGTCACTCTCGTCCCGTATTTTTCGCCGACGATCTTTGCGGGCGGCACGCCGGGAGAAGTCACCTCACACGACCACCTGCGGTGGGGACTTTATAGGTTGTACGTAGATGCCTTGCTCTACTTCGGAAACGTTTCCGTGGCCTACGATGTCTTGCGATCACGAGAATACGACGACCTAGTTTCGTTCTTTTCGGAAAAGAGGTTCGATACAGAGGCCATTGCGCGCCGCGGCCCGCCCCTCGCCCTGCAACTGATCGCAAAGGACGACCGGTACCTCATTTCTGAAATGGTGTGCAAGACATTTGGCGACGTCCCAGAAGATAAGGAAGCAGCTCGTGAATCTCTCCATGAAGCTCTCCGGGGGCACAAAGGCGCATCAGTAGCCTTCCGGGACCTGCTTGCCGGCGTTGCAGGTTCCGGGATCCAGGATCAGTTCCTGCTCTCTTTCAATGATGTGCTGGATGCCCGCGTAACGACCGAGAAAGACGTTAATGCCCGATTCGAAGAGCAGTTCGCGAAGTTTTACGCGGCTCGCGAGATGGCGACACGAAACACAGACCTCTACCTTTCGATGGTAAATGATCTGGACGTATACGTCGCGACGAGCATGCGCAATCGCCAGAATTTTCGAGATATGGCGGAAACATGCGAGAAGATCTTCAACGATCCCCGGCTTGCAAAGTTTCATTTGCGATACTTCGACCCAACCATGAGCGCTGCCCGTGGCCATGAGGATAAAGGCTTGATTGAGTGCCTTATGGTCAAATGCGCAAAGGTCGTGATTTATACCGAGGGCGAAAAGGAAAGTTACGGAAAGGATGCAGAGGCAGCCATGGCACTAAGCCTCGGCAAGCCCGTCATCTTCTTCTGTGATCAGGGTGTTAAGACGAGTTTCTACCGTGACGTTCATCCTCTCGCGCGTCTGATCGATTTTCGGTCGGGAGTTGCAGTCGGAGCAATCGTCAGCGACGACATCGACGATGTTACAGAACTGCTTCGGCGCATCTTCAGTAACGAGATGCAGTATGAGATACGGCATCACGAGTCGCGGCGTGGCTATCTAAAGCTGCACGAGAAGTTGACTGACTCGGTTGTCAGACTGCAGACCGACGACGCGCGGCTAACGGAAACTTTTTGGAACAACTATCACAATCGTCTGCCACGTCAGCACATGGCGTTGGCTGCTGGTAAGGAGGCGGAGCGCCTTCAGGAATGAAGAAGAATAAACCGTCGCGGCGGTCGACCAATACATCAATATTGCGCGGTCTTCCCGCCGCGGTTGCATCGGACCAGCGGGCTCATTCGGCGGAAAGATTGGCCGATGTCGTGAGCGCCGAGTTGGCGCATAAAATAGTTTCAACCGTATGAGTCGAAATGCAGACGCGAAGCGGTTGACGCCCCCGCAAGTAACAGGTCAAAGGGGGGTCAACCTCGTCGAAAAGATCGTCCTAGAAATGGGTTGCGCATGGCACCCGACTAATCAGAGCCTCGATGTAGGGATTGACGGCGAGATCGAGTTGGTAGATCCTGCCAACCAGCGGGCAACTAATGCTGTTATACGCGTTCAAAGCAAGGCCACTTTGGCGCGTTTTACGGCGGAGACCGAATCGACGTTCGAGTTCCTATGTTCGCCTCGAGACCTCGACTATTGGCTAACCGGAAACACGCCGGTCATTCTGGTTGTATCGCGCCCTCACACGGGCGAAGCGTACTGGGTATCAGTTAACGAATACTTTTCGTCGCCTATGCGAAGAAAGACAGCACGCGTCGTATTCGATAAGGCGACGATGCGATTCGATTCGAAAGCCCTGCCGAAGCTCGCTGCGATCGCCGCTCCACGCTCTCGTGGCCTTTATTTTGCCCCCCCTCCGCGAGAGGAGATCCTCTATTCCAACTTGCTCGCGGTTGCGGAGCAGCCGAAGCGGTTATGGCTGGCGTCAACTGATCTCCGCCGACGCGGCGACGTATTTCGCTTGCTGCGAAGCGCTGGTGTGGATTATGGTGAATTTTCGCTCCATAACAAGCGAATTCTCGCGGCCCGCGACCTGACAGACGCGGGATGGGAATCAATTGTCGATCGCGGAACGGTAGAAGAGTTCGATGCCGCCGACTGGAGCCATACGAATGACCGTGATCGATACAAACAGTGGGTAGAAATTCTCCGCGGCTGCCTCGACGCGCGCGCCAAGGAACTCGGCCTACGTTTTCGGCGTGACGACGCCGCCTACTACTTTCCGGCGACGAAGGATCTGAGCGACAGGAAAGTAAGCTACGTCAGCGTCAAAGAGGCTAGCGAGCGCAGGGTTTTTCAGGCGTACCGGTATACTAAAGGCCAGCGCATAGGTGAAGTCAGCTATTACCGACACAGCGCGTGCGTTCTCAATCTGCGTCGCTACGACCGGCAGTGGTACCTCGAAATCACCCCCACCTATCACTTCACAAGTGACGGTCACCAACGCCACCCGTACGCGCACAAGCTGACTTCGGGCATCAAGCGACAAGAAAAGCAGGGTGCTGTGATGTATCAGCTTGTGATGTGGGCGTCGTTGTTCCGAGGCAGTCCCGAAGGTGAGGACCCGTTCTTCTCAACGAGCAGGTATGATTTGGTGCGTTTTGGTGCCCTGCAGACGTTTGGGCTTGAGGCGGGAATCGATGACGACGCCTGGTTGCCGAATGAAGACAAGGCGACGGCCGAAGTCGGACAGCAAACCCTTGGAGACTTGCCCTTGTTCTATGAAGAGCCGAATCCATACACCGACCAAGCAGTAGTTGCGTCGAAATCGTGAAAATCCACTATTTGCAGGAGCCGGAACTTGAGTTCGGGTTCGGCAGTCGGCATATCGATATTCGGTTCGGTTTGGCGAACTACGGGCCGCACGACATCGGGTCAAAGGATGCACCGAAGTCGATCCCTGTGGGCATTGTTGGTATACCGCAAGACGTCGATCGCGTTCGCCTATTTCTCGACGCATGCCGCAGGGAAATTCCGGCACCGAAGACGCGGCAACCAAACCTACGGCCGGCCTTTCCGGGGTTCCGTCCCGATTTGGCTTTTCATTCGACGCTCGATCTCGATGATTCTCTCGTTCAGACTATTCCACCAAAATTCTTTGAAGGCCTTGGTAGGATCGGAAAGTCAAACGATATTGTGCGCGAGGCTGTCAGTCGTTTCCGAGCTGAATTCGATTTTCTTCACCGAAATCGAGGGCCGAAAGTTCTGATCTGCGCCGTTCCGGATGAAGTTGCGAAGCTTCTTGATCCGAACCAACGGCCCTCGGTGGCATCTGCGGAGCCTCTACTCAACTTTCACGGGCTGCTGAAGGCTGAGTGCCTAACGATGCCGCCACTACAGTTGATGCTTCCAAGTACGTCTGATCTCGCGAAGGCCCTAAGACGAAAGCAGGCGCAGACTACTCGCCCGCTTCAGGACGAAGCGACGCGGGCTTGGAATCTCCATACGGCGCTTTACTACAAAGCTCTCGGCCGACCCTGGCGACTGGGCCAGGATCCGAAAGAATTTCAGACTTGTTTTGTTGGCGTGAGCTTCTATCAGACCCTCGACCGCTCAGTCGTGCAGACGAGTTCTGCGCAAGTATTCGACGAGCGGGGTTACGGAATGATCGTCCAAGGTGGTCCGGCCGAGATTGTGAAGGACGATAGGACCCCACATCTGACCGAAGGAGACGCGGCGATCCTTTTGGAGAAAGCACTCTTGGAGTATCGTCAAGCGCACGGGCACATGCCGGCGCGAGTCGTCCTGCACAAAACGTCTTACTTTACTGGCGCAGAGAAGGCTGGCTTTCAAGCGCAATGCGAGAAGGAGAGGATCGACAGGATCGACATGATCAGCATTGCGTCAGACCCGTCCCAACGCGTGTACCGCTACGGTGCATATCCACCCCTTCGCGGAACGCTACTGCAGCTGGATGATGTGGATCATCTTCTCTTCACCCGCGGGAGCGTGCCCTTTTACGCAACCTACCCAGGGCTGTATGTGCCGAAACCGTTGCTCTTTCGCTGTGAATCAGTCCAGGAAAGCAGCGTAAAGATCGCACGGGAATTGTTGGCACTATCGAAGTTGAACTGGAATCGCACTCAGTTTGATGGCACGGACCCGATAACGACTGTCGCGGCAGAGAGCGTCGGAAAAATTCTCAAGTACCTCCCCTCAAACCCGCAGTTCTCGGCGCGCTATTCTCACTTCATGTAGCCCGTGATGATGCGGCGCGTGGCAATCATCGCCAGGCAGTCCCACCGATGCGGCTCAGTAAACCTCCCTGTCAAGTTCGCAGATTTAGAACTCTCAATATCCGCGTGTGCCAGACTTCGTAGCTTGCTTGCGGGGCCGGGACAGTCGCGGCGTGGATAGTTGGCCGTCGCGCGTCACACATTGATCCCGCCATCACGTTGAGACTGGACTAGCGAGCGTCGTAGGGAGATTCCTCTTGACGGTTTGCGCGGACCCTAGGTGCTCTTGAGGGTCACGGTTGAGCATCTCGGGCGATAGCGCGCGTTCTCGTGCGTGCGTACGGCAAGCGCGCACGGCGAGTACGGCGAGTACGGTGCCCCTCTGCGGACGACATCCGCGTAGCGTTGAGGCCAACGGCGCGCGAAATTGTCCCTCTGCCCACATCGCGTCACCCGTTTAGGAGTCTTATGCATCCGGCTCTTCGCGTGGCCGTTATTGTCGCCGTTGGCTTAGCTACCACGCGCGCGAGACTATTCTCACAAGGGCCGCAGTTGCGTGAGCCGTCGATCGTCGCGCTGAGAGGCATGACATTGATCGATGGAACGAGAGCCTCGCCGTGGCCGCGAACAACGATCGTGATCTCCCGCGGCCGTCTCGCACGCATTCAGGCGGACTCCGCGCCGTTGCCCGCGGGCGCCGTCGAGCGAAACCTTACCGGCCGCTTTGTCACCGGGCGCCCAACCACGCGAAGCGCACAACTACCGACGACCGGCTACAAGGGACTGAGCGACGCGTCATGAATGTACCCAACGGATCAGCGTCGCTTCGGCGCAGCATGTAGTTGCAGCGCACGAAAGCTGCGAAAGATTAGAGCGCTTTAATCTTTTCGAGGGAGCGACTGACTAAGAGACGCATCTTCCGACGTGCTGCTGAGTGGTCTCAACGCTTCCTGAATTTGAAACACGCGAAGGTGAGGTAAGTCAAAAACTCGCATCATAGTCTTTGATTGACTGATCGCTTGTCCTCTTGCGCTCATAGCAGGACAGCGGCAGATTCGTTCCGCTCGCGCAGTACCGCGCCGCCATACTACAGACTGCGACTCGGCCGATGAATTTGGTCAACAGACTGCCAGCCACCGATTCGCGAGCGACTGCTCGTTTGTGCGTGGGGAGCTGAATGAAATGCAGGTGTGTGTGACGGCCGTTGCTACTGCCTTTTTGGAGGGTAGTTCATGCTGAGCAGACTCGCTTACGTCGCCGTCTCGCTGATGACCGGGTTTGCCGTCGGATGGCTAGTGATTTTGTCCGCGTCGTCTGTCGCGGGCACCATCGTTTCTGCCGCCATTTCCACTGTGAGCCTTGCTTACGCCGGCATCGCCGTATTTCGAAGAACAAGCTTTCGAGAGATCTCGCAAGGTAGTTCGATGACCTTGGCCGAGGCATATGGCGCTATGACCGTATGCGCGGTAGCAGTGGGCCTCGCGTTAGGAGTTACGGCCGCTCTCCGCGCGAAAGCTGCTGATTGGTTCGAGCCAAAACCCGCCGACGTGATGAAGCATTGGCCAAACGTCGGATTAAACGAGGCTGAATTGACCAAGCGGCTCTTTGAAAAGGCTCATCCACCATCCGCGCCTAAGTAAATCGGGGTCGGATGGCGAATTGGTTGCTAGTAGGCAGCCGTCACTACTCGAGGAGAAGCAAGATTCGAGCGGTAGGATTTTGGCAATCGGACTGCCGCGCGCCGTGACTTCCGAGGTTTTGATGATGACTCAAATGAGTGTATTGAGAACGCCAATGGTTCGAACCATCTTCTTACACCGCCGAAACGTTAAGACGATGCTGGCTACACTCCCATGCGCGGAGACGCTATGAGCGGGGAACCTCCATTTTTTGGGCCTTTGAACTTGACGCTGACGGAGACCGTCGGACCACCGGAAACTCGGGATGTGGACGCGCGCGCGATCGGCATTACGGATCCGGACCTGGTGACTCCCGCGGAGACAAAACTCTTCCGAACATGGCGACCTATGCCGCTCGAGCTCAGGTCGACCGGTTCGGTGCACCTCGGCACGGTTAGCGATCTAGTTCTCTCGTTCGTCCGCGCCGTGGATGACACGACTGGAACTGTGATCTGTTTTCAAACCATCGTCTTTCGACGCAGCTCAGAGGGTTATGGCACTGGCGGTAAGAATTCACCGGCTATTAGAGTTCTGACGTTCACCAGCGCTGGCGGCGCTCTCGATGACTGGGTTGCAACCGAGCATCAAGACTTTGCGTGTGGAGAGAATGCCGTCTACACCACCTTTAGAAAGGAATTCAGACCTGATTGGTTCGACATAGTCGGCCGCGCAGTCCTCACAGTGGGCCCGTCCACGTGGTATCGCTGCAGTTGATGAACCGCCAGTGACGCAGCTTTCTTGCCCTTTATCGCGCGGAGACTTCTGATGAAGCGAATTGATCACAGCGCCGGTGCGGTGCTGGGAATCGGTGACGTTACGACGGTTTCAAATGGTCCGGATGATGGGACGAACGACACTCAAGCCTGCGCGTGGTATCAACCGATGCGCCATGGCTCAACACAGCAAGCGATCGACAACCTCATTTCTCGGTTGCCCCCCACATTGGACGGCAAGAAGCGCATCGGCCCCGATTCGCGAATCGCCGAATTGTCTACGGGATTGGTAAACATCGGCGGCCACGGGAACATCGGTCTGCTGGAGACTGGGATGGGCCAGACTGGCGCATTTGATGAAAACAAGATCATCATGACTTGGAATGGATCGGCTTGGGTGAGTCACTTCCAGCGCCTTGGCACGCACCCATTCGTCTTGACCTCGATCTATTCATGCGACACAGGCGCCGACGACGACGGAGCTGATCTTCTGTTCGCGATAGCGAAGGCTACGGGTCGGCCGGTGCGGGCCCGGACGGGCCTTACTATTGCATCGCGCTTTAGTGACGGCCATTGTGAGTTGTCGTTTGAGAATGGATCGACTTGGCAGACGGCTACACCCACCACTCGCCCGACTCCCATCAAGCCGCCCTCACCACCGCATCCGGATACCGTGCAGGTAACGATCGGCGCAATAGGACCCAATGCGGAGGTCCGAGATGTCGACATCGGGCGCGTTCGCTCGTTGGCCGTTGTCGTGCGGAGAGGCTTTGGTCCGACGTCGAATCAGGCCATTCAAGGCGCAGACGCGGTCCGGCTGACAGAGCTGTTGTTTGGATCGGAACCATTCTACACGCCGGGACAGCTACTTGGAGTTATTACAGCGGAAGTCGACGTCGGCTTTGATTTTGGCGAACGTCATTTCGTGATATTTAATGATCGGATTGTTCGTGACACAATCTCCGGATTGCTCTACTACGTCACGGGAGCATTCCGGCAGTATTTGCGCTCGCTGTCGTGAGGACAAATGTTGGGGGCTGACGCAACTTAGAAGCTAGCTGACCGAAGATCGTTTCCGCCCCTCCTCAAGCTCCTTCCTGCAACGGGCCAGAGGTGTGGTTGGCCGGATAAGTGGACACCACAGAAACTCAAGCTGCGGCTGACGAAGCATTATCTCTTTTTGGAACCTTTCGAATTTGATAGACCATGATCGACATATGGATCGGCGACTCCCTACAGGAAACTTCGTTCAAGGTGACGCGCTCGTCTGCCGCAGCCTCCAAGATTGGTAAACTAGAAAGAGCGCCGAGAGTGGCGGTCTTTTCCGTTACAGGTATTGAGGATGGGCGGTTCGAACTCGAGACCCCCAAAAATTGAATTTCCGGCGTCGAAGTTGTTTCCTCCGACCCCGTCGGATCGGGCTCTTGGGTTATACGGCATGTCTCGTCAGAGGATGGCAGCTCGACGTGGTCAAAGCCCCGATGAACTGACGCCTGCGGCTGTCATGCAGCGCCTGCAAGCAGTCGTCGACTCGTCGGGCCGAGTTCACATTGTGTATGAAGACTGCAGGGCCGGGCCGGATCACCTGCGATTGGTGCACGCGCTGTGGGATCACCGTTGGTTCGCGCCGAATGCAGCACACGACATAATCGATGGCAGCGAGCCCGCCCTTTCGTGCATCATGACGGTGGCATAGGCCTGATATTCCTTGGACCGACCGCCGCAGGCCGCCACAGCAGACAATTATCGAATGGTGTATTTGAGCCTGCAGTAGCATCTCAGAAACGACCTCTGAAATCGATTTGAACCCGTGCCAGCTCGTTGTCATCCGTCGCTGTGCTACGACTGCGCGTGTGCGCGTTGTGCACCTAGCCATCCAGTGTCATAGCAGAGAAGGGACGCGACTGTTCGCCGTCGATCTGGAGACGTGCGCACACGTGATAGCGCTCCAGTGAGATCAGGTCCTCGGCGCTGATGACCGGCGCGAACTCGCGCTCAAGAAAGGTCGCGTCGACCGCTCCGACGCGGAACGCGATGACGGTGCCGACGTTTCCGAAGATCGCATCCCGAATCTCTGGCAGAAGCTGGGAAAGGTGCTGGTGGCTGAGCGTCAAGCCGACGCGGTATTTCCGAAGCTCGGAGAGCATCGTCGGTAGCGATAGAGTCGTGAACGTCTGGAACTCATCTGCGTACACCCAGAAGTCACGACGCTCGGCTTCGAGTTGATTGCTTCGAGAAAGCCCTGCGAGAGCGATCGACGATAGGAGCAATGAACCGAGCAGAGAGGAAGGTCCTTCACCGATCCTTCCCTTATCAAGATTGGCAATCAGGACCTTGCCATCGTCCATGATTCGACGTAGGTCGATCCGCGGGCCGGGCTCTGTCAGGACGCGACGCAGCATCGGGTCGGTGAGTAGCGCACCCACCTTATTCTGAAGGGGCGCGATAACGACTGATCTGAATCCTGCTGAGTACCGCTCGAACCACGCGCGGCGCCGAGCGCGGCGAGTGCCTCTCCATATGCTTTGCGCGTCGCTTCCTTCGTTCCGCGCTGGTAACGCGGCAGTCCAAGCGGCTGCTGCACGGAAAAGTGCTGCGGTGGGCGATCGTCCGCCGG
>Ga0105240_10010552_pt1 | contig 12974 bp, 16 predicted proteins | sample KBSC54metaG_FD_80426 | JGI IMG/M metagenome (GOLD analysis project Ga0105240, IMG submission 80426) | Corn rhizosphere microbial communities from Kellogg Biological Station, Michigan, USA - KBS C5-4 metaG | ecosystem: Host-associated > Plants > Roots > Rhizosphere > Soil | place: Michigan, USA... | reverse complement strand
TGACCTGGCTCCATCCGCGTATGACCCCAGGCGCTTACGGGCTGATTCACATCACGCCTTTGCGTAGCTTGGCGATGCTTCACGTCGGAACCCGGGGTTGTTACTCCCTTTCCCTGTTCCCTTTTTTCATCTCACTGCATTGATCAACTGCGAAGCCAGCGAACACAACCCCTGCCGGAAAATTTCCCGCACCGCATCCGCATTCCAGCTTTCCGCGCCCCTGCCACCATGCGCCGCCAGCATCCCTGCTGTCTCATCCGCATTGAATCCCGCCACCGCCCGCAGCACAAAAATGACGCGCGTCTCGATCGGGAGACCCTCAATCCAGTTCTTCACGTTCTCACGGTTCGGGCCGGCCAGCATATTCTCCAGTTCAGCCCTTGAGATTCCCGCCGACTCCAGGTCATCGTCTTCGATACAGGTCGAAACGTGCTCCAACCACTCCGGAGCCGCCAGGCTTCCCGGTTTCCGCTCCGAAATCAGCTCAATTGCCGCCGTACACAGTGCTGTGCGGCTGCTCTTCCGGGCCTCTTCGGCATTGCTGCATGCCGAGATGTCCGTCCGCGCCACCGCCGTTTCCACCAGCCCAATGCTGTCTTCACCTTCGCCCACCAGCATCGAAGCCATGCTGTACAGCCCGGCTGCAATCACGTCGAGCATCGCGTCCATCCCGCCCAGCGCCTTTGAAACCGTGGCCTCGTCCTTCGGCTGCCCATCCAGGAGTCCGTGCACCTTCTGCGAAAACTCCTCCGCGCCTTCCGGAATGGGCTGCTTTGGGATCAGAACATCCTTTGAATCCGAATCGTGAGACATAGATCAACCACCTCGCTGGCAGGTAAAAACGGACTCGGCCGAGTCTTTATCCTCAACCCATCACCCGTCCCGGGTCAATCATCCGCTCGGTCCGATTTCCACCCTTTTTGCATTCCCTTAACCTTATTTCTCCGTGTCTTCTGTAAGCATTGCGTACAGCATCCTGTAAGCATTGCGCGCCGCATCATCTACACTTCCCGGTTCCTGTTCCCCGGTGAAACGCTGTAGACTTTCCAACACGGTCTGTACCGATACCAATGGCTCGAACCAAGCAGAAACAAAAGCTTTTTACCGGACGCGATCACTCCTGGATGCAGTTCAATCGCCGCGTCCTCGAAGAAGCCGAAGACCCCACAAATCCTCTCCTCGAAAGGGTCAAATTCCTCGCCATTACCGGTTCCAATCTCGACGAGTATGTCGAAATCCGCCAGGCCAGCCTCATGCAGCGCATCGAGGATGGATATCGTGAGCAGGGCTACGACGGCCTCCGACCCGATGAATCCCTCGCCTCCCTGACCGCCGAAATCCACACCTTCGTCGAAGCCCAGTACCGCTGCTGGAACGACCTGCTCCTGCCCGATCTCCGCAAACAGGGCATCCGCCTCCTCGAGTGGACCGAACTCGATCCTGAGCAGCGAACCTATGCGCAGACTTACTTCCAGCGCGATGTCGATCCTCTCCTCACACCGATCGCAATCGACCCGGCTCACCCCTTTCCGCGCGTGCTCAACAAGGCTCTGTGCCTTGCCCTGCTCCTGCGCCGCAAGCGCAAAAGCTCCGGCCCACTTGTACTCGGCGTCGTCACCGTCCCCCGCGCCCTGCCGCGCTTTGTCCGCATCCCCGCCGAAGACGGCAAATTTGATTACCTGCTGCTGCAGGACCTCATCGCGCAGAACCTTGCCGGCATGTACCGCGGCTACGAAATTCAATCGCGGGTCGCCTTCCGTGTTACGCGCAATTCGAACCTCTACATCGAAGAGGAAGAAACGCGCTCCCTGCTTGAAACCGTGCGCGTCGAGTTGCACAACCGCCGCAAAGGCGATTCCGTTCGCCTCGAAATCGAAGCTGGAGCCGATCCCGAAATCGTCGAACGCCTTCGTGTGAACTTCGAACTCGATGAAGACCAAGTCTTCCGCGGTGAAGGCCCCGTCAACCTCTCGCGCGTGATGTTCTTCTACAGCGACATCAATCGCCCCGACCTCAAGTTCCCTCCCTTTACGCCCCGCGCGTTCCACCTTAGCCGCAAGTCAACCAACATCTTCGACGAACTGCGCCAGCACGACATCCTGCTGCACCACCCCTACGATTCCTACGACTCCGTTGTCGACTTCATCCAGCAGGGTGCCGAAGATCCCGCCGTCGTCAGCATGAAGCAGACCCTCTACCGCACCAGCCAGGACTCGCCCGTGTTCGGTGCGCTGATTGAAGCCGCCGCCACCAAGGAAGCCACGCTCGTCGTCGAGCTCATGGCCCGCTTCGACGAGGCCTCCAACATCCGCTGGGCACGCAACATGGAAGACGCCGGCGTCCAGGTTTTCCATGGCGTAGTCGGACTCAAAACCCATTGCAAACTCGCGCTGCTAGTCCGCCGCGATGAAGACGGGGTCACACGCCGTTACTGTCACCTTGGCACCGGAAACTATAACCCCATCACCGCGCGCTTCTACACCGACCTCAGTCTGATCACCTGCGATTCCCAGATCACCGACCGCGTGCACATGGTGTTCAATTACCTCACCGCGCATGCCGAAATCGACGACTACAGCCCCCTCCTCGTAGCTCCGCTCACCATGGCCGAAAGCTTTCTGCGCCTCATCCGCCGCGAAATGGAACACGCCCGCGCCGGCCGCCCCGCCCACATTGTCGCCAAAATGAATGCCCTGCTTGAGCCAAGCGTTATCCAGGCTCTCTACGACGCTTCCAACGCCGGAGTCGAAGTCGACCTCATCATTCGCGGCCTCTGCATCCTTCGCCCCGGCGTCAAAGGCTTTTCCAGCCGTATTCGCGTCCGCTCCATCGTCGGCCGCTTCCTCGAGCACTCCCGCATCTTCCACTTCGCCAACGGCGGCGAAGACGAAATATATCTCGGCTCCGCCGACTGGATGCCCCGCAATCTCTTCGAACGCTGCGAAGTCGTCTTCCCCGTCAAAGATCCCGTAATCAAGGCCCGCATTCACGACGAAATCCTGCCTTCCTACCTCGCCGACACCATCAAAGCGCGCCTCCAGCAGCCCGACGGCACATACCGCCGAGCCTCGGCATCCAGCGACCGCCCCGCCTTCTCCGCACAGGAGTTTCTTATGAAACTCGCCGAAGGCAAAGCCGATATCAGCGCAATCCCCAGAACCAAAGCCCTCACACCCCCTGCCCGGCGTCCGCGCAGCCGCAAGCCTGATCCAGCCCCGGCCCACGCCGCCGACTAGAACATCTGCACATTCAATAGAAACCCTCAAACATACCCTGACACCTCGCCCGCATCCAAAATCTCGTCTGCGGAGAGTGGCAGCATCATTGTGGACCTTCAGCACTCCTCCGCACTCACCCCATGAACCAGCTTCCAGCCAATTCCCGGTTCTTTTTATGGGCTCGCGGATTTCCCGCGCGACTCTTCAACCCGAATTCCGATCAGGAGAAAAACTCATGAAGCGTACTCTCGTCGCGTTCTGCTGCTTGTTCCTCGCCTCACTCCCCGCACTCGCTCAAAAGAAAGCCTCAGCAGGAAAAGCCATGACCGACCAGCAATTCGTCGACTTCGCCGCACAAACCGACATGATGGAAGCGAACCTCGGCCAGCTTGCTCAAAACCAGGCTGCTTCGCAGCAGGTGAAGGATTATGCCAACACCCTTGTCACTGATCACACCTCCGACTACGGACAGCTCTCCACCGCTGCAAAACAGGCGAATCTCAACGTGCCCAATGCCCTCGACAAAGAGCACGATACGATGATCGCGCCCATGCAGAAACTGAAGGCCGCCGCCTTCGACCACAAGTACGCGCAGGAAATGGTCGCCGGACACACCAAGGCAATCGCGATCTACGAGAAAGAAGCCACCAGCGCCCAGAACGACGCAATCAAGTCCTATGCGAGTACGGCCCTTCCCGTCCTCCAGAAGCACCTCACCGCCGCCAAAGACCTCGAGAAGGCCAAAGCCTCGGCAAAGTAAGCAAGGAACAGCAACGTGAGCGGAGCTTCAGCGGCTCCGCTCATCCGCTCACTCTGATCCGCCCCTGAACCAACCAGTTCGTAGGCACCTTGAAGGATTCAATGTGGAAACTGAAAGCAGGAACTCTCCACCCGTGCTGGGCAATCGCGGTTCAGGCGTGAAAATCGAGGATCTTCTCGATTCCCGTGACTTCCTCTCCCGGCAGCCGAAACAAACCGCGCCTAAGCGCGAAGTGGTTGCGTCGGCGCGTTTGAAACAGTGTCGCGCCCACGATCCCAATTCCATTCTTCAGGAACTGGTGCAGATCGCCGTGGACTTCTCCGGCGCCGACAGTTCCGGCATCAGTCTCGAGGAAGAAAACGAACATGGCGAACTGCAGTTCCGCTGGATCGCCGTGGCAGGTAGCTTCACCCCTTATCTCAATGCCACAACGCCACGCTTTTACAGCCCCTGCGGCACCTGCATCGATCGTGGAGTGCCACAGCTGTACGAAGTGAGCGATCCCTACTACAACTTCCTTGGAGTTACAGCGCAACCAATCCTCGATGGAATCCTGATTCCATGGCGCGCCGGCCATGCTCAAGGCACCATCTGGCTCGTTTCACATCAATCCAGCTGTGCATTCGATCAGAGCGATTACCAATTTATCCGAGATCTCGCACACCTCATCTCGACAGACGTTCCGGTCGTCGCTCCCGCAACCTGACCCTGCATTTCGATTCGCGGTGGGGTAGCTACCGATTTTCTCCACGGCCCGCCTGGGGCTTGTCATCCCCGCGAACTACATTCGTGTCCTTGGCCTCATTGGAAGCGTTCTCGTCATTGTCAGAGGGTGGCTTTTCAGGCCCGCGCTGTTTCTCCGGATCGGGCTCAGGCGGAATCTTCATGTCGTAATGAAGCGGATCAGACGGCTGCTCAGGCATGGCAATCTCCTCGACTGCTTGGATGCACCAGCCCGCTACCAGGAGGGAAACTCTGCTGCATGCCGTAATGAGATTGACGTATCTTCCCTCGCCCGGAAACACTCTCATTGGCAGCGCTCGACAGCAAGTCCCGCGCCCCAATGGAGGCCGAATGATCGCGCGCAGAATGAGCCGTCGCCCCGCGGAATGGCACGTCGTCAAAGGTGGACTCAGGCACGGCTGGATGCTTCCCCTCCGTCGCATCGAATGGATGTTTGAGTGGACCGCCTACGCCCTCAGTCGATGGAGCTTCCTTGAAGTGCTCGAATATCTCGGAAGCCTCTCCGTCCTGATCGGAGTGATTTTTTACTTCAGCGAATCCGGCGATCGCATCAAGCAACGCCACTACCAGGCATGGCAGGTTATCAACACCGCCCAGGGAAAAGGTGGCAGCGGCGGCCGCATCGAAGCTCTGCAGGAGCTGAATCTCGACAAGGTCCCGCTTGTCGGAGTCGATGCCTCTTCCGCCTTCCTCCAGGGCATTCACCTCGAGCGCGCCAGCCTTCTCCGGGCCGATCTTAGCGCAGCCGACCTCCGCGGCAGCGCGCTAGCCGACGCGGACTTGACCTTCGCCAATCTCCACTCAGCAAATCTCCGAGGCAGCAACCTCGAAAATGCAAATCTTTCCAATGCAAACCTGTCCGACTCCGATCTCGTCAACAGCGATCTCTCGAACGTTAACCTCGATAGCGTCGACCTGACATCTGCTGACTTGCGCAACACCAATCTGCAAGGAATTCAATGGCAGCACATCACGGCGATCAAGTCCGCCAACATTGCCGGCTCGAAAAACGCTCCGCAAGGCTTCCGCGATTGGGCCCTGAAAAAGGGCGCCATCGAAAACGCCAACTCAGCCGACTAGCACCGCCGTCTGCTGGCCATCATGCTCAATGGAATTCGCCGCCGCAAATTGCGTAACGCACCACGTCGGCGCCTTCTCCATGTGCCAGATCTGCTTGTAGCCCTCATCGCCACGCAGCATATCGATCGCGGTCACACCTTCTTTAGCCGCATGCTCCACCGCATACGCGATCAGCAACGTGCCCGGCCTAAGGTCCGCATGCTCCGGCGAATACGCGGTTATGTAAAAGTATTGTGCTCGCCGCCCCTCCCGCTCGCGATCGATCAGCGAGTACAGCACTGCAATGATCTCTTTGTCCAGCTTCAGAGCCATAAGACGCAGCAATCTGGCCCTTAGCAGTAGCGGAATCGCCTCTTGATGCCACTGCACAACACGCTCGTCCACCAGCACTCCATCTTCACCCCGCGACTGCCAGCGCATGGTGTGCAACTGCCGCAATTTCGAGAACACATCCTGCCAGTTCGATTCATCCGCCTGAACCAGTTCCAGTGTTCCGCATCGCTGAGCCCGGTTCCTGTAGTACATCGCGTTCCGCCGAATCTTCTGCGGCAAATCCGTCATCCTTGCAGCCGGCATACGCGAACAAGCATCCGACTGCGATATGAAAAACGCGTTGTCACGACGGCTCCCAGCTTCAGATCCCAGATCTCTTTCCGCTGATCTCTGTTTCAACGCCTCTAAAAGTCGCGATTGGTCCGGCAGTTGCGACGCACAGAACACATCATGCGCCATCTCGCTGCGCAACAATTCAACTGCTTCCCCAATCTCCTCAACCGAACACTCCGGCGCAAACACCCCGTCCAGATAATCCGTCGTCCCCACCCCCAGCGGCAGCAATTGCCTTTGCCGCTTCACCGTATCCCGATAAACATAAAGCGGCAGAAAGCCTATGGCTTCGCCTTCGCGCACAATTACAACCGCGCACAATTCCTCCGTCCCGAACTGCTTCCACCACGGGACCAGCCAATCCGGGCTCTGGAACGGCAACGCAGCTGGATCGCGATCCCATAAACGCCGCCACGCCGCAACAAAACTGCACAGCTCTTCAGTTGTGCGCAGAAAAACGTATTCAACCGATGGATGCACTACACCTGGGCCCTTCGCTGAGAATTCTGCGGTAGAGATCGAAATACCGCTCGATCATGCGCTCCTTTGAGAAGCGCCTCTTTGCCGCTTCATGGCAGACGGCCGGTGAAATCGTGTCTACCTTCCCGATTGCCTCCGCCATTTCGTCCACATCGTTCACAAGAAATCCGGTCACGCCATCCTCGATGATTTCCGTCAGCGCACCTGACTTGTACGCAATCACAGGTGTTCCCGCGGCCAGCGCTTCCATCGCAACCAGGGAACTCGTTTCAGGCGCAAGCGTCGGATGCAGAAGACACTTCGCTTGCGCCAGCATTCGCCCGCGTCGCTCTGGCGTAAGCGGCCCTGCAAATTCATGCTTCAGAGCCGGGTTACTCCTTGCCAGTTGAGGCTCAATCTTCTCAGCGAAATACTGCTGGTGCTCGCGGTACGGATAAACCTGCCCGCCTATGATCACTTTCACGCGCGCCTTCGTCCCCGCCTCCAGCGCGCTGTGCGCGTTCTTCTCAGGACAGATGCGCCCCATAACCAAAGCAAAATCGCCCTTCTTCGCTTCGCATTCCAGAGCCTGAATCTCCACCCCGTTCTCGATCACTGGCGCATCGCCAAACGTCGCCAGTCCCGCACGTCTCTGGCTCTCGGATACATAACTAAACTGCGCCTGGTCCCTGTACTTTTCCAAGGTCTCCCGCGGGTACCATCCATTTGGCAGATGCAGAGTAATGAGCAGTGGAATCTCCGGCGGAAACTCGAATCCGAACAGATCCATCGAATGCGCGTGCACCACATCCACTTGCTCCGACGCGAGCGCGCAACTCACCGCCGCATGAAACCGCTCGCGACACCGCGCCCGGTCTGCTTCTTCCAGCGATTCGCGCTCCGGCAGCGGCACAGGAAACAACCGGCCTATTGGCATTGATCCCTCGCACGCAACCACAAGCGAGCGGTCTCCGGCCTCTACAACTGCCTGGTCGAGATAGCACAAAATCTGCTCCGCGCCACCCACCAGGTTCGGCCCCACCGGCGCGAAAGGATACGCGATGCTCAAAACAGTAGTCACAGTTCCCCCGACACTTCGTTATCCAGTTCTGCCTCGGCCTGTATCGCAAGCTGGCAAAATCGTTCCGCGCTCATGCCCCACGGATAGTGCTCATACAGCACCTTCCCCGCATGCGGCGGCTTTGTGAAGTCATACACCGGCGCAATCCGGAATCGCTCCGTAGCATCGTGAAAACCCTTAAGCGTCTCCTTCTGAGTCGTGAAGCACGAAACCAGCCTGTGCTTTCGTTTCCTCTCCGGGTCAGACAGTTCGTACAACACCTCCGGCATCGATCCCTCCACGTTGAGAAACGTCCCCGGCTCAAATCCGCTTGGTCCCGCATGGTAGAAAGGCGCCTCAATCATCAACGGCCGTCCCCCGCCCCGAATCCGGCTCAATGCAACTGCATGGTGTGCCGCAAACGCGCACGCATCATGATCCGGATGTCCCCCCTCATATGGATGAGTAAGGATGACCTCCGGCTGATTGCGCACAACAAGCTCAGCGAGCTGACGCGTCATCTCGGCCAAATGCAAACTCGCTTCCTGATCCGGAAAGTTCATGCAGCTCCGGCCGGCCCGCTGCAACCCCGCTTCGGCAAACATCGCCGCCAGCTCCTGTGTTCTAGCCTGTCGATAATCGTCGAGGTTGGCAAAGCCGTGCGCGCGGCTGTCTTGTTCATTGCGCGGAGCGCCGTCCGTCACGTGAACGAAATGCGCATGATGGAAGCGCCCCACCCTCGCTCCTAGCGCGATCGTCTCGTCATCCGCATGCGCCACCACCACCATCGAACGGGGCATTGGCAGCTCGGAGCCCTCTGGCGCGGTCGCCCGTCTTAACAAGTCTTCTGCCGCTACTTTTGACTGCGCGGGGCCCACGAGCTACTCTGATGCGCTAAGGCTCTCCCGCGCTGCCATTCGCGTCTCGCTTCGAACTCTTCCATGGAGCCGCGCCGCAAGCGTGTCAAACTTTGTACCGCGCCTTGTTATTCTCCCCCGCGACTCCAGCGCACAATTTAGAAACAATCTGTGAGCACCATGCGGGCCATGAAGGGCGGTTGGGTCAACCGCAAACTCATTCCACGCGGTCCCAACGGTCGCGGCCTCTGCCGCTGGTGTTCCCTCGAAGTCCCGCGGGGCCGCTTCACGTTTTGCTCGCAGTTCTGCGTTCACGAGTGGAAGCTCCGCACCCAGCCCGCCTATATTCGCGAAAAGGTATTCGAGCGCGATCGCGGCATCTGCGCCGATTGCGGCATCGACACCGTCGCTGCTGCCCGCAAGCTGCGCTTCTCCAGAGGGTCCAGCCGCACCTCGCTCCTCGCGCATTGGGGTTTCCGCACTCGTTCGCGCAAATCGCTCTGGGACGCCGATCACATCGTGCCCGTCATCGAAGGCGGTGGCGAATGCGACCTCTCCAACATCCGCACCCTCTGCCTGCGCTGCCATCGCATCGTAACCACTCTTCTGCGCAACCGCATCCGGCTCGTCGGTAACTCCTGAATAGGCAGAGTGTTCCTGTCACGACATCGGATCAGAAAACCACTGCACCTGACTTCCGCATCTATCCTGATTGGAGTTTTCGGGAAACCTAAAAAAACGAATGGTGGAGAACTTCCTATGCCATACGAAATTCCATTGAACGTTATAGAAATTCTTAAAAGCACCCTGTATCTCTTAGAGCACACGATTTACCCCGGCAGAGAAGGCAAGACCGTGATGGATTTGAAGCGGTGCATCACCGGCGCCATCGACGCCCTCGCCACTGAGGCTGCGCAAGCCCACGGCGAATAAAGTACCGGCGTCTTTCGATTGAGAGATTTAAAGTTGCACCGTCCCGGCTTGAAACCCCGGTGACGAATGTCACCAACTGAAACCGGCACATCGCCCGGAACTGTGGGAACATCGTAAGTACCATCATGCAGGTGTTCACCACAATCTATTTGGCTGAAACGCTTCGGGCCAACATCGAATGCGTGGAAGAGACCGAAGGTCTCGATCAGCAGCTTCCAGGTGTGCTTGAGTTCAAGAGCACCCTGCGCAAGCGGATTGCCATGCTCGAGAACCGCCACTTCTATGAAGAAGGCGACTCTCTCGACGACTAGACCCCGCATCGCGAACGTGTCCCTTCGACACCCCGCGAAAGCCGATCGACACCCATTGCTTCCTCACGTCACTACAAAGCTAGCGATTTTCAACATGTGAAACGGTACATACCTTTTTGCCTGCTCTCCGGAAAAACTTTTGTGAGTTTCCCGAATCCTACTCACTGATGAGTCGGCCATACAACCCGAACCTGATTGAAATACTGCGCACAACGATGGAGACCGTTGAGCGAACATCCGGCGTTCAGACCGACGACCCCGCGCTCACACAACTCCGCGATATCCTCAACCGCCGCGTCGCAGACCTCGAGCACGTTATGGCCTCGGAATTCGCCGCTGCTGCCTCTGAACCCATCGGTGACGAAAGCCGTCAAGATGCCGGCTGCGAGATGGCCTCCTAAAGCGCACAATCCACGATGGTTTTCTGTTTCATCCGTTTTGCATGCAATTACCCGTGCCCTTGTTACAGTCTGAGTGTGGACCGTCGCAGCTCAGCTTGCTCACAAGGAGATCATCGTGGCCCAGTCATCACCCCAGGTTTTTATCGGCATCACCCCAGCGCAATACGCGAACCTCACCCAAAAGGCCCGCTCTGCCGGTATCCAGATGAATGGCAATAGCGGTCGCGCAAGCAAGATGGGCGTCGAGGTGGAGTGGCATTACTCCCCTGAACGGCAAGAGCTAACCCTCACATGCCTCCACACCCCGTTCTTCATGAGCGTCGACGACGTAAATACAAAGCTCCACACCTTGGTCAGCGATTCCCTGGAAGCCTGATCCAAAATCGCCTGATCGGATTCATCATTTCCCGACCAAACCCCGCCACCCCGATCCAAGCTCTAGAATCAGTAATGTGGCGTCTTCCCTGGTCAGCTCACAAGTAGACTCGTACCGCCAGACCGTATCCCATTCGCAATCGCGCCGGCAGTTCACCCGCATTCTCGACTTGTGGCATCTCGCCAGTCTCGATGCACCCACGGTGGCGATCGTATGGGCTCTTGCGATCGCCCGGTCGGCCGGCGTTCGCCTTGAACCATGGATCCCGCTCCTCCTTGCCTGCGGCACGTGGACCGTCTACGTGATCGACCGCCTCCTCGACGCGCGCCGAGCCATCAACGCGCACGATTTCGCCACATTGCGCGAGCGGCACTTCTTCCACTGGCGCCATCGCCATGCCCTGTTCCCGCTTGCCACCTGTGCTGGCGTCCTCGCCGCCGCACTCATCATCAGATGGATGCCGATCGCAACACGGGAACATGACTCCCTTATCGCGGCCGCCGCGCTCATCTACTTTTCCGGAGTGCATGCGCCGGCACAACTTCCCCGATGGGCTTTTCGAATCGCCTCAAAAGAATTGCTCGTCGGAATTCTATTCGCCGCTGGATGTGCCGCCCCCGCACTCTCCCACCTGCATGTCGGCGCATCCGCATGGCCCATTCTGCCCTCTGTCCTCTTCCTCGCGTCCCTTGCGTGGCTGAATTGCGCCGCTATCAACATTTGGGAAACACAAAGCACCCGCATCCGTATACCCACCTCCGTCGCGACACTGAGCTTCGCCGGCTTGGTAGCGGCAATGGTTCTCGCCCCGGATCACGCGCGTGTTTCTGCCCTCCTGGGCTGCGGAGCTCTCAGCTCGCTGTTGCTCTTCGTCCTTCACCGTATGCAACACCGACTCGATCCGGTAACCCTCCGTGCCCTCGCCGATCTCATTCTGCTGACCCCCGTCCTCCTTCTCATCCCTGGAGCACCGCACATATGAAAACTGCGGTCCTCCACACCAAGATTCGTGAACAACCGGCAAATGCCGCAACGCCCGACTTCAATGACCTCGCCCATATCTATCGCTGGATGGAGTGGCTCACCTTCGGCCCCTTCCTTCATCGGTGCCGCACTGCATTTCTCTCCAGTCTCCAGGAACGCCGCCGCGGCCTCGTTCTCGGTGATGGAGATGGCCGTTTCACATCCCGCCTTCTTCGGAGGAATGCCCACATCCTCATCGATGCCGTCGACGCAAGTGAAGCCATGCTCTCTCAGCTGACAAAGCGTGCATCTTCCAATAGCCGCCGCGTCCACACTCACTTCGCAGACGCACGCACGTTTCAGCCGGCGCACCACCAGTACGACTTGATCGCCACCCACTTCTTCCTCGACTGCCTCACCACTTCTGAAGTCACACTCCTCGCCTCCCGCCTGCGCCGTCATGCCGCGCCCAACGCACTATGGGTGGTCTCTGAATTCGCAATTCCCTCAAACTTCTATGGCCGCGCCATAGCCCGCCCTCTGATCTCGGCCCTCTACCTTGCCTTCCGCGTTCTCACAAGACTTCGCATACGTGGGCTTCCAAATCACCACGTTGCTCTCGCGCAAGCCGGCTGGTCACTCATCGATCAACAAAAACGGCTCGCCGGTCTGCTCATCAGCGAGTTATGGCAACGCAATCTCCAATCCTGAGCAACCCAGACTCCCGCCCCGTCAGATAATTTCCGCAAACCTAAATCCAAATCAAGACCCCGCTCGTTCCTGTTGCAGGACACGTCTATGCACGCACACATGGGTGCGCCCGTTCCCCAGAAGCTGAACCATGGAGAGGTCACATGAAAAATCTTCAATTCGAATCCATCGCGCACGAAAGGCTCGCGCGTCGCAGGTTTCTCACCCAGGCTGGACTCTTCGGCCTTGGCACCGCCGCAACATTCACCCTCGGTGGACAGATTGCTCAGGCTGAACGCGAATCAGCAGGGGAAACCGCCCAGGAAGCAGCACAGGCCAAAGATACAGTGAAGGAAATCTTCACCGCCGCCCTCATCGCCGAAGACCTTGCCTCAACCTTCTATTACAACGGCCTCATCGGCCCGGTAATTCAAGATCCCAATCTCGCCGGACCCGGAGGTTCCGCAACCAATATCTCCAGTTCCGGAAACGCCGGCAATGTGAATTATCTCCAGG
>Ga0105240_10010551_pt1 | contig 12975 bp, 14 predicted proteins | sample KBSC54metaG_FD_80426 | JGI IMG/M metagenome (GOLD analysis project Ga0105240, IMG submission 80426) | Corn rhizosphere microbial communities from Kellogg Biological Station, Michigan, USA - KBS C5-4 metaG | ecosystem: Host-associated > Plants > Roots > Rhizosphere > Soil | place: Michigan, USA... | reverse complement strand
GGCTCCTGCTCGTCAGCCCCGAGGCCGGCGTCCTGGCCTCGTCGGCGGCGACCGACGCCGAATCCGTGCTCATGCGCGCGGGAGTGGCCGGCCTCTCCAAGCAGATCGCCGTGCAGGCGCTCGAGCCGAGCCACCGCCCCGGCCGCGTGGTGATCCCGATGCGCTGGGTGGCGACCGGACGCGGCGGCGACCTTTTCCCCGCGCTGGACGGCAACCTCGAACTCCTCGCGCGCCCCGACGGCGATACCGACTTGCACCTCGTCGGCAGCTACGAAGCACCGCTGGGACGGGCCGGGGAGGTGCTCGACCAGCTCGTGATGCATCGCGTCGCTCGCCACACGCTCGAATCCTTCGTGCGCCGCATTGCCGAGGCGATCGGCGACGTCCAGCCCGGGCCGGCGCCCCGGCCGCACCTCGACCCGCAGCCGGAGACCTGAGCGCGGGCACGTAACAGGCAACGTTCAGGTCGTCGAGAGCCAACACAGAGCCGGCCGTGGAACAAAGGAAGGGTGACGATCACCGACCACCGCGCCCCGGCGCCGCCGGGCGCCGTGCGTCCCGGTACGGCGGCCGCAGCGCGGCGCGGGGCCGACCCCAACGCGGTGCTCGCCCTCATCGGGATGGGCGCGGTCGCCGTCCTGGCGCTGTGGTGGCACCACACCCAGACCATCACCGGCGTCGGCGACTGGCTGACCAACGCCGGCCGCATCACCGGCCTGTTGGCCGGCTACGGGATGGTCGTCCTCGTCGCGCTGATGGCCCGGCTGCCGCCGCTGGAGCGAGGCCTCGGCGCCGACCGGCTGGCGCGCTGGCACGCCATGGGCGGACGGTACGTCGTGAGCCTGGTCGTCGCCCACGGCCTGCTGATCACCTGGGGCTACTCGATCACCGCGCACACCGACGTGGTCAGCCAGACGAAGACGTTGTTGGTGAGCTATCCGGACGTCCTCATGGCCTCGGTGGCCGGCCTGCTGCTCGTCGGCGTCGGCATCGTCTCGGCCCGGGCCGCCCGGCAGCGGATGCGCTACGAGACCTGGTACTACCTGCACCTCTACACCTACCTCGCGATGGCACTGGCCTTCAGTCACCAGTTCGCGACCGGCGCCGACTTCATGACCGACCGGACGGCGCGCGTCGCGTGGTCGGCGCTGTACCTCGCGGTGGCCGCGGCGATCCTCTGGTACCGCTTCGCCGTGCCGGTGCGGCAGGCCCTGCGGCACCGGCTCGAGGTCGCGGCCGTGCATCACGAGGCCCGCGGCGTCGTGTCGATCGTGATCACCGGCCGGCACCTCGGCGAACTCGCGGCCGAACCGGGGCAGTTCTTCCGCTGGCGGTTCCTCACCCGCGACCTGTGGTGGGCCTCGAACCCCTACTCGCTGTCGGCGCCTCCGCACGACGGTGGGCTGCGCATCACGGTGAAGAACCTCGGCCCGCACAGCGCCGCCCTCGCCCGGCTGCGGCCGGGCACCCGGGTGTTCGCCGAGGGCCCGTACGGAGCGCTCACCGCGGCCCGTCGCCGGCGCCGCAAGGTGCTGCTGATCGCCGGCGGCATCGGCGTCACCCCGTTGCGCGCGCTGTTCGAGGCGTTGCCGGCCGGGCCGGGCGAGCTGACGATGATCTACCGCGCCCGCTCGCAGGCCGACCTGGTCTTCCCGGCCGAATTGCACGAGCTGGCCCGGCACCGCGGCGCGACGCTGCACGTGCTCACCGGCCGCCGCCGCCAGCACCGGCACGACCCGCTCTCCGCGTCGGCCCTCGCCGCCAACGTCCCCCACCTGCGCGAACACGACGTCTACGTGTGCGGCCCGGACGGCATGACGCAGTCCGTGGTGCGGGCCCTGCGGGACGCCGGCGTGCCGCGCCGCCAGATCCATGTCGAGAGCTTCGCGTTCTAACCCCCGTTCGAAGGACAGCTTCATGCGCCGAGCCGCGCTCGCCATCGTCAGCACCGTCGCCGCCCTGGTGATGCTGCTGTCGTTCAAGACGCACTCCGTCAGCTCGTCCCGCCCGGCTGCGATCGGGGCGGCCAACACCGGCGACGGCAGCGCGACCGGTGGGGACTCGGGATCCACCGCGCCCCCGAGCACCGCAACCAGTACGCACGCCGGATCGACGAAGGGCGGGTCGTCGTCGGCGGCAAAGACGTACACCGGCGACTCCACCGACACCCAGTGGGGTCCGGTGCAGGTGCAGATCACCGTGCAGAGCGGCAAGATCACCAAGGTCGCGGTCGTCGACTACCCGCACGGCAACCCGCGAGATGATGAGATCAACTCCTACGCGCTGCCACAGCTGGTGCAAGCGACGATGTCGGCCCAGAGCGCCCACATCGACACGGTCTCGGGAGCGACGGTGACCAGCGACGGCTACCTTGGCTCGCTGCAAAGCGCGCTCGACCGAGCCGGATTGTGAGCCGGACTGTGAGCCGGGCCGTGACCACCCTCGAAGCGCCGCCGCGCACCCGGTACGTCGAACACTGCATGGGCACCGTCTTCAGCGTCGACGTGCGCGACCGGGGAGAGTGGTCGGCCGCGATCGACGACCTCGTCGACTGGCTGCACCGGGTGGACGAGGTGTTCAGCCCGTTCAAGCCCGGCAGCGACGTCAGCCGTCTCGCCCGCGGCGAGCTCCGGTTGGCCGACGCCGACCCGGAGGTGCGCACCGTCCTCGAGCTCTGCGCCGAGGTGAGCGCGACGACGGAGGGGACCTTCACCGCGCTGGTGGACGGCCGCATCGACCCGACCGGCTTGGTCAAGGGCTGGGCGGTCGAGCGGGCGAGCGCGCTGCTGCGGCGGCACGGCTCGGCCAACCACGCGGTCAACGGCGGTGGGGACGTCCAGCTCGCCGGCGAAGCGGCGCCGGGCCGGCCCTGGACGGTCGGCATCGTCGACCCGAACGACCGCACCCGCGTGCTGACGACCGTCGAGGGGCGGGACTTCGCCGTCGCCTCGTCCGGGCCGGCCGAGCGGGGCGCGCACATCCGCGACCCGTTCACCGGGCGGCCGGCGGCCGGCCTGGCCGGCACCACCGTCGTCGGACCGTCCCTGACCCGGGCCGACGCCTACGCCACCGCCGCCTTCGTCATGGGACGGGACGCGGTGCGCTGGATCGCCGGGGTACCGGAATACGCGGTGCTCGCCGTCTTCCCCGGCGGCGCAACCGTCGCGAGTCGCGGGTGGCCGCCGGCCGGACGGTGACCCAGGCGAGTTCCGCGCGCCGGTTCAAGTAGGTCTCCGGAGCGACGATGGGCTGATCGGGCCGTCTCGCTGTCGTACCGGGGAGGTGTTCGTGAACGTTCCCACCCCCGGCGATTCGCGATGGCTCGCCCGCCTGCGGCAGGCCGAACGGCGCGCCGCGCGATTGGCCCACACTGCGCCGATCCCCATGAGCTCCCCGCTCTACGCCGTCGTCGCGACGACCTTCCACCTGACGGCCGGTTTCATCGCGATCGGCGTCGCCTGGCTGGTGCCCGGTACCGAGCATCCGGTGTGGATCAGCGTGATCGGCGGCTGCGGCATCGTCAGCGCCTTCGGCAGCGCCCGGTCGGCCGGGGAGTACCCCGTCGCCGGTCAGCGCTTCGTCTACTTCCTCGGCCCGCCGTTCGTGGCCCTGATGGTCGTGCTGGCCGGCGCGAACGACGCCGGCCATGCGCTGTTCTGGCTGTTCTGCTTCATGCCGCTGCGGGCGTTCCTGTTCTTCTCCTGGCGGTGGGCGCTGGCGATGGGCGCGTGGGCCGGCATCTCCTCCGCGGTGGCGACCTTCGGCTTCGGCGTCGTCGGCCACAGTGAGTGGTGGGCGTCCTCGTCGGTCGGCATCGTCACGATGGTCGCCGTCTCGGCGCTGGTGTACTACGCCGCCGAAGCGGAGTGGGAGCCGATCACGCAGATGCTCAACCGCCGGGGCATCGACCGGCTGATGATCGAGCGCTGCCACGAGGCGAACCAGTCGGGGCGCAGCTTCTCCCTCGCGTTGGTCCGCACCGAGCCGCACGGTTACGACGTCGCCGACGTCCGCCCCGAGGCCGACGGGTTCGCGCGCCGCCTCGCCGAGACCTGGCTTCCGACGGCACCACCGCACGTCCACTGGGGTCGCATCGCCGACCTCGAGTTCGCGGTCGTGTGGGAAGGCCCGTCGGCCGGGTTCGAGGAGTACCTCGCCGGCGTGCGCGACGCGGTCGACTGGGCCGGCTTCGCCATCGGCTTCGCCGACCACCACCGCGGGGACGAGCGGGTGACCGTGCTCGGCGCCGCCTACGAGGGCCGCGCGTACAGCGCCCTGACCGGCGGCACCGTCACTCGCGCCGGGCCGATCGAGGAGCAGGTGGACGAACTGCGGGCTGCGCTGGACGCCGGCCAGATCGTCGCCTACTACCAGCCGATCGTCGACCTCGACAGCGGCACCGTGATCGGGGCCGAGGCGCTCGCGCGGTGGCGCCATCCCGAGCGGGGCTTCATCCCGCCGGACCGGTTCGTGCCCCTTGCCGAGCACGCCCGTCTCGTCGACCAGCTGGGCGAGATCATCCTGCGTCAGGCCTGCCGGGACGCGTCCGCGTGGCACGGACCGGAGGGACGTCCGCCGATGATCGCGGTGAACGTCTCCGGCTGCCAGCTGCACGAGCCCGGGTTCCTCGCGCTGGTGGACGACGTGCTGGCCGAGACCGGCCTCGACTCGTCCCAGCTCACCCTTGAGATCACCGAGAGCACCGTTGCCGCCGACGATCGCGTCGTGCACGACGCCCTGGTGCGCCTGCGCTCCCGCGGCATCAAGATCGCCATCGACGACTTCGGCACCGGCTACTCGAGTGCGGCGCGGTTGATGACCCTGCCGGTCGACAAGCTCAAGATCGACCAGGAGTTCGTCCGGCAGCTCGACATCGGGCACCCGATCCTGCAGTACATGGTCGCGCTCGCGACCAGTACCGGGTTGTGCGCCATCGTCGAGGGCATCGAGCGGGCCGACCAGGCCGCCGCGGTGAGTGCGTTCGGCGCGACGCTCGCGCAGGGCTGGCTGTTCGGCCCGGCGGTACCGAACGCCGAGTTCGTACTCGCCCACGCACATCCCGGCGACGCCGCGACGCCGCTGGACGTCTCCGTCCGCGCTTAGGCGCCGTTGATGCTCGAGACGGCGTAGCTCAACTCGTTCTCGGCCGACTCGAGGTAACCGTGGATCTCCGTGTCGGAGTCCGATCGCGACGCCGCCTCGGCCTTGCCCATCGCGTCGTGCGCGCGGAAGGCGACCTCGTGGCAGGCCTTGACCGAATACACCCAGTCCTCGATGCCGGCCGAGGTCAGCTCGTACCCGGCGGCCTGCGCCCGCTGCACCAGGTCGGCGCAAGCGGTGGCGAGGCCGGCGAACTCCTCGTGCGTCGACGTGGACGACGTGGCGCTGAGAATGCTCGCCTTCTGGTGGACGAACTCGGTGTCGATCTTCAGCTGGCCGCACACCCGGGTGATGAGGTCGCTGAGGTCCGTCTGCTGCTCGGTCATGAGCGTCACTCTGGCACCGCGCCGGAGGGCGTCCCCATTGCCGCCCAGACGGCCAACCGGGAAGCGGCGACTGCCCCTGCGGGCAGGTGCGGGCCGAGCGGCCGGTCGAATGCGGAGGAAGCCGCCGAAGCGCTAACCCTTTTGCCGGAAACCGGATACCCGGTATGTTTCGTGCGCCGGGCTGGCGGCCGGCGCTCCCGGACCTTGCGACGCCGCCGGCCCGGCACTCACGCGGTGGGTGGGAGCGTCCCGCGATCACTCACGCGGGCCAGTACGGCCGCGGCCCGCTCCGGGTCGGTGAGCGCCGGCAGGAACAGCTGCCACCACTCCCGCAGCCGGCCGGCGAGGTCGCGGCCGCCGGCCAGCCGGGCCGACATCTCCTGCGCGCCGAAGTAGGCCGCGACGATCGCCCGCGCCGCGGCCGCAGGATCGACGCCGTCCCGCAGCAGACCGTGCGTCCGGGCGGCCTCGAGCAGCTCGGTCAGCCGGGTCACCCAGCCGACGAACGGCGTCGGCAGCTCGGCGTCGATGGCCCGGTGCTCGTTGCCGAGCCGGACGCCGGCGCGGGCGATCTGGTTCGTCCGGAAGTTGGCCCCGACCGCGAAGCTCAGCGCCACGACGGTGGTCAGCGGGTCGGCGCCGTAGCCGGCCACTTCGCGCACGAGTTCGCCCCACCGCGCGTGGTGGGCCTCGAGCACGGCCAGCGCGAGGTCGGTCTTGGAGCGGAAGTGGAAGTACAGCGCGCCCTTGGTGACCTCGGCGTCACGGGCGATGTCCTCGAGCCGGGCCGCGGTGTAGCCGACGTCCTCGAAGGTCTGCGCGGCCGCGGCCAGGATCTGCTCGCGGGTGCGCCGCGCCCGCTCCTGCTTGGGCTCGGCGGGGCGGACCGTCCGTGGCACGCGGGACTCCCTGGGGATCGTTCGTCGGCGACCGACGCGGTGCGCCGGCTCACGGCGAGCCCTCCCCAGCGGCCGTGGCTACGCCTGCCCGTCCCAAGCGCAGGCGAAGCCTAACCCGCTTCGTCGCCGGCGTCGGCGGCGAGCCACTGCCGCACCTCGGCGTCGTCGGCGCCGAGCGCGGGCGGGGCGAGGTGGTAGCGCACCGGGGTGCGGGCGAGCCGGATCGGATTGGCCAGCGTGGCGATCTCGCCGAGCGGCACGACCGGGGCCAGCTGCAACTGCGCGGCCAGCTCGAAGGCGGCGGCGAGGTCGTTCACCGGCCCACACGGCACGCCGCGTTCCGCCAGCCGGGCCGACCACTCGGCCGCCGGATGCGTCGCCAGCGTGCGCTCGAGTTCGGCGACCAGCGCATCGCGGTGGACGACCCGCGCGGAGTTCGTGGCGAAGCGGACGTCCGTGGCGAGCTCGGGCCGCTCGAGCGCGGCCGCCATCGCGGCGAACTGCCGGTCGTTGCCGACGGCAACCGCGAGCGGGGCGTCGGCCGTCGCGAGCGTCTCGTACGGCGCGATGCTCGGGTGCCGGTTGCCCATCGCCGCCGGCACGCCGGCGCCGTTGACGAACGCCGCGCCCTGGTTGACCAGGCTGCCCAGCAGGCCGGAGAGCAGGTTCACCTCGACGAGCTGCCCGGCGCCGGAGCGGTCGCGTTCGCGCAGCGCGGCCAGGATGCCGATCGTGGCGTGCAGGCCGGTGAGGACGTCCACCAGGGCGACGCCCACCTTCGTGGGCTCGCCGCCGGCCTCACCGGTGATGCTCATGGGCCCGCCCATGGCCTGCACGAGGAAGTCGTAACCGGGCCGGTCGGCGCCCGCGCCGCTGCCGAAGCCGGAGATCGAGCAGTAGACGAGCCCGGGGTTCGCGGTCGCGAGGGTGGCGTGATCGAGGCCGAAGGCGCCCAGCCGTCCCGGGCGGAAGTTCTCGACGAGCACGTCGGCGCGGCCGGCCAGCCGGCGGGCCAGCTCGCGGTCGGCCGGGTCGTCCAGGTCGAGGGTGACGCTGCGCTTGTTGCGGTTGACGCTGGTGAAGTAGGTGCTCGTGCCGTCGACGTACGGCGGGCCCCACGCGCGGGTGTCGTCGCCACTGCCCGGGCGCTCGACCTTGATCACGGTTGCGCCCAGGTCGGCGAGGAACATCGTTGCGAGGGGCCCGGCCAGCACGCGGCTGAAGTCGGCGACCAGAAGGCCGGTCAGCGGCGGGTCGCTCGAGGTCACCGCCGCATCGTAGAGAGGCGCTCAGCGCGCGTTGTCGGCCCGCCACGCGATGTAGTCGGCGACGGCCCCGGCGAGGTCGAACGCAGGCGTGAACCCGGTGTCGGCGGTGAGCCGGCCGATGTCGAGGTACGGGTTCGCGCCCGAGCCGCCCGGCTCCACCTCCGGGTCGGCGCCCGGCACGGCGGCCCGGACGGCGTCGGCCAGCTCGCGGTTGGTGTACGGCCGGCCGCTGGAGACGTTGTAGATCTCGTGCGCGAGCGCCTCGGCGGTGATCAGTGCGGCGATCGCGCGGCCGGCGTCCGCGGCGTAGCAGGTGTCCCCGCCGCCGCCGGCCGCGAGCACCGGCGGTCGGTCACCGCGCAGCGCGGCGCTGACGTACGGCGGGATCGGGTTGAACGGCGACTCGGGGTCCATCAGCGGCCCCCAGGTGCTGCCGATGCGCAACACCACCGGCTGCACCTCGCTGCCCAGCAGCGCGTGCGTGGCCAGCGGCTCGACCGCCCTCTTGAAAGCGATGATCGGATGCGGCGCCCGGGCCGCCGGCAGCGCGAGCTCCTCGTGCCAGGGCACCTCGGCGCGGCCGAGATACGAGCCCAGGCTGCTCGCGACGGCGAAACGACGCACCCGCCACGTGCGGGCCGCCTCGAGCGCGTTGAGCAGGCCGGTGGTGTCGGCGCGGAAGTACCCGATCGGGTCGGCGTCCGGGATGCTGCCGGCGAGGTGGACGACGTCGCTGATGGGATGCCGCTCGCCCAGTGCGAGCAACGCCGCGCGGTCGGTGACGTCCAGCCGCTCCACGGTCACCCGGCCGGCGAGGAAGGACGGCACCTCGGTGCGGCCGTGCGCCGTCACGATGACGTCCCGGCCGAGGTCGGCGAGGGCGCGCGCCGTGTGGGCGCCGATCATGCCGAGGCCGCCGGTCACGAGGATCATCGGGTCACCTCGTAGTGCAGGTGGGTGACGCCCGGGGCGGCGACGGCCTGCACCAGCCGCAGCGGGACGTGCTCGGGCAGGGCCTGGAAGTAGGGCCGGCCCGCACCGAGCAGGACGGGGATCTGGTGCAGGATCACCTCGTCGAGCAGTCCGGCGGTGAGGGCGGCGGCCGTGACGCCCCCACCCATCAGCGCGACGTCCTTCTCGCCGGCGAGTTCGCGCGCGGTCGCGACGGCCTCCTCGATCCCGCTCGTGACCAGCGTCTGCCGCCCGTGCTGGGCCGGCAGGGGCCGGTGGCTGAGCACGACGAGCGGAGCGTGCGGGTGCGGCGTGCCGCCCTCGGCCCAGCCGGAGTCGTCGTAGGTGTTGCGGCCGGCGAGGGTGGCACCCACTCGCGCGGCGACCGCGTCGAAGACGGGCGCGCTCGCGGCGCTGAGTCTGAACCCGTCGAACACCTGGCTCGGGGGGTCGCCGTCGAAGTAACAGTCGAACAGCACGCCGCCGTCGCCGAGCCCGCGGCCGGCGCCGGGATCGCGGCCGGTGATGTAGCCGTCGACCGACACTGCGAGAGCGGTGATCACCTTGCTCATGACTGCCTTTCGGTGGAAGGGATTGCCTGCGGGAAGTCGAAGAACCGGTGCGGGTCGTACGCGCTCTTGATGGCGACGAGGCGGGGGAGGTTGGCGCCGTGGTACGCCGTCAGCGCGTCGTCTAGATCGGGGTCGGGGAAGTTCGCATAGACGTGCCCGGAGCCGTCGGCGGCCGTGGTGCTCCACGACCGGTCGACCCACGGGTCGTCGGCCGCCCCGACGTGCTCGAGCAGGAAGCGTTGGCCGCGATGCGCGAAGGCCGTGGCGTCCGCGGCGACGTGGTCGTACGCGCCGCCCATGGCGGTGAAGGTCAACCGCCGCGGAGTGGACGAGTCGGCGTCGTCCAGCCGGCCGAGGAGTTCGTCGAGGGTGCCGGCCGACAGCGTCCGGTCGAAGAACTCCGACCGGATCCGCACCGGGCCGGCCGCGTCCCGCGGATCGGTGAACGTCGTCTTGAGGCGGTGGTACGGCAGGCTGGGCTGCACCTGCGGCGCGGTGTCGGGCGGCGGGACGTGCGCCAGGAACGCGTCGAGCCCGGCGCGGGTAGTTGGTCCGTCCAGCGCCGCGGCGCCGCTGATCGTGGCGCGGACCGGCCGGCCCGGCTCGGCGGCGAGGGTGAGACCGACCGTGACGTCGTCCGGCGCGTCGGGCGCAAAGCGTTGCCAGGCCTCGACCACCGGGGCCAGGTCGGCGGCCGTCCACTCCAGTTCGACCCGGGTCATCAGCGGCTCGGGGACGGTGGCGAAGCGCAGTTCGGTGACGACCCCGAACTGGCGTCGATCACGCGGCCGTCGGCCAGCACGACCCGGGCGCCGATCAGCCGGTCGCAGGTCAGGCCGTGCCGCCGGCCGAGCAGGCCGAGGCCGCCGCCGAGGGTGAGGCCGGCGATGCCCACGGTCGCGCCGCAGCCCGCCGGCAGCGTGCGACCGGCCGCGTGCAGCGCGGCGTACACCTGACCCAGCCGGGCGCCGGCGCCGATGGTCGCGGTGCCGTCGGCGGCGACGGCGATGCCGTCGAGCCCGGCGAGGTCGATGAGGACGCCGTCGGTCGAGGAGCGGCCGGCGAAGCAGTGCCCGCCGCCGCGTATCGCCACGTGCTCGCCGGTGGCGCGGGCGCGGACGATCGCGGCGACGACGTCGTCGCCTGACCGGCAGCGCAGGACGAGCTTCGGGTGCCTGTCGTGGAAGGCGACCTGCACCGGCCGCCGAGCCGCGTCGTAGCCGGCGTCGCCGGGAGCGACGGCATCGCCGGTGAAGGCGGGCAGCAGGCCGGGCATGTCCTCGACGCTAGGAGTCCCCCCGAGGTCCGGTCTTGAACGAATCGCGCAGCTTCAGGCGATGCGCGGTACCCGGCGGCGGCTCGCGAGGAAGGGCCGGTACGACGCGGCGTGGTCGTGGCCGCACCGGCACCGATCGACGTCCCCTCCGAGCAGTTGGGTCGGGGTCACGCCGGTCAGGCGCATGCATTCGCGGCTCAGGTGGGCCTGGTCCGCGTAGCCGACGTCGATCGCGAGGCCGGCCATGCCGTCCGCCCCGCGTCGTCCGCTCGCGGTCTCCCCGGCCTGGGCGAGCGCGAGGAAACCCTGGAAGCGCAACGTGCGCTGCACCGCCTTGGGGCCGAGGCCGAGCGTGTGCAGGCACCGGCGCCGCAGCTGGCTCGCCGACAGGGCCAGGTGGGCGGCGACGGTGCGGACGTCCACCGGGCGCCACGGCATGAGCGCTTCGACGGCGGCGTGGACGAGCGGGTCCCCGGTGCCGGAGGTCCGCACCTCGTGCAGCACCCGCGCCTGCAGCAACGCGAGCGCCGGCGTCGCGGTGAGCTCGGTGCCGGCCGCGGCCGTCTCGCCGAGCCGGTCGACGTCGCCGCCCCAGAGGTCGGCCAGGTCGCCCCGCTGATCGACGAGCGCGTCGAGGGCGATCGACGCCAGTGGCGCTGCGCCCGGTCGGAACCGCACGCCGACGATCGTGGTGTGCGCCGGGACGAGTTCGAGCTGCGGCTCGGTCAGCGGCCCGAGCAGCGTCGGCCGTCCGCCCAGCGGCCAGTGGATCTCGACGCCCCCGGTCGGTAGATGGCGCTGCGCGTACGCGGTCGCGCCGGTGCGCTGGATCCAGACCGTGCGGACGATGCCGGCCAACTCGGGGCGGGGTGCTCGTTCGACGTAGGCCTCCACCCGCCGCATCGTCGCATCGCCGCCCAAAGGTTTGCGGTGCCGCTGCCATGCTCGGAAGGGTGTTCGAAGGTTTCGAGGAGTTCGAGGTCGCCGTCGAGGAGACGACCATCCACGGCCGCCGCGGCGGTACCGGGCCGCCCGTCCTGCTGCTGCACGGCTTCCCCGAGACGCACCTGATGTGGCACCGGGTCGCGCCCGTCCTGGCCGAGCAGTACACGGTCGTGGTCACCGACCTGCGCGGGTTCGGCGACAGCGGCCGCCCGCCGAGCGCCCCCGATCACGCGCCGTACTCGATGCGCGCGATCGCGCGCGACCAGCGCCAGGTGATGGAGTCCTTCGGCTACGACACGTTCGGCGTGGCCGGGCACGACCGTGGTGGGCGGTGCGCCTACCGGCTGGCGATCGACCACCCCGATGCGGTGACGCGGCTGGCCGTCCTCGACGTCGTGCCCACCGGCGCGGCGTTCGCGGCGGCCGACATGCGCTTCGCGCTCGGCTACTGGGTGTGGACGTTCCTCGCGGCCCCCGAACCGATGCCCGAGCGGCTGATTGCCGGTGACCCGGCCGCGTTCGTGAACGGCCTGCTCGACGCGTGGGCCGATACGTCCGACTGCTTCGCGCCCGAACTGCGCGACGAGTACGCGGCGAAGTTCACCGACCCGGCGACCGTCCACGCCATCTGCGAGGAGTACCGCGCGGCGGCGACGCTCGACTGCGAACACGACGAGGCCGATCGAGGAGCGGCAGCGATCACCTGCCCGACGCTCGCATTGTGGAGCGCGACCGGCGCGGTCGAGGCCTGGTACGACCCGATCGCGGTGTGGGGGGAGTGGGCCGCGGACGTCCGGGGCCGCGCGGTCGCGGCCGGGCACTTCCTACCCGAGGAGGCACCGGCGGAGATCGCGGCCGAACTACTCGCCTTCTTCGCCGGTTGAGGTCGCCGGCCCCGGACGTCCGGCATCAGCCGACTCGGCTTCGCGCCAGTGCGGGCCTCGCGACCAGTTCGAGGTCGACGGCGTATTCGGTGACGCCGAAGCCGCCGTCCACGACCTTGGCCACTTCGCAGACGCTGCGCAGCAATGCGAGTGCCCCGGCGTTGTCGTCGGCGATGAGCGCGGAGGCCCCGTAGACGCCTTCGGCGCGCGCGCGACCGGCGAGCCGGTCGATGAGCGCGCGGGCGAGCCCGCGGCGCTGCCACTCGTCGATGACGGTCACGGCGACGTCGGCGCGGTGGCCGTCGCGGGATCGGATGTACCGGGCCACGCCGACCGCGCGACCGTCCGCGACGCTGATGGCGATCAGTGCTTCGTGGTCGTGGTGGTCGACGATCGTCAAGCGACGTAGGTCAGCCGGTGTCAAGGTCGTCTTGGCGCCGAGAAAGCGGTTGTGGCGCGAGATGAGGCTGAGCCGCTCGAACGCGTCGACGAGCAGCGGCGCGTCGGTCGGCACGATCGGACGGATGGTCACTCGGGAGCCATTGCGCAGGTGGATCACGGGAGAGCTGCGCTGACCCGGGAGTGCCACCCGGCGCTGAGGGCATCGAGCGACTCGGTGACGTGCTCGGCCGGCATCCCGAAGGGAGCGACGGCGGTCAACGCGTCGGCGTGGTCGAGCCACGCCTTGCCCAGC
>Ga0105240_10010550_pt1 | contig 12976 bp, 13 predicted proteins | sample KBSC54metaG_FD_80426 | JGI IMG/M metagenome (GOLD analysis project Ga0105240, IMG submission 80426) | Corn rhizosphere microbial communities from Kellogg Biological Station, Michigan, USA - KBS C5-4 metaG | ecosystem: Host-associated > Plants > Roots > Rhizosphere > Soil | place: Michigan, USA... | reverse complement strand
CGCAGGATCGTTCATCGTAACCAGCCCACGCGCCGTGTCGATCCCATCAATCACCACGTAATGCAGTTCCGATTGACCCTCCGGCCTGAGACCGACAATCAGCGGCCGCCCCTTCGCGATCTGCTCTTCCAGGTCGCTCCATTTGCCAGGAAACGCAAACGCCTGGAATCCATGCCGGCGCAGATACGTGCCCATCTGCTCCGCCGCGATCCCATGCTCGCCCTTCGAGTAAAGCTCATGCTGGATGCGCGCAACATCGCTGGCCGGCGACACTGCTGCCCCCTGCTTGCCCGCCCAGTATTGCATCACCATTGACAGCGACGCTGCTCCGCACCCCTCGCGCGGCTGCGCCACAAACGGCACGTCAATCCACAAAGCCGCCGGGACCTCGGCCAGAACCACCAAAGCCCCAAGCAGCCATGCGCAAACTACGCTTCGTTCCACGTCAGTGAATGATCGCAACAATAATGATGATGGCAATCAGCACAATAATCAGCGTCAACATGCTGGTGCCAAGCACGCCCGCAGAGAACTTCTGCTGCGCATCGGTTGCGCGCGTCGACAGGCTTGCAAGCTCGCTGTCCGAAAGAGTCGGAATCGCGGTCTGCACCTGCACCGGATCGATCTTCGCATCCCGCATCGCCTTTTCGGCTGTCGGCGTGCTCATAAATCTGGTCAGGGTCTCAACGTTCTTCTGCCGTGTCGCACTCGAAGTTTCGAGGTTCTGCTGCAATGCCTTCGAACTCACGATGTGCTCATTCGAAGTTGTCTGCGCCAGCAGGCCCGCCGGATACGAAACCAGCACAATCAATACCGCAGGAACAACCGCCTGCAGCAGTAGCGTGGAAATTCGGGGAAATTTCATACACTCTCCGCTTGAGGTTTCAGTTCTCAAGTTAGATATAGGATGCCCGCTCGCGAAAATCAAGTTGTCCTGCACCCAGCCTTGCACGCGTGCAAGCGCCCCTCAAACCAATACTGTTCCCTTAGTGTCACGTGCCCGAGTCACACATAACAGTTGAAAAGTTCCTGTTGACATTTCATCGGTTCGTGATAACTTACCGTTAGTGGACGCTTACCTACACGCTGGACTGGACGCCCTTGCCGACGCAACCCGCTTGGCGATCTTTCAAAAGCTCTCCAACGGCCCCATAGCCGTCAACGAGCTGGCAAGCACCATGCCCGTAACCCGTCCCGCCGTATCGCAGCACCTCAAGGTGCTCAAGGATGCAGGTCTCGTGACCGACATCAAAGCCGGAACCCGAAGGCTCTATCAACTCGATCCACAAGGAGTCGCACGTCTGCGCGCCCACTTCGATCAGATGTGGAGCAAAGCTCTCAGCTCATTCCAGCAAGTTGTGGAAGAAGACACCACCCCGCGAGGTCATCATGGCAAACCGGGCAGAAGAACTCGATCTAAGAGTGTTTAAGACCATAACCATCAAGGCTCCCGTGGACCGTGCCTTTTCGGTCTTCGTCGAAAAGATGGAAACATGGTGGCCCGCCACACATCACATCGCGAAAACACCCTTCCAGACAATCTTCGTTGAGCCGCGCACCGGCGGTCGCTGGTACGAGCGCAATGTTTCTGGCGACCAGTGCGACTGGGGTACTGTGCTCAAGTGGGATCCACCCCACGCCGTCTGCTTCTCCTGGCACCTCGGACCCGGCCACGATCAGCCCGATTGGCAATTCGATCCCGACATGGCAAAGTCCAGCGAAGTCGAGATCCGCTTCATTCCGAAAAGCGAAAGCGAGACTCTGATCGAACTCGAGCACCGCAAAATCGATCGCCATGGCGAAGGAGCCATTCAACTCCGCAACCTCTTTGATGGCCCCGGTGCCTGGACCGGCATCCTTGAGAGCTTCGCGAAAAAATTCGAAGCACATCCATAGAGCGTTCGAGCATTTCTCTACTGACTACCCGCGCCCGATACGAATGACCCGGAGAACCCAATGAAACCCGTAATCTTTCTGCGCATCGCATCCGTGCTCACCCTCATCCACTCCATCCTGCACACGGTCGGCGGTGTATTCGGCAAACCCGCTCCCGGTGTGGCCACCAGGGTGGCCGCCGAAATGCGCACTCCGTTTCCGGCCTTCGGCGCGATGCGCAGTTACTCCGACTTTCTCATGGGCATGGGACTTGGCGTCACGATCTTCCTCACCATGGATGCGCTACTGTTATGGATTCTCGCTTCCATGGCAAAGAGGGATGCACCCCGGCTCAGGCCGCTCATCGCCGTTTTCTCACTCGGCTATTTCGCATTTGCAATCAACTCCTACACGTTCTTCTTTGCATTCCCGGTCATCACCGAACTGCTGATCGTGGCATGCCTCGTCGCCGCAATCGTCACCGCAAAAGCGGCTTCGGAAGTTGCCCATTCAGAACCATCGCATCTCAAAACCACTTAATCCTGACCAACACTGCAGAAGTCCAACCCTCACCTATGGAACTCGTGTAAACTTGCCTCCATTCCGGGCCACTGCACATTCCCTGAGGTGATCCCATGATCCGACCCGAGCTTTCCGCCGCCATGAGCCGCAGATCCTTCGTCAGCGCCGGCGCAGCCACCATCGCGCTGGCTCTATCCGAAGCAGCGCCTCTCTCCGCAGCTCCCGATGCGCCACCAACCGGCCCCAACATGCTCGGTCCGCTCCCCGGCTACTCGCCGCAGATCGGCGCATTCGTCTCCCAACTCACCTGGATGCGCGAGATGAATGGCGTCCTCACCGCCACTAAGAAACTCACGCAAACCGACCTCGATTATCTCTTCGACAAGGATGCGAACACCATCGGCGCGCTCATGCTCCATCTCGCCGCCACCGAGACCTATTACCAGATGAACACCTTCGACGGCGCAAAGTGGGACTCCTGGTCCGACGACATCAAGAAGAAGTGGGACCCAGCGATGAACCTCGGCGACGCAGGACGCGCCACCATCAAAGGCCACGATCGCGACTACTACGTCAACATCCTCCACGAGGTCCGCGAGAAGACCCTCGCCGAATTCCGCAAGAAAGACGACGCATGGTTTCTCGCGGCCGACAAGTCTTTCCCGTGGGGCCCCACCAACAATCTTTGCAAGTGGTTCCACGTCTGCGAGCACGAGGCTCATCACACCGGGCAAATCGCCCTGCTCCGCAAACGCCTGCCCGGCGCCAAACCGTCCACCGGCTCAGGAGCATAGACCAGCCCTCTTCCGGACAATGGTTTGTTACTCCCTGTTCCCTACTCCCTGTTCCCTACTCCCTATTCCCTGCCTCTCACCAGCTATGCAGCCACTCTTCATCACGCCCGATCCTCACCGGCGTGTTGAAGAGTTCGCTCAGCTTCGGCGCGGTCAGCAACTCCTCGCGCAGACCGTCTCCCACAATGCGGCCATCCCGCATAAGAATCACCCGCTCGATCTCCGGCAGGATATCTCCGAGGTGATGCGTCACGAGCACCAGTCCCGTTCCCTCATGCGCCAGTCTGCGCAGCGTCTCCCGCAATTCACGTTGCGCCGCGAGATCCAGCGCGTTAGAAGGTTCATCCAGCAATAATTGTCGCGGCCGGTGCACCAGGGCGCGAGCAATCAAAATGCGCCTCTTCTCTCCCGCAGACATCTCGCCCACCAGCTGATCCACCAGGTGCAAAGCCTCAATGCGACCCAGCGCCTCACGCGCCCGCGCACGCATCTCCCCAGTCACATGCAAGTTCGGCCAAAGCGTCGACGCCGAAAAGAACCCTGCAATCACCGCATCCAGACCAGTCGTCACCGCAGTGCGCTCGCCCGGAAGCTCTCCCATCAACCCCGCGCCAACCACGCCAAAGTGTCTGCGAAGTTGCGTCAGATCCCATCGATCCCGACCGAAAATTCGTACATGCATCCCCTCCTGCACAATCGGATAAATCTGGCACGTAATGGTGAAGATCAGCGTGGACTTGCCGCATCCGTTCGGCCCCAGAATTGCAACATGCTCTCCCGCGCGGATCGTCAGGTTAATGTCGTGCAGCACAACGCGGTCGCCTCGAGCCACATTCACATTGGCCAGTTCCAGAAACTGCTGCTCGTTCTGCGTCGCACCGTTGCTCCCGCTCTCCGCCATCCACCCTCCTTTGTTAGATTAAATGGATTGACTCCTTTTCTTCGGCGCAGTTCGCGTCGTGCGAACAAGTAGGATTCTCTCGATTTGATGAGCGACCTTTCTCAATTTGTGATTCCCCGCGGGTTTCGTTTCGGCGCCGCCAAAGCCGGCCTCAAGCAGAGCGGCCGTACTGACTTCGCCCTCATCGTTGCCGACGCACCCGCATCCGCCGCCGCAGCCTTCACCGCGAACAAGATCAAAGCCGCGCCGCTCCTCCTCGATGCCGAACACCTTCGCGCAACCGGCGGTAAGGTCCGCGTGGTCGCCATCAATGCCGGAAATGCCAACTGCGCCGTAGGCCAGCCTGGTATCGACGCTGCTCGCGCCACCTGCTCTGCCGCAGCCTCCATCTTCGGCTGCAGACCAGAAGAGGTTTTCCCTTCCTCCACTGGCGTAATTGGCGTTCCGCTTCCTGCCGAAAAACTAATCGCCGTCCTGCCCGAACTCGCAACATCCATCGGCTCGCAATCGGACCACTTTCAGCAGGTCGCCGAAGCCATCATCACCACCGACACCGTAGAGAAGACGGCCTTCGCGCGCGTCGAAATCACCACTCCCGAGATCGACGGCGCCGGCGACATTCCACAGGAAGTTCGAATCGCCGCAGTCTGCAAAGGCTCTGGCATGATCCATCCCCAGCTCGTGCCGCACGCCACCATGCTCGTCTACATTCTCACCGACGCGGCAATTGAGCCCGCCGTGCTCAACGCCTATCTTCACGATGCCATTGAGCTCAGCTTTAATCGCATCTCGGTCGACGGCGACACCTCAACCAACGACAGCGTCTTGATGCTGGCCTCGGGAGCCAGTGGCGCACGCATCGCTGCCGGCAATCGCGAATTCGGCGCCGCTCTTGGCCAAGTCTGCACGTCCCTCGCGCGCCAGGTTGTAGCAGACGGCGAAGGCGTCTCACACGTCGTCGAACTTCACATTCATGGCGCAGCCTCCAATCCCGATGCCCTCCGCGTCGCCAAAGCTATCGCCCACTCGCCCCTCGTTAAGACCGCGTGGGCCGGATGCGATCCCAACTGGGGACGTCTGATGGCCGCGATCGGTTACTCCGGCGCACAGATCGATCCAGAACGCATCGACATCTCTTTCGGCGAGCTCCCCATCTGCCGCAACGGAGGCCGTGCCGCCGAGTTCGACGAAGCCGCTGCGCGCGCCTATATCCAGCAGCCGGAGTTCTCCATAAGCATCGATCTTCATCAGGGCCCTGGCACCTGCAAGTTCTGGACCACCGACCTCACGCATGAATACATCCGTATCAACGCCGACTACACCACCTAGCATCTAACCCGACACGCAGTCATAATTGCAACGGATTCAATTCCGAACGGTCCCTGACTCCCGGCATGGCGAAAACTCAATCAAAACCTGAAAACGGCGAAACCAAGACCTTCTCTCTCATCTCGAATGAGAAGCTCCTCGCAATCTATACAGCGATGCTCAAGTGCCGCCTGCTTGAACAGCGCGCAACAAGCCTCTTCCAGCACGGCAAGCTCGACAGCGACTTGCACGCCTCTGCTGGACTGGAGGCCACCGCGGCTGCGGGGGCGATTGATCTTCAGCAGGAAGACACCATCAGCATCGTACCCGGCGATTGGCTTCCCGCATTCGTCAAAGGCATGTCGCCGGAGACACTCTTTCGTGCGCTCGCGCCATCCGCATCTCAGCACAGCGAAGCGTCGGCCATTGAAGCGGCGCACAAAAACATTTTGATGCCCTCCGCCCAAACCGATCTACCCGAGCTTGTGCGCGAGCGAGCGTCTGTCGCATCGGCTGCAAAGAAAGGTGCAGTGGTCGCTGCATTCATAGGTCCCGGCAAGCAGGCCCTCGCCCCATGGCGAAAGATCCTGCAGGCAGCAGCATCGAAAAAACTGCCGATCATCTTCGCCCATTACACTCACGGGCGCGCAGAACCTGCCGGCACTTCACGATCTAAAAAATCCGCAGCTCTTCTCGAGGGCCTCCCGTCCATCGCCGTCGACGCCCGCGATCCCGTCGCAGTTTATCGTGTCGCCTATGAGGCAATCGTCCGTGCCCGCCAGGTTCGCGGAGCAACCGTTTTGCAATGCATCATTCAGGACGAACCAACAGCAGCTTCTCCACGAGAGAACAACAGGCCGCCTCTCGAGAACCCGATGCTCGACCCAATCGCAGCTATGGAGACCTACCTCAAAAGCAAAGGAATCAACCCTGAGCCGCATAATCAGCAGCTCGTCGCTACTTTCAACCGCGATCTCGATCTCGCTACCCGATTCCTCAACACATAGTCAAAAGAGCACGACATAAATTGCACTGTGAACCCATACTTGCCGCGTTTTGCCGCACCCCGGCAATCTTCAATAACCCGGATGGTAAAGTGAGTTACATGAGCGTAAGCAGTCGCGCAGCCATCGCTGCTGTCATATCAGCGGTGTTCTCGGCAGGGATGCTTTTCTCCAACCCCTGCCCTCTCGCAGCAGAAGCGTCGCCCACCGAAGCCGCGGGGCAAGCAACTCCTGACAGCGGCCGCCCCTCTCCAGTTTGCGAACCGGCATCGCTCGATTCCGCCTATATCCCCGTCGACAGCTGGATATATCCCGCTGTCATGCGCCTCTACGGCCTCGGCTACATCGACACTGTCTATCTTGGCCTGCGTCCATGGACGCGCTCCAGCGTCGCACATATGCTCGAAGAGACCAGCGCCCTCATTGAAGACTCCCAGGACTACGCCGAGTCCACCACCGCGGAAGCGCAGCAGATCTACGAAGCCATCGACCGCGAGCTCAGTTCCGACACGCAAGGCCCGTGTGGCTCCCTCAAGGGCAGGGTCCGCGTTGAGTCCGTATACTCCACTTTCCGCGGTATCAGCGGCACGCCTCTGCGCGACAGCTTCCATCTGGGCCAGAGCGTCATCAACGATTACGGTCGCCCCTACGAGAATGGCCTGAGCAACTACACCGGCGCGAGTGGCTACGCATCCGCGGGCCGCTTTCTTCTCTACGTTCGCGGCGAGTTCCAGGGAGCGCCCTCCGCTACCGGCTACTCCTCCGACCTCGCTGAGACATTCTCGGTTCGCGACGCCATTCCCTTCATTGATCCCAACACCGGCCAGCCCTATCGTCAGTCCACCATTCCGCTGGGGCCGCTCGCCTCCACCACCCAGGGCCGCATCGTCGAAGCCTACGTCTCAACTCAGTTCCTTCACCATGAGATTTCTCTCGGCAAGCAGGACAGCTGGCTCGGACCCGGCATGGGCGGCGCATTCGCATACTCAAACAACGCCGAAAACTTTTATTCCTTCCGCATCAATCGCACCGAACCCCTGCATATTCCCGGCCTCTCGTACGTCACCGGCCCATTCCGGTACGACTTCATGGTTGGGGGACTCCATGGTCACACCTACGTCCCTAATCCCTCCTATCCCGGACCCGGACAGCCAAATGTGCTCTCACCGGGCAATCCATGGATGCATCTCGAAAAACTGAGTTTCCGTCCCACTCAGAATCTTGAGTTCGGCTTTGAGCGCTCCGCAATCTGGGGCGGCAAAGGCCACGCGCCGATCACGCTTCACACTTTTCTCAAAAGCTTTTTCAGCTTCTCCTCACCCACCAACGGCGACAAGCTCGGCCGCAACGATCCTGGCGCGCGTTTCGGCTCGTTCGATTTCTCCTACCGGCTTCCGTTCGTCAGAAACTGGCTGACCCTCTATGCCGACGGCGAGGTCCACGATGATGTCTCGCCCATCGATGCACCCCGGCGCGCGGGATGGCGTCCAGGGCTTTACCTTTCGCACGTGCCTGGCCTGCCCAAGCTCGACGTTCGCGCAGAAGCTGCCTATACCGATCCTCCCATCTCAACTAGCGGTGGCGGCCGCTTCATGTATTGGGAGTTTCTTGAGCGCCAAGGCTACACCAACAACGGACAGATCATGGGCGACTGGGTTGGACGCGAAGGCAAAGGCGGCCAGGCCTGGATCACATGGCACCTAAGCGGCAACGAGTGGATTCAGGTCGGTGCACGACATCACAAGGCTGCTAAGGATTTCATCCCCGGCTCAACCACACCAATCGATCCTGCCACCGGCGCACTCATTCAAGGTGGCACCACTCTCAACGACCTCAACTTCCAGGCCGTGAAGCGCATCCGCAAAGATCTTGAGATCAACGGCAGCTTCACCTTCGAACACTGGAAGGCGCCGATATACCTTCCAGGCCAGCAAACGGTCACAACCACCACCATCAAGCTGACCTGGTTTCCCGAACGTAAAGTCAGCTTCTGATTATGTCGTCAATTAAGTTTGCGTGGAGTGCCACATCACCGCGCGCGGGGATGCGTCTTGTCGTATACCGCCTCAAGCTGCGCTGTCGTCAACTGCGTATAGCGCTGTGTCGTCGAGAGCCGCTCGTGTCCCAGCAGTTCCTGGATGGCCCGCAGATCCGCTCCCTCTTCCAGCAAATGCGTTCCAAACGCATGCCGCAATGTGTGCGGATGCACATCCGCTGAAAGCCCGCGCAGAATCGCAACCCGCTTCACAATTCGTCCCACGCTTCGCGTGGTCAGGCGCCCCTCGCCGCCCGGCTTTCCCAATCCGCGCAGTTGCAGGCTCACAAACAGCGCCGGTGTCGAAGCTGCCCCGGCCCCGAACTTCGCCGTCAACCGCGCCGAGCGCTCCGCGAGATACGCCCTCAACGCCAGCGCTGCTGCATCCCCCAGCGGAACAAGACGCTGCTTCTGCCCCTTGCCACGCACAAGAATCGCCTCGTTGCCCCAGTGAATGTCGTTGAGGTTCAGCCCCGTCAGCTCGGCATTGCGAATCCCGCATCCATACAGCAATTCCAGAATCGCCTTTTCGCGCGCAGGCCAACTCGCCGCATCATCGTCGACGCTGTCCACCACTCGATTCATCTGCTCGATCGAAGGCACTCGCGGCAGATGCTTTGGCAGTTTAGGCGTGGCCACCAGCGAAGCCACGTTCTGCTCCACGTATCCCGAACGCGCCAGCCACTTAAACCAGCTTCGAATAGCCGCAAGTGCCCGGGCCGCTGAAGCCTTTGACAAGCCACGCTGCATCAGCGCGCCAAGATAAGAACGAATGTGCAGATGATCGACTTCATCCACTTTCACCAGCCCTGGGTGCGCCTCGCCCAGATGCACGGCAAAATTCATCAGCTCCCGCCGGTACGCGCGCAAGGTGTGCTCCGACGATCCTCGCTCATTGGCGAGCATCCGCAGATACTCATCCACCAGTCCAGCCAGCGGCGCAGGCGACGACTGCTCCTGAACCTCCAGATCATCATCGGCGCGAATCATGCCTGCTCTCCGTCTTTACGCGGCAACTCGCTCCGCCTGCCCGGGCTGCCTTCCTTGACCTTACCCCCGCGAATAACCTGCAGCCCGCGTCCGCTCGGAATTTTGGACGCATCGCCATTCTCCTCCTGAGTACGCGTCTTCGCGCGCGGATGATGCTCGCGATGCACCTGCTTCAACCGCCCCAGCGCAAGATGTGTGTACACCTGCGTCGTCGAAATGTCTGCGTGGCCCAGCATGACCTGCACACTGCGCAAATCCGCGCCATGCTCCACCATGTGTGTCGCGCAGCTATGCCGCAGTTTGTGCGGACTCGCATCCTTGTTTCTCATCTTTACCAGGTGCCACACCCATTGCCGCGTCAGTGGCATGCCGCGCAACGAAAGAAACAATCGCGTCGCATCGTGTCTCGCTGGATTCGTCTTTCGCCTCGTGCTGATGCGCGCAAGATGCGGCCGTCCGAGGCGCAGGTACTCCTCAACGGCCTGCACCGCCGACCGCCCCAGTGGCACAATCCGTTCCTTGTCCCCCTTGCCTCGCACATGCACGCGTCCAGCATCGAGCGCCAGGTCACCGGTACCCAGCCCCGTGATCTCCGAGACACGTAGCCCACCAGCGTACAGCAGTTCCAGAATCGCGCGATCGCGCAAGGCCGTGCCCTGTGCCTGCGGATGTTCCGCCGCCATCGCCGCCCGCTCCAGCATCTCAGCCACTTCCGGCTCCGCAAGCGATTTTGGCAGTACCTTCCAGGCTTTAGGGGATTCTATGTTCACCGTCGGATCGTGATGGAGCCGTCGATCGAGCAATAACCACTTGTAAAAGCCACGCAGACAGCTCAGCTTCCGCGCCGCGCTGCGCGAATCAATCGAGTGCGTCCGCAGATGCTCCAAAAAAGCAGCAACATCCTGCTGCGTCGCGTTCACCAGAACGCCCTGCCGACCCTCCAGAAATTCGGCAAAGGTCTTCAGATCGCCGTCGTAGGCCTCGCACGTAAGCGGCCGCAACCCCTTCTCAACACGAAGATATGCCTGGTAATCCTTCAGGAGACCGAGGTTGCTTGCAGTGCCCACACGTTTGATTATCCCCGTGTAAGCAGGTGACTTGAGTTACCCGGCAGAGTGACTGAACCTCGTTCATCAAGGCATCAAGTTCGTCAACTCACTCATCAGCCGATTTTGAGTGACGTGCGATTGCCCTCACGCGTTCGAACACGTTGAACTCCCGCACCACATTCAAACCCGTACCGATTCCGATCTTGATCGCATACCCCTCGACCGTGTCGTCATACCCGATGCTATCCCGCGGCGAAAATGCATTCACCGCGACCGCCGAGAGGGCGAGGCCCACCAGGTTTGCGTAGTTCGGCATCGCACGCCCGTCATCCCCTACCCCGACAAACTCGCTCTTCACGGCCCACTTGATCCGTTCTTTCACAGGCCCCTTACCAAGAGGGAAATACCTTGGATCCTGGTGCACCAGCGCCGGCACGAATGCCGTATTGAAGAAGATTGTTGTCGAAATACTCGCCGCGTTATACCCGAATCGTTCCGCGAAAGGCTTCCATCCATTCGTCGGAAAATCCGGCCCTGTACCCGTACCTACTTCCCACCCCGAAACAAACGCAGCCTTCAACGGCATCTGTGGCGAAACGATTCGCCGATACGCCAGCGCATATTTCTCCTTCGTGCTCAGTCCAACTGTGAAGTCCGGACGGGTCTGCCGGTTCTCCCTCTTCTCCGCAGGCGCAACAAGTGCCTCGGGGTTGGCGGGAGCAGGCGAATCCGGCACCGCCTCTTCGGCAGGATTCTGCGCAAGAGCGATACCCGTCGCCAGTGAAATCGTGATTGTGAATCGTAGAATCTGCCGGTGAACTCTGGCGTCCATTCAAGCCTCAAATCTTAGGTAGGCCGCCAAGCTCCTTTCGCGGCATCTGCTCCGTAGTTCCTTTCCCCGATCGACGGCGGATGGAACCACCCTCACTTAGATGCCCGAGCACTCTGGACGCGGAAAGCAACACGTTTCCAAACAACCACGAAGTTGGGCAACCGCAGCTTCATCAGCGGCATCACGCAAACGCCTCACTTTGCCAGCAGTTGTTTCACCTGCGACTCCAGCGCCGCCAGATCGGTCTCGCCTTTGAGTTTCGCAACCACCCGCCCCTCTCGATCTATGAGGAACGTCACAGGCAATCCCAGAACACCGCCATACTCATCCCCGAGCTTCGCATCTCCCATCACGATCGGGAAATCGAGACGCAACCTGCGCACAGTCCTGCGCACCGGCGCATCTCCGTCGTCCATCGAAACCGCCAGAACCTGCAGCCCTTGTGCGCTGTACTTCTTCTGCCACGCATCAAACTTCGGCAATTCGATCTGGCACGGTGCGCACCAGGTAGCCCAGAAGTTCAGCAACACGACCTTCCCACGATAGCTCTTCAGATCAATGCTGCGTCCGGCCAGATCCGCCCGAACAAACTCCGGCGCCGTCCTGTGCAGAATGCCCGGCGATGTCGACTCTTTCGGTTTTTGCGCCTGAACACCCGCGGCCCAAAGCATCGCGGCGCATGTCAACCACGCGGAAACTTTAGCGGTACGCATCACAGGGCAGCTACTCGCCCCTCGCCGTCGGATATCCCTTCGCCACCCAGTCATCGCCGAAATTGTTCGCCAGATACAGCGCCTTCACATTCGTGAATCCCAGATCGCGCAGTTGCTTGTAAGCCGGACCGATGTTCGGGCAGCGGTTCCACGGGCAGCACCCGCAATAGATCACGATGAACTGGTTCTTTTTAAGCGGCGCCGCAAACTTATTCAGCAGGATTATTCCGTTCGGCTGCGACCCGGGCCCCGCAAAGCCGGCATTCGGAATATGCGCCTGCTGAAACATAACGAACGAGCCCACCTGAAACACCACCGGCTGCTCCGCCCCACTCCCCTTCAGCAGCCGCACCAGCTCTGTCGGTTGCATCAGCTGAGCCTGGGGCACTGTGCTCGCGCTCGTCGCAGGGTTCGAGAACTGTGTTCGAGCCACCTGCCCCATCAGCAAACCCGCAAGAAACAGAAAAATAAGTACCTTAGGCAAATTCTTTGGACGCACGAATAACTCCTTGGGTAACCGTTCATTCTAATGGCCCGTGCGCCGGAACGCTGTGATCGACGACAATAGAGTTGGATATTTTCGACAAAGGACCGAATTCGCTTGTCTTCAACACAGCTAGAAGTCACCCGCTGGACCGCTCAACAACTCGAACATCTCGTCCTGCAGTCCGCCCCCAAAATCGCAATCTTCGACTGCGACGGTACCCTCTGGGGCGGCGACTCCGGCAACGGCTTCATGGTCTGGACCATGGACCAGGGCCTAGTCTCCCGCTCCACATGTGACTGGATGGACACCCGCTATCGCGCCTACGTCGCCGGAACCGTCAGCGAACTCCAGATCTGCGGAGAGATGGTGCAGATGTACGCCGGCCTGCATGAACAGGAACTCCGCTCCGCAGCTGCACGCTACTTTGCCGAACATGTTCGGCCGCACATCTTCGCCGAAGTTGCCT
>Ga0105240_10010548_pt1 | contig 12977 bp, 14 predicted proteins | sample KBSC54metaG_FD_80426 | JGI IMG/M metagenome (GOLD analysis project Ga0105240, IMG submission 80426) | Corn rhizosphere microbial communities from Kellogg Biological Station, Michigan, USA - KBS C5-4 metaG | ecosystem: Host-associated > Plants > Roots > Rhizosphere > Soil | place: Michigan, USA... | reverse complement strand
TTCTTAACGGCGGAGGGATTCGCCTGCGATTTATACTAGATTGGAAAAATACATTACCAATAGAGTACACTTGAGCCGGTAAGTGACCCGGCTCGCAAGGGCGTGCAGAGCTCCCTCGCCGGGTGAGGACCTTCGCGGAGCGTTGTCTTGAGTAAGATCGGTCGGAAAAGGGCATTGAGCGAGGCGCGGGCGCAGGAGTTGCGGCGCCGCTGGACGCTCTTGATGTGGGTGCAGCAGTACCGACTGGCGGCGTTGTGCCGCGAGTTTAAGCTGTCGGCAACGGCCGTGCTCGCCTACTGTAAAACCCCTGCAGATCAAACACCAGCTGTGAACGGCAGCGCCTCGGGGACGCACAACGTGGGTCGAAAACCCTTGTTGTGCCCGCAGGAGATCGTGCGGCTGCGCGTGCTGAGGGCGTTATACCTGTATGTCATCCGGCACCACGGCATGGCAGTCCTGTGTCGGGACTACGCGCTTTCTCCGGGATCGATCCGCGCCTATGCCCTTAACACCCACAAGCCCGAGAGGGCCACGCGGGACGTGCGGGAGGCGGCATGAGTGTCGCTCGCCTCATCGGCAGGGCAGCACCGCAGCGGGGGATGGGGGAGGGCGCTTTCGCGCCAGGGGATGGCGTGCGGGAGATCATTGACCCGCCCTCCGGAGAACTGCGCTCGCGCAACATCATCAGCCGCTCCAACGCCCGCTCGAGCGGGAAGTACCCCAGTTGGAAGATGCACCGCATGATGCATTGGCAGTCCATTTATGAGCGCAATGCGTTTTGTCTGTTGGATGGGACTTCCGCCGTACGCGCGTACTGTGAGCAACCCCTAACGATCCGCTACGTGCTGCGCGGTGAAACCCACCTGCACTACCCGGACATCTTGGTTCACTGGGCCGATGGGACCGCATCGCTGTGGGAGATCAAGCCCAAACGCCAGGCACAGCAAGAGGAGGTGGCGGAACGGACTCGGCTGTTGCAAGCGAGCTTGCCCGACCACGGCTTTGACTATCACATGATGACGGCCGAGGCGTTGGCGCAGGAGCCGCGCTGGTCGAACGTGCAGCGGTTGCTCGAGTTCGGCCGACACCCCGTAACGGCGTTGGAGCGTGAGGCGATCCGTCAACGACTGTTGGGCGAGCCGGGTATTTCATGGGCGGCGGCTTCAAGTGGAGCCTTAGGCCCGCGCGGTCGCGCCGTACTGTGCCGGCTGACGCTCGAGGGCATGTTGCAGTTTGATGTGGAGCGGAAACTGGATCACACCTCTGTCTTTCGCCTCGCGGTGAAAGCGTGAGGGCTCACTAAAGGGCATTGCATGGGCACTTCGACGTTCAAAGCAGGGGCGATTGTTGAAATCGACGGTCAGTCCCACCAACTGATGCGCAAGATCGAGGGCGATCTGTGGCAGATTGAGGTATGTCGCAATCGCAAGCTGATCGAGCTCACCGATCAGGCGCTGCTCACCCTCTACATGGAGGGCAAACTCAAATTCCCGTCCCGCACGGTACCGGCAGGCAGCGAGCGCGCCGCGCGCTTATCCCCCGCCTTAGACCAGGACCCCAAGCAGTGGGAGCGGGCCAAGGTACGCCGCGCGTATGTGGAGGCCGTGTTGGATTTGCCGGCCAATCGTGAGCGGATTGGGCCGCAGATTGCGGCGCTGTGGGAGCGCTTGAAGCAACCGGAGCTAAAGCCCCATGTGGCCACCGTGCTGCGCTGGAAGGCGCGCTACCTGAACGCCGGTCGGGATATCACCGCGTTGATGGACAACCATGCGGCCAAAGGCAACACGCAGCCGCGCTACCCGAAGCCGGTGCTCGACATCGTGCAAGAGGCAATCCAGCGCCGGTATCTGAGGCCGGAGCGCGCGACGAGGCAGGCCACCTTGGAGTTAGCGCTCGTGCAGGTACAGCGTGAAAACAATTTACGCCCGGCGGCAGATCAGCTGCCCCGGCCCACGCGGCGCTTGGTGGACAGAATGATCGATGAGATTCCCGCGTTCGAGCGCTGTGTGGCGCGCCATGGCCGCGTCGAAGCCCTCAAACGCTTCCGCACCGTCATCGCCAATCGCACCACGGGGGGGCCTTTGGAGCGTGCCGAGATGGATCACACGCTTGCCAACGTGTTGGTGATTGATGATGACACCTGCCTGCCGTTGGGTCGCCCCTGGTTGACCGGCTGCATCGATGACTACACCAGGAATGTGCTCGGGGTCTACGTCAGCTTCACCCCACCCAGTTATTTCACGGTGGCGCGCTGCTTAAAGCAGGCCATTTTGCCTAAAGTCACCCTGCTGCAGCAGTACCCCGAAATCCAACACGCGTGGGCGGCCCACGGCGTCATGCGCGAGCTTGTGGTCGACAATGGCGCCGAGTTCCACAGCGTGAGCCTGGAGAACGCCTGTTTGTCCTTAGGCATTGAGATCCACTATGCCGCGCGCAAGACCCCGTGGTTCAAGGGCAAGATCGAGCGTTTCTTGGGCACGCTCAACACGGATCTTTCCAATGGAACCCCAGGGACGACGTTTGCGGGGATTTTGGCACGCGAGGACTACGATCCGGCAGAGCACGCCGTGGTGCGCTATAGCGTCTTTAAGGAAATGTTGTATCGCTGGATTGTGGACGTGTACCACCAGAAGCCGCACCGCGCGCTGGATACGACCCCGGCGGTGATGTGGGCAAATAGCATCGCGCCGGAGGACATCCAACTGCCGGATGATCCGGTGCAATTGGATGCCATTTTAGGCGAAAGCCGCCGGCGCCGGCTCACGCACAAAGGCATTGAATTAGAAGGCCTCTTGTACAACTCGCGCGAGCTCGGGGAGCTACGCTACCAACTGGGCGAGAAGTTGGATGTTGAAGTGCGCGTCGATGCGGCCGACTTGGGCCAAATCTTCGTGCTCTCACCCGATCAGCGCCAAATCTTCCGTGTCCCGGCGCTGCGCGCGGATTACGCCCGCGGTCTTTCTGCCTGGCAACACGACATCATCCGGCGCTATGCGCGGCAACAGCTCGCGCAGGATGGCACGGAGGGCTGGCTTGAAGCGAAGGAGCGCATTGCGGAGATGATCGAGGGGGAGTTCCGGTACAAGCGCAAGCAGACGCGGGCGCGGGTGGCGCGTTACCGGGAGAAGGACGCCATAGTCGTAGCAACACCCATTGCCGAGGCAGCACCCGTGATCAGCGTTCCAGACCCGTTCTGCGGCGAAGTGGACCTCGCCGCCGGCGCCGCGACCGGCACTGTGCGGCACACGGCACCAGGGGCGGCCCCTGTTGTGACACCGGCCCCCGCTCCCGCGGCGCGGGCGGTGGTACCGAGTAAGCGTTTTGCGCCCGTGTTCCGCAACCGGGGTGCGGTGGCGAGTGAGTCGTAAGTCATGATCAGGGAACACTTACAGGCCACTATCGAGAACACGTTGGTGCCGCACACCGCGTTTGTCCTAGGCGCACAGCGGCTCGAGCAGTGTTTTGTCAATGCCGCTCGCGCCAGTGAGCCGGTTTGTATCGCCGTGGTGGGTGAGTCGCGCACGGGCAAGAGCCGGGTGTTGGAAGAGTGCGCGGTCCGCCATCCGAGCCGGCGCGATCGGGAAGGGCTCGAGGTGCCGGTGCTGCGCGTGAAAACCCCCTCCAAGCCCACCGTGAAGGGCTTGGTCGAGCTGATGCTGCAGGCCATCGGCGATCCATCCTTTGCCACGGGCACCGAAAACGCCAAGACAATTCGGCTGCGCCGGCTGATGGCCGAGGCCCGCACGCGCATGGTGATGATCGATGAGTTCCAACACTTCTACGACAAGGGGTCCGGCTCCAGCAAGGTCATGCACGTGGCCGATTGGCTGAAGATCTTGGTGGATGATTGCAAGGTGGCGCTGGTCGTGGCAGGCCTGCCCAGTTGTCGCGCCGTGATTGATCGCAACGAGCAGCTGGCCGGGCGCTTCTTAGCCCCGATCCTGATGCCGCGCTTTGATTGGACGGTGGAAGATGAGCGCGAAGAGTTCATCGGCATTTTGGCGGCCTTTGCGCAATCCCTGGGCGAACACTTTGAACTCCCGCCGTTTGATACGGCGGATCTGGCGTTCCGGTTTTACTGCGGCACGGGTGGGTTGATCGGCTACTTAACCAAACTGCTGCGCCAGGCGGTGTGGGATGCATTGGACGCGGGGAGCTCCGCCATCTTGTTAGAGGACCTTGCCCGAGCGCATCGTCAGGTCGTGTGGAGTCCTGCGACGGGGGCGGCACTCAGCAGGCCCTTTGAGGGCTCCGTTGATCTCGTGCCTTGCGAGGATGTGCTCAAACGCGTCTTACAGATCGGCACGGCCACAGAGCCGACCGAGAGCGTGGTACGCCGCTCGCGCCCGAGTCGGCTGGAAAAGATGGGCGCAGTGCTGGCGGCAACCTAGACCCACGAGAACGCGCCGCGCAATGAACACCGAAGTGTTGTTGGTGAGAACGCCACAACCGTTCCCGACTGAGAGTTTTGTGGGGTACGTGTTGCGCGTGTCGGAGCGCAACGGGTATGACAGCCCCCGCCAGCTCCTGCACCTCGCGCAGATCTCACTTGCGGCCTATCCCGCGCCAGGCCTTGCGGTGGAGCCGCTCGCGCGCATTCTCGGGTTTGACCCCGAGCAGCTCGAACCGATTGCGTATCGCGCGCACGCCGGCACGGCCCATCACTTTAAGATCTTGGAACATCCCCTGCGAGGCGGATTGTCCCACGCACCCCTGCGATTGAAGACCCCCGCCTTTTGCCCGCAGTGTGTCTCACAGCGCGGGTATCTGGATGCCTTCTGGGATCTCACGGTGGCGGTCGGTTGTTACGAGCATCGCCGTCACGTCCTGACGCATTGTCCGACGTGTCATGAACGCGTGTCCGCCATGCGGCCCGGATTGCTCACGTGCCGCTGTGGTGCCTCGCTGCGCAATGCGCAGACGGATGCGTTGGACACCCCAACGGTTGAGCTCATGGGTGTGCTCCAGGCGAAGTTGCATCAGCGTCCGCTATCTTCAGTGGCCAACACCTCCGGGTTGCCAATGGGGTTGCTGGAGCAGCTGACACTGTGGACGGTGATTCGCCTGCTGAAGACGCTGGAGCGTTGCGAGGCACAGGAGCCGGTGGGTTCCAAGGCCGCCGTCCCGCCGCCGGCCCAGGGCGAGGGCGGTAGCCTTGCGGCGGCGGTCGCGGCGCTGGCGCGTTGGCCGCAAGGCTATCGGGAGTTTCTGGCACGGTCCGAAAGTCGCCACGAGTACCGCTGGGTCTCGGCGAGCGAGCCGTGGAATGGCACGATCGTGACGCCCGATGCGAGGCTCCGGGTCGCCCTGGCGCCATTGCACAAGGCGTATGTGGCGCACGAGTTGATGCAGCGGGGTTTTGGCACAGCGGAGGCTCGAGAGGAGCTCCCCACGACAGCGCCGCGATCGGCGCGCAGGGGCCCCCAGGCGCCTCGCGGCCCTCGACCGGCACCGACCAGAGAAGCCATCCAGCGATTGCTCGCGCAGCGCCGCGCGACGCTGGAGCGGATCGCAGCAGGCGTACACCCCAAACGGTCTCGCGTGCGCGGAACAGGCCGGCGCTTGATCCCATAAGGCCGTCCCGGAGCCCAAAGGGGTCCGACTCAAGTCCCCAGGCGCGCGCAGCGTCCCCATCACGTTGGGATTACGATGCCCCGATCGGGCCGCAGAAACGGTTTGCGCCGGCCTCATTCCCCCCGTCGGCGCCCCAGAAGCCCTCGTTGAAGCGCCTCGGCGCAGACCCGCAAGCCCGTCCTTAAGTCGCGGCTTGCCCGATGGCATTCCACAGGAGTCGGCGCCGATCGGCGCTCTTCCACATCGAGCAATCCCTTTGCCGGTGTCCGGTTTTGCGCAAGGGCAGGCAGGGAGGGGTGTCACGAAGCAATGTGGGTTTGCACAGCGGCTGCGATACCCACTCCATATCGTGCGACAGGGCACCCCAAAGGCGGCGATAAGCCTCTCCGGCCAGGGCGGCGAGCTCGTGGGCCCTGTCATTGAGGGAGGGTCGTTGCGCTCCCGTACGCGCCGTTAGATGCAACAAAGCGCGGTAAGGTTGACAGATACCCAAGGCCAGGGGTCCCTGGGCTGAGGGCGGCCGGGCTACCCCCTTAGATCTAGCGGTCGTACGGCGCTCGAGCGGGCGGCGGCGAACGATGGGGCGGAACTGCCGAGCGCAAGACAACTGGCGCTGGTGGGTCAGCTTTCCCATGGCGCTGAGGTCCGCTTGTGCAGGCCAGGGGTGTCCGTCACACTGCCGCCACAACCCCAAGAAGACATTCGTCGCCTCCCCTCAGCAGGATTGCTATGAGACGCCGACCACCCGCGCCGCTCGAGCCCACGGAAGGACCCCTCTATCGAGATGTCCACGACGCCTATCGGCGGCACGAGGGGGCGCTCAAGCGGTTCATTTGGCGCTACCTCAGAAGTCCACCCGATGTTGAGGAGATCGCCCAGGAAACCTTCCTGCGCGCCTACGAGGTGGAACAGCGGCGGCCGATCGAGCAACCCAAGTCGTTTCTGTTCCGGATCGCCAAACACGAATCCCTGAAACGGCTCGGCCGCAAGGAACGGCGGGTCACGGACTTTATTGCGGATTTGGAAGAAGGGACGCCTACCCCGCTAGAGAGCTCGGCGGAGGAGGAGATCAGCGCAGAGCAAATCCTGCGGCTGCACTCCGAAGCCATCGAGGCACTCGGGGAGCGACCCCGCGAGGCGTATCTGCTGCGCAAGATGCATGACCTGTCGCACAAGGAGATTGCGCAACGGCTCGGCATCGCTGTCAGTACCGTTGAGAAACACCTGATCAAGGCGATGGAGCACTGCGAGCGCTACGTGCGGGAGAGATTGGAGGCACGCCCCCCTCGTGCGCGCTTGCCGCGAGGTCGCGCACGGAGTGGCACATGAACAACGTGGTGCCCCTGGAGACGCCGGCAGCGATTGAACAACACGCTCGCGAATGGGTCGTGCGGATCGATCGCGAAGAGCCGTTGTCCGAGGAGGAGAAAGCCACCCTGCGGGAGTGGATGGCACGCAGTCCGTCCCATGCTGCGGCCCTCAAACGGTTCGCGCGGTTCTGGGACCAGGCCAGCATTGTGCGGGCATCGCCAGTTGAGCTCGCGGGACGGCAGCGGCGGATCTCCCTGACCTGGGCGTGGCCCACCGTGGCGTGGGCCGCGGGACTCTTACTCGCGCTCGCCGCCTCGCTGGCGGGGTATCGGCATTCGGATCGCGCCGACAACGGCCTCTACCGCACGGCCCTCGGCCAGCAAAAGACGATTGCTTTAGCCGATGGTTCCTCGGTGCAACTGAATACCGACAGCCAGGTCCAGGTTGCCTACAACGGCGCTACTCGCACGCTGCGCCTGTTACGCGGTGAGGCCCTCTTTTCGGTGAAGCCGAATCCGCACAGACCCTTCGAAGTCCATGCGGGATCCAACGTGGTCCGGGCGGTCGGGACCGCGTTCGCCGTCCACTTGGAAGGCAATCAGGTGGAGGTTACCGTGACGAAGGGCGTGGTCGATGTGGACGAGGCGGTCAGCGATCAGACCGCGGCCCCCGCGCACCCCGTGGCGACCGCTGCGCCGCGAGCCCACTTGGGGCGCTTAACGGCCGGGCAGGTAACGCACGTGGGCGGCACCCCTCATCCTCTTCAGGCACAGCAGCTCAACGAGCCCGAATTGCAGCGTCGAATGGCGTGGCAACAGGGCTATCTCCTGTTCTCCGGCGAGCCGTTGAGCGACGTCGTGGCCCAGGTGAACCGTTACTCCCCGGTGGCGTTGGAAATCGCCGATCCGCATCTGAACTCGATAGCCATCGGCGGCCGTTTCCGGGTGGGTGACCTGGATGCCGTGCTCGAGGTCTTGCGCGACAACTTTGGCATCGCGTCCCGCCACATCGATGAGCACACTGTGCGGCTCGACAGCGCGTCAGTACACTGACTGAATAGTCTGTTTCCATTATGGTAAAGCAATTAGCCCAGAGAGAATCGGTGCGCGTCGTAATCGCCACCTAACACCTGCCAGGCGATGCCGTTAACGCGCTGCACGGTGGCCCGGTAACTGTGAAAACGCGATAAGATATCAAGACCTTGCGCCCTACATTTTAATCGTACTCCTAAGGGTGCACGGGTTTGATGTCAGTGTAGCCGTCGATTCAATCACCTATTTCTGGCGGTATCCCAACCCAAAGAAGGTACCCCAGGATCGGGCGCGCGCCGCGCTCGTGTTAGGCATGGGTGAAGTCGCGGACAGAAGATGCACCGATCAGTGCGCTCTTTGGCGGGGCGTGCCGCATTGATGAGTTGAGGTTAGTTCATGCAACCATGGTTATTGCGCAGCGCTCGTTCTGGGACCGGGTGCCCGAGGATAGAACGGCGCGCATGCACTTTCAGGAATTTGGGGCAACGGTTGCCCGCGACCGCGACGCAGTTCGAGTGCCGCGTTGTCGGCGAAAGCCCCACGCACCTAGAAGCTCGTTACATGATCGACGGGCACATCTACCGCCTTGTCGGCTCTGCATTCGGGTAGCACAGTCAGGACCACGCTTGACGAAGTTCGCAAGACTTCGACCCACTTCACGATGAAGGGAAACCTCCAATGAAACAACAACCATGCCGGGTTATCGTCCTGTTCGCCGCGTTGATCTTGGCGTCGTGCGGCGGCGGCGACGGAGATAGCAAAAGCGCCCCCCCGCCAACATCGACAAACCCCAACGGGGCGAGTTACGGTTATAGCTACACTTCGACCGCCGCCTTTGGGAAAACGGCTGTGGGCGTACAAGGGCTTGAATGGGCGGCGACGGTTCCAACCGATGCGACCAAACAGGGCAGCCCTACAACGACCCAGACTGGGTTTACCAACTTGGGCGGCGAGTTTCTGCTGACGTTTGCACCCAATTGCACAACAACCACCATCACGGACCCAAACACCGGGGCCACAACATCGACAACGACATGCATCCCCTCGGGCGTTCAACCGCCGCAGCTCAAAATGTGCGATGCACCGCTCCCGCAGCCAGCGGCACCGGTCAACGCGGTTCACGCACCGTTAATCTACTCGGCGTATGACTTAGCGCCGGACGAGCAAAGCGCGCTCAATCTGCAATCCGCGTGGCTGATGGCCAACACCAACAGCGGCGACCCGCTAAAGACCGGCATTGTCTTACCGGACTACAAGTCCCTTGGCGTCGCGTGCAATGGCGCGTCGATTTTGTGGGGTGCTGGCACCGCTGACTTTCAGCAAAGTGCGGCGGGACTGCTCGCCGCATCCCAAGCGGACGGCAAAACCCATGTTTGGCATTCTGACGAGGAGGTGCGGGCCGTGGCCCGCGCGTCCTTTATTGCTTCCAGGGTGGGCGACTACATGGGGCGCCACTTTCAACACAAAGGCGCGGGAGACCCAGAACTCGGGGGCAACGCCATTGTCGTTGTGGACCTCGACGGCACTATCACCGGATGGTTGGATTTTAGCGATTCGTCCTATCCGGGAGACGTTTCGACTTGGCCGACGACAAGCCCCGCGCCCATTTCGTTCTCCGCCCAACTTGCCGATCACATCGCGGCCGGGGGTAAGACCGTGTTCACCGTTCAAGCCGACAGTTCACCATGGCCCAACACTACGGTGACCATGGAGTTCGGGCCGGAGGGGGTCAATGTCACTTATCAAACGGCGGACGGGGCAGAGTCCGGGTCATCCAAGAACGCATATGAAGGCATGATGAACAACTATGCATTCTTCTCATACGTTACATTCCCCAAGTACCAATTTTTGCTGAAAAACGTGTCCTATACCCGACCCGGGCACACGACACCGGAGAACTTTATCGGCGAGATGACCATCGGCTACGACAACAGCGTGACCGTCAATTTTTGGGAGTGGCCCCCGCTTGGATGGCCTTGCGTTGAGCACGGGCTAGAGTTGAATTTGTCGGGATCACTTGACCCAACCACCAACGTTATAACCATTGGTTGGCTGTATGACCTCTGCACGCACACGCAGCCCACCAAAACACCGATAACCCTTCAGCTAGACCCGACCGCGGTGACCGTCAGCGGGACGTTCATCGGCTTCGACGGGAAACCATGGACCGACCTAACATTTCCGGGGGCTCGGCAATGAAACACAAGCCCCATATTGGCTGGTGTGCTCACGGTATCGTCTTTTTCCATTTAGGCTCGTACCGTGCGCAAAGGCGGTTGGCGCAAGAGCTGTGTGGGCGGCGGCAACGGCTCGAGTTTCGGCTCGGGTCAGTCGTGCGGGGGTTATGATCGCGATGGCTTCTGACCCGTAAGGGATCGGTTCGCGGCGTGATCATGAGAAGAGGATCTGGAACGAGACCCGGAAAGCCAGACCCCAGACCCGCCACGAGGCCACCGACGAACCTTGAACCCGCGTGCGACCGTGCAGGTCTCACGGCGGGTTCAGCCGGTCATCCCCGCCGATGCGGTGACATCAGCGGCGCGTTCAGTCCTAAGTCGGGTGCGTGCTGCGAGAACTTACGAATACGCCTCCGCGAGCACAGCGTGAAATTTGGCGAGCTTGTCTGCGGGGATGCTGAGGAGACAGGAGGCGGGACGGCCCTCACGGTCTACCCGGAACATCTCCGGAATATCAGGCGGCAGCACGATCTCAATCTCGCCTGCGGGTGCCCACTTCTTCACGGCGACTTCTTCGACCGCGTGGTACACGGCCCACAACTGCGCGGTGTGCCTGACCTTCTGGCCGCTGCCGGCCGCGGCCGAATACGCGTCGGCTAATGCGCGATGGACCTTGGCGAGCCGCTCTCCGGGAATGATCATGAGACACAGGACCGGGCGACCGGCATCATTGACCTTGAAACGCTCCGGAATATCCGGAGGCAAGCTGAGCTCAACCTCACCGGCTTTCGCCAAGGCCATCGCGACGCTCTGTTCGACGGAGGAGTAAATGGCCCATCGTTGCGCGGCGTGTTGGGATACCTTACCGGACATCGCTGACATTGTTTTTATGCTCCTTGAGTTGACACTCGATCAAGTCTCCCCAAAGGGAAGTTTGCGCAGGCCTAAACTCTCGCGGGGTGAATACCCGAGCGCGAGCGCAAAGGCCGTGCAGTCCTAACATTGTGGGATGAACGCTTGCGCTTGAGGCCCGCCCCGCACCGTTTCGCGGGCGAGGCGGGCGAGTTCACGCAAACTTAAGCTGAATGCGAGAGGGCTTTGGCCGCTCGATCGCGTGCCTCGTCGATCTCGATGGAGACCGCGCGCAGCCGGCCCTTGCTCCAGAAGAGATACGTGAGCCCGACGCTGATCGCGGCGGCTACCACCAGAATGATGACCACGCGGCCTTTGCTGAAGAGGCTGTCGTCGTCGCTGTCCTTATCGCCATCTTCTTTGAAGTAGTCGAAAATCTCCTTCAGTAATCCCCCGCTGTGCTCCACGGCATCGACCGTGTTGGAAACCATGGCCGCGGTATTCCAGACCGCAACGGCCCCTGAGGTGAACGAGCGAGTCTTCACCGTATCAATCCAGCTTTGGATGGTGATAATGGTCCCAAAGCCCAGTAGCGGGATGATGATAAGGACATAGGCGAGTTTCAGGACGATCTCAAACTGGTATTCGCTAATGAGACCCACGGCCGAGGAGCCGCCTGCGATGAGGAAGGCACTCACCATCAGGAAGCCGCACGCCGACATGCCGAGGGCGGCCCAGGCGACTAACTTCATGAAGCCGGTGCTTTCCTTCCAGATCCGGCCCGCAACGTAAGCATCGAAAATTGAAATCACCGTGTTGACAATCAGAAGAACGGCCAGAAGGGCTGTCGACATGGTTCTGCCTCCTTAAAAGTGAGCGATGATGCGCGCGGACCGCACATCGTCCGATCCATCTGGATCGTCTATCCCCTACCCCGAGGCACCTGTGAGAGTGCAAATCGAAGATCACAGTCGCCCAACCCTCATGTTACACCGAAGTTGACAACAGACGAAACAAACCGACCAAAGTCAAAGGAGGTGTAGGGTTGACACCGCTGGCACTGTTAGGAGACCTAAAATAGTTTGATTCGTCCTTGGGGGTCTCACTCAATGCTTTCAATGAATTTGCGCACGTTGTCGGCGCTGTCTCCCATCATAAGGATTACTAACAACGTTGCGCCCTCTTCGAGCTCAGGATGATCCTTCGTCGCAGGATGTTCTCTTAGGCCGGAGTACATCGAAGCGTACGCGCCCGATATATCACCTTCGCCCAAGATTTCTAACGCCCGGTCCCTGCACCAACGGATATGTGCCTCTCGTGTTGTTTTCATTGTGAGCTCATCAACCCCTGTACGACCCGGTATATCCGAGCCACACCCCCGCTGCAACCCGCAGGAGTGCCAAATGCTAACACGCAGGGGTCAGTGCGCTGCGATGGAGGTCGTTGCGTGCGCGATCGCCAGGAATGCGCCGCGCTGGGCGAGGCCAGCCGTGACCCACCGTTGCGCCCTGGCCTCGGGGTGCTGAACCGGACCCGACCCATAGGCTGCAGTATTGCTTCTGTTCATTCCAGTAATCCGCACAGTCTCATGTCTCGCGATGACGGTCTTGCTCACGACACAAATCCTCGGCATCCGGGTCATGGCCTTCACAGAGCTCCAGCACCTGCTGCCGTACCCGTTTGGCGGCGGCGAACCAATGCTCATCGTGCCAAACCTGGGATAGGAGCAGGTCGAGCGCAATCTGCGTTTTGAGTGGGGGCGCGAAGTGCTGGATCTGCGCCAAGCCGATGCTGACCGGCAGCAGCGCCGCATCGGGCCTGCCTTGCGCGAGCAACGTTGCCGCCAGATGGTAGGCGCTGGTCACGGTCGCCTCCTGCGGCCCGAGTTTGTCGCAGCGAATCTCCCAGGCGCGACGCAGATGCGCTTCGGCTTGAGCGAGCTTCCCATGCGCGCGTTCGGCCTCGCCAATGGCTTGCAGCAGTTTGGCCAGATCCGCGTCCGGGCCGGACAGCGACTCCCTCATGCGCAACG
>Ga0105240_10010547_pt1 | contig 12977 bp, 12 predicted proteins | sample KBSC54metaG_FD_80426 | JGI IMG/M metagenome (GOLD analysis project Ga0105240, IMG submission 80426) | Corn rhizosphere microbial communities from Kellogg Biological Station, Michigan, USA - KBS C5-4 metaG | ecosystem: Host-associated > Plants > Roots > Rhizosphere > Soil | place: Michigan, USA... | reverse complement strand
ATGTGGATGTTGATCTTCATGCCGCCCCCTGCCGACGCAAATCCTGCTCGTTGATCGGCCGCTCCAGCTTGCGAAACTCCGTCCGCACCGCATCCAGAATCAGTTGCATCGTGATCGGTGTCCCCGCTTGCGCCGCCAGAAACGCAGAGTTCAACGCGACATTCTGAATGTCGCCGCCGGTAATGTTCAGCCGCGCCAGGCGGTCAAAATCCAGGCTCTCAGACGGTGTACGGTGCGGAAACACTTTCTGCCAGATCGCCTTGCGCTCGGCGACTCCGGGAAACTGGAACGGAACGATGAAGCGCAGCCGCCGCAGGAAGGCCTGGTCGAGAGCCGTCTTCATGTTCGTGGCCAGAATCGCCAGCCCCCGGTACGCCTCCATGCGCTGCAGCAGATAGTTCACTTCGATGTTGGCGTAGCGATCGTGACTGTCCTTCACTTCGCTGCGCTTCCCGAACAAGGCGTCAGCCTCGTCGAAAAACAGCAGAGCGCCACCATCGTCGGCCGCATCAAATAAGCGCCGCAGATTTTTTTCCGTCTCTCCGATGTACTTGCTCACTACCGCCGAAAGATCGATGCGATAAAGGCTCAATTGCAGATCGTTCGCCAGCACCTCCGCCGCCATCGTCTTGCCCGTTCCGCTGGCGCCCGAAAAGAGGGCGCTGATTCCCAATCCCCGGCTGGTCTTCTCGCGGAAACCCCACTCCTCGTACACCATGTTCCGATTACCAACCTGGTCGGCGATCTGCCTCAGCAGCTTCGCCTCCGCCGCGGGCAGTACAATGTCGTCCCACGTGGCTTTTGGCTCGATTCGCTGCGCCAGCGCGTCCAGCCGGGGCCGCGTCGCCGCCACCGCGCCGCTCCATAGGCGCTGCTGCAAGTCGTTCGCCCCGTCCTGCGCTAAAGCTTGCCGCGCTACATCGCGAATCGCCCTCAAATTCAAATCGAAATTTCCTGCCAGCACACCAGGGCTCTTACCCGCCGCATCGCCCAACACAGCCGACCACGCAGCCTGTTGTTCCGCCGGGGTGGGCTTCGCCGCCTCCACCACCAGGCTCGAACTTCCCAATGCCGGTACCGCCTCCTGCGTATCCACAAAGACCAGCGCATCCAGGCGCGAAAGCAAAAGCTGAATGGCCTGCATTCGTGCGCCCTCGCCTTCGCTCGTTGGAGCCTCCAGGTAAAGCGCCGCTGGAAGCAGCAGGCTCTCCCGCTGCCATAGCCGCGCGAGCGCTTCCAGGTCCGCCGGTTGCTGCGGCAGCATACCCGTCTGCAAACGAAAAATCTTCAAGCCCAGTTGCGCAGCGGCCGCGACTGCCACAACCTCCTTGCTCGGCCCATCGCGTCCCACCAGTTGCACCACCGGTAACCTTCCCTCTTTGGGAAGTTGTTGTACGCGCGCGACAATCGTGTCTGACGAACTCCGTTGTGACTGAGGAGCGTCTTGCAACTCCGTGCCCTCGAGCGGCCAGACCAGCGCTGCGAGCCGGTCGTCCAAATAGTTCAGGCCCTTCAGATAATTTACGATCCGTTCATCCGCGCGTAATGCGCTCACGGTCAAAGGCTGACCCGCAGGCTGATTGATCTCGATCAGCCTCCAATACCGCAGTGGACGCTCCGGCGACAATGCCTCCCAAGCCGGTTCATCGAGCACAGTCAATGCGAGCGCAAAGGTCGGATAGGGCCGCGCAGGCTCCTGCGCCCTCGCGCACAGCGCCGCCATTCCGGTATCCAATTCCATCGCCGCGCACAACAGCAGGATGTCGCGCTCGAACGCCGAGAGTCCCAATCGTGCGGTCAGCGTCACCAATGCCGGCGGCGGATTCGTTTCGTCCACCGCGTTGAATGTGGGAAACGCCGGCAGCGGTTCCGTCAACGCGGACGCCGGCGCGATCGCGTGTGCAGGCTCAGCAGGCGCGGACGATATCTGTCTCTTACTGAACAACCGCCATACGGAACGGTGCTCCTCTTTCGGGGCGTCCGCCATCATCAGCGCCGAAGACTCAGCCTTGGCGTGCCGGTGTAGCCGCGCGCGAATCGCCGCCACTGCCGACGCCAGGTATTTCGTGTTGTCTTCCTGCCACTTCGCTGCGTCGATCATGTAACGGTCACCGTTTTTGCCGGATCGAAAACCGGCGGTTTCACGGTCTTGTCCACCAGCAGGCTATCCACGCCATCCACGCGCAGGCGGATGGAGTAGACGCCCGCTGTCATTCCCGTGGCCGCGAATGTCAGCGTGTTGGTCTGCAACGTGATCGGATCGGCCAGAATCTCCCGGCTTCCCACCAGCAAAGAGGCCCGCTGCTCCGGTCGAATTTCAGGACTGCACGTAGCTGTATAAATGATGTCTCCCGCCCCGGCACTCGGCGGAGTGACCGTCATGTCCGGCGCCAGCGCGAACGGAAATTCGTTGCTCGACCTCCGATAAGAATCGCCCGCTCTTTGCACCAGCACCTGTACGGTGTAGATACCGGCAGGCCAGTTCACCGCATCGTTCGGCACCGTAACCTTGACCTGGGTGGCCGTGGCATTCGGTCCCGCCGCCACAGGGATCTCGACAGGCGCCGTCCATAACGGATGGTTGAATACCGCTCCAACATTCGTGCCATCCAGGTCGTGGCCGTTTAGCACCAACAGATCGTTCAATAGCGCACTGGTTTGACTCTTCGGAAAATCGATGCTTTCGAGCGCTGGGAACGGCGGTATCAGGCTGGCTGCCGACCGCACCCCGCTATCGCCTTTGCCGCGCGTCAGTGTCGGAAGCGGAGCGCGCACCGGCTGGGTGCTTTCAATCAGGGCCACCGACACCTCATACGCTGCTGAAAGTCGCAACTGCATCGCGAAGCCCGTCCACAATTTCGAAATCTCATCCAGACTCAGCGGTTGAAACGTAATCCGCACCCGTTCGATCTGCCGGTCCAGGTCGTTGCGCGGCAGTGTTGCCGCAGTCGCCGTACGGATCTCATCCGCACCCAGAATCATGTGGTCGTGCAACGTGCTCATCGCTTTACCAAGCAGTTCGTGCCCGAAAGCCTGCGTCACGTCGTTATCCCGCCCAAACGCGGTCACCAGGTAGTAGAGGTTTAGCGGTAGCGGTGGGAATCCCGTCTCACCGGGCTTCACTTGTTGCGGAATGTCGCGATTCGACCAGGCGCCATTACGCATCACCTGGTAGAGAAATAGATTGAGCTGATTGTTGTTGTTGTTGCCGCGTGCTTTATCGAGCGGCAGAATTGTCACCGTGGTGTCAATCAGATCCGCATCGCTCGTCACGCTGTTGAACAGGATGGATTGCAGAGTCGTCGTCACCGCCGCGATCGCCAGGGAGTTGCTCATCGCTTTGCTCCCGCGCGGTGTGTCTTCAAATAGTCACCCAAACTCATCACCGGTGAGTCCGCACGTTCCTTGCCCCGCGCCGCCGGCTCACTCACCGCACGGACCTCGATGCGCCCGATCGTCACGTGGATCGAAGGCTCGCTCACTGCGGCTTTCTGCACGGGGACCTGCGGTTCGAAGCGTGGCCGTCGACGGACCGCTGGAATTGAGGGCTGCGTCCCCCCGGCGGCCGTCTGTCGAATTGGAATCGTCTCGTGTAACTCTGCAGGCCAGTCGATCGCCTGCGGATCTTCTCGAAGTCGCGCATCCACTGCCGCTTTTCGCCTTGAATCGAGAGGGGACAAGCGTTCCGCCGCCGCCATCTTCGGCGCAGTCGCGGGCGTCGTCAACCTCGTGGAGCGAACCACCTGAGGCGCGTCGGTCGCGGGCGAACCCGACAGTCGCTGCTGCGGGAGAACGGGCTCCGGAGCCGTCACCACGAACTCCTTGATCGACCGAAACTGAGAGGGCGTGCGATGCTCGGACTGCGCGATAACGTCCGCCGGTTGCTCCAATTCCTGTTCGGAAAGACTATCCGCCCGAAGCGCCGTGGGTCGGCGAACCTCCGCGCGCGATTCCCCTTCGTTCGCGGCATCCGGCTTCGTTCCGGGCTCCGCCAGGGTGTGTGGCTCCTCGAACTCTTCGCTAACGTCGCCCCAATCGCCCGCGGCAATTCCCTGCGGTTCGAAACGCGAAGCCACGCGCGGCCGGATCACTTCGGCAGTTCCGCGGCTTCGTGCCAGTAAATGGGAAAGGAATCCGCTCATACACCCACCAAGTCCAGGTAACATTGGCGCCGCACTGAGCCCAGCGCCAGGATCTCGTCTTCGCTCCAACCGTAAGCCATTGCCAGCGTATGCACCTCGCGCAACATCCTCTGCGACCACGCGTCAATCTCCCGCCAGAAGAAGCCCACGATGTCGAACGCCAATCGCTGCCCCGCACCACAGCCCGGACACGTCGTCCGAATCTGAATGTCGGAATCCGGATCAGCGTCCGCCAACTGCCGCTCGGCCAATTCAATCACGGCATCCGGCAAGTCCGCCGCCGATGCCATCGCCCCCTGATGGCGAGCCTCGATCAGGCACGACTCCAGAAGTTCCAACCGCGCTTGGGCCAGATCTGGATGAGAGGCCGCGGCCAAGTCCCGGCTGTTCGGCGGCCGCAGCCTCAATTCATACCCGTGCCATTCGAGCGTCGCCTCGGCCGCGGTCGCACCCGCAAACAGGTCCGCCGCTCGAAGCGCCAGTTCGATCGATTCCCCGCACCCAGGGCACTCGGCCGCACCAGTCAGATCGGGACCGAAGGTCAGCCGCCTGAGCCGCAGCAGCAACGCATCACGCTGCCCGATGCTCAACTCAGCCAGTACCTCAACGCCTGTTTCGGGACAGCCCGCTCGAAGCATTTCCAGCGCCCGCGCGATCGGCTCTTCCCCTAGACTGCGCTCCCATACTTTCAGAAGATCCGAAGCAGACAGGGCGCGCATCGCTCTATCCCGCCGGCGTCAACGTTGGCTCGGCAGGCTCGGCTACGCTGGTATCCCGCTCCCAGCCCTCCGATTCCAGCTTGATATGCTGAATCGCCACCGCATTGGCGTTGGCATCCAGGTCCGGTAGCGCCTGGTACTCGGAAACCCAGCAGCGGTACACCTTGTATGTCAGCGCCACTTGTCCGGCCTCGTTGTAGACCTCAATCAACAGGTCTTTGCGGAAATCCTTCAGCGATACTTCCGATCCCAGGCCCGCATTCAACTGCCATACCTTATTGGCCCAGTTCTCAAACTCCGGATCGTGCGTCACTCCGCGTTCCAGCGTGATGGCGTCGAATTCCGTCCTGCCTGGCGATTTCCGGCTACTCGATGGATCGCCCCCCTGGCGGTGCTTCACCACCTCCGTGGTGCGCTTCAACATGCTCACCTTGCTCACCCCAGCCACATACTTGCCATCCCACTTCACGCGGAATTTGAAATTCTTGTAAGGATCAAAACGCTGCGCGTTGACTGTAAATTCAGCCATGAGCTTCCTCCTTTACGTAACAATGTCCCCGGCGATCTGTTGGATCTGGATGACAACGAATTCCGCCGGCTTCAAGGGCGCGAAGCCCACGATGATGTTCACAATCCCCAGGTCAATATCGTTCTGCGTGGTCGTGTCCTTGTCGCATTTCACGAAATAGGCCTGCTGAGGCGTCTGGCCTTGGAACGCGCCCTGCCGGAACAGGTTGTGCATGAACGCTCCCACATTCAGGCGGATCTGCGACCACAACGGCTCGTCGTTGGGCTCAAACACCACCCACTGCGTACCGCGGAACAGGCTCTCTTCGATGTACAACGCCAGCCTGCGGACAGGGACATATTTATATTCATCAGCCTGCTGGTCGGCGCCATTCAACGTTCGCGCTCCCCAACAAACCGTCCCGAAAATCGGGAACGTGCGCAAGCAGTTGATCGCCAGCGGATTCAGAATTCCGTTCTCGCCGTCGGTCAGCTTGTATTCCAGGCTCTGCACTCCCGTGAGTGTGGCCTCAGTCCCCGCCGGCGCCTTCCATACCCCGCGCGACCCGTCGATGCGAGCCCATAGGCCTGCGACCGTCCCGCTCGGAGGCGAGGCGCGCAGTCGAAATCCATTCAAGGGATCGGGAATGTCGACCCGCGGAAAGTACAGCGCTGAATTCTTGCTCCGCAGTGTGGCGTTCTTGTCCAGCCAGGTCATCACTCCATCGGGATCGTCGCGACCCGTAGAGCCCTGCGGCATGTCCAGAATGTACATCGCACGCCGCAAAGTGCAGATCTGCTCCGCCTCCGTGGCCACCGCAAACGCTTGGTCATCGGGTAGGTTCGCGGTCACCGGCACGCAGAGAATATTGAAGAGGTCCACGTCTTGGAGTGCCCAAATGCCAGTCTTCGCGGCCTGGTTGCCCAGGATGCCGCCTGCTACGCCTGGGCCGTCTCCCGCCGGATCCCACGTGCCGTCTGAACCCGACATCTGCGATGCGCCTGGGAGAGCCTGCGCTTGCACCGCCAACCCGCCAAGAGCGTATTGCTGAACGTTCTGCTGCGCAGGGTCGAACCCCAGCTTGGTAGCAATCGCGCCGCCGAGCACCAGGAAATCCGCTGGGTTACTCGTTCCCGCCTTCACCACCAGCCACGTAGTGGAGGAAGCGCTGCCCGTCACGGTGACCGTGGCGTTCGCCAAGCTCTTATCCGCGGCCTGGATCAATCCTTGCAGTACCGACGCCAACCCCGCGAGCGTGGTTTGCGCCGTTCCCAGTGGCTTCGTCGGAAACTTATTCGCTCCCAGCGTCACGTCTAATGTGTCGGCCGCCACTGGCGCTGTCGGATCGGGGTTACCTTTGCTGACCGTGCCCGTTTGCGCTGGCCGGTTGCCGGTCGTCGACGTCAGGGTGATCAACTTCGAACCATCGCCGACTACCGCCGCCGCATCATTAGGCTTCGTGTTATCGACCACCAGGTTACGGAAGCTTTCGGTCGCCGCCACCTGCTGTTTGCCTTGCACCGTAACCACTCGCGTTACAGTCAGGTTGAATTGTCCTGGCTGGCTGGTGGCATAGTCCACCTCCATCCGAATGCCGTTGCCCCAGGCGCCGGCACTCCGCGCGGTAGCCGTCAGCACGGTGCTGCCACCCACCTTATCCTGCATCGCGATAGCCGCCGGAGTCGCCGCTTTCGTCGACGTAGTGGAGGTGGTTCGCACCACATATGCCTCGCCTCCCCCGTTAAGGAAGAACTGTTGAATGGCGTAGCTCGCCTCGCTTCTCGTATCCAGCCCGCCAAACTGGCGCTCGAAATCCGCAAAGCTCAGTATGCGCGTCGCTTCGTTCATCGGCCCTTGCGCGAAGAAGTCGACAAAGGCCCCGATGGACGTCGCCACTCCCGTGATGGTGCGGACGCCACTCGGCACTTCCTCAATGTAGACCCCCGGATAACTTACCAAAACAGGCATGAAAGCCCTCCCTCACTCAGATCTGCACACTTAGTAAGATTGCGTGAGGCCACGCGAAATATAACTTGCATTCGATAACTTTTATCGCTGCAAGAACATCCTTCCGACGCGACCGTGCGGCGTCGCACACTTCAAAAAGTCACTCGAGTTCAGGCGAAACGCTTTCACTCGAGACTTCACCATTCGCTGAGTAGCTCGTTCGTCCTCGAAAAAGGACGCGTACCAAGGAGTGTGAAATGGCCGCATGGGGTGATGTGGCGTGGGCTGTCGATGATTGACCAGGGTGAGATGTCTCCTCGGGGGGCCGTTCGTGGCGTAATCGTAAAAGCTTGCGTCCGTCGAGTGCTCCATTGGCCTGTGCCGCCCAACTGGACCAGCAGTGAATGGACAAAGGAAGTGGCTGCCCACGGCGATGCCGCGGCTCACGAAGCCTGTTGTCGGTACGATTCTTCCCGGAGCCCTGACCTTTCGTTATTCGTCATGTCGCGAGTCATGGGCCGCCTGCTCACGCGCTACCGCCAGGAGTGGAACTTCGGGCGCCGCGTGGTGCAGTGGAACTCCGAAAGCGAGGAAAACCCCGTAGAGAGTCTTGCTACCCGCCCGTTCCTGGACTCCGCGTACGACATGCGGCAGGCTGTAAGTGACGCGATCAAGGGCCTTGCCGAACCGGATCGGTGGCTGGTGGTCCAACTCTTCTGGAACGACCGTGACCAGAGCGAGATAGCCCGGGAACTAGGTGTCAGCCAGCCCGCCATCAGCAAACGCTATCGCAATATCGTCTATCAATTGCGTGCGGTCCTGCCCGCCGCCCCTCGCCGGGTAATGGCCGATGGTCGCTGAGTCCCCGGTGCGCGCTCGGGACGCTACGCGAGAGCCCTCTACCGACGGCAAATCTTGATCCGTCGGGTAACGCATCGAGAGGAAATCAATCTTCGGCATCCTTTCATTTCTTCTGCAAGTTCACCGGGCGCCGAGCGCGACCGCACGCGCGACGACCCATGCCGCGCCGCCGTAGCCGATGGTCGTCAGCACGAAACCGCAGGTCACCGTAGCGCCGAACACTGATGCCGGCCGCTGTGGAAGGCCTGGTTTGATGGCAAGAGCCAGGAAGGCCGCGGGATTGACCAGCGAGCCGACACACATGCTTACGACGATAAAAGCCGGAGGTGTCACCTGAAAGTGGGTGAACAGAAGGAAGAAGATGAATAAGAGGCCAGTCATCATCAGGTAGTCAATGTGCGACTTGAGTAAATACGGATAGCTGGGAAAACATCTCTTCATGAAGCCGGTGGTCCGGACTCCTACCAGACACCACGCCAGGATCAGCGCGATCGTCATGCACAAACTACCTACGAGGGCCAATACTGATGGCACGACCTCCATCACTGAACCTCCGTGCGCTTGGCGACCGACCGCTCAAATCCGGAACGTCTCGCCAGAAGCACGGCGAAGAACCCGCCAGCGACAACATCGAACGACATACAGAAGCCGGGCCACCACACCGGGACACCTGGATTCTGAATCATCAGGTGATGAAACAAATCGAAGACACCGTGTCCGGCGAGCGCGGCGGCAGCCAACCACAGATTCTTCTTGAACCCCACCACCATTGCCATAAGAAAGATGCATGCCACCAGGCTCTCGATTGTCAGCGCTGATGTGGAACCGGCCATTGCGGCGAACAATACATAGTACGTGGCGATCGGGGGGAGCATCATCGGGTAGAAAATTCGCTCACGATCGAACCCCGCCAGCATCCCGAAAAAGACGCACGTTACCGCGGCCAGTACAACTCCGATCAGATATTCCATAAACTCCTTTCACCTCAGACCTGCCGGCATCGAACCGCGCAAATCCGATCCTTATATCTTAGACCCACCGTCGAACCCGGGCACCGTATGCCTGATACTCCTGCGCGAATAAAGAGCCGAGCGCGCGTTCTTCCGGTCCGATTTGGAAGTGGTTCATATACACGACAAATGCGGGCAGCAGGGCAAAGGGTGCCAGGTTCGACAGGAATGTCGCCCACCCCGCCAAAAGCAGCAGGAAACCCAAATACATTGGATTCCGCGTGTATTTGTAGATGCCTGAAACCACCAGAGACGACGTGGACTCAGGCCTTGTGGGGTTGACAGTTGTCTTTGCGCGTCTGAACGAGACGACCCCTGAAAGACAGATGACCACGCCAAGCAGCGCCAGACTCGCCGACGAAGGGAAGATCGCGGGGAACCTGAAGTCGAGCGCTGGTGTCGCTGATGCAGCGCACCACATCAGCGCAGCCACGATCGCCCCGAACGCCACGGGCACAACCTTCAACTCGAGCCCGCGCTGCCTCGGCTTCTGCGCCACGCGCCTCAGCCAGAACAGGAACGCCAGCGTGGCGCAGCCGACGAAGAGGGGCGCTAGCACCACACCGGCGGACCACGAATCCCCCTCGAGGCGCAGCGGCGTTCTGATTTCGAGCCGCTTCGCCGCGAACCTGGCCGTCCACGCGTCCTGACGGCGCGCAAGATCCTCCACCGCCGCGGTATACGCAAATGCCCCGGACTCCTCACCCCGGAGCAATTGGCCCGGAACTCCTTGCGCGGATGACGGGCGGCTTGGACGCCCCGTTTGGGGAACCATACGGACCCGCTCGCGCGGTACAAACTGAATTCCGTGCCTGGACACAACCCAAGCGGCGGCGGACTGGGAGTGGATCTGGAAGGCCGCTGAGACCCCGTACACGTCCGCCACAGAACCAAGAGCTAGCTCACCCACGCCGTCATACAGCGAAACGTTCAAGCGGGGCTTCGGCCAGTGAAAACCCGTGTTCAACAGGAAGATGCTGTCCGCCAGGCCGATTTCAAATTGCGGGCACTTCGGGTTTTCAACGAACGGAGACGGCGGAATATGCAGCGCCTCTGCTACTCTTGCTGCCAACTCCGCCCCGTGGCGCCGGGCCAGGAGGTGGAGCGTAGCGTCCACTCCGGCCGTCAGACCGGCCGTGGACAAGAGCGTGCCGCCATCCACATACCGGACTCCACGCTGCCAATGAACCCTTGGGTAGACACGCTGCAGCCTGTCGATATCACCCCAATGAGCCGTAGCTGCCTTGCCGTCGATCACTCCGCTCTCGGCCAGCACTTCAGCGCCGGTACACCAGGAGAACAGGAGCGCGTGCCCTTGTCCTTGCCGTCCGACCCACGCCACAACAGGCGCATTGATGGACGCACGGATGTCGACGATTTGGGGGACCACTACGATGTCGGGATCACCCTGAAGCCTGGAAGCCAGTTGGTCGAACGAGAGATGGGGAACCAGATACAATCCGCCGGTAAGGGTCCGAACGGCCCTGGAGGCGGCGACGGTGTAGACGTTGTATTTGCCGGATTCCGCGAACATTGCGTACGGCCCCAACACATCCGTGGGTTCGCTGGCAGTGTTGCCTAACAGGACGGCCACAGTCGGTTTGTGGGGATCGTGAACCGGCGGAGGCAATGGGACCATCGAAGCCACCAGCGCGCCCGGCGCCGGAGCCGTCATGACCCTCATCGACTGCGAGAAGCCAATATAGCCGGCCAGTGCAACCGAAACCCCGAAAGCGAGCGCGCAGCCGGTAAGCCGTAGTGTCGTGTTCCTAATTCGCATTTGGAGAGAGTGGCGTGCAACTGTCATGACCAAAAGATATCCCGGGCCGGCTTATGCACGATTGAACGTATCCGCTGAACTTCTTGAATAAAGCAGCTACAGTGGAAGAACGCGAAGAGAGGGTTTGGGTTGTTGGCCAAGACATTGAAGGACACGGCGTACCGATGGTTGAGTGAGCCGCTCTGGTACCTCTGGGAGGGCGGGTTCCTGCTCATTGCCCGTGCCGACGGCGTCGTGCCCGCTCACGCGCACCACGCCATCCAGATTGTAGTCGCGCTCGATGGCTTGGTCGCCATCTCCGGCGAGGACAACCGATGGCGACGGGGACCCGGAATCATTGTGCAACCCGACGTGGTGCACTCTTTCGATTGCAGCGGGGCGATGGGCGCCATGTTGTTCGTCGACCCCGAATCCAACGAGGGAGCGTGGTTGCATCGTGCGCTTGGACAGGAAATCGCCGTCGTGCCGGACGCCCGGCTCGCCTCATCCGTCTCGGAGTTGCGCACGTTCATCGACCAACCGCTCGAGAGCATGGAAGTCGGGGATCTGATCCGTCATTGCGTGCATGCGCTAAGCCCTGGTGCGCCGCCGGCCCGCCGCCTGGACCAGCGAATCACCAAGGTTCTCGATGCCATCCGTGCCCGCGATGACTTGCGAATGTCTTTGGACGACGCGGCTCAGTTGGTCTTCCTGTCTCCCAGTCGCTTCGCGCACCTGTTCAAGGACCAGGTCGGCCTTCCCTATAGCCGATACATGCTGTGGCGCAAGTTGACACGAGCGATGGTTGCGATCGCCTCCGAGCGAACCATTGCGGCCGCCGCACACGCCGCGGACTTTTCCGATGCCGCCCATTTGACGCGGACCTTCTATCAAATGGTGGGCATGGCTCCCTCCGTATTGATGCGCGGCAAGTTCGCCGAAATCCGCTCCCCGTTCTTTGTCCCCGGCGATAATGCCTCCGCGGCGGTTCCCGGACCGCCCATCCGATAGCCGATTCGTTCATCGAAAACAGCCGCTTCATACAATCCCGATTGGGGCCTCCGATGCGACACTTCATTTGTTGGCGCAACCCAACGCAAACCCAACTCAGAGTGAAACGGAGATTCCAATGTCGATGAAATCGAAACAGTGTAAGTGCGCATCCTGCGCGGGCGTGGCCTGCAAGTGTGGCTGCCAGAACGCGAAAACCAACGGTCAGACGAAGCGGTGTAACTGCTGCGGGGATCAATGCAACTGCTCTCCCACTTGCAGTTGCAAGATCAGTTAGGTGCAAGTTACCGGCGCCGCGCATTTTTGAACACCCCCGGCCGCGTGCCGGAACCGAAGCAATGCGCGGCGTTCCTTCTGACGAGAGGAGTGGAGTCAATCATGTATAACCATTCCACCGTCCCCGTCGCTCAAGAAGATTTGAAGGCAAAAAGGAGAACAAAACCAATGACCAGAATGGCAGTATCAATCTATTTCGCAACGATGCTTCTTCCCGTAGTAACGATTGCCGCCCCGAAGGACGCGGTGTGCGGCATCGGAACACTGATCGATGTCCAGGCACATGTCGAAGTGATCCAGGCCGGCACCATCGAGCGCGGTCGGGAGACCGTAAAGAAGAACGGCAGGAGGGAATATGACAGCTATTCCGCTCCCAACCTGCAGAAGCAGACGACCTATACTGTGTCGATCGTCCTCGACGATCTGACCTACACAGCGCAATCCGAACTGATCTTCGGTTTCGGTTTCAAGCCGACGTCGCTGGTAGTCAACGATCCGATCGGTGCATGCGTTCGGGGAAGCACGCTTGCCCTGGAGCGCCCGGACGGCAAGGAATACAGGGCTCGCATACTGCGCGTCGCCAGAATTCCTCGCGCAGATCATCCGGCAGGCATGCCGACGAATCGTTGAAGTCCTCGTGTTTTGGTTGGATCTCCACAGCGGGGATCGCAAAAAATGCAATCGACACTTCCGGCAGAAAACTGGGCCTTCCCCAATTAGCGATCCTATTGCACGACCGCTGCT
>Ga0105240_10010545_pt1 | contig 12979 bp, 14 predicted proteins | sample KBSC54metaG_FD_80426 | JGI IMG/M metagenome (GOLD analysis project Ga0105240, IMG submission 80426) | Corn rhizosphere microbial communities from Kellogg Biological Station, Michigan, USA - KBS C5-4 metaG | ecosystem: Host-associated > Plants > Roots > Rhizosphere > Soil | place: Michigan, USA... | reverse complement strand
GCCAATTCTGCCGCGCCCACCGCCATGCTTACCGTAAACATAACCGGCAGAGTTACCGGCGCCGCGCTCATCAGCAGCACCAGCAACAAGGACAGCATCTCGATCAGTGCCGTGCCCCGTATCAACGAAAGAACCACGACAACGCTTAAAAGACCGCCCACGATGACGAACAGCCAGCGGACGACTTGTGCCACCACCGATTCGATGTGCAGCTTGGGGCGGGCCTTCTGCACAAGCTCCGTAGTGCGGCCGAAATAGGTTTCCGCGCCGGTCAACATGACCATGCCGTTGCCTTCTCCCCGGCGAACGACCGATCCCGAGGAGAGCACGTCTCCGGGCGCCTTGTGGGCATCCTTGGACTCGCCGGTAAGAGCCGACTGGTCTATGGTCAGCTCTCCCGTGAGGAGCTTTGTATCTGCGGGAACGATGTCGCCGGGACGCACGCGCACGATATCGCCCGGAACCAATTCCCGCGCCGGAATGACATGCCAGTTTGCATCGCGGCGCACGCGCGCGCTCACTTGCAGCCGCTTGCGCAGGCTCTCGACAACACCGGCTGCCCGGCGCTCCTGAGCAAAACTCAGAACCGCATTCACGATGAGCAACGCGCTCACCACGGCGAGGTCCGAGAATTTATGCAAGACCGCTGACAGCACTATGATGAGTTCGAGCATCCACGCCGAAAGACCCCAGAACTTCGAAAGGAACCCGAGGACCGGGTGCTCCTTCTTCTGTACGACTTCGTTAAAGCCGTGTTGTTTGCGCCGCGTATCTACCTGGTCTTGGGTGAGGCCGGTGTCGGGGTTGACCTGGAGTGCCGCGAGCGTATCCGGAACCGAGGCGGCTGTTATGTCGGGAATGTTCCCGGCTTCCGGCTTGGGCGGCGGGACTTCCGCTGCGGTTTGCTTCGTGATTCCCGCGTTCGGATGGCGCGTACTATTCGCGGTGGCCGGAGCCGGCGCGTTGCTGGTATGGTGGGCACACAAGAACATGCTGGAATCCCCGCGATGGCTCGAATCGGTTGGACGGTTTGATGAGGCCGGTCGCGTGATGGCAGAGATAGAAGCTGAAATCAGGAAAGCCCTGCCTGGACCTGCCTCCGAGATACGCGAGACTTCGACTGTCCCCGTAGAGCTTCGAGTGCTGTTCTCTGTGGTTTCCTCAGCTGGTGGGTGTAGTTGATGACAAGTATTCTCAGTAGCATCCGTGTGCTGGATCTAAGTACGATTGTGGCTGGTCCGGCCACCAGCATGATCCTCGCAGATCTTGGCGCTGACATTATCAAGGTCGAGCGTCCGGGGACTGGGGAAGACGGGCGCGCGATGGGACCGCATCGCGGAGAGTGGGGCGCATACTTCACCGCGCTGAATCGCGGCAAGCGTTCGATCGCTCTCGACATTCGCCAGCCGGCTGGGCGCGAGGCCGTGCTACGCATTGCTTCCACCTGCGATGTGTTTCTCGAAAATTTCCGGGGCGGGAAAGCGGCGCAGTTCGGTCTCGATGAAACCGCTGTTCGCATGCGGAAACCCGACATCATTTACGCTTCGCTCTCCGCCTATGGACCTGGCGGACCCGACTACAAGCGGCCCGGCTATGACGCTCTTCTGCAAGCCCGCACAGGCATCATGAGCGTCACCGGGGACGGCGGCGAGATGCCGGTTCGATCGGGCGTTTCGATTCTCGACATGGGGACCGGTGTATGGACTGCGCTCGGGATACTGGCGGCACTCTTCGAACGGCAGCTTTCGGGAAGAGGGCAGCGCGTGGACGCCTCGCTCTTTCAAACTGGCGTGATGTTCATGTCCTATCACCTGCTGTACCGGCAGTTCGCGGGTGTCAATCCGAAACCGCAGGGCTCACGCCATACAGCATTCGCGCCGTACGGGGCCTATTCAGCCTCTGACGGAGCCATCATGATCGGCATCTCCAGTGACCCGGCGTTCCGGCGGCTGGCGGAGGCGCTGGGGAAGCCCGAACTCGCTGATGATTCGCGCTTTCGTACGAATCAGGATCGGGTGCGGAACACGCCTGAGTTGGATCAAATTCTCCGGGGTGTGTTTGCGCGTCATCCGCGATCCCATTGGAGCGCGGTACTCGACGGGTGCGACGTTGCCAACGACCCCGTGCAGACGCCAGACCAAGTGATGATGGACCGCCAAGTCGCCGCACTTCAACAACTCGAGCAAATCGAATTGCCGGGGCAAGAGAGTGCACTTTTACCGCGCTTACCCCTCGGCTTTTCACTGACGCCACCCGTGATTCAGGGCCCCCCGCCGCGGGTGGGCGAACATACAAGAGGCGTCCTTCAGGAAGCCGGGTTTTCGGAATCTGAGATTGAGGAATTGCTTCACAAATAAACATGAGTTACGGACGATATTTCGAAGAACTTCGGCCAGGGCAAACATTCCAGCACCGGCCGGGCCGCACGATTAACGAATATGACGATACTCTTATGAGTTTGCTATGCATGAACCAGCATCCCGTGCATATCGATGAGCACTATGCGCGTGGGACGCAGCACGGACGCCGCTTGGTGGCGGGCCCGACCGTCATCAGCATCGTTATCGGATTGACGCAGGCCGATGTGGGTGGTCGAGCTATCGAAACTCTGAGCTATTCGGATATTCGCCACGCGGCGCCTGTGTTCCATGGCGACACCCTGTATGCCGAATCAACCGTAGTGCGGACGGAAGCACTTCCGGGTGGACGAGGGTGGGTGGTGGTGGAGACGCGAGCTACCAATCAGAAACAAGAGGTGGTCCTCAATCTGACGCGCAAGATCATCGTACCGTCCAACACGAAGGGAGAACTGTAATGCAGGCGGCAAATACGGAGCGGGAACTCATCATCGGAACGGTGCGGAAATTCGTGCAAAACGAAGTGATTCCGGTGGCCTCGGAAATGGAGCATCGCAATGAATACCCGCACGCACTGGTAGAGCAGATGAAGGAAATGGGTCTGTTCGGAGTGAACATACCGGAACAGTACGGAGGGGTGAACGCAGACACAACGACGTTTGCGATGATCTTCGAGGAACTGTCACGCGGATGGCTGGGCTTGGCGGGCGTACTGGGAAGTAACTCCGTGATGTGCGATGTGTTGGTTCACTTCGGCACAGAAGAGCAAAAGCGGCGTTTTTTGCCCGCCATGGCCACTGGAGAAAAGCGCGGCGGGATCTGCCTCACGGAATCCAATGCGGGCACAGATCTTCAAAACATAAGCACTACGGCCATTCGCGATGGCGATGTGTATCGCATCAATGGTTCCAAGATGTGGATCACCAACGCCCGTCATGGAAACACGTTTCTGCTGCTCGCCAAAAGCGATCCTAAGGCACAGCCGGCGCATCGCGGCATGAGCGCATTCATCTTCGAGAAGGGCGCTCCCGGGATGGTGGTAGGGCGGGATATCGATAAGCTTGGATACAAAGGTGTCGAAACCTGCGAGCTTCATTTCGACAACTTTGCGCTTCCCGCGGAGAATCTGATCGGCGGCGTAGAGGGCCGGGGTTTCAAGCAGGTGATGACGGGGCTGGAGGCGGAACGGCTCAATGTAGCCGCGCGCGGGCTGGGAATTGCGCGAGCTGCATTTGAGGAAGCGATAAAGTACGCGCAGCGCCGGGTGACTTTCGGCAAGGCCATCGCTGAATATCAGACCATCCAAAACAAGCTCGCGGATATGGCTACGCGCATCGAAGCATCGCGCCTGTTGATCTACTCGGCAGCCGAAAAGCGCGATCGGGGCGAACGTTGCGACCTGGAGGCCGGGATGGCCAAACTCTTCGCAACGGAGACGGCTGCCGAAGTTGCCTTCGAGGCGATGAGAATCTTGGGAGCGAACGGGTACTCCAAGGACTTTCCCGTCGAACGTTATTATCGTGACGCTCCCCTGGTCGTGATTGGCGGTGGCACCAATGAATTGCAACGCCTGATCATCGCGCGGAATTTGCTCAAGAGATACAAGGACAACGGTTAGTATGAGCAACCAGCAACGGCCCTTCGGCCGCTATTACGAGGAACTCGAAGTGGGCGCGCTCTACAAGCACTGGCCGGGTCGTACCGTCAGTGAGTATGACAACACTTTATTCGCCTTGTTGTCGATGAACCAAAATCCGCTATTCATTGACCAGGAATACGCACGGACTCAGCCACTGGGGCGATGCCCCGTCGTGGATACATTGGTGTTCAGTTTAACGGTAGGCTTGAGCGTTGCGGATACCACCGGCAAAGCAATTGCGAATCTTGGATATGAGAGCGTAGAGTTTCTCCATCCTCTCTTTCCCGGAGATTCGCTCTACGCGGAATCCGAAGTTCTGGAGAAACGCGAATCGGCCAGCAAACCCGACCGGGGCGTGATCGGTATTGAAACGCGCGCCTATAACCAGAAGGGCGAAAGAATACTGGTTTTGCGCCGGCAATATTTAGCTCCCAAGGGAAACCCGCAATGAAGCCCCCATACACGTGCCAGTTAGTCCATTTCTTATATCAAATCAAGCCAGAGACTTTGCCAGCGGAAGTGATGGATCGGGCGCGCTATTTCTTCCTCGACTATCTATCTGTCACGATCCGCGGATCGCAGGAAGAATCTGCGAAGTGTGTACAGCGGATGATCCAGCGCATCGATGCGCCCGGGCGAGCGAGCGTGCTCGGCACGTCTATACGCACCCTGCCCGGATTTGCGGCGTTCGCGAACGGAACGGCCTCTCACGGCATCGAGATGGACGACACCCACAGCGGCGGATCGATTCATTTGGGCACTACGATGTATTCCGTCGCGCTGGCAATCGCGGAATCGACGCCGGGCATTTCGTCAGCGATTTTCCTCGCGGCGGCGGTTGCGGGATTCGAAGCTGCGGCCCGAATCGCCATGGCGGCTCAGCCCAAAGAGCAGTACGCTTTGGGCTTTCATCCGACGCAAACCTGCGGTGTTTTCGGCGCGGCGATTACAGCCGCCAAATTGTTCGATCTCACGGAAGAGCAAACACTCGCGGCGGTTGGGATCGCCGGGAGCATGGCGGCGGGGAGCATGGAATTTCTCGCGGAAGGCGCGTGGACCAAGCGAATCCATCCCGGGCTGGCCGCGCAGAATGGCATTCAAGCCGCAATGCTGGCGGCCGAAGGTTTTACGGGTCCGCGACGAATTCTGGAAGGCCGTGATGGTTTCCTACACGCATATTCGCGTCAACCGTTGCCGGAGCTTCTGATTGAGGGCTTGGGAGACTCCTACGAAATCCTGAACACCTCCGTTAAACCTCACGCCTGTTGCCGCTATATGCAAGGACCGATCGACGCGATTCTAGAAATCATTCGGGAAAACGCCCTTTCGGAGGCTGACATCGCCAAGATCGAGATTGCAATCCTCGAGGCTGGTTGGAACATTGTCTGCGAACCGCACGCTCAAAAATATAATCCCGAGTCCGTAGTAGACGCACAATTTTCGATGCCTTTTGGCGCGGCGGTTGCCGTTCTCCACGGCGCGGCCGGACTCGACCAGTTCACGCTGAGGCAGGTCCGCTCACCAAGTGTTGCAAAGCTAATAGACAGGGTGACGCTAGTAAGAGATCCAAGCATTGAGCAAACCTTTCCGAGGGAGTGGCCTGCGCGGGTCGCGATCCACCGCTGCAACGGGCAAATCCATGAGAAATTCGTCCGGTATCCAAAAGGCGACCCGGAAAACCCGCTTAGCTGGAACGAAATGGCGGACAAATTCCGGACGCTCGCCGGGCGCGTGCTGCCGGCCGATCGCTGCGAGCGCATCATCCAGGAACTCGCCACCGCCAAGCCGGCTATATTGGCGGCGCTTTGTAGTTAGCGCTGCTGGATGGCTGCATACAGCTCGGATTCTTTGCGGCGAAGATCATCAAGGCCAATGAGCCGATTGAACTCATCGAACTGCATGATGTCTGTAAAACCAGCAGTGCTGCCAGCGGCCTGCAGATGCGCCAACGCGCGTTCCGCCGCCCCGTTGTCGCCGTCCGCGAAGACTGGGACTTGGACTGCGTCGGCAATTCGGCGCGCACACTCTGCCATTTCGGTCATGGTCAGCAGCCCGACGTCCGGAGCTCCCAGTAGAGTGGCACTCGCCGCGTAGCCGCTGAGGAAAACTGCTTTGAATCCGGCCCTTTCGGCCAACTTAGCGCCGAGCGCGTCGGCCACGCCGGGAATCAGGGTGATCTCGCGGCTCTCTATAAATCTTCTAAATTGGCTGGTCTTTTTCATTCGCTCCCCATTGTACTGGCTGCTAAGGTTGCGGAGACCGTGCGATTGTGAAGTTCGACGCAATTGGGATCAAAGATCATCCGCGAATCCCAGCACGCCAGATCGTCCGGCCTTCTTGCTGGACGTCAAAACTAAAGCTTGTTGCCTTTATTGCGCTCGGATTACGTTGTAATGATCGCGGAGGTGAGCGAATGCCGCACTACTTCGAGGCGCACTCCATGGTCTAGATCCGCGGAAGAAGATGAAGACCGATCCGATATCCGTTTTCTCCCGTTGCCGAACAGTGCCGTACTTCGCCTAGTTCAACGTTGGTGTTAATCCGGACCTGTACGATGGTTCCCGGCAACAAGGCTTTTGGAGCTACGATGCCTAGACCATTCCTCGAAACGTCTACAATATTAATCTGCTGACGATCCAACGATAGGGGGCTGAGTTCCTGGAGAACGGCCACATCTCCGGTGCTGAAGCGAAGTTCCGAGCGTAGGTCTCGTTCCTGTGATTTTGACTGCCCTGTCGGATGGAGATTGAGCTGCATCCCAATACATTGGGAGAGTCGTTGCCGGCAAATTTGACACTCCAAGAGATGAGATTCCACAACGGATTTGCACTGCCGCTCCAATCGTCCATGAGTATATAGCTCAAGATCGTCCTCGTGAGCGTGGACCGCACACTTGGTGTCGGGCATCTGGGACGCGCCTCCTCAGCCGGGTCGTTCTCACGAGACAAACGAATCGGAGCGCCCTAGCCCGAGCATAGTGCAAAATCCTTAAACTAGGAGGGTGCACTGTTCAGATTTTCGGAATTCCGAACAGCCAGCCTTATTTCGCCACATTTCTTAATATTTAGGCCTTACTTAAAAGGGAAGCTCCCGAATTTAACGTTCCGGAATTGGAACAAAAAGCTTCTGAGACGCGATCGATGAGTCTTTAGGCAGGTGCCTTGCCGCACATTGTTTCAAGGCCTGTGAAGCGCCGCTGTCAACCGAGCCGCGGCCGGACCAAAGCAGAATGTGACGAAGTAATCCTTCGCGCTAACCCTCTTGTTCGCCTTTATGAACCAACTCTTCCACTTTAACTCCTATGTGATATTCGGACGATTCGCGGGTACAATATCGGACTTCCGCGTGAGCGACGGATTCGCTCATATGTATCCGGACGAGCGAGCCGGGAGACACATAGCACGGGACGCCCAGCTTGAGGCTTGCACTCGCGATGTCCAACACCCGGACCGGCACGCCAGTCTGTATTTTTGGACTCAAAACATCCATAAGGGCTTCGCCTACACAAGCTTCGCGAAGTTCGGCACGCCGGTCTGGTCCATAATGCGCTCTACGTGACGGGGTAGGGGTCGGCATCTGAGTTCTGTATCGGCAGGTTGCAAGGCAGACTTACTACGTGGAATACCCTAGCGGCATCCCGCGCATTCACAAAACATACACTCTCAACATGTAATAGACGAGGAACAGCGCGATCACTGCCATCACAATGCGCCCTATGAGTGTGTGTGCCGGAAGATCCTTCTTAGCCATATGGCAAGCATATCGAGTGAATAGGCGTCCGCGCTTGAGTCTATTCCAGTGCGGTATCGGCTGTTCGACTTGGTTCAGTGCGGAGTGCGATATCGTAAAGGATTGGCACTCGATGGAACTGGGAGGTTCTGGATGAAATTACTGTCTGCTTATCGTTTTTTGCCGTGGCTACTGAGCGTAGGCCTCGCCGTATCGTTCGCGCCGAATCTGGCTGCGCAGAATGTGGCGATCACAAATGCCCGCATCATCGTCGGCAACGGCACCATTGTGCCCTCCGGCACTATCATCGTTCGGGGCGGCAAGATCGTCTCCGCCGGGGCCGGTGCGGCCAGCACGAAAGGCTTGAAAGTCATCGACGCCAAAGGCATGAGCGCCATGCCGGGGTTCATCGATGCTCACAAGCACATTAATACCGGACCCAATGAGAAAGCGCTGATGCAGTCTCTACTCGAGGCCGGCTATACGACGATTCTGTCGGCTGGAGGCCCGGGCGATGGCACCCTGGCGCTGCGAGATCACATCGAGTCGGGAATGATCAACGGTCCTCGCGTCATTCCCTCGGAACGCATTAACCTGAAAGGCACTCCCGAAGAGGCTCGGGCAGCCATCCGGGCCATGGCAGCCAAGGGCATCAAGAACACCGGTGAGATCGCACTCACGCCCGTACCGGGGCCGTCCCCGCAGGAGATCGAAGTTTTAAAGGCGGTGGTCGATGAAGCCGCCAAGGTTGGTGTGCAGGTCAACGTCCATTCTGTCAGTACCCCTGCGACGGTTGCCGCCATCGACGCTGGCGTGCGCCGCTTTGTGCACCTTCCGAACAAGGATTGGACCAGCCGTGAGGCGGCTGCGAAGCTCGCGTCGACCAACTCGATCGTGGCGGGCTTGAATGCCTTCGGGGCGCCCATCATCGATCGGGAATCTGCGGCTCCCGCACTCGTTCAATTTCCCAAGGACGACTCCCCGCGCTTCCGCGACGGCAAGGCGTGGCCGGAAGCTATCGCCGGTGCGAACCGGGACGCCAACGGCAAGGCGATGGGCACTGAGGCGGGCTACACCATTGTGAATGCCCGGACCATCTGGGATGCGACTAACGGCAAAGGTCTGGCCTTCTCCACGGATCAGAACTACGCTGACATCGTGGTTTTAGAACACGAGTTGAAATCGTTCAGCATTATGTTCTCGATGCAGGACATCTTCCAGATCATGGGTCCGAACACCGCACAGTATGTGGGGATGGCGGATCAGATCGGAACGCTGGAACCGGGCAAGCTGGCAGATATCATTCTGCTGGACAGCAATCCACTCGATAATATCTATGCCCTGCTGAAGACCAAGGTCGTCCTGAAGGGCGGCAAGGTCGTCGTCGACAAACGCTGAGCCGCGCCCCAGAGGCTTGCCCGGCTGGATCGCCGGTTCACTTCTGATGTGGGGGCGTGGTGGGGGCTCCGCCATTACTCGGAGCCCCTAGAAAGTCGTCGAAGTCGACTCCGTTCGTTTTGGGGGTCACGGTGGCAGCCCGGGTGGTTGTGAAGCCGATCATGCGTCCCATAAAAATCACGCTGATCCATATGACGATCGACAGTACGGCTACTACTTTGCCCACAGAAGGCGCTGATGGCGCGTTCTCCCAGCGATGAACGGTCCGGCCGGCGGTCAGCTCGAAGACCCCCATGTTGAGTCCGGCGAGAACCAGCAAGACCATTTTCGTTCGGAAATAAAAATTGTGGTAATACACCACGGGGTTTGTAATGAACATGAGCGCCCCGGTCACCGCCGTCAGAGCGAATGCGGCCCAGGTCCACTTCAGGATGTCAGATGCCATTCTTTGGAACGATCGCTGGCTCGAAGCTACGCCCAGTAAGCGGAGATCGATAATCGCGATGGTGCCGAAAACCATCGCCAAACCAAAAACGTGAGTCGATTCGATCAGGGGGAACAGAAAGAGCGAATCGCGAATTCTGGTAGCGAGGCCGGACGCCTGCAGAGATGTGAGAAGCGCGGCGATATCCATGAGCCCGCTTTAGTCCCGTCTCCGTAATGATCTTAAGTTTTGTGTTTGCATCAGGCCTTGGTTGCCGGCGACCAGGATCCCCAGACATGGTCATAGGCAATCAGGCGTCCTAAAACGATGATGCACGCCCAGATCAGGAATGTCAGTATCGTAACCCATTGAATGGATTTGCGATGCACCAGCGTTTCTTCCCACTCTTGTTCGTGTTTCCGGAGTCTGCTTTGAAACATGGCGGCGATCACCGTAGCGACCGCCACCAGAAACATCTTCACCCAAAACGAAATGGTTATCAACTCGCGCACTGGCTCCCCGATTACCATCAGGATTCCGGTTACCAACATCAAAAGCAGCGCGCCCGTTAGCCAGGGGCCAAACCGATTCGCGGTTTGGCGCAGGGTTTGGTCCATCCCCGCCCACCCCAGAATGCGGAGGCTCATCATGAGTACGGAGCCCAACACCACTCCAATGCCTACAATGTGAATGGATTGAATGGTGGGGATAACCCACGCGTTATGGTTTTGGATAAAAACGCTCAAAAATGTAGTGGATAGCCACTCGGCAAAATGATTCAAGTCAATGGTTCCTGTTAGAAGGTGCTTGCGCCGAGAAGTTCGCTGCCCTTCACTGTGTCGCAGGTCTTGCCGGGAGCAGGCGGTGTTTTCCAGGGGCACTTGGCGATGGCGCTGCCACCGACGCGGGATCCAAAATTGCTGCCATCCCGAAGAGGATTCATCTTGACGCTGAAGATCGTTCCGATAGGGAACATAGCCGCCGTAATTCCCTGCTGTGCGACCGCCGCGGCGCCCGCCATCTCTACGCCCCAATCGGCGTTCTTCCCGTCTTTGTCTTTGACCAGCTTGCCGTCGGGTCCGATCAAATAGAAGTGCAGCTCAGCATGGTTAGCCTGTGCCACGAACTGGTAGGCCACCCCGGTCAAGGTCAGGGTTTTGGTCTGATCGTACATGGCGAAGGAATGGTGTGCTAAAGCCGGCGTAACCAGGAGACCCAACGGTAAAAGAGCTAGTAATCCTGCAATCAGCAGGTTTGAGGTAAATGGTTTTTTCATGATAGTGTTCATCCTTAGAAATGAGCAGCTGCACACAATCGGTTGTTTCCGCAGCGCTCTCGATTTTTTTTACTTGAAAACGTCCAGTATATCCTGGGGCAGAGCATCCTGCGGCTTATCCCAGCCGACTTCGAAATACTTCTCCCAGTCCTGAGCCCATGGACGACCGTAGTAGTCGATATAGCGAGGGTCGGCTTTGGTAAGCTGAGTCGGCCTGCCATTGGTATTCCGGAGATTGCTCAAACATTCGATGTAAGTATAGCGATGGTTCGGATCGGCCGCGGTGGCGCGCCGGGCATAACGATAGGTGGCACGCAACGGCTGAACGAAAGCTTCCGGATCGTAAAACACCGTCTCGTGATCCAATCCCACAAACTTGCCGCCGGCGTCGTAGACCGGCTTAAAGGTTTCTACCGTTTCGATCTTGTCGCTAAATTCGAACATCGAATGCGATAGCGTCCAGGCTTGCACATTCGCGGTCCAGGCAACCAGAGTGGTTCCGTCCCAGAATCCAACCGTCTCGCCATACCACTGCGGGACCTTTTGCACATGCTCTTTTCCAATCAGCACCTGGCGCAGGAAGTTGGCTGCAATGCCGGAGAGGAACTGGACGTTCCAGGGAGTCATGGTGAGCTGAAAATTTCCGCCTTGCGACGCCTGAGACCACCAGCGCATGAATCCTTCCGGATAACAGAAAGATGCTTCCCACTGCGGCGCATTGTCCACGGCCTCGTGATAATTCATCTGTACCATGCGTTTTTGATACTCGGGCGTGAGCAGCGACAGTATCGTGGGGACTTGGTTGACCGTGCCCCAAATCCATTCGGCACCATGGTCGGCCTCCTGGTCGCGCGTATAATAGCCGTCCCAGTCGGGCGTAGTCGCCTTGGTATAGACCGTAGGCCCGCCCTTGGCCTTAGCTGCGGCCAGCAAGGCCTGGTAGTGTTCCTTGGCGGTCTTATACGGGTACGGGCTCACAATCTTTTCCCGCGGATAATCCTCTTTGCAGTCGCCCCAGGATGCCGACGATGGCGGCTTGTCGCCGATGCGGTGCGAGGTCCAGATATCGGTTAGCTGGCGCGGAGTATTGCATCGGAAATAGCGCTGGTCAGACCAAAGCGCCTTATCCTTGTAGAAATTTTTCGACAAAAACAAATCCGACGGCAGCGCCTGCATACCTGCCGGCGGGCCGGGGAATGTCGGCGTATTTCGCCGGAAGCCCCCACGTCCTGCCTGCCCCGGTAGACCACGAATCTGTTGCCCGGGCTGGGCCGGCTGCGCCTGTTGCGCAAAAACCGGCGCGACCGGAACTAGGGACGCGAACAAAAAAACTAATAATCCAGCTTTCATTTGACCTCACTCCACCAGAGTCGTTTCGGACTGATTTACGCTATGCGGGACCAATCATACACCGTGGGTGCGAAAGCTCGCAAGAGCCTAAAAGCGTACAAAAAAATCCGCATAGCGGAATTCTGCTACTGCGTTAGGGTGTCCGTGAAGTCGTCTTCGGCAGCAGCAAGAGTTGGCCGACCGATGCGCGACAATAGAAAGGAAAATCATGAGAATCCGCTATGAGCTTTTGATCGCGAGCTTGCTCGTTTTTGAAATGGCGTGCAGCAAAACGCCGCCTCCCCAGACGACGACGCTTTTGCGGCCCGCAACCATCAAGGACATCATGGACTCGATGGTCGACCCCAATGGAGACTTCATATTTGAATCGGTTCAGGAGATTTCCGATGAGCACGGGATCAGAGAGAAAGCGCCCAAGACGGATGCCGAATGGGAGGAAGTGCGCCACCACCTCTTCGTCCTGCTGGAAGCGCCGAATCTGTTGACCATGGATGGCCGCAAAGTCGCGCGGCCCGAGGATAGATCCAGGAATCCTCTGGTCGAAAATGAGCCCGAGCAAGTTCAAAAATTGCTGGACGCCGACCGCCCCCGATTCATCCGCCGCGCGCGCCGGCTGCAGGACGCGGCTACCTTGGCGATGAAGGCAGTGGATGCGAAAGACAAGGACGCGCTGTTTCGCGCAATCGACGGCATCGACAAAGCCTGCGAGAATTGTCATCTGCATTACTGGTACCCGAATGACAAAAGGGCTCAGCAGGCCGCCAAGGAAGACGGAATTGTCGATGACTAAGCGCGACAAATAAAGG
>Ga0105240_10010544_pt1 | contig 12979 bp, 8 predicted proteins | sample KBSC54metaG_FD_80426 | JGI IMG/M metagenome (GOLD analysis project Ga0105240, IMG submission 80426) | Corn rhizosphere microbial communities from Kellogg Biological Station, Michigan, USA - KBS C5-4 metaG | ecosystem: Host-associated > Plants > Roots > Rhizosphere > Soil | place: Michigan, USA... | reverse complement strand
TATTTAGCTGCGCTATTTTATCCAGCTTTACAAGCAAGGGCAAGGCATCGTTATAGGAATGTTGGCCTAAATATTTATAGAGGTTTTGCGTGCTTATCCGTATTGTTTGCACTTCATAGCCTTTATCGATGTACGCCTGCCTTGCTTTCTTTAAAAAATTAACCGCAGTATTAAATGTTGCGGTATCATCAAGCCTTTGCAATGTTATGCCGGCAGTAATGGCCCTCACCCTGAATGAGCGAGTTGTTTGCTGGCAGTAAGCAGTAATTGTGAGGATAAATAAAAGACAACTGGCAAAAAGTTTTTTAACCATGGCTTTAAAAGGGGCTAAAGGATCAGTAAAAAAAGGGAAAAACTACCATTAAATATAGGGGAAAGCCGGGACATCGGTCTTCTGGGTATTTTCGAGATATTTTATAAGGCGAAAATCAGATAGAATTACACTTTTTTCAAAACACACTTATTCCCAGATCGACACGCTGATTGGCCAAACGACACGTCTATGAAGTTTTCTGCACACCTCGCCGGATATAAAAAAGATATAAAAACAACAAAATTCCGATCGGTCTGCTGGTTAAGCTGATGCAAATAGTCGTTTGGTTTTAGGAAATAATAAATTTTTCGTTTAATTTGTATCAATAATAATCCTGCCCGCTTCTATTAACCATTTAACCAAACTCTTAAACAGTCTGCTCCATGATAACTCCTCATCGACAGCCGGGCGATGCCTTGCTATCCTATCCTTCTTCGCTGTATCTACCTTCCCGAATGCCATGAACCGTTATACCACCCAACTTTGGGCAACAGTATATTCCTGGCTAAGAGCCACCGGTAACAGCATCGATCGGGATTATTGCAGGACGGAATTGACAACTCATCCGGGTTATCCCTCTCTTTTATCGTTAGTTGACTTCCTGGACATAGGAGGGGTCGCCTATAAAGTCTTACGTATTGATACGTCATACGTCAACGAATGCAGTTATCCGTTGCTGGCCCATATAAACGATCACAATGGGGAGCGAATGCATATGATCTCGGATGTCAAGGAATGGGTAGCGCAAAGCGAATTGGCAGCGCATTGGACAGGGATTGTTGTGTGCATTGAAAGGAGCTCAAACTGGGAAAATGATCTGCATACGCTGTACCGGCAGGAAAACAGGAACGGCAAGCTTGTTGCGCTGACCTTTTCTATCACCGCCATCGTTCTGCTCGCTTTGTCGATAATACACTATTTTAATACGACGATCAATGCATTTGGCATCCTCTCATTCGTCGGCTTGATCATCAGCGCAGCTCTCCAGGTTACTGAGATGGGGTTTCAAGACCAATTCCAGGTGTGCGCAGTTTTCGGCGCAGGAGACTGTGGACAGGTTTTGAAAAACAGCTATGCCGAAAGATTTTGGGGCTTCACACCCGCTGATCTTTCCTTTCTTTATTTTGCAACACAATTTCTAATATATGTACTTGGGTGCTGGCGTCCATGGCTGCTGCAAGGCAATTTCTTACTTTCTTTTCTGGGTGTCCCCGTGGCCGTTTGGAGTATTTATACGCAAGGAGTAAAAATAAAGCAATGGTGTGCATTATGCCTTGGAATTGTATCCATCTTGTTACTACAGGTATCGATTTCCTTGATTTTCCATTTCCAATTTCAGCGTGTCTTACCCGAGCTCATCTTTATGGCGTTGTTCGTTCTGCTGGCCGCAATACTGTTCCCCGTAAAACAGTTGATAAAAACAAACAAAAACAACAAGATAAAGCTGGCCGAACTGAGAAAGTGGAAGATAGACGCAGACCTTTTCATCACACAATGGGAGAAGGAGCAGGTAGTGGATACCACAGTATGGGAGAATGATATAATTATAGGAGACGCCGCCAATCCATTGCTGATTACAATGGCCAGCAATCCCTACTGTAGCCCTTGCGCAAAAGCACATCGACAAATAGACCACCTCTTTCAACGGTTTGAAAGTAGCGTAAGGGTGCAGCTGCGACTATTTTGCGATCCCGGCAACAGGCAGGACATGCATACCATCGTTGTAAAAGATATCCTGGAAAAGACGACTGCCATGCACAACAGGGCAGATGTACGGCAAATGCTGAACGATTGGTTTGAATGTATGGATTATACGAAATGGACCAACAAATGGCCACTTCCCACGCATCGCCATAATGATCTTGATCTGGAAAAGGGGCTTATACAGCATAGCCAATGGCTGGCACAGGAAAATATAGGTAGCACGCCGGCTATTTTTATAAATGGAAAAAAACTACCCAAAAGGTATTCAGTGGATGACCTCCCTGCTTTAATCCCTCGGATGGAGGAATATTTACACCTCAGCCTAAATTAGTTATGAATAAGAGAACCCACCTGTTTTTAGTTATATGCTGCATTAGCAAATGCGCGGTCGCCCAGGTAAGCAAGAGCTATTATGAATGCGTGAGAGTGGCGGATTCATTGTATAAAATTAAAAACTATAAAAGCGCAGCTATAAACTATTCAAAAGCATTTGAAGCGAATAATTCAAAGGGGTTCCCCGTAGATCGCTATTCAGCTGCGTGCGCGTGGACGAACGCCGGCGATTTCGATAGCGCCTTCTATAATTTGAACAGGATCGTAACCTTCACAAATTATTTTGACTTTGTAGACATTTCGATCGATCCCAATTTAAACTTGCTGCATAAGGACCTCCGCTGGCAGGAACTGATAGAGAAGATAGACAAACACAAGAGCCAAACCACACTGGTTCAGCCTGTCCTTAGCCAGCAATTGAATAGGATATTGGTAGAAGACCAAAAAGACAGGGGAAGTGTAGAGGCGACTCAGGAAAAGTTCGGTCCGCAATCTTTGGAAATGAAAACCCTTTGGAGCGAAATAAAAAGGAAGGATTCGGGCAATTTGGTAGCCGTAAAGGGAATTCTTGAGAAATATGGCTGGCTTGGACCGGAGGACGTTGGTGAGCAAGGGAACATAGCGTTGTTTTTGGTGATCCAGCATGCCGATCTTGCAACGCAGGAAAAGTATTTACCGATGCTTAGAGAGGCAGTAAAAAATAAGAAGGCCCAGGGTGAATATTTAGCGTTGCTGGAGGACCGGGTCGCTATTGGAGAAGGCAAAATGCAGATCTACGGCAGCCAGGTCGGCGTCGACTCGGCCACCGGGAAGTACCATATTTTGCCTATCGAAGACCCCGACAATGTAGACAAAAGAAGGCTGTCGGTTGGACTGCCTCCCCTGACTGAGTATTTGAGCCAATGGAATATAAAGTGGGATGTGGAAGAGTATAAACGAACGATGCACGATCATTGACAGCAAGGATATCTCTATTGCATAAATTTTTCTTTAATCATTAAAACTAAAGAACATGAAAAAAAAGCTGGAAAAATTAGATTCGTCAAAGTTCAAATCTCTTGGAAGAAATGAATTGGGGAAAATTAATGGTGGCGTTGCCGCTGAATCCAACCCATGCAATTCGTCGACCACATACAATACGTATGTAACTCCGGGAACCGATACGGTCACCTATAAAGATACAGGCGGCGATTGTATGTTAGCTTAATCCATGACGCTGATAAGGAAACCAAAACATTAAATTCCATATATTTTTTGATTTTGGTTTCTTTATTTATGCAATGTTGTAAAATAAGGATATTAGTATATTCCCATGAGCATTGTTATTGTATCAAGTGAGCAGGACGCCTCTACAGATGATGTGATAGGCTGGATCAGACATTACGGAAAAACATTTACGCGCATAAATGAGACCTCTGCCGTGTCTGTCCATGCTGTCGACATTGCAATGGAAAACAAGCTGCTTATTGAGGTGGATGACCAGCGGATCGATCTGGATGATATTGATTCTTTTTGGTACAGAAGGGACAACTTCAGCATCACATTACCTGAAATAGCAATAAAAAGAAATTTCCCTTTTAAAAAAGACATCGAACTCAATCTGCAATATGAAAAGAAACGAATGAACGAATACATTCATTTTAAATTATTGCAGAAGCGATCCATCGGAAGTTATTTCAGAACGGCTATAAACAAGCTGATAACCCTTGAAATGGCACGGGAGGTTGGATTATCCGTTCCCCGGACACTCGTGACAACGCGAAAAAAGGAGTTGGCAAAGTTCAGGGAAAATAATAAGGATATTATCTGCAAAGCCATCTCGGAGGCCATTATCATTGCAGACATTGACCTTGGCTATATATACAACTATACGCATGTCTTGTCAGACAGCACGTTTGATAAGCTGGATGACACATTCCCTTTATCATTGTTCCAGAATAAAATTGACAAAAAATACGAGCTCCGGATATTTTATTTGAACGGAGACTTTTATCCAATGGCCATATTTTCTCAAGCCGACGCCCAGACATCGGTCGATTTTCGCAGATACAATAGCGAAACTCCGAATAGGACCGTACCATATACATTGCCGCCTGCCGTAAAAGAGCGATTGGCAGCACTGATGGGAAAAGGAGGATTGAATACCGGGTCCATCGATATGGCGGTAAGTCAAAATAACGATTATGTTTTTTTTGAGGTCAATCCAATTGGACAATTTGGAATGACTTCTTACCCCTGCAATTATTATTTGGAGAAGAAAATAGCCGAATATTTGACAAATGAGTAAAACAAAATTACAAAAGATACAGTCTTATTTGGAAACGAGACTGGTCAATGAGCTTCCCGTTACCTATAACAAGTTGGTATACGTAGAGCCGGAAGATATTACCGTTTCTTTTCGACTAATTCAAAACAAAAGCTATTCAACACGCTTTTCCCCTAGTACAGGTCATCATAAACCCATTTCCAAATGCCTAAAACCAGTTGATGGATAAGCGCTATTTCAGGTTGTACGCAAATTGCCTCCCGGTGAGGGGCTATACCCGTTCCTCTATCTGCGATGTTCAAAGGGGTCGGTTGCAATTTATTCCTAATGACCTATACGAGATCCTCGAAAAGCACGCTGACCGTTCGATACCGGAGATCATACAGGTCTTTGGAGAGGAGAATAGAGAGACTATAGAGGAATATTTCGACTTTTTATATACGGAAGAGTATATTTTCTATTGTGAATTGGACGATCTGAAGCTATTTCCCCCTTTGGATCTGTCATGGGATCATCCTTCGATGATCACCAACGCCATTGTCGATATCGGGTTGGAAAGCAAACACCACTTTGACAGCATCATTTCCCAGTTGGAGGGTCTCGGTTGCAAAGACATCCAGCTTCGGTTCTTTAGAGAAACTTCGATCCCGGAGCTGTCGGGAATAATGGACCTATTCCTCACAAGTTCTATAAAGTCCGTAGAACTTTTGATCCCATATTCGGAGCGTTTCGTGGATGCAGAGATCATCCGTTTTGCAGAAGCCAATTTGAGGATACACTTTCTCGTTTTGCATTCTTCGCCATTTAACAGGCAAATAGAAACAAAGAGTAAGACAGTTATACGATTTGTGGAGGATGTCATATCGGATGAAACGCATTGTGGACATATATCCGAAGGCTATTTTACGGTGAATCTGGCGACTTTTACGGAGAGTCAAAAATACAATAGCTGTCTCAACAGGAAGATAGCTATCGATAGGAACGGCGAAATAAAGAACTGTCCCTCCATGCGTACGTCTTATGGGAATATAAAGGACAATAATATTAAAGGCGTTCTTTTGGATCACCCGGCTCTTAAAGAGATGTGGCTTATTAATAAGGACCAGGTCGAGATCTGTAAGGACTGTGAATTTAGATATGTGTGTACGGATTGCCGGGCCTATACTGTAAAAAATGACAGCCTTTCTAAACCAGCCAAATGCAAGTATGACCCATATACTGCTGAATGGAGCTGATAAACGATAAATAAGTTGAAATTCACTTTTTACCGACAGTTAAATACCATGGATTGCGGGCCTACCTGCCTGCGAATGATAGCTAAATATTATGGGCGACAGCATAACGCCGATGGCCTCAGGGAGGCCGCCGGGTTTAATAAGGAAGGAGTATCTCTGTTGGGGATCAGTGCGGCTGCGGAGCAACTTGGCTTCAGAACAAGAGGAGTCCAGCTCGATTATTTTCAATTGACCACGGAGGCGCCCTTACCTTGTATCCTTCATTGGGATCAGAAACATTATGTGGTGCTTGTCAGGGTTGCGAAAAAGTCGCTGTTTCGAAAAGAGGATAAAATTGTCGTCGCAGACCCCGCCAACGGCATACTGACGTATAAAAGGTCGGAGTTTTTGAATTATTGGCCGGGAGGTCAGGCGGAATGGGATGAAAAACTTGGGATCGCCCTCCTCTTGGAGCCTACTCCGAAATTTTATGAGTCCGGCAACGATAAGGAGGGTAAGCTCAGCTGGAGATTAGTAGTACAATATTTACAAAACAGCGGCTGGCAGATCACCCAGGTCTTTATCGCCTTGTTGGTTACGTCACTCCTGCAGCTGATATTCCCGTTCCTGACGCAAAGCATAGTGGATACGGGGATCAATACCCAAAACCTTAGGTTCATTACGGTCGTACTGGTTGCCCAATTGATGCTTATTTTTAGTAAAACAATTGTTGATTTCATCCGGATCCGCTTGCTGCTGAGGATCTCGACGATCGTCAACTTATCGATCTTGTCCGATTTTTGGATAAAGCTCACGCGGTTGCCCATTAGCTTTTTCGACAGCCGCATGACGGGAGATACCCTGCAACGTATCAACGATAACAGGCTCGTCCAGAATTTCTTAACAGGGAGCGCTTTAAATACGGCATTCTCATTTTTGAATTTCATTATTTATATCGTTTTACTTGCATTTTATAACCTGAAATTATTGGTGGTTTTTTCCATTGGTAGCGCGCTGTACGTTTTATGGGTGAGGGTTTTTCTCGGCATGCGCAGGAAATTGAATTATCAGACGTTCAATATCTCAGCCAGGGAAAATAGCGCCACGCTGCAATTGGTGCAGGGGATGCAGGAAATAAGACTGAACAATGCGGAACAATTGAAAAGATGGGAGTGGGAAAACCTGCAGGCGGGTATTTTCAAGCTTAATTTCAAAAGCCTTTCGTATAGCCAGCTGCAGCAGACAGGTGCAATGCTGATCAACCAGGGCAAGGATGTTGTAATTACCTTTCTTGTTGCAGGTCTTGTCATCGAAGGAAGATTGACATTGGGAGCCATGTTGGCTATACAATATGTCGTAGGACAGTTGAGCGGCCCCATAGAACAATTTGTCGGTTTTACTCAGAGTGCGCAGGATGCTAAAATAAGCATTGAGCGCCTCAATGAGATACATCAATTGCAAGATGAAGAGCAAGCCGGAGCAGCATATATACATCAGATCCCTGAGAATAAAAGGATTCAGTTGGAAGATCTTTCCTTTACTTACCCGGGGGTGGGCAAAGAGCCGGTATTGAAAAATATCACTCTTGAGATACCACAGGGAAAGGTGACGGCTATAGTAGGGGTAAGTGGCAGCGGCAAAACCACCCTGCTAAAGCTGCTTTTGAAGTTTTATGAAGATTATGCCGGCAAAATTAAGATCGGGGATACGAATTTCAGTTACATCAGTCCGTCCTTTTGGCGTCAGAGATGTGCGGCGGTAATGCAAGAAGGTTATATTTTCAGTGATAGCATCGCCCGTAATATTGCTGTAGGCCAGGAAACAATAGACTATGAAAGAATGGTGCGTTGTTGCAAGGCCGCGAATATTCTCTCTTTTGTGGAATCGCTGCCCAATGGGTTTATTACGCAGATAGGCGCGGAAGGGGTCGGCTTAAGCCAGGGGCAAAAACAGCGTATATTGATTGCCCGTTCGATATACAAGGACCCCGATTATCTATTATTTGACGAAGCAACGAATGCATTGGATGCAAACAACGAGAAGGAGATCGTGGAAAATTTGCAGGATTTCTTTAGAGGAAGGACCGTAGTCATCGTAGCCCATCGCTTAAGTACCGTTAGGCATGCGGATAAGATCATCGTGCTGCATGAAGGGAAGATAGCGGAGGAAGGCACCCATCAGGAGTTGTCAGATGCAAAAGGGAAGTATTTTGAACTTGTAAAAAACCAGTTGGAACTGGGAAATTGAGAAAAGAGAATATGCCGGTAAATAATTTAAGAAGAGCCGACGCCGTCCAGGAGATCATCTCCCGCCAGGCTTCTTTTATTGAACGTTGGGCTTTGCTTTTATTCCTTTTTGTCTTGCTATTGCTATTCGCCGGCGCCTGGTTTATTAAATACCCCGATATCGTCCAGGCAAATGCTACGCTGACGGCAGCCAACGCACCAAAAGAGATCGTTGTCAGGCAGGATGGAAAGATGACAAACCTTTTTGTTGCCAATGATAGTGATGTAAAGCAAGGTGCGACTATAGGCTGGATAGAGAGCACCGCAAGCCATAAGGAGGCGCTGGTATTATCTAGCCTGCTCGACAGTGGCGAACGGTTTCTATCCCGAAATGAGACGGAGCGGGTATCTGCCTTGTTCCGGAACGAATTCCTTAATTTGGGAGAATTGCAGGCTTCCTATCAGCAATTCATCAGTTCGCTGCAGCAGTTCAATGATTATCTGGTAAATGGCTACTATTATAAAAGGAAGCGGATCTTGTTTGAGGATCTGACTTACCTGCAAAAGCTGCATCAAAGCATCGAGACGCAAAAAAACCTTGCACAACAGGACTTTGCGCTGGCCCAGGAAACTGTCGACGCCGAGAATTCCTTGTATAATGATAAAGTGATCTCAAAGCAAGACCTCCGGGACCAGAAAAGTAAGCTGGTCGGCAAACAGTTGAGCATACCGCAGTTAGAGGCGACATTATTAACCAACGAGAACACTCAGGCAGCGAAAAGAAAGGAGATTGATGAGCTGGAGCATGCCATTTCACAGCAAAAGACGATATTTCTGCAGGCGCTGGAGACCCTCAGGAGCTTGGTTGGTGATTGGAAAAAGCGATACATCATAACAGCGCCCACCGATGGTAAGGTCGTTTTTATTGTTCCTTTGCAGGAGAATCAGTTCATGCAGTCTGGTAAGACCATTGGGTATGTAAATCCACCTGACAGTAAATATTATGCTCAGATCACTTTACCCCAAAGCAATTTTGGGAAAGTGGATACAGGGCAAAAAGTCCAAATCCGTTTTGACGCCTACCCTTATCAGGAGTTCGGCTTCATTCTCGGCAAGCTGAAATATATCTCAAAGGTACCTTCTGACAGCGGCTTCCTGGCAACGGTAGAACTCCCGGACGGGCTTATCACGAATTATGACAAAAAAATTCAATATCGCAACGGCCTAAGATCCCAGGCGCTGATCGTTACAAGAGATGCAAGGCTTATTCAAAGATTCTATTATAACTTCATAAAAGGCACTTCGGTTAAATTGAGATAGGCATTACTTAACCTCGCATTATCGATTGCTACATCAACATTTAATCTTACATTTAGTAGATTACCATAGTTGGGATATCCTAAAGAATAAAGTATAAAGCAGCAGACAGGCTGTGTGACGGAAACACTGATGTATTCGAAAATCAAAAGCATGTTCAGAAGCTACCTTACAATCGCATGGCGCAGCCTTCTCCGGAACAGGACACTGAGCCTGATCAACCTGGTCGGTCTGTCCATTTCTATCGCTTTTTGCGCACTTCTCTTCTTCCATATCCGCTATGAGCAATCCTTCGACCGGTTCCATACCAACGGGGATCGGCTTTATCGGCTGGAGATGAGCGATATCTGGGCCGATGGGCCGGAAAGCTATGCTCGCGGGCTGGAATTTCCTCTTGTAGTGGGAGTAGATCTCGAAAACCGGTTCCCGGAGGTAAGCAGCGTCATCCGGTTTAAGGATATGCCCTATCATATGGGTGACCAACTGATACGGGCGGGGAACCAGGTGTATAAAGAAAAGGGTGTATATTATTCCGATACAACCTTTTTCACTCATTTAAGTTACCCCTTGCTGAAAGGCAATCCCCGGACGTCCCTGACGATGCCTGGGAATGTGGTGTTATCGGCAAGCACGGCCAGAAAATATTTCGGCGACCAGGACCCCGTGGGCAAGACCATCGAGCTGGTGAACGACAGCAACAGGCTGTTCCGAGTTGCCGGGGTAGCTATGGATGCTCCGGACAATTCCAGCCTTCAATTCACCATGGTCTTTCCGGTAATAGCCGATCCCCGCTATACGATCGATCTGGCAGAACGATTCAACCATATGGATTACCTGACCGTGGTCGAGCTGAAACCCGGCGTTGACAAGGCTGCTCTTGAGCAAAAGCTTAACATGTGGATGCGGACCTATTTCCTGCCGGACATGGCACAGGGCTATCAACTGAAGCCAGAAATCCAGAAGGCGTTCCGATGGTATCTCCGGCCGCTGGCGGATGGGCACTTTGAGGCCTCCGGCCCCTGGGGGCATTTCACCAATATGCAATCTATCTACCAACTGGGTTGTATCGTCATCGTGATTCTCTTGCTGGCGGCGCTAAACTACGTTTTGATCACGGTCTCCAATGCCGCGGCACGGTCACAGGAAATCGGCGTCCGGAAGGTGATGGGTGCAGGGAGAGGCAGCGTTATCTTCCAGTTCTGGGTCGAGACCCAACTGATCGTGCTGATCGCAACAGCGATCGGAATGGGGCTAGCGATGGCCGGTGTACCTTTTCTGAATTCAGTCATCGGCTCGGGCGTGAGCTATACGGATATCTCCTGGTCGGAGGTATTGGCTGCGGCGCTTGTGCTGGCCATCGTGCTGGGGCTGTTGGCGGGCTACTACCCGGCGTTGTTGGTCTCACGGATGAAACCTGTGTCAGTCCTCAAGAGCTTTTCTGCCTTTCGCATCCGCCCGCGGTTCTCGCGCATCCTGGTCGTCGTGCAGTTCACCTGCTGCGTGGTGCTGATGATGGCAGCCCTTGTGATCGACCGGCAGATGGAGTATATCAATCACAAAGATCTTGGCTTCGATAAAGACCAGGTGTTAATGGTCCATAATCCTGTCTTCGACGACGGTTTTACCAAACGGATTAAAGAGAGACTTGATGCTTTTGCACAAACCCAGCCTTCGATCCTGTACTACAGCGCGATGAATGGAGGATTGACCGGACAATATAATACCAATGGATTTAAACTGGACGGTCAACAGCAGTGGATGAAGGAGTTGACGGTCGATTATAATTATTTTGAGATGCTGGGGTTGAAAGTCGTTAAAGGCCGGGTCTTCAGCAAGGACTACCCAACAGATACAGTGCGGAAGGCCCGCGTGACAGTGGTGAATGAATCGATGTGGAAGCTGTTGGGGAACGATGCCAGGTTAGGAGTTTATGATAAGGCGATCAGTGGAACGATCATCGGGGTGGTAAAAGATTATCATTTCGAGAACCTGAGCCAGCCGATCCAGCCGATGGTACATCACCTGACCAGCAAGTATGCAGGGGAATTCCTGTTCAAAATCAGAGCAGGCCAGATGCAGTCCACGATCACTGCTCTTCAGTCGGCCTGGAAGGAGATCACGAATAACTATCCCTTCGAATACACATTCCTCGACCAGTCGATTGCGCAGATGTATGAAGCAGATATGCGGTGGCGCAAGGCAGTCCAGATCAGCGGCGCGTTTGCGGTCCTGATCGCCTGTCTGGGATTATTTGGGCTTAGTGCGATCAGTGTCGCGAACCGGTTGAAGGAGATCGGCATCCGCAAAGTGCTGGGTGCCACAGCGGGTAATTTGGCGGTTACGTTGTCCGCTGGATTCCTGTTGATGATCCTCCTGGCTTTTTCGATCGCGGGGCCGATTGCTGGGTGGCTGATGAACCGGTGGCTACAGGGTTATGCGGCGCGGATCGAGGTTAGCTGGTGGATGTACGCACTTGTAGGGCTGGTGGCGCTGGCAGTCGCGTTGGCGACAATCAGTGTGCAGGTATGGAAGGCAGCGCTCACCAACCCAGTGGACAGTCTGCGTTCGGAATGATTATAACGTCAGATTTGTAAGATTAACCCTTGACTTATAATTCCTATAGTGTTGGATCAAATCCTGACTAATACAGTTAAATATACATGTCTATGGTTTTGTTGTAAACCTGATTACATAATTTTTTAAAAGGGGGTAGCCATCAGCGGAACTGAAACCCATGTTCGTTATTACAAACTCATACGCACAATTTGGCTTCAGACCAAGGTTAATAGTGAATCTGGTTTTATCATCTGAAAAGCCGTCTATACCTGTTATTGGATAGGCATCCTTTCCTTTGTCGCCATAACTTATGGAAATCCCCTTACCCATTGGCTGTGAAAACACAAATGTCATTTGCCTGACAGAAGTGTCGACCAATGTGTCGCCATTCTGAAATGGTTCAATGGACAAAAGCTGTGGTTGCCTGGCCTGATACGATTGTATCAGCTGCGACTTATTGATTGTTTCTTTATAGTATCCTGATTGACTCAAAAAATTTTCTATTGCGGTTGTGTCTGAATAATTGAGCTCAATAATATTTTTTATAGCTCGTTTTTTATCGCCGGCATTTGTGTAGTAGGATTTACAAATCTCATAGCCCATAAAATACCCCAGGTCGGCAGTTGTCTTTGCGTTGTTTCCATTGTATAGCCACCGGTTGAAAGCCGTGCTGAACATTTCCTGTTTAAACGTTTCTTTTAGCTCTTGTTTGTGGTTGTTGCCGTAAATTATGTAGTTGCGGTGCAATGGCTTGCCCATTACTAATTCTGCAATAAAATCGCAGGAACCCTCCGCTACCGCCTGCGCCAATAAATTGTTGCTTTCTCCATGTTGTTGCGTATGAACGTATTCATGAATGTTTAAAGAAATGAGATTCTCGTGGCTTTGTTCTTTAAATACGCCTGCCAGCCATTTATTGGTAAACTCCGAAACAATCGTTGTCGAATCTCCTGTTGCAATTTCTGCACCAATGAGCACCAGGCTGTCTTTAGTTGTCCCGCCCGACCGAAGCCCGCCGATGGTAAAATACATTTTTGCATTTTTCAATTCG
>Ga0105240_10010539_pt1 | contig 12983 bp, 11 predicted proteins | sample KBSC54metaG_FD_80426 | JGI IMG/M metagenome (GOLD analysis project Ga0105240, IMG submission 80426) | Corn rhizosphere microbial communities from Kellogg Biological Station, Michigan, USA - KBS C5-4 metaG | ecosystem: Host-associated > Plants > Roots > Rhizosphere > Soil | place: Michigan, USA... | reverse complement strand
TCGGAACATCCATTTGTACGACGCGGACGAGGAGTGGGTGCGCTATACGCCAAAAGCCAAAATGCGCGTGCTGGATGGAGTTTTTCCGGAAGGGATCCGCATCCCGAAACGGCTGATCGGAGCCAACGTGATTCATCTCCCGACCATGAAAACGCATGTGTTTACACGCATGACGGGCGCAATGAAGAACGCTTTCGGGGGATTACTCTTTGAGAAGCGGCACTGGACTCACAGCGTGATTCACGAGACCCTGGTCGACTTGCTGGCCATTCAAAAGGAGATCCATCCCGGTCTCTTCGCCGTGATGGACGGCACGTTTGCCGGGGACGGGCCGGGTCCGCGATGCACGGTTCCGCATGTGAAGAATTACATTCTTGCGAGTGGAGATATGGTTGCCATCGACGCAATTGCGGCGAAAATGATGGGATTTGATCCTCTTTCCATTCCATTCATCCGCCTGGCCCACGAACAGGGGCTCGGTTGCGGGGACGTGCGCGAGATAGATGTTGTGGGAGAAGACATTTCCGGAGTGAATTTTCACTTTCACGTGAGTGATACGCTAGCCAGCCGCGGGCAAAAGCTGATCTATTGGGGCCCTCTTAAGCCGCTGGAGCACTTTCTCTTGCATACTGTGCTGACTCCGTGGTCCTACGTAGCTTCGATCCTCTACCATGATGTGTTCTGGTACAACTTCGTAGGCCGCGCGCGGGTGAAAAAGGCGCTGCAAACGGACTGGGGAAAGCTTTTTTCAAGCTATTAACGGACAGGATGCGTTAAAATAAAGGCCTTGTCTTTGATGTTCCCGGGCACCTGTTACCAACGGAGCCTAACACTAGCAAGCGGGATCGGGCTGATGCTTGCGCTCGCCCCCTGCGCGCTGGCTGCGCCCCGGAGTGAACCTGGCCTTTCGGCTGCCCAGGTGGCCGCACTCGCAAAACGGATTCCGCCGCGGCCGCAACACGCCCTTACCGGATCGGAATTTGTGGCGTACATCCGAAAGATGGACGCGCGTCAGCGGGAGCAGGCGATTCTGGACCAGATCCTCGCCGGCAATCTACCCGGATTTCTGAGGAGCCTGGTTGCGGTCAGGCTTGCCTACCAATCGCCGGGCGGAAGGAGCTCGGCCGCAACGGTCTTCGTGATGCCCGAATATCTCGCCGTAGGCTCTGACAAGGATTTTCTGCGCATCCCAATGAATCTGCATACGGCGCTCGCGGTAGCCGGGCAGCTCGGGTTTGTTCTCCCAACGCGGAAGATCGTGGACGCGATTTACACCGAGTCTTCCTACCACTTCACTCCGGAACCAATGCAGGCCGGGCCGCAAATGAGGTCCACGGAATACTACCAGCTCCATAACGCCATGATTGAGCGGCAATCCCGTGCACGCAACATTCCGTTGGGCGCGCTGGTTTCCGGTGATAAGAAGGATGTTGTTCTGAGCAGCCGCCTGGCCCATAATCCGGGACAGATCGCGATTTACGGCTGGCACCGTGGAGCAGGCGCGCCCATTCAGCCCCTCAGCACAGTGCATGGAGCCAATTACGCGGATTACAGCCACGGGATCCGGCTGGTGAGCGAGACCGTGGTAGTCGACGGCCAGCCAAAGTCCATCTACGAGATTCTGCGAGATCCGGCGTTGGCCAAGGTACTCAGTGATGAAGGGCCAATTCCGAATCCCTGGAGCCTTTTCGCCTTCAATTCCGGTAGGTAACGCCGCGCGTCACGTCTACTTCAGGCTCTTGCAGCACCGGAAGCTCAGGTGGTAGTTCGCGTGGCTGTGCTCGTCCATCACGCGGCTTCCGTGCCAAAATGGCGCCCGCCAGCGGCACCAGTCTTCATGCGCTCTGTAGGTGTCGAAGATGAACCAGCTCCCTTTCATCTCCGTGTACCCCAATTCGCGGCTGCCGCGGCTCGCCATCTGGCTTTCATTCAACGGCAGATTCATATGTTCCGCCGCATTGCCATTCAGATCGTAAACCTGCAAGGGACTGTGGCAATCGGGGAAATCTCCAGCCGGAAACGTATTTGAGCCGCAGCCGGACCAGCCCCCGCCATTGCAGCCGGGCGTCTTCTGGCTGGAGGTAGCGCACACTCCCTTCCGGTAAGCCGGGCCATAGCTCCAAGTCTTCGTCGCAGCATCGGCGTTGTTATGCGCCAGCCGCATGCGTTCAATCGCGGCGGGTGCGCTTGCGCCTTTCGCAAGATCCCACCGATAGTCGGGCGGCTGAAGGCTGCCGGCGCAGGCTCCTTCCCACTCGTGCGCATCGCAGAGACGCTTGCCCATCGCCAGGCAAACCTCGGCTGCTTCCCTTGCTTTCACCCACACCACGGGATACGCGGTGGGGATATCGGGAAATTCAAATTGATCGATACACACCGTCGCATCCTCCGGCTTTTGCGTAGCCGGATCGTAAACGGGGGCCATGTATTTGGCGCCACAGATCTTCTCGAACCGTGGGTTGCTATAATCCGTCCCCAGCCGCGCCAGTTTCGCCTGGGCCTCTTCCGGCGTAACCGGGTGGCGCGTCACCGCCGGGTTGCCTTGTCCCATGTAGCCGGATTTGGCGAATATTTTTCGAATGGCGTCCATCTGGGAATCCGACAACCCATGCACGCGCTGCAATTGACGAAAGAGCGCCGCATTCTGCTCCTGTAGCGTGGAATGCTGCGCCAGCAGGATCACCCCGCAAAGCGCCGCGCCCACAAGCGCCGGCACGCGCGAAATTTTCATTTGCCGATCTCCTTAGTGCGCCGCGTCATTACGTAAAAAAAGTCCCGGTTGTCCGGAAAACCGAGAAAACGTGGGACGATCTCCCCCGAGACAGTTTTGTCCAGGTCGCTCATTCCACGAATCAAATGGTCCACGGCCATCTTCGAACCGGACCGGCGGTATACCGCGGCATAGGTGTGCTCAAGGGCATTCATGTCCAGAAGCATGGCGTAGTCACACGCGTAGGCCTGGAAGATTCTTGCCATTGCGGACGGCGTCGCATCGGAGAATACGGCGTAGATCAGGAACCTCTTTCCCCGGTTCTTCTGCAACGCGACGCCGGATCGCATCGTGCGCAGTCTCTCGTCCGCCGAGCCTGACCAGTTTCCCGGGCCCCACCGGCTCACCAGGACACCGGGCGCTGGCGATTGCGCGGCGGCATCGAAATCGATCAGGGGAACTCCGTTTTGGCGGGCGTGCTTGATGCGGGCCAGCATGGCGTTGTCCTGCTCACTCCACGTCTTCATGCCGGCGGCATTATCGGCCGTTACAAAGACGGTCGACAGGCCGGGCTGCAGCTTGCTGAATACCACGCCGTCTTCGATGAATCCGTAGTGAGAACCGAAATTCCGGAGCGACAATTCTCCAAATTGGAATGCGCCATGTGCCCGTTTGAAGCCTCCCGTGAATGTCGCGACTGTCCTTGCGGAGTGCTCCGGACTGACCAGGCCGCTCGAAACGAGCGGAGCGATACTCCCGATGCCGTCCGGTCCGGGCAAGCCCGGCTTTTTCATTTCCGCCCGCATGTGGGCGGACCACTCCACTCGAGGATGTTCGGTGCCCAGTGCATATCCGAGGTCAAAACGATCCAGGTCGAAGGCGAGCAGGTAACACAGAGCGGATGCCTCAACGTTATCCAGCCTGTTAACCCGTGCAAGGTAACTCTGGAGCAGTGCGGGGACGATGAGATTCGCCTGAAGTATGCTGACGAAGATTCCCGGATTTCCGGCAGCGGCGTACCACAAGCCGGGTGTCATCCCGGCTCTTCCGGCACCTTCCAGTTCCATTCCCAGGTTGCCCGCGGTGAGCAAACGGTCTGCATACCGGCGGTCGATGGCGGCCGCAAGGGGAAAGCCGGCCGGACCCTCGTCGCGATTTGTGCCGGGAGCCGCCGGAACATTCGGCCGCAGTTCTCCCGTTTCGCGGTTCCGCTCGCCAAGCAGCGTATGACCGAGCGATATGATCGCTTCGCCTCCCCAGACATGATCGCGGAGAAACTCGGTTGTGGCCTCCAGCGTGGTGCGGTTCCCCTTCGCCGCGTTTCTCAGATATACACGCCCCCCGCAGAGAGGATAGAAAACGCGCGCCGAGTTTCTGGCCTGCTCCAGCGCGCCCGCGTCGCCCGCGAGGGAGAGATCACAGAGATACCGGCCGCTGCCGCTCGCGATCACTATGCCCGTTGGGTATTTGTCGTCCAGCAGAAGGCGGTTCGCGGCTGGTTTTGTATTTTCCAGGTGGTACACATTCGCTGGACTCGCGCCATTCCACTCGATTTTGAGCAAGAACCAGACATTGATGGCCGGGTTCAGGCTGACTAGGCTGACGGCGCCCTCTTTGCGATCCGTCGACCGGATGCGGATGGTGTTCGTTTGGCGAAACTGTTGTAGTTCGACAATGGTTTTACGTACCTCCGCGTTGTATTCCTCGAGTTGAGTCCGTTGCGAAAGCTGCCCGGCAAGCGTGATTGCCGCGCCAGCAAGGAACCACGCCGCTCCGCGGAGGAAGCGCATGGTCATAACGCCAGCACGGTGACAACCAGCATGAGCAGGATCAGGATGCGGCTGGTGCGGTCGTTCACGGCGAAAACGACCGGATCGTCGGGCATCTTCCCGCGATGCGCGATCAACCAAACGTGGCTGATCCAGTAGAGCAGGAGCGGGCAGAGGAACCACATGAGCTCGTAGCGCCCATAAAGGAACCGGGCCGTATCCGTAGTGACATACAAGGCGAACACAAGAATCGCAAGGTATCCGCTAGCTACCCCCATGCCGGCCAGCAGCTCGCCATCACTCATCTCGTAGCCGCGAGCTTTGGCCTCGTCGCCGTGGAGACGCCTCATCACCACCAGTTCGCCATAGCGTTTCACCAGCGCGAGGCTGAAGAACAGGAAGACGGAGAAAGCCAGCAGCCAGTGTGATGGCCAGATAGCGACCGCGGCCGAACCCGCCATCAGGCGGATCGTGTAAAGGCCGGCGAGCACGATCACATCCAAAATGACGATTCTCTTCAGATAGAGCGAGTAGGCGAGAGTGAGGACAAGGTAGGTCAAGGCCGAGGCCAGAAACAGGGGGGAAACCAGCACTGCGAGCAAGCAGCCCACGCCAATGAGCACCGGCGCCATGAGCAGCGCATAGGAAAGGGGCAGATCGCCGGCGGCAAAGGGCCGTAACCGTTTCGTGGGATGTCGGCGGTCCGCCTGCAGATCGAACAGGTCGTTCACCACATAGCCGCCGGAGGCAAGACATCCAAATGACAGAAACGCCAGGAGCGCCTTCCCCAGCAGCGGGAGTTCGAAAAACTCATGCGCGGATAGGAGAGGCAAAAAAATCAGGATGTTCTTCAGCCAGTGCTGTAGGCGCAGCGGCCGGATCAGGTCACGCAGACCTTTCCTCCGTTCCTGGAAAACGTGATCTATCTCCGCCACCCGTGCGACGCTCACTTCCACCCACCGGGTGGGATCCACGACAATAGCCTTGCGGGCCGCGGCCCAAACCACGAGATCACAACGGCCGTTGCCGGCATAATCGAACCCCTTCTCGCCAAACTGGCTGACCAGGCGGTCGCGTTTCAAGTTGCCGGAGAGATTATTGGTTCCGTCGCTGGCGAGAACCGAATCGAAGATGCCCAGGTGATCGGCCACCTGCCGCGCCAGCAGCCTGTCGGAGGCGGTGGCCAGAACGAGCGTGCGGCCTAGTTTCCGCTGCGCCGCCAGGTAATCCAACAGATCCTGCCGGTACGGCAGCGCCGTGACATCCATAGAAACGCGGCGGGCAACCTGGCGCTTGAGATACGCCTTCCCCCGCAACAACCAGAGCGGCAGCAGAAGGGCACGCCATGGCTCCTGCTTGAGCAGCGTAACCACCGATTCCAGGAGGAGATCTGTTTTGATGAGGCTGCCGTCGAGATCCACGGCCAGGGCGGGCAATCCGGAAGCCGGCGCCGGTGAATCGACCGGCCGGGTTTCTGTAGCTGCTCTCATATCCGGAAAAGACCTCACTATGCGTGCAGCAGTTTTTACGCCATGTGAACCGGGCTTCCGAAGTGGCAGGATCCCGGGGATCAGGCTGGGCGCCCGCCGGAATGCGGTATTGAGCGCACGAGTGCGTCAAATAGCCCAATGGGAAGGCGCGCGAAGAGGCGAACGGTCATTCCCTGCACGCGTTTAGCTCCAGGCTGGCCGCGTGCAACCAGTCTGGGAGCAGGAGGAACTGATATGCAGCCCAAAGTGCACAGTGAATCGGACAGACAGCTTCGGGACGCCGTGATGCGCCAGCTTGAATGGGAACCGGAGATTGTCTCGCAAGACATCAGCGTCAGCGCCAAGGACGGCGCGGTAGCTCTGACAGGGTTCGTCCATAGCTATTTCGAGAAAATGGCGGCTGAGCGCACCGCGAAGAGCGTCTATGGAGTAAAAGCTATCGCCAACGATATTGAGGTGAAGCCGGTGACGCGTACCGACCCCGAGATCGCCCGGGACGTCCTGGATGCCATGAAGCTCGATTTGAGGGTTCCCGACAATCGAATTAAGGTCACCGTCGGCGATGCGTTCGTGACTCTCGAAGGAAGCGTGGAGTGGAACTATCAGCGCGAAGCCGCCGAGAATAGCGCCAGAAACGTCAACGGCGTCCGGGGCGTTTCGAACAAGATTGCATTGAAAGCAAGAGTATCCACGATCGAGGTAAAAACCAAGATCGAAGAGGCGCTCCGGCGAAGCGCTGAAGTGGACGCACACAAAATTACGGTTTCCACCCAGGATGGCGAGGTGATCCTCGCCGGCAACGTCCGTTCGTGGTTCGAGAAGGACGAAGCCAAACGCGCCGCCTGGTCCGCTCCGGGCGTGTCCCGAGTGGTGGATCACATCGACATCGTTCCGTAAGCCGGCGCCGGCGTCCCCGGCGTTTCATGAACGCTAGACTGAGGCCGCGGAAGCGTGCCCCGAATCGGGCGAATCCAGATTGTGCTTTTTGAGCTTGTAGCGAAGCGCATCGCGCCCGATGCGAAGGATGCGTGCAGCCTTGGACTGATTGCCGCCCGCCGCTTCGAGCGCATGAATCAGAAGCACGCGCTCATGCTCCTGGAGCGTCCCCGGGTCCGCGGAGGCAGGGGCAAGTTCCGTCTGTTCCTTGTCGTCCGCGGTAGTTCGAAGGTACGCGGGGAGGTCCTGCACATCGATCGTGTCGTTCATGGTCATCATAGCGGCATGCCCGATGACATTCTCCAGTTCACGGACGTTCCCCGGCCAGGAGTGCCTGGAAAGCCGGATCTGCGCGCGGTGCGTGAGACCGCGAATCTGTTTTCCGTACTGTTCCGAGAAGCGCGCCACGAAATGACGTTCCAGCAGGGGAAGATCCTCTTTGCGCTCCACCAGACGAGGCGTTTCAATCTCCACCATGGAAAGCCGGTAGAAGAGATCCTCCCGGAAACGCTTCTCGGCGATGGCGGCGCGCAGGTCATGATTGGTGGCGGCGATCACCCGGACGTCTACCTTATGCGCATTGAGCGCACCGACCCGCTGCACCTCCTGGTTTTGCAGGGCGCGCAGCAGCTTTGCCTGTGTCGCCAGCGGCATGTCCCCTATTTCGTCCAGAAACAGTGTGCCGCCGTGCGCGTGTTCAAACAGGCCCATCTTGTCATGGGTAGCCCCGGTGAACGATCCCTTCACGTGGCCAAATAGCTCGCTTTCAAACAGAGCCTCCACTACGGCAGAACAGTTCAGCACCACATATCTGCCCTCGTCCACGGGACTAAGCCTGTGAATCGCCCGCGCCACCAGGTCCTTGCCGGTTCCGGTGGCGCCTGTTATCAGCAGCGCCCTGTAGTGGGTGGCCACGCGCCGGATGCGCGAGAACATATCCCACATCTGGGGGCTTCGGCCGATGATTCCTTCGAACTCGGCGCTACTTCGCAGCTCATCCTCAAGCTGAAGCGCCCGCTGGCGTTTGCGGGCTTCTTCCACCAGGTTGCCAATTCGCTGGCGCAACGCGGCGAGCGACACGGGTTTGTTCAGGTAATCGCTGGCGCCCTTCTTGATAGCTTCCACGGCGGATTCGGTGGAGTAGTGCGCCGTCATGAGGATGACGTCCGTGGCCGGGTCGATCTCCATGATCCGCTCCAGCACCTCCATGCCGCTCATGTGCGGCATTACCAGATCCGTCAGTACGATTTCCGGAAGATGATTGCAAAACAGATCCAGGCCCTCCTCGGGGTCGGACGCCGTGAAAATCTCCAAGCCCGGTTGCGCCAGGGCCGTGGAGACAAGTTCGAGACTGGCCGGATTGTCATCGATGATCAGTACGGAGACCGCCGATTTGGCTGGACGTGACATGAGGACGCTTCCTATTCGTTGCGGGCGCGAATGAATAAACTCGCGCCTCGCGATCCTATTGTCCGCCAATTGCGCCCTTTTCATTCGGTGTCATCCGGGACGCCCATCGGCGTGGAGGTCAAGGTGCTGATGATTTAGAAGGAAGGTCGCATGTCAATCAACGTGTTTGCTGCTGAGTATTTCTACACCAGAGTGGAAAACGAGCCCGCCAAGGCTTATGAATTGCTTTCGCGCCTGGCTTCGGAAGACATTAATTTGCTCGCCTTCAGCGCTGTGCCGTTCGGTCCCAATCATGTGGAGCTGACCATCTTCCCAAAACGAAGCGAGGATTTTCAGCGCGTCGCCGGGAAACTCGGATGGGCCGTCACCGGCCCGCAGCACGCAATTCTCATACAGGGGGATGATCACCTCGGGGCCCTTGCCAGGATTCACCAGAAGCTGTTTGAAGCCGGTGTCCGCATCTATGCATCCACTGGCGTCACGGATGGCCAGGGACGCTTCGGCTATGTAATCTACACGAACGAAGGCGACCATCTCGCGGCCGCCGGCGCCGTGGCCGGGCTGGGTTGATTTCGCGGGCCCGGTGGCTTAATGGGAACCGGCCGGGGAGAGATAGCCTTTTTCGGCCAGTTTCGCAATCACGCGGCGCGCGGCGCTTTCGGGTGGCTCCTGGTCCCCGCGGAAAACCACATCCGGCATCACCGGCGGCTCGTACGGAGCCTGAAGACCCGGCACGGTGTTGGCGGCATCCGCTCTCGCTCGCCGGTATATGCCTTTCGGATCTCTGGCCGCGCAGATCTCCAGCGGAGAGTCCACATAGACCTCAAGGAACTGTGGGACCTGCTGCCGGGCCAGGTCCCGATAGCGGCGCCGGTTCGCTGTCGCGTCGAAGATGACCGGGGTGCCGAATTGCGTTAAGAGCGCGCCTACAAAAACCATTTGCCGGTAGAAGTCCTCGCGCTCTGCGTCGTCATAGTGGGGATGCGGAGTGAAGATCTTGCGCAGCGCGTCGGATTCGAGCACCGCCGCGGCGATTCCTTTTTCGGCGAGTTGAGATTGCAGGGATGCCGCCAGAGTGGACTTCCCGGACGCCGGAAGGCCCGTAACCCAGATAGCGAAGGCCTTCCCCTTTTTAGTCTCCACAGTAGAAATTCACCTTCGCCGGGTCGAAGCATTCGCCTTCCAGCACCGCCATCACGAAGCGGAGGAGCTTCTCCCGCACGGCATCCGGAAGCGCCGGGTACCACAGAGGGCTGGCCATCACCAGGCCACGAAAAGCAAAGAAGGGCGCCGCCACCCTGAGAATCTCCTCGTCCGCGCTTTGTTCGATATATCGCTGCCAAAAACGCAGGAAAAGCGTCTCAAAGACGCCTTGCAGCCGGCCGTGGCTCTGCAGGGAGAAGAAGAGATAGTTCAGCGTCAATGACGTCACGTCGTCAGCAGGCTCTCCAAACTCGCCGCGCGAACGGTCCAGGAGCGAAAAATCGATGCCGGACCGGAACAGGATGTTCCACGGATGGAAGTCCCCGTGGACCTGGCTCAACCGGTGGGATAACCCCTTCAATCGCCATCGCCAGCTCACCGCCAGATGTTCAATCTTCTCGAGGAGACACGGCGGCGCGAGCGGATGGCCGGGATAGGAGTCCGTGATTCCCATGATGCATTCGCCGTGCCCCACCAACTCGCGCAGACGCCGGACATAGAGGCCGCTGTTGTCACTCCGGACCTTGTGAGTCTCTACCAGGAAGTCGCAGAGCGCATCGGCGCGGCTGAGGTCAAGTTCACTGAGACGGGCGCCGCCGCGCAGGCGCTCCAGGTCCAGGGAATAGCTCTTCCCCGGCACGAATTCGGTCACAAGACAGAACTCTTCGATGGCGCCGGCGGAGATCATACGGCCGTCCGGCTGCACGCCGCATACATCCAGCGACCGGACGTGCCTCGGAAGGCGGTTGAACGCCTGGTGCTCCCACAATAGGTCGCGCGCGCGGTCCGCCATATGCTCATGCCCGAACGCGCCGGGAGTCATCGTGTGGAGCACCACCGTCTGGCATTCGCCGCCGTCTCGCCGAAAGTCCACCCTCAGCGGCACCCCATATCCGTAGCCTTTTACGTCGCGGCTCTCCCGATCGGCGCCCAGAACGGCAGTGCCCAGCACGGTCACGGGCGCGCCGAGCACGGACTGCAAATACCGCTGTATCTCGTCCTGCTTCCAAACCGGCACGGCAATAGTCTCCTTTTCAGCGGAAGGGCAGAAACCTGCACCATGCAGTTCGAGTGCCAGGCTTTTCTCAGGTGGGGCTCCACGTGCATCATTCTTCGGCGAGGAAACCAATTGCACCGCGAACTGGAAAACCGGGAGCCCGAAAGGGCGAACGCGGCGGGCATTTCGGAGTTGTCCGGCCTGCCTCTCCGGTACTACCGGAGTCCGGTCATCCGCGAGCGTATGTTCGAGTTCCTGGGCGGCGCTGGTCTGCCAACGGCGACCGCGGTCTACGTTGCCGGGAATGATGGGTTTTCCGATTTCAGCGAGCCGGTCCGTCCCGAGTGTTTGCCCGCATATCTCCGCGCGGGCTTCGAAGTGGACCGTTCGCTGTGGGACCGGGATTCTCTCATCGCCGACGTTGATCTGGAATATCACAATTTTGACTCCCCGGCCGCCGCATGGCTGGATCCGCAGCGAGCTTTTCAGGCGCAGCAACCGGTGCTGGAAGCAACATGGCAGATCCTGGGACGGACCGGCATCATTCCCCTGACTCTGGTCAGCGGCCGGGGATTTCATCTTCTCTGGGCAATCCGCAGCGGCTCCGCCGCGTTTCGCCGTCTGGCGGCGCTGGGCTACGTTACGGCGGGCCTGGAAGCCAGGTACGCACAGCCTTGCGAGCCCGCCGGATTGGGCGTGGAGCCGGAAATGGGGCGTGCTTTTTCGGGGTTGGGCCTGCTCATGGAATTCGTCGGCCATCGCGCGATGATTGCGGCTGCGCCGCTGACCACCCTCCCTGTCCAACCGGCAGCCATAGAAGTGGGACCCGGAATTCACGGCCGCGAAATCATCTCTCTGGATCTCTCCGAGTATGGAGACCCGCTCCACACGCGACAGATTCGAATCCCCTTCAGCGCATATTTAAAGCCAAGGCGCTTCCAGTGGAGTCTTGGCGAGCCCACGGTCCGAAGCCTGTTACCGATCCTGGAGATTCCACTGGGCGGGATGACGCTGCCGGAGGCGATAGCGGTGGCTCGCAATCCGGACGCGGCAATCGAACTCGCCCGGCGCGTCTCCACCGCGATTCCGGATGCGTCCGGCGCGATGGAAAACCTTTTGGACGAGTATCAGAGTTCCGCGCTGGCGGCTTTCCACGAGCGTTTTCACAGTGAACTGCGGAAACGGACATCCGCTCCGGCGGACGATGACGCAATGCCGATTCCCGAAGAGCCAGGCTGCCTGAGATGGCTTTTCGAACATCCGAACGATTGGTTGTTGAAACCAGCCGCGCTCCAACACATCGTGCGAGTGCTCACGGCGCTGGACTGGAGTCCGGTTTCGATCTGCCAGGTGATCGGCGCCGCTTACTCCAGAGAGGGTGATTGGGGAAACGTATGGAACCGCCTGGACCCCGGCGCGCGAGCAATGTTTTATACGCGGTTGTTCACAGGGATGATCGCCATGGGAACAGACACTCTGATTGACTTCAACTGCGTGTCTCATCGCGAGAAGGGTTACTGCATGGCCCCCGAATGCCCGTCGAATCTGGCTGAATATCGGGACATGCTGCTGGAAAGGAAAAACAGGTGAGCGATTGGGCGGTTGGACTCTCTACGGGATGCTTCTGGCAGACCAGTATCTTCGAATGCCTGGAAGACATCCGCAATTCCGGTTTCGGCAGGATTGAGATCTGTTCGTTTCCTGCGCACCTCGACTATCATGACGTGGACCGGGTGGAGCGCGCGTCGAGACTGATCGAGGACCTGGGCCTGGAGCCCTATTCCTTCCATGCTCCATTCTCGGACCGCATCGACATCACCTCGCCGGACGAGCATGCGCGCGGCTTCGCGCTGAGCGAGTTGTTGAAGGCTGCCGAAGCGGCCGCGATCCTGAAGGTTCGATATTTTGTAATTCACCCCGGGCCGGAGAATGCCACTCTTCCCGATCATGAGCGCTTCTGGCGGCTTCAGAATGCCGTGGGCGTTCTCAATCAGGCCTTTCAGAAATGCCGGCGGCTGGGAGTGGGTCTCGTGCTGGAGAACATGCTGCCCCATCTATTTGCGGGCCGGACCCGCGATCTCCTCTGGATCCTCGGCGCCCTGGATACTTGCGAGGTGGGCATTTGCCTCGATACCGGCCATGCGTTTCTCGGCGAAGACCTGCCTGCCGTGGTCCACAAGTTATCGGGGCACCTCTGGATGGTGCATGCCAGCGACAATCGCCGTCACCGTGATGACCACCTTCCGCCCGGCGACGGTGAAATCAACTGGGCCGCGCTGTTGAGCCATCTGTGCGATCTGCGCTTCAACGGAACGTTCATCCTGGAGATTGGCGGAGGTATGGCTGAGCGCAAGGAAATCCTCGAGGCCGCGCGCAGAGGACGCCGCCATCTGCGGGAACTTTCCCACCGGCTCCGCGTGCCGGGGTAAGCCTCGCAGCCTCGGCGTACTTCGGTGAGAGCGCTTCGC
>Ga0105240_10010537_pt1 | contig 12985 bp, 9 predicted proteins | sample KBSC54metaG_FD_80426 | JGI IMG/M metagenome (GOLD analysis project Ga0105240, IMG submission 80426) | Corn rhizosphere microbial communities from Kellogg Biological Station, Michigan, USA - KBS C5-4 metaG | ecosystem: Host-associated > Plants > Roots > Rhizosphere > Soil | place: Michigan, USA... | reverse complement strand
TTTCGTTCGTCGCTGGTGGGCGCCGCGAGGGGCCCATCCACGGTATTCGGAGCGCCGTACAAGACGCAGGCCGCCACGGCGGCGCTGGTCAACGGCTCTCTCACCACGGTGCTGCAGTTCGACGAAGGGCACCGGCAATCGATGGGTCATCCCGCCATCCATATCGTCCCGGCGGTGCTCGCGGCCGGCGAAGAGCTCGACAGCTCGGGCAGCGAGGTGCTCAGTGCCCTTGTCCTCGGATATGAAGTCGCGGTGCGACTTGGCCGATCGGTATTTCCGATGAGGCGCGAGCTGCATCCCCACGGCAATTGGGCAACCATCGGTGCGGCCCTCGCCGTGGGACGATTGCTTCGACTGAATGCCTCGCGGCTCGCCGAACTGGTCAATTGCAGTGCGATGATGACCCAGTTCAGCTGGCGGCGCGCTACGGTCGACGGCGCAACGATTCATCACGTCCTGCCCGGCCTCGCGGCGCAAGGTGCCATCACGGCCGCGTACGCCGTTCGCGCCGGCTTGTCCGGACCGCCCTCGAGCCTGGAGCAATTCCTCCTTCCTCTCGTGAGCGATGGATCCACGGCGTCTTTGCTCGACGATGCGCTGGGAACGCGTTGGGAAGTGCTCGAAAACTATTTCAAGCCTTACCCGGCGTGCGCTCACGCGCATTCCGCGATTGCGGCGATGAGCCGGCTGCTCGAGCGTCGCCCGATCGAGCCTCGCGACATCGCCGAGATTCGCGTCGCGACCTACCCGCTCGCGGCCACGCTCGACGCGTGCGCGCCGAAAAACCAGTTGGGCGGAATGTTCAGCATTCCCTACAACCTCGCTTTGCTGATCGTGCGAGGGCGGCACGATGTCGGCGCGCTGGCGGACCAGCAGCCTTTGCTGCCGGAGGCACTCGAGGTCGCCGCGCGCGTTCGCGTGAGCGCCGACGCGACGCTCGCTCCGCCGTACCCACTGGCGCGACCCGCCCGGGTGGAAGTGCGGTTATGCGATGGCTCGACGTTGGACGAATTCGTGGCAACGCCACCGCCGTTGGCGGAGGCGGACGGTCTTTCGTCTGCGCTGCGCGCCAAGTTCATGGGCCTTGCGACACGCGAGCTTCCCATCGCGCGCGCGCAATCGCTACTCGATGATCTGCTGAACATCGAACAGGCGCCATCGACGCGGCGAATCTTTCTCGAGCTTGCTTGAGCACATCGTCGCGCACAATGGATTCGAATCACATGGATAGACCGGGCAGCGCATTGATTCGCGGCCGATGGATCGTGACCGACTGGACGGCGCATCCTGAAGTCGGAGTGCTCGAGGACGTCGCGGTCTACCAGGAAGCCGGAACGGTCGTCGAGATCGGCAATTTCGCGGAGCTCAGCCGCCGCTATCCTTCGGCGCAGCGGTTCGGCGACAGCGACAGCGTTGTGATACCGGGCTTCGTCAACGCGCACAGCCACGGCCGAGGTGTTTCGACGCTGCAGAAGCATCAGCGCGACGAGCATCTGGAGCTTCGCGTTCTTGACCTGATTTCGCGATCACGAACCGTCGGGCGCACGGACCCGCGGCTCGACACGCTGTGGTCGTGCGTAAAGCAGATTGCTTCGGGCATAACCACAACCGTCCACAGCCATTCCTACTACCAGGGATCGATCGAGGAATATTCGCGCGGTGTACGCCCTTTGCTGGACGCCTATGGCGAGAGCGGAATGCGGTGCGTGTTCGCGATGAACATTCGCAATCGGAATCGCCTCGCCTACCCGGAGGACGATTTCATCAAGGAGCTTTCCTGCGGCGATTGCGGCATGGTGTCGCCATTGGGCGATGCCACGTATGTTTCATTCGAAGAATATCTGGCATTGCTCCTCGAACTGGAGCATGCGCATCCGAACGTGTCCTTTCAGTTTGGCCCAACGAATCCGGTCTGGTGCACGGAGCGCCTACTTGGAGACATAGCCGACGCGTCCCGCCATAGCGGCCGCCGGGTGCACACGCATCTAGCCGAGACGCAATATCAGGCGGCCTTCGCGCACAAGGCGTACGGAAAGGGATGGAGCGAGGCGTTATCGGACCTCGACCTTCTCTCCGATCGTCTGAGCTGTGCACATGGCGTTTGGCTTGCTGAATCCGATCTCGCGCGCCTGGCGCATGCGCGCACCCAGGTCGTCCACAATCCGGCCTCGAATCTTCGATTATCGAGTGGTATCGCGCCGTTGCGGCGATTCATCGAGAGCGGTGTGCCGGTGGCCATTGGCACGGACAGCCTGGCGATGAGCGACGACGACGATATTTTCCAGGACATTCGCCTCGCCGCACTGTTGCAGAACGTACCGGGCGTCGAGCACGCGCAGCTCGATGCAGCCGGGTTGCTGGGCATGGCGACGCGGGGTGGGGCACTCGTGGCCGGCGATCCCGGGCTCGGGGTGCTGGCTTCCGGCTCACGTGCAGACCTGGTGCTGCTCTCGATACCCCGGCTCGCAGGCCTGCCGGGCCTGGAGCCGCTGCCACTGGCTGACTGGATCGTTGCGCGCGGGACGGCGGCTTGCGTGCACTCGGTCATGGTCCGCGGCCGGATGCTCCTGGACAATGGGCGCTGGACGACGCTCGAGCCGAGTCGCATCGCCGCCGAGCTCGGACGAACACTAGGTCCGCGCACGACCGCCGCGGACGACGCCACGCGAAACGTCAAGCCGGCGCTGCGTGAATACTACCGGCGTTCAGTCGCGTCCGGCAACCGTTTGTACCGGTACAACGACCAAGACTAGCGAACTGCCGAGTGGCCAAGCAGAACGTGGCCGAGGTGAACGGTTGCGACGATGCGCGATGGCTCAGGATTCAGCCTCGACCGCCCTGACGATCGCGCGTGTCATCTCCTGAGTACCTGCCGTGCCGCGTATGTCGGGTGTCCGACTGGAGCCATCCGACATCGCGAGTTCGATGGCGCGCTTCATCGCCTGCGCTGCAGAAACGGCGTTTGAGATTCCGCGGTCGTGTCCGAGCCATTCGATGAGCATGCGGCTTGATTCGATCATGGCGTAGGGGTTGGCAATTCCGCGTCCAGCGATATCGGGCGCCGACCCGTGAGTGGCCTGCGCCATGGCGATGGCACCTTCGCCAATGCAAAGCCCGGGCGCCATTCCCAGACCGCCCACGAGACCTGCCGCTTCGTCGGACAGGATGTCCCCGAACATGTTCGTGGTCACCACGACATCGAAGCTCTGAGGATCGCGTATGAGGCGCATCGCGAAGGTGTCGACGATGACGTCGTCAACGTTCACGTCGGGATAGTCGCGCGCCGCCAAACGGCACTCTTCCACGAACATGCCGCAGCCCAGCTTGAAGACCGTGTCCTTGTGCACCAGCGTCAGATGTTTTCGCCGCTGACGCGCGAGGTCGAGCGCCGCCCTGGCAACTCGGCGCGATCCGGTGCGGGTGATCACCCGCACCGAGATCGTCACCTCTTCAGTGGGACGAAACTCGCCACATCCAGCGACGACATTGCGATCGGGCTGGAAACCTTCGTTGTTCTCGCGGACGATGACCAGATCGACGTCGTCGTGAATGCACCCGATATCGCGATAAGAGCGCGTCGGGCGAACGTTGGCAAACAGGTTGAAGTGCTTGCGCAGGATCGGGTGAGGATTGATCGCGTTGGGTACCTTGGGGTAGTCGCGATGGCCGATCGGTCCCAGGATCCAGCCGTCCAGCTTCGCCAGGTTGGACAGCGTTCCTTCGGGCAGCGTCGATCCATGCGTATCGAGCGCGGTTCGGCCGATCGGAAGCTCGGTCCATTCGATTCGCAGGCCGGCGCGCTTCGCCGCGGCCCGCACGACCGCCACGGCAGCGGGTACCACTTCGTGCCCGATGTCGTCGCCATTGAGAATGCCAACCTTGAGTGTCATTGTCATGCTCTCGGTTCGAGCTCCGCAAGACGTCATAAGAAGGCGAGGAGTTCGGCGAGCGTCTCGTCTGGAGCCTGCTCGGCCGGATAGTGGCCGCATGGCAGCATCCGACCCCGCACATCGAGCGCCCGCTCGCTCCACGCCTCGATGGGCTTGTAGCTGCGGTTGACGTGGCTGCGCTCGCCCCACAGCACGAGTACGGGCATCGTCAGCTTCACGTGCAAGTCGGCCGCGTCGTGCTCGAGGTCGACGCCGACTGCAGCCCGATAGTCCTCGCATACCGCGTGAATGTTCTCCGCGTTGCAGCAGCGGATGTATTCGGCGAGCGCGTCGGACGTGAACCCGCTCATGCCCACGCCCTTCTTGTCGAGCTTCCGGCGGATGTAGCGCTCGAAGCCGTAGGCTTCGATCATCTTCTCCGGGTAGTCGTGCGGTTGCGCCATGAAGAACCAGTGGTACGAGTCCACCGCCCACTGGCGCTTGATGTTGTTGAGAAGATGGTGTGTGGGCACGATGTCGAGGAAAGCGATTTTCTCGACCGACTGGGGAAAGTCGAGCGCCATGCGGTGCGCGACCCGTCCGCCACGATCGTGTCCGGCGACGCGCCATCGCGTGAATTGCAGCTGGCGCATGACCTCGACCTGGTCCGTGGCCATGGCGCGGAACGAATAGCCCACGCTGCGCTCGCCGCCGGGCGGCTTCGAGCTATCGCCGTAGCCGCGCAGATCCGTCGCGACCACCGTGAACTTCTCGGCGAGGCGCGGCGCGATCTTGTGCCACGAGACATGCGTCAACGGGTTGCCATGGAGCAACAAGAGCGGCGGGCCTGCGCCGCCCACGCGGGCATGAATCCGCGCGCCGGACGTGTCGAAGTCGCGCGCGACGAACCCGTCAAGCACCGAGCAGCCGGGTGAGTTCGTTCACGTCGGCGAGTGCGTCGATCCGCCATAGCATCTCGAGGATTGCCTCGGCGCGTGCGGCCGGCACTCGAGCCCATGCCGCGCACTGCCGAAACTTGTCGGAGAGCTCGGAGTCGGTCATTGGATTCGCCGGGCTGCCCTTGCCGAAGTCGGCGCGCCCGGACACCCTGCGGCCATCGGCGAGCTCGACCTCGACTATCGTCGTCATCTTGTCGAAGCCCGCGGCCTCGGCTTCCGCGTTCACGCCGAAGTCGACCTTGGTGATCATCGCCTGCACGTCGGGACGATTGACGACGGCGTCGGTGAACTCCTCGAGCCCGCCACGTCGCTCGAGCAGGAGGATCGCCATGCAGAATTCCATCGAAAACTTCGCCTGCAGCTCGTTCTTCGGGCGATGATGGATCAGCGCGTTCGGCATGTTGTGATTGGTGCCGACCGTCACGCGCCGCACCTGATCGGCGCGGATGTCGTGCTTGCGGATCAATTCCATCATTACCGCCATGCCCGGGTGCGTGAGCGAGCCGGACGGATGCGGCTTGATGGACACGCCCGGAGAAACGAAGGTCCATGGGCGGCCCAGCTTGCCCTCGATCATGTCCGGTGCATAGCCTCCGCCGGCGGCGCGGAAGAAGCCGCGATCGGCTTCGAGGCCGTTCGGCGAGGCCGTGAACCCGAGCGCTGCGATCTCGGCCGCGACCATGCCATTCTCCGCTGCGCGGCCTGCGTGGAAGGGCTTGGTCATCGTGCCGAAATTCTCCCGCAGGCCGGCGGCCTGCGTCGCGCCGATGCTGATTGCCCGGCGGGCGGCTTCGCGATCGAGGCCGAGCAATCGCGCCGCGGCGGCCGCCGCACCGATCGAGCCGCAGGTAGCCGTACTGTGGAAGCCGTGCTGGTAGTGCCGCGGCATGATGGCCTCGGCCACCTTGCACTCGACCTCGACGCCGATCTGGTAGGCGAGCATCACGTCGGCGCCGCTACGGTGGTCGCGCTCGCCGATCGCAAGTACCGGCGGCAGGGCGGGCGCCGTGGGGTGGGTGAGGAGTCCGTAAACGCGGTCCTTCGCCACGGCGAGCTGCGTGTCGTCGTAATCGTCGGCGTGGATCGCGAGGCCGTTGGCGAACGCCGCGAACCGTGCCGGCACTTTCATCGGCGTACCGACGACCGTGCAGCCGTTCGTGGCGGAAAGGCCGAGGCCGGCGAGATAGCGCTGCGCGATGTGCCCGCACTCTGCACGGGCACCGGCGAACGCCAGCCCGATGCCGTCGATCACCGAGCGCTTCGCAAGATGCGATGCGTCGTCGGGAATGTCGCTGGCTTTGATCGAGATCGCAAAACCTGCGATTTCGTCGGTGATGGGATGCGTGTCGGCTGCGTGTTCGGCCGTTGTTGCCATGCTTTCTCCGGAGAAGGAATTCAAGCCGCGCGTGCGGGGCGCACGTTCGCCGCCGCGAGCCGCGCAGCAAGGCGGACCGCCTGTTCGAGCGCGCCCGTCGTGGCCTTGCCCTGGCCCACGATGTCGAACGCCGTGCCATGAGCCGGCGTCGTAAAGACGGTCTTGAGGCCTGCGGTCACCGTCACGCCGCGATTGAAGCCCTTGAGCTTGGTCGCGATCTGGCCCTGGTCGTGGTACATCGACAGTACGCCGTCGAATTCCCCTGCGAACGCCTTGAGGAACACGGTGTCCGCGGGGTACGGCCCCGTGCAATCGATGCCGCGCCCGGCGGCCTTCGCGACCGCAGGTGCGATGAGGTCGATCTCCTCTCGGCCAAAGAGACCGTTCTCGCCGGCGTGCGGGTTGAGGGCGCACACCGCGATGCGCGGTCGGTCGAAACCGGCTCCGCGCATCGTGCAATCGGCCAGCGTGAGCGCGTCGTCGATTCGCCTCGCGTCGAGCTGATCGATGGCGGTGCGCAGCGAAACATGCGACGTCGCGCGCGACATCCAAAGATCGTCGAGCACATTCATCTCGCCGAAATAGCCTCTGTGCCCGGTCAGATGCGCGAACATCTGGTGCTCGTCGTTGAACTTCCAGCCGCCGCCGTGAAGCGCCGCCTTGTTGAGCGGGGCGAACGTGATGCCGTCCAGGCGTCCCGCAAGCGCGAGGTCGATGGCGTGCTTGAGCGTTTCGCCGGTCAGGCGCCCCGATTCAATCGAAATCCGGCCTGGTGCGATCGTGGCGGGATCGTAGTTGGCGAGGTCGAGGATCGGCACCGTGCGCGCGTCGAATTCCGCGCCCTCCGGTTGCGCGACGCACCGAAGCGTGAGGTCAACGCCAGCCTGGCGCGCACCCCGCTCGAGCACGCGCGCGTCCCCGATCACCAGTAGCCGCGCAACGTCGGCGAGACGCCCGTCCGCCAGCACTCGCGCGCACTGCTCGGGGCCGATTCCCGTCGGATCGCCGAGAACCAATCCAAGAAGCGGAAGGCTCATGTTCTACGACGGTCGGTGAAGTGATGAACGAGCGCGATGAGCGCGAAGCAAAGCGTGAGCATGGTGAGGGAAAGTACCGCGATCGGTCCCCAGTCGTTACTCTCGCGCAGGTCGAACATCGACACGGAGATCGTCTTCGTCTTCGCGGTGAAGAGCAGGATCGTGGCGGACAGCTCGCGGATCGCGCCGATGAAAATGAGGATCCAGGTCGCAAGCACGCCGTTGCGAATGAGCGGCGCGGTGATCTCCCAGAGCGTGCGCAGGCGCGTCGCCCCGAAGATGCGCCCCGCCTCCTCCAGCTCGGGATGAACCGCCTTGAGCGACGCGGACACCTGCTGGTATCCGACGGGCATCTCCTTGGTGAGATAGGCCAGGAAGATGATCGCGAGCGTGCCGTACAGCACCAAGGGGGAATGCGTGTAGGCGAGGAACAATCCGACGCCCAGAACGATGCCTGGAATGGCTACGGGCGCGGTGGCGAGGAACGCGAGGTAACGATATCCCCACACGACACGGCGCAGGCTCAGGTAGCCGACGGTCACGACGAGAATCGTTCCTGCGGTCGCGGCGGTCGCCCCGAGAATGAACGTGTTGAGGAATGCCGCGCGGGTCTGGCTGAACTCGAGGAACACGAATCGCCAGTGCTCGAGAGACAGGTTCCCGGCCATCGGCGCCGCCCAGTTCTTCACGAATGCAGTGCGCACGAGCACCGCATAGGGCAGCACGATCGAGCATCCGAGCACGATAGCGAAGAGGCCGAGCGCGGGCAGTTTCCATACACCGAGCTTCACCGGTCGGACCCCGGTGCTTTTACCGCCGATGATGGAGTAGCCGCGGCGTCCCATGATCACTTGCTGCGTGCGGAGCAGCACGACGGTCACCAGCAGCAAGGGCAGGGACGCCGCTGCCGCAAGACCGAGCTGCGGTGGAAACTGGAAGAGGCTCCAGATCTTCGTCGTCATGGTGTCGACGCCGGCGGGAAGCGCCAGGATCGCGGGCACGCCGAAGAGCGTCATGGACTGCAGAAAGGCGACGATGAATCCGGCGAGGATCGCCGGCATGGCGAGCGGCAACGTCACATGCACCGCGGTGCGCCACGGGCTGGCACCGAAGATCGCGCTCGCTTCCTCGAGCTCCGAAGGGATCATGTCGAGGCTATTGGCGACGAACGTGAACACGTACGGAAACGTGTAGAACGCCATCACGAACACCATGCCCCACGCCGAGAAGATGTTGATGAGCGACTCGGCCTCGAACGGCTTGAGCCCGGTCAGCGCGTAGTAGAGCTGGTTGATCAAGCCCGCATTGGGTCCGCCGATGAGCACCCAGGCGAACGCGCCGACGAACGGCGGAGTGACGAACGACGCGAGCACGAGAATCCGCAGCAGGCGCTTGAAGGGAAGATCGGTGCGCGCGACGAGATAGGCCATCGGCGCCGCGGTCGCCAGGCACAGCACGCCCACGGCAGCCGACGTCCACAGCGTGGTGATCAGCGGTTTCAGGAAGGCCGGATCGACGAACAGCTGACGATAGTGCGCCAGCGTGAAGAGCTTGGACGCATCGTCCCGCAGGCTGGTAACCGCGAGCCAGCCCATGGGAACCAGCACCAGCGCGGCCATGAACGTTGCGGTGGCGATGGAGAAGGGCATCGTGAGATCGATGCCGCCTCGCCGTGCGCGTGCCGGCCGCCGTCCCGTGCTGGCGATGATCAAGCTCGGCGGCATGGCGTTCGCCAACGTCAGCTCCCGAAGATCGCCGTGTACCTCTTCTTGATGTCGTTGATCTGGGGCAGCATGCCCTGCGCGTCGTCGGGCAGCAGCTTGATGTCCTTGAGCGGGGTGCGGCCTGCCGGCTCCTTGACATCGGGATGCACCGAGCGCTGTCCGCCGGTATCGACGAGAATCTGCTGCGCCTTGATCGAGTAGAGGAAGTTCTGGAACACGCGGGCCGCGTTGGGGTGCGGCGCCGCGGCGAAGATCGCGGTGGGAGAGGTCACGAACGGCGTCCCTTCCCGCGCATAGATCGGCTTGATGGGACTCTTGGCGTCCATCTCGATGAAGACGTTGTATTCGTTGCCGTCGACCATCACCGCGCGCTCTCCGGAGGCGAGTGTCTTGGGCGGAGCCGTGGTCGACTGCAGCTGCTGCACGCCGTTCTTGGCCAGCTTCTCGAAATAGTCCCAGCCCAGCGCTTTCACGAGCGCGTAGGTACCCGTCAGGCTCGTGCCGCTGTAGCTCGGATGGGCCTTCACGAGCTTGCCCTTCCATTTGGGGTCGAGCAGGTCGGCGTAGCTCTTGGGTGCGTCGGACTCCTTGACCAGGTTCGTGTTGTACGCCATGCAGTCGAGCGTCGCACGCCAGGCGAAGTACATGCCGTCAGGATCCCGGTATTGCGCAGCGAACCTGGCCGCGTCGGGGGGTGTGTGAGCCGCGAGCCACTTCTGCTGTTTCCAGAACAGGAAATGCGAGGCGTCCGACGAATTCACGACATCGACATTGTGGATGTTCGACTGGTACTCCTGGTTGATGCGCTGGAAGACGCGTTCGGAGCCCGAGCGCTCGACCTCGACGTCGATCTTGGGATACTGCGCGTTGAAGGCCTTCTTGATGCTCTCAGCGACCTTGACGTCCACCGAGGTGTACCACACCACCGTGCCCTCCTTCTCGGCGGCGGCGATCATTGCGGGCGTGGTCTCCTGGGCGAGCCCAGGGAGCGCGACCGCGGCCAGTCCGACGGCGAGCAGCATCCGGCGCAACATCTTCATGGTTTCCTCCTCCTCGTTTGAAATCAACGCGCAAGTGCGCGGCAGCGCTCAGCGCGAAAGCGCAGGCTCACAGAGGCACCAGGCGGCACGACGAGCGCCGCAGGCGCACTGACCAGGACGTCCTGCCCGACGTCGACGACGTAATCGCGGTGGGCGCCGAGGTACGCATGCGTGCGCACGATGCCCGGCAGCAGGTTTTCGCCGGAGCCATCCGGCCGGGTGAACAGCTCGATGTCGTGCGTCTTCACGCAGACGGCCATGTCGTGGCCGGGCCCTGCAAAGTTGCCCGAGCCGACATTCAGTCGATGTCCATTGAGGGAAACCTCGTTGCCGCCGACGTGCTTCACGTCGAGGACGTTGCTGCCGCCGATGAACCGCGCGACGAACCGCGAGTTCGGACGATCGTAGACGTCTTCGGGGGTGCCGATCTGTTCGATGCGGCCGGCATTCATCACGACGATCCGGTCGGCCATCGTCATCGCCTCCACCTGGTCGTGCGTGACGTAGATCGAGGTATTGCGGAACTCGTCGTGCAGGCGCCGGATCTCGAGACGCATGTCCCCGCGAAGGTTGGCGTCGAGGTTCGAGAGCGGCTCGTCGAGCAACAGGATCTCCGGATTGGGTGCGAGCGCTCGAGCCAGGGCAACCCGTTGCTGCTGACCGCCGGAAAGCTCCGAAGGATAACGAAGCGAGAGCTCGGCGAGCTTCGTGACCTTGAGGATCGTGGCCACGCGGGTGTCCCGCTCGGCGGCGGCGACGCCCCGCATGCGCAGGCCATAGCCCACGTTGTCGTGGACCGTCATGTGCGGCCATACCGCATAGCTCTGGAAGATCATGCTCATGTTGCGCCGCTCGGGCGGGAGCACCGCGCCCGGCGTGGAGATCGCCTTGCCGTTCACGCGGATCTCGCCGCCATCGGGCTCCAGAAAGCCCGCCAGCATGCGCAACGTCGTGGTCTTGCCGCATCCCGAGGGACCGAGCAGGCAAATGAACTCACCCTGATCCACCGAGAGCGAGAGTCCGTCGACCGACGTGACGTCGCCGTAGCGCTTGGTGAGATCGGCGATTTCGAGGTGCGTCATCGTCTCGTTCCAGGATGCGGAGCGCGCCCGCGGCGGCATTCAAGCCATACGTCATTCAAGCCCGCTGCCCGGGCGTGGCGGGACGTCACGCTTATCGTTTTGCTCCAGCGCTGCTCGCAACGATAACAATTCCGGCAGTACATGTCGATGCGATGAGCGGCCACGACGCACGCGCATTGGCCGCCGCGATCACGCCATGCGATGGCTACCCTGGATGCGTTCCGCATCGTCGACGAAGCGATCCACGTGGTACGTGCGCGCGCCGAGTGCGCGGCAATAGGTGCCGAATTCATCCTCGACTGCGGCTGCCAGCGCGAGCGCGCCGGCGTTGGCCTCGCGCATGCGTGACACGGCGGCCTCGGCACGGGAGGCGAGCCTGCTCGTGTCGACGCTGACGACGCGTCCGCGCTCGACGATCATCCGTCCTGCGATCATGACCGCGTCCACGCCCGTTCCATCTTCGGCATTGACGACCTGATTGGTCACGTCGTTGAGCGGGACATAGTTGAGGTCGTTCCGGTCGAGGAATACGATGTCCGCGGCGCAGCCTTGTTCGAGCTTGCCGATGAGGTTTTCGAAACCCAGAGCTCGAGCGCTCCCCGCGGTGGCCATGTGGAAGACCTCGTCGGTCCCGAGCCAGCGGCGGTAGTCGGGCCCCCGCACGCGCGACGTAAACGAGGCGAGGCGCATCGCTTCGAACATGTTGAGATTGTCCGAGCAACTGCGCGAGTCGGTTCCGATGCCCACCGTCACCCCGGCATCGAGCATGCGCCGGACGGCGGCAAGGCCCGAGCCGTAGCGCATGTTGCTGCCCGGGTTGTGCGCAATGCTGCAGCCGCGGTCGGCGAGACGCCTGACGTCGTCGTCATCCAGCCAAACCCCGTGCGCGGCGGTCAGGTTCGGAGCAAGCACGCCGAGGCGGTCAAGGTGCTCGGTCAGCGTGCCGCCGTAGCGCTCCATTCCCGCGACGGCTTGCAGCTTGGATTCGGCGAGGTGCGTGTGCAGTCCAACGCCGTGTTCCCGCGCGAGCGCTGCAGCGTCCTTCCAGAACGCGTCGGAACAGTGCAATGGAATCGTGGGCGCGATCGCCAGGCGAACGTCACTGCGATCGAAGCGCCAGCTCTCCAGGGCGCGGCGGGTCATGTCGAGGTTGAGACGGTCCGCGTCGCCGTCGAAGTGGCGCACGCGCTCGCGCCACGCCGGCGGCATGTGATCTAAGAGGCCCGGCAATGCGTGATAGATCGAGTGCGAAGCCATCATCGGGGCCACCACGGCGCGCATGCCGACATCCGCATACGCCAGGGCCACCGCTTCGAGCCCTTCCTCGGTCGGAAACGGCACCTCCGACACGAGGTCGTAGCACGCCGTGCAGCCCTTGCGCACCATCTCCACCGCGCCGAGCAACGCACCGAGGTACTTGTCATCGAGCGTCTGATTGCGCCGGATGGCCGTGTTGAGATGGATGCCGAGCTCGAGGGTCCATCGGTCGCCGGCACTGCGTACGAGGTTGCCGTGACTGTGCGTGTGGGCGTTCACGAGCCCCGGCATGAGCAGCCGGTCGGTTGCGTCGATGGTCTTCGCGTCGGCGGGCGCAGGTGCGCCGGGCGGAATGATGGCTTCGATCATCCCGTCCCTGACGGCGATGTCTACCGGCCGCAGCGTTCGACGCGCGGCCTCCACGATGCATCCATTGCGGATCACGCTCGCCTCGTGGCTCATGCAGACCTTCCCACCAGGCGCGCTGCGCCGATCAGGCGCTCTCCCACGACCAGCAGCGCGGCCGTGAACGCGACCATCAACGTCGCGATTGCGGCGACGGTGGGATCGGCTGCCCGGTCGAGCAACTTCAAAAGCTCGATGGGCAGCGTCACCGTGCGAACGTCGCCGAGGAAGAGCGCA
>Ga0105240_10010532_pt1 | contig 12988 bp, 10 predicted proteins | sample KBSC54metaG_FD_80426 | JGI IMG/M metagenome (GOLD analysis project Ga0105240, IMG submission 80426) | Corn rhizosphere microbial communities from Kellogg Biological Station, Michigan, USA - KBS C5-4 metaG | ecosystem: Host-associated > Plants > Roots > Rhizosphere > Soil | place: Michigan, USA... | reverse complement strand
CGTCTCCGCAAAAGAGGAATCCTGGGGTTTCTATGTAACTACAGTAGGGTATTCACGTACTGACCCTAACCAGGTTTACCCGCATAACCAGGAGCACCCGTTGACCCATTCCTTCACCTGGAACAAGGGCCGCATCCTCAACGACTACTATATTGTATTCATCTCGAAAGGCCAGGGCGTTTTTGAATCCGCCCTCAGCCAGCCCACAGCCATCACCGCCGGCACCTGCTTCTTCCTCTTCCCCGAAGTATGGCACCGCTACAAGCCCGACCGTAGTACAGGATGGGAAGAATACTGGATAGGCTTCCGGGGAGGATATCCCGATCAGTTGATGAACAAGGGTTTCTTCAGCTCAGCCCTCCCCGTGACAAGTCCCGGTCTCAACGACACCCTGCTGGGGCTCATGCAGAAGATACTCGACAACACACGCTCCGGTACACCCGGCTATCACCAGGTCATCTCCGGCATAACATTACAAATACTAGGATTGATACACGCCCTGTCCACACACGAAGAATTGAGCAATGACGAGGACAAGCAGGCAGTGGAAAAAGCAAAGTTCTTTCTCCGGGAGAATCTGGAATCCCCCCTCGACATGAAACAGCTGCTAAAGCAGTTCACCATGAGCTATTCGAAGTTCAGAAAAATATTCAAACAGGTGACAGGCGAGTCGCCCAATCAATATCATCTCAATCTACGGCTCGACAAAGCGCGCGAGCTTCTCAATACTACCAATTTGAACGTAACGGAAGTAGCCTATAGCCTTGGCTTCGACTCCGTATTTTATTTCTCCAGGTTGTTCAAGAAAAAGAATGGCATCAGCCCCAAATCCTATCGTGGGGGCCATTAGTGGACCACAGGTCCACTGTCCGAAGGACCATCATTAGATATTTTTTGCCGGACCTACTTTTCACATTGGGCCGTGCAAAAAATAACGCTGCGTCAGCAGCTCTTTCATATAAAGGTTGATCTCGAATTGATCTGCCACCGGCACATTCTTGAAAGGTATCGTGGGCAGATAAGGCACAGGTCCAAACTCCGTCGTAAAGGTCAGCACCCGCTGCCCGGCCTGGCGTCGCCCCTCCACCATCTTGTCCCACCATCCGAAGAAATGATCCAACGCATGCTTCCACTCCGGAGCCCTGGGGTCCGGTATCTGCGGCCCCTCTTCAAACCCCACCCGTGCATGGATATGCCGCGTCCTTGCAATAGCCTCCTCCACCGTCCCCTGAAAATTCTCCAGAAAGCTTTCCGTCGTACATACCCAGTGTGATAGGTCCGCCGTAATAACAAGCTCCGGCCGTGCATCAAAATATCCCTGCATCTCTGCCGGGTGAAATCCCACACGCCCGCGGTGCGTCTCATGCGCCACCATCAGTCCCGTCCTCGCGGTGAACTCCGCGGCAATATCAATCAGCTCCAGGTTTTGCTGGAAAGAGAAATAATCCTTACCCGTATGACAGTTCATGAGAATAGGGCCGCCCTGCGCAGTAAATTGCAGATACTCCCGGAACGATTGTTTAAAGGCCTCGAAATCCGCTCCACGCGCCTGATGCTGGTGCGATATCAGCAACAGTTCCTCCTGTTGCAAAGCATCGAAGAGCTTCTTTTGTACAGTGGCATCATCCGGTATCCATGTATCGATACCATCATATCCGGCCTCTTTTATTCTATGGCAGAAGGTCGTAATATCCTGGGACTCGTGCCCCCAGAGAGGGGCCAGTATTTTTATTTCCATGCGTAAATATACCAACCGCAACCGGTTTTGGAAGCAGCAGCACAAAAAACATACTGAAAAAGAATATCCCCTTATTCACATCCAGGATATTCTCCGACAGGGAGATACATACGATGATCAATGCAAAGGACATCAGATAGATATCCTTTCGTCGCCACGCCTCCTTGAATGCCAGCAATAACACGGTTATATAGATCAGCATCCCGAATATCCCCGTCTTTAGCCAAAAGCTGAGGAATTGATTATGGGCATTCAATCCTAATGTATAGGATATCATCAGGTGATGAGCATAATATCTCTCCTTCAATTGACGAACCTCTTCTCCCGTGCCATACCCCATCCACGGGGACGCGCGTATCGCTTCCCAGGCGCATTGCCAGCGGACCATGCGGGGTTCGGGGTCCAATATCGCCCCCGTGTCCGATCGCAGGTCCTGTTTCAGTTGCACGACATACCGGGAATGCAGATGACTGTTTCGCCATATCACCAGCAGCGACATGAGGGTCAGGGAAAAGATACCGATAAACAGCCTCCACCGCAGCTGGCCCTTTACCATATAGATAGGTATCAGCAGGTTCACGATCACCACCATCGCGATACAAACGGCCCTGGACGCCAGTTGAAAAATGGTAAAAAGACACAGCAGCATCGCCAGGCTATACCCCAGCATCGCCAGCTTTCCCGCAGGTCTGCGAAACAACCTGTCCGCGAACACCACGACGGACAACCCCAGGTAGGCCGCATAATACGTAGCATGCAGGCCGATGGGATGCGAGAAATAATGGTTCATGTGTGGTTTGGTGAACAATACGTTCAAAGGTTCTCCGTGGAAATAAATATCATACAGCGTGACGCCATAGAGATATACAGCCGTAAAGAGACAGGAAAAAGCAAAGGCCTTCAGTAACCTCGGACGATACCACTGCCAGTCCAGTCGGGAGAACCAGACGATAAGTGGAAAAAGCAGCAGGGCCAGCTGGTGCTCCCATTCAGGCCATGCATCCGAAGACCTCGTCGCATATAAAGTGCCAGCCATCGTCAGCAGATACAACCCCGCGCTCATCCAGCCCAGCCACCTGAATGACCAGCTTATGTCCTCTTTCCGCAAATGGATCAGCGTATGAAGCAACAGCGCTATCAACGCCAGCTCGCTAAAGATCCTATCAAAAGGCAGGGTCGTTACAAAGACCAACAAGAGATAATAGCTGATCTTACCCGCGGGTGTATCTTCTATATAAAATATTTCTTTCATTCCGGGCAATGTTTTGTGCGGAAAAAGGGCATTTCAAAATGTAGCCCTTTTTCCGCAAAGGTCTAATGTCTGACCTACGGTCGAACCGCCTGTGGCGGTTAGGCTTTGCACAATAAATTGTTCGTAATGGGTTATAATATCCGGCCAGTTGAAATCCTTCATGATCCGCTCCCTGTTCTGTCTTTTCATGTCCGCCACAGACAGTCCTTCCGGCAGCCCATCCGCGACACAGGTAACATCTTCCGCATTCGTAAAGTACAAAGCATTCCCTTCCAGCACCTGTTTATTAAAAGGGTTTTCGTGTGCGACGATCATCGCTTCGCTGGCCATTGCCTCCAGCAGCGAAGGGTTAGTTCCTCCAGAGCTGTGTCCATGAAAATACAAATGACAGAAAGATCGCAAACAATGCGTTTTCCAGTTATCATAAATACCCTCTGTAAAAATGATCCGGCCATCCCCGCTGAACTTCTCCCGCAGACCCTTACCAAATTTATTGACGGTATCCCCCACTACCAGCATGGGCATCGTAGTTTTACTCTTCGTATATCCATCCAGGATAGTTTCTATATTATTCTCAGGCTCCATGCGGGCCATCAGCAGCAGATAATTCCCCGGCCTCACCTTGTAAGGCGCCAGTACTCCCGGATCAGCCGTACCAAACAGCTCAGCACCATAGGCGATATATTCGGCATGAATATGATATTTATCCCGGAAGTAGTTTTGAATGACAGGATTGTCGGCAATAAAGAAATGGCTGTACTTCACAGCCAGTTTTTCCGCAAACAAAAGGAACTTCCTCACCCTGGGCGAATATTTCGACCGCTGCCATTCCATTCCATCCAGGTTATAGATCACCGTACTTCCCGAAGGGAATAGCCAACCCCAGATAGTGCTGCTGGTATAACCCAGCTGCAGGATCACATCAAAATGCTGCTTCCTGGCATCGAGGAGACAGTTCAGATCATAAATAAATTGCCCCGCGCTTCCCAGCATATATTCCGGGTCATAGCAATGCCGGATCTTCACCCCCTTCCACTCTTTTTCGCGGTAGGGATGGTTGTGAGAATTATATACCGTCACTTCGTACCCCGCCTGTACCAGCCCGGGAGCCAGATATTCGGCTAATTGCTCAAAACCACCGTAATGGTTGGGTATACCTCTCGTCCCCATAATTGCGATACGAAAACTCATATGGCCTCCAGTATTTGATCATAAGCCCGGGCTATACAGGCAGCCGCCCTGTCCCAGGTATAGTCCGTCAATATCTTTTCCCGCAGTCCTGCACGAAAATTCGAACGCGCGGCCTGGTCTACAGCCCGGAAAATGGATTCAGGGCTGGAAGGGTCACAGTAAAAGGCGTGCTCTCCATAATATTCCCGGGTATACCCCTTATCCGTGATCACGATATTGCAACCCATGGCGCCCGCCTCGAGGGAGGACAGACCACAGGTCTCGAACCAGCTGGGCAGGATATGCACCTTTGCCTTCTGATAATATTTTACCAGCTCCTTTTGTGGAGTATAGTCGATGAATTGTATGTTCGATGCGGCGATCTTACGACATTGATGATAATAGGCGGAATGACCCGGCGCATGATCTCCGATGATCAGGAGCTTATAAGGAGTGTTGTTCAGCGCCTTTATAAGATTCAGCTGGTTCTTGATCCCTTCGATCCGGGCGACACAGATCACCAGCTTCTCGTCCTTCTCCTGGCTGTCATCGAAATTGAATATCTCCGCATCCGCCCCATTCGGCACAGGGATACAGCCAATGGAACAATGATACTGCTGCACCAGCCGCTTATATTCCATCACCGATCCGGAGAATACCAGCGCCGCCCTGTCCAGGATCTCCCGCACGCTCCGCTGCTGCCCCTTCCATAAATAGGCCTTCGATATTAATTTGTCCCTCCCCTGCAGATACCGCCCCATCGTCTTCAGATATTCGATAGCATCCGCGGAGAGCAGCTTGCATATTAATCCGGAAATACCACGCCGGTGCTGCTTGTCATACCCAGAGTAGTCTATCAGCAGCGTGCTGACGACAAAAGGCTTGCCCGACTTGCGGATATGATGCAGCATGTCGGCCGGCCGGATGATATTGAAAAAATGCAGCAGGTCATATCGTGTATAATCGATCTTTTCGTGAGTCAGTCGGATATCGACACGTATCCCCAGCTCTTCCAGATGACGCGCAGTCTGCAATACCTGGAATGTATCTCCACCCCTTACGGTATACAAAGTAGACCTTGCTATGAACACTACTTCCATAATCCTATTTTTTGGGTGAAGAAAAGACGTATCGTGCTGGAAATAATGAGAAAGTCCAATGACGGACAGGCATTACGAACATAAAAAGCATCCCATTGATATCGGGAAAAAAGGGTCTTGAGATCCATATCCCCTCCATGATACCCTTTCACCTGAGACAACCCCGTAATTCCCGGCTTCACATAATTCCGGATGTCATGACCCGGCACCAGCACACTTATCCGCCAGTCGTCGGTCAACATATATGGTCTCGGCCCCACCAGGCTCATCGACCCCCATAAAACATTAAAGAACTGCGGCAGCTCATCGAGATGTGTCGTGCGAAGGAACTTTCCGGCACGCGTGATACGCTCGTCATTCTCCGCACAGGGACGCTCATCCGCATATGGGTTGACCACCATTGTCCTAAACTTATAACAGGTAAAAACCTTCCCGCCCCTGCCGACCCTCCTTTGAAAAAAAAAGATGGGCCCCCTCGAGTCCAGCTTTATAAACACCGCTATCGCGGGCAACAACCAGCTGAGGATACCCGCAATTACCAGAATGCTACAGGTAAGGTCCATCGCTCTTTTGGTCAGCAAATAGCTCCTCTTTAGTCCTCCCAGAGCCAGCCGGCTCTTCAGGTCACCGGGAACAGGCAATTCCAATGTACGGTAGGTGATATTATCGGCTTTCAACATCGTATTTAGTTGCAGCAGACCGCCGGTCCGCCTAGTTCATTGCTATTAGAGTTCAAACGCAGCCGGAAATGTCCCGGTTGCCCCCGTTTGCCCATTTTATTTGCGTAGGAACCGCTGGAAGCGATTCGTCCGAAGGACAGACATTAGCGATGTGCGGGAATTGGGCTATATTTCGTGGGAGACCAATTCCTACACTTTTTTGGCAAGCAACCCCTCCTCCCTCTCCGCCGTTTTAACCTCTATGCCATTGTGCCCAAGCATACTGAAAGTACTTGCTTACTTTGACCTGTTCAGCTATCCGTTATGCCTCGAGGAGATTCAATTCTTTCTCGATAGGGAGACGCATGGATCCTGCCTGGCAACGGAGTTGGACTCCCTCCTGACCCAAAAACGCCTATATAAGGTCGGAGCAGAAGTCCCCTCCGGGGACGCGTCCGATGGACAGACATTGGCGACCGTGAAGAGTTTCTATTCTTTAAGGAACGATCCCCAACTGGCCCTCCGAAGGATCAAAGGCAACCAGCATGCTGAGGAACTCCTCCTCATCGCAGACAAAATATCCCGCTTTCTTTACCAGTTCCCTTACGTACGGGGCATAGGCATCTCCGGCTCCCTGTCCAAACACTACGCAGACGAGGACGCCGACATCGATTATTTTATCATCACGAAGCGCAATAGGCTCTGGATCGCCCGCACCCTGATGCACCTCTATAAGAAATGGAGCTTTATCAGGGGCCACCAGCACTGGTATTGCATGAATTACTTCATAGACGAAGAAGCGCTGGAAATAGAAGAAAAGAACATATTCACAGCCACGGAGTTGATCACCCTCCTGCCCGCTTGTGGCAATGGTGGTCTGGTGAGGTTCTTCGACGCCAACGACTGGGTGACATCCTTCCTCCCTCAGTACAGGAATCGTCCTCCCCAAACACCCCCCAATCCTCCCGCCGGATTCTGGAAACGAACCCTGGAAAGAGTGCTGAACGGCCGGGCAGGGGACAGGCTCGATGATTTCTTCTGCCGCCTCACGTCCAACCGGTGGAATAAAAAAGAAAAAAGAGGCGCCCTGGACGGCAAAGGACAACGCATGTCCCTCCGCACAGGCAAACACTTCTCACGCCCCAACCCCGAGATGCTCCAGAAAAGGATCCTCAACGCCTACGCCGACAAGCTCAAAGGGCTTGGCCTCCAGGCCGACCCCGCCAAAGTATGATCATCCTTTCTTCCTAAAGCTAATTATATAGTAGTCGCCAATATTTCTCCACGGCCAGGCCCCCTTCCATCTATCCTCCCACCTGCACAGCCGCCTGTACCATCCCGGATATCGCTCCGCAAAATGCTCGATATAGCTGGGCGGCACCATCGTACACAGCCCCTCCAATCCCAGCAGCTCATATCCATTCCCCAGCTCCTTTATCACATAGCCCGGCGAATAGTACCAGCAACGGAAATAATGCCCCTCCACATGACTACGAGCCCCGTTGTTGCCAAACCAGCTCGACCACCGGCGCGTGGCCGTCCTGAACTTGCCCCTGAAGACAAGCAGACTCTCCCACAACGAGAATTTGGGAAGTATCGCCAGCGTCACCTGCCCCCCGGGCTTCAACAAAGGATCAAAGCTCCGCAACACCTTGCCCAGCTCATCCGTACAATTCAATCCCGCAAAATTGGAAAAGATCAGGTCATATGGTCCCCGCTCCCGCAACGACCCCAGCTCGGTAAAAGAACAAAGTTCCCGCGTGACCCTCCCCGTTAGCCCGCCTTGCCCGGTCAGCCCCACCCCCCCGGCCACTCCTGCACGCTCAATTTTCTCCCCCAATGTCTCCTGCATGCCCCCCGAAATATCCGTGGCATGCACCCAATGCCCCTTCCGGGCAAAAAAGATCGCGTCCTCCCCCGTCCCCGCATTCAGCTCCAATATAGAACTCCCCTCCGGCAAATAACGCAGGACATGATCCCGCACCCGCTGCCGCTTGTACGCGATAATGGCATTGCCCGCATCCAGCGCATCAAAGACCAGCGCCTGTTGACTGAACGCCCGGGCAGCCGCCTGCTCATTAGTCATAGTTTCTCAAGTTTATTAAGTTTCATCAGTCCCCACAAAGACGCCGGCCCATACCACACAATAGAAGCCGCCTGCCGAATGCCATCCCGTGTAACAGCAGCCGGTCGCGCCAGCATCCTCTTTATCTGCCGCAACGCCAGATGCCACCGATATGACAAATGCACATATCGATGCAATTGCTTATAAAATGACGGATGATACGTATTCCGGAACATGATCTTCAGCTCATCCGAATCCGTCCAGTTGGCCTTGTGCTGAAGGTCCGCCTTCACCCTCTCATAAAAAGGCGTCCCAGGCAATGGATACGAGACGGAAATACCCAGGCTGTCGGGCAGCAGCCGGTTGATCATACGAATAGTCTTCCGTATATCCTCCTTCGTCTCCCCCGGATAACCAAACTGGATAAAGAAAGACGGCCTTATACCATATTCCCTCAACAACCCCGTCGCCTCCTGTATCTGCTCCACGCTGGTCCCCTTATCCATCGCATCCAGTATCTTCTGGGATCCGCTCTCCGCACCCATCCAGGAATTCTCACAACCCGCACGCGCCAGCGCCGCCACATAGTTTTCCTGCAACAGCAGATCCGCCCTGGATTGTATCTTGAATCGGAATCGAAGCCCCTCCTTCTCCACCAGGTCGGCAAATTCGTTTACCCACCCCGGCTTGAGCCCGAAAATATCGTCACAGAACCAGATATGGTCAAAATGATACCGCTCCTTCAGCCACCCGATCTCCTGCACCACATGCCGCGGACTCCGCGCATTGTATCGGTTGCCATATATAGGCTTGGCGCACCAGTTGCACTTGAATGGACATCCCCGGGTAGTGCTGACATTGAGAGAAAAATAACCATGATGCTCCAGATGAATAGCCCTGTAGGCATCCATATCCACCAGATCCCAGGCCGGCATCGGCAATACATCCAGATCCCTCATCACAGGCCGCGCCGGCGTCTTCGCCGCTACGCCACCCCGCAAATACGCCAGCCCCCGGATCGCCGAAAAATCCTCCACTTCATCCTGGACGTTCCCTCTTCCAACAGTTTCCCGTACATCCCGCACGGCCCCTTCCTTCCTCCGCACAGCCTCCACCACCTCCAGCAAGGTCTGCTCTCCCTCCCCCATCAGCACAAAGTCAGCGCCCTTCTGTAAATAATCCTCATAATGATCCGTCGAATCCGAACTGGATACTATCACCGTACACCCATATTCCCTGGCCAGCCTGATCATCCGGTGAGCGGCTTCCCGCATATTGGTAAGACACATCTTCGTCAGATAGTTGAACCCATCATCATAGACGACAAAAAAGTCCGGCCTGTCAGTCCTTAACAGTTCCACCACCTCATCCGGGTCCTCCACGAACATCGTATCGAAGAGAGTGACCTCGTATCCATGCTCCCTCATCAGCGCAGCAGCGCCCACCGTCGCCAGCGGCGGATAAGGCTGCCCGGTCGCCCATTGCTTGGGATCGTACCGCATAAAATAGGAATGAGAAAAAAGTATCTTATTCATACTATCCCCTTTTGACTTTTCGATAAATAGTATACCCATACATACACGTGTCGGCCCGGTAGCCCGTATCTACCATCTGCCCAATCCACGCCCGCATCCCGGAACTAACCAGCTTACGATAATCCTCCGACAAAGGAATGATCACCATCTCGGGCCGGTGCTCCCGCACCTCCCGGTAGAACCTCTCCCTCGCCTCCGAGCTTTCATTGAGACTAAAATATATCGACGGCGACAGCCGCTCCGAATACGCCTGAACCACCGGGTTGAAAAAAGGTATCAAAAGCCTGTCCGTCTCATGCGTGTGATCCCTGATCCACCATCCCAGCCTTTTCCGCGAAATGTTGTCCAGCGGCGAATAGGGCGGCTTACATAGCCCGGCAGAACTACTCGTCACCGTAGGTTCGAACAGCTCGCCCAAAACCCCGATCGGCTCCGCCACCCCCGGGAAAAAACACAACGCAATCCCCGCCACCCACACCCTGAAGGACAGCGCATACCGCGCGATCATCCGGTCGGCAAAAATGCCCCCCGCCAGAGACAACGGAGGAAGGATATCCTTGAAATGAGCAGCGTCGAACAGCCCTATACGATAGATACAAAGACAGCCGCCCAACAGCCAGCAGATGATCCAGTCCAGCCTCCGCCGGACAATAACATACCCGATCAGAAATGGATAAAAAAACGCCAGTCTCGAAAATATAAAGCCGCTCACCAGCCCATTCCACTTCTCCCCCGCACTCCTGTCAAACAGATTCCCCGTCGTCACATTGTCTATAAACGAATAATGCCAGACCTCCGTCAGACGGATCCCCATCATCCAGATCGCTCCCGCCAGCACAGCCCCCCCGGCCACAACCCCCGCCGCAAACCACAACGCATGATCCCTGCGCGCCAAAAAAGAAAAGACAAATATCGAAAGCACCCCCGCTACCGCCGTCAGCCTGAATGCCAGCGCCAGCGCCGCAAAAAGGCCGCCTGCAAAAAGCTGCCTCCACCCTCCCGCCGTCACCCAGCAATAGGCGGCAATGATCAGGGCCGTCACCTCATAGGTCTCCGTCAGAGAAACATATTTCCCCTTTGTACTCGTCCATAAACTGGACAACCCATACAACACAATGACAAGTATGGCCGCCCGGCGCCCCGCCAGATACGCAACCATCCGGTAAAGGAACCAGATCCCCGCAGTCTGTACCAGCGTACCCACCACGCGCGGGAACCAGTAGTTCACCCCAAAGAGCAGGTCAGAAACGCCATAGATGATAAATATCAGCGGAGACTTGTTATCATATCCGCCTTTATAAGGCTCCATTCCAAGCCTGAACCAGTTCCTGCCAATGTAATGCCATGTCGCCTCATCAAAATACAACGCCTGCCCATAGGTCAGCAACGCAATTGCCAGCTGCATAAGGGTCAGTACCAGGATAAGGTAAACCACCTTCCTGCCACCCGCCTCCGAATACGGAGCCCGCACGGTCATCACCTTCTCTCGGCCTTGTATATATAATAGACTTCCCATGCAACAATACTGTTTTCAAACTGAGCCAATGGGCTCAGCTTATAATAATTACCCCCATCCCCGCAAGGCAGACTGTCGGTCTTCATCTTCCGGTTGGATATAAGAATAAAGTCCTTCCAGTCCCGGATATACGTGGCGCCCTTCATCTCATCCTGTATCGTCCTCCGCTGCACCGGGAACCACGATTTTTTCCAGGTGAGATAGCTGCCCACCTGGTCGATATCCAGATAATACACCTTCTTCTCCAGGTACGTGCACAACATAGGCCCCGCTATACACCCGTCTACCGCCAGATGCTGCTCCGTCAGATCCTTCAAATAAGCCGAAGCATCCTTGCCCGCCGAGAAAGGATGAAGCACATCTTCTGAAAAGGCATATACCCCAATAACAGTATGCAGACACAAAACAAGATACACACCCGCCTTCAGCGGCGCAGGCGCCGTAGCAATCCCCCCCTTCATCCACGCGGCCGCTAAAAAATATACATATGCCATCCCAAAATAGCGCGACGCCGTAAAATTCGTGACCACAAAAAAGAACAGCAACGGCAAAAGACTACTGTAATAAAATATCAGCGCCTTGCGGCTATCCCGGAGCACGGCGCCAGGAAAGATCAGCAGCCCAAGGAACAATACTCCCCACATCCAGAAGGACACACGCCCCTCATTTAACCAGTAGTTGTTCCAGAAATGCCCCCCGGGCGATTCCGGTATAGGCAGCCACCCCTTCACCAGCCCACGCGCCGAAAAGAAGAAGTTCTGCTCATGCAGCCATCGGGCCGGTCCAAACTGAAAAAAATTATCTTCCACAGGTGTCTGGAATTGCACCACTGCGAGTACCACTCCCAACAATACCATCCCGCTAAAAAGAATGAACTTCCGGGTTCGCCATAACCCGCTCCCGTAATAAGAAGGCAAAAGAGAAAGATAGATCCCAATGCTGGCGAATGTAAAGAAGAGATGCATATTGCACATCAGCAGCACAACGCCGCCCAGCCACAAGAGGTCTTTGTCAGGCCGCTCCAGCAGGACAAGCGCCACGAACAGCAGACAAATACCCGGACCATAGTTCCTGCTCAATACATTGTACTCAAAGAGAAAATAGTACCCCGACAATATCAGCACCTTCGTCAGCAGATTGAAAGGAGCATATCGCAGCAATATGTAGGCGGCCATTGTCGTCAGCAGGAGATGGAAGACCTGCATCCCTGCATAATGCGGTGTAATGAAGTGCGAGATAAAGAAAAGACAGGCGTTCCACAGTCGCGGGTGACCGTCATAACGCATATTCCAATACATCGAGCTCAACGAATTACTGTCCCGCCCGATAAGGAAGTGTTGTACCTCATCCAGGAACAGCTCATGATAATACAATCCCACCGCGCTGACGATGACAAACACCGTCAGTATGGGAAAAACTTTTGACAAGGGCAGCCTGGAGGAGGTCACAGGTATCATGGTTTCAAATTCGTCGTCGGTGATAGGTGGAGATAGCATACGCATTTTACACAGGTGTCATGCGCTGCCATGTCCAGGTTCCGGCGCCAGTCGATGGCCTCGGGGCTGTTCAGGATATCCATCAGCGAGCCCTCCCGGATATTCCCCATGCCGGGCATGAAGAAACAGGGTCGCACGGTGCCGTCCGCTTCTACGACAACGGATACCCAGGGCGCATTGCACCGCTTGTATGGATAAGGCTCCAGCCCGTACGAAGCCATATAATGCTGGCCTATTTTCCGCAGCTTGTCGGGGCTCTCGGCGATAAACCCTTTTTCAAAATACGGAGTATAATTCTGTATGATCTCTTCTATCACAGCCAATACTTCGGGCAGCTCCTCCCTCGAAGGAAGTATTTCATGCTGTCGCGGCTCGTCCCACTGATTGGTCCGGTTGAACGCCTCGCTGGTCACATCTGCAGGCAAAAAGCTGATCTGGTCCAGCCCGATAGCACGCG
>Ga0105240_10010531_pt1 | contig 12989 bp, 11 predicted proteins | sample KBSC54metaG_FD_80426 | JGI IMG/M metagenome (GOLD analysis project Ga0105240, IMG submission 80426) | Corn rhizosphere microbial communities from Kellogg Biological Station, Michigan, USA - KBS C5-4 metaG | ecosystem: Host-associated > Plants > Roots > Rhizosphere > Soil | place: Michigan, USA... | reverse complement strand
GGAGACGCCGCATGCCGCACGAGGCGAGCCCACCAAGCGCGCAACGCGGGATCGTGCTGCTCGCTCGGAGCGAAGGTCTCGATGCCCACCGGTCCACCCCATCCGGCAATGAGCCGCTGCAGCCAGACATCGTAGGCGGATGCGGGCAGAGCCCATGGGTAGTCGGGCGCGGCTGATCCCCGCGCGAGCGATCCGAACAGGCACAAGCCCTGGACGCGATCGGGATGATCGACGGCGAGGCGCATGGCACCCAGTCCGCCCTCGGACGACCCGAAGAGCCATGCGCGCGGCACGCCCGCATGGTCGAGGATCGCCGCGATGTCGGCAGCCATGGCGGCAGGCGTGCTCGTGGCGCGCAAGCGCTCGGACAAGCCGACACCGCGCCGGTCGAACAGGATCACCCGGAAGCGATCCGCCAATGCCTCGACAACGGCGCGAAGGGGTGGGTACTCCAGCGCGATCTCGATGTGACAGACGAACCCGGGGGCGATCACCAGCGTTTGTTCGCCGGCCCCGAACAGCGTGAAAGCCACAGCGCCCAGGCCGGCTTCGGCAAAACGCACGCTCGGCCGCGCCAACCGGTTGGACGACAGCCGTTTCAGATCCTCCGTCATTCGCAGGTACGCGCTCTCCGTCTGCGGGCCGGGCCTGATGCCGAACTCCGCTCTCAAGAGGTCCGCGCAGCGCGTGTAGGCGGCCTCGACGCCGGCGCGGTGACCCTGGAGGGCGTGCAGCTGCATCAGCAGAACGTGGCTCGGTTCACGGTACGCGTCGAGCGCCACCAGCACTTCGGCAAGATCCAGCGCCGACGCAAACTCGCCCCGCCTGCCAAGGGCGTCGATCAGGCGCTCGAGCAGGCGCGCCAGCAGGTGCTCGTGCTCGATCGAGGCAGCCTTCAGCCAGTCGTCGAAGATTTCGGACTCGAAGGCGATGCCTTGCATCAGCGGGCGGCGCGCACGCACCACCCATTGGCGGGCTTCCATCAGGGTGTCCTCATCGAGCGTCGCTGCGGCCACCGCACGGCGGGCGAATCGGGTGAACCGAAGTGCATCGATCTCGACGGTCTGCGCGATGAGCGCGAGGCAATCGCTGTCGGACGACAGGATCCTGGCGCCAAGCGCTTGTTCGATCGTGTAGATCAGTCTGCGCAGACGCGTGCGCCCCTGCGCTTCGCCGGCATCCGGCCACAGCATGGCTGCCAGGTGTGGCCGCGGCACGGGCCCCGTGTTGAAGGCGAGATAGGCAAGCAGCGCGACGGCACGCTTCAGCGGGAGTCGCGTTTCACGCCCCCGCACGAGGGTTCTGGGCACGCCGAACACCTGCAGTTCCAGCGCGTGCGATGGGGAGCGCGACAGCATGCGGCGTTTATAGCCGGGCAGGGCTCGGTTGCACAGGGACGCCGAAGGGACGGCCACCTTCTATCGTTGCCAACAACGCTCACCACGCTCCCGCCTCGGCGCGCCGAGGCGTCACCCTGCCCTTGCACAAGGAGATCTCCATGCGCGGACTTGAACACAGCATCATCGATCCACCGAGGCCGGGCGCACCGGCTGCGGCCCACGACCCCTTCGACGATGGCCGTCCCCTGCAGGACCGCCTGCAGGGCCATTGCTTCGGCTGCGGCACCCTCAATGCACACGGCTTGCACATCAAGAGCCGTTGGGACGGCGACGAGTTCGTCTGTCTCTGGCAACCCCGCCCCGAGCACATCGGATACCCGGGTTACGTCTATGGCGGCACCATCGCGTCACTCGTGGATTGCCACGCCATCTGGGCGGCACTGTCGGTGCATTGCCAAGAGGCCGGTCACGACCTCAGCAGCGGCCCGCCACACTTCAGCGTGGTGACCGGGAGCCTGCACGTCAACTACCTCAAACCGGCCATGGTGGCCCGGGCGCTGGAGCTGCGCGCGCGAATCGTCGAGCACGGTGTGCGCAAGTCTGTCGTGGCCTGCAGCGTGCGCCAAGGATCGATCGAGTGCGCCACAGCCGAAGTCACCACCCTGCGCGTGAAGGGGCTGGGCTGAAATGCGCGCCGTCATCTGCAGAAGCTTCAGCGGCATTGGCGCACTCGAGTTTGGCGAGTTTGCGGACCCTGTCCCCGGCCCGGGCCAGGTGCTGGTCGACGTCCATGCGGCTGCATTGAGCTTCATGGATACGCTGATGGTGGCCGGCCGCTACCAGATGAAGCCCGCCCTGCCCTTCGTACCGGGCACCGACGCTGCGGGGGTGGTGCTGGCTGTTGGCGATGGCGTCCGGCGCGTGGGCGTGGGCGACCGCGTGGCCTGCAGCCACTGGCATGGTGGCATGGCCGAGCGCATGGTGGCGCCCGAGTCGGGGGTCGTGAAGCTGCCCGACAGCCTGGGTTTCGAGATCGGCTCGACCGTGCGGTACGCCTACGGCACGGCTCGCTACGCGCTGGAGACCCGTGCACAACTGCGCCCGGGCGAAACCGTATTCGTCAGCGGTGCGGCGGGTGGCGTCGGCATGGCAGCTGTCGACGTGGCGCGCCGGATGGGCGCCACGGTCATTGCGGGCACCAGCTCGGCCGCCAGGGGCGAAGCGGCACGCCAGCAGGGCGCGGGCCATGCGATCGACTACTCGTGCGAACCGGTGCGCGAGCGCTTGCTCGAACTGACCCAGGGCCGTGGTGTGGACGTGTACTTCGACAACGTCGGTGGTTCGCTGTTCGGCACCGTGTCGCGGGTGATGGCCTGGGGTGGCCGCATTCTGCCCATCGGATTCACAAGCGGTGAAGTACCCAGTCTCGCGATGAACCTGCCGCTGCTGAAGAACTACAGCGTGGTGGGATGCTACTGGGGCGCTTGGGCGGAGCGGCAGCCGCAGGAAAGCCACGTCGCTGACGAGCAGCTCTTCGCTGCGGTGGCGCAAGGCATCCTCCGCCCGCAAGTCTCGGAGGTACTGCCGATGTCGTCATTTGCCGACGGCCTGCAGCAGCTCGCGCGCCGCCAGGCGGTGGCACGCATTGTCCTGCGCGTGAAGCACGGCCCTGACGCGCTCGCATGAAAGCGGCATTGCCATGCGCATCGTTCAGTCCCGACCATTCCAGTCGTGATGGTGGTGTCTCCATTCACGGCGCTCCCATTCATGGCGCTGCCATTCATGCCGTCGCCACTCGGCACGCCGCCAGTCCCGGTCGCGCTCGAAGTCGGGTCGGTACGACGGCCTCCAAGGACGCTGATATTCGACCAGCGGCGGCGCATAGATCGGACGGGGTTCAACGAACACGGGTTCCGTGCGGACATAGACGGGCGGCTGGACGAAAACCGGCAGTCCCGGCAAGCCGATCGAAACCTGCACATCGGCGTGCGCTCGAGCTGCCGTCGCGGCGCCGAGTGCGGCCGCGGCCAGCACGGCGGCAGTGATGAATCTCGAAGAGAGGCTGCGCTTCATGACGAAGGCTCCTGGAGTTGCGATGGACCCATCCTGCGCGCCCGGCCATGAACGCCACCTGAACGGATGCAAGATCGTTCAGGCGGCCCGCAGCACGATGTCGACCCTGGCTCCGCCGAGCTCCGAGCGAGACAGGCTCAACCCGCCGTCGTGGCTGACCACCAGTTCGTTGACGACCGCCAGGCCGACGCCGTGACCGGGTACCTGCTCGTCGCCGCGCACGTGCAGCTGCAGGATCGATGGCGTGTCGCTGAAGCCCGGACCGTCGTCGTCCACCCGGAGGTGCAGTCGGTTCCCTTCGCGCCGTGCGCTGACCGCCACACGCTGCTTCGCCCACTTCGCGGCGTTGTCCATCACGTTGCCGAGCATCTCGAAGGCATCGCCTTCGTCGATGCGCCAGGCGAGCTCGGCCGGGATCTCGACGGCAATGGACAAGGCCTTGTCGGCATACACCTTGGCCAGCGAATCGCGAACCCGGTAGACGACACCGGCGATCGGCAGCCAAGGCGCAAAGCGCGATGAGCCGCCCGCGGCCGCCCGGGCCAGCTGGTGCTGGACGATGTCGTCCATGCGCGCCACCTGCCGGCGCACCGCCTCGGGCAACAGCGCCGGTTCATCGAGCGTGTTGCGCAGCACCGCCAGCGGCGTCTTGAGGCTGTGGGCGAGAAAGCTCAGCGCCTCGCGATAACGGGTCTGGCGCAGGCGTTCCTGCGTGATCAGGGTGTTGAGGTTGGTCGTCAGCGCCGTGATCTCGGCCGGGTACCGGCCCGCGATCTCGGACTGCCCGCCGAGCTCGATGCCGCGGACCTCGCGCGCGACGCGCCTCAGCGGCGTCAGGCCCCATTCGAGCAGCAAGGTCTGCGACACCAGCAGCAGGACGGCGGCGCTGCCCAGCCACGTCCACAAGGTGCGCTCGAAGACGCCGAGCTCCCGATCGAACTCGGCCTTGTCTTCGACGACGGACAGCACCAGCGGCGCCGCCTGCGCGCGCCCCGCCCAGTTGACGCCGTAGCCGATCACCAGGTAGCGGCGGCCGCCAGCCTCGACGATCTCGGAGCGCCACTGGCCGACCGCGACATCGCGCAGGAACGGCGGTTGGATGCCCAGCGTCGACGGCGACTGCCATTGCTCGCGCCGCGCCACGCTGACGATGCTCGCGTAGGGGCCCGAGCCGGGCAAGGACAGGCGCGGCTCGGGAAACGATGGAGGAATCACCAGCGCGCCATGCTCGTCGAGATCGGCGCCCGCCAGCAGCAGATAGACCGTGCTCTGCAGCTGGGCGAAGTGCGCCGTGCGCACGCTGTCTTCGTGGGCCCGTTGCACGGCCCAACCGACACCCGCCATGAAGGCGATCAACACCGCCGCGGCACCCAGCATCAGGCGGGCACGAATCGAGCCGGGCCACCTCATCCGAGCGTGAAACGGTAGCCTCGCCCGCGCAAGGTCTCGATCGGCGCCAGCGTACCGTCCGGGTCGAGCTTGCGGCGCAGGCGGCCGATCAGCACTTCGAGCACGTTGCTGTCCCGGTCCTCGTCGTGGGGATACAGATAGTCCGAGAGCTCCTGCTTGCTCACGACGCGTGCCCGTTCGCGCACGAGGAACTCGAGCAATCGGTATTCGAACGTCGTCAGCTCGATCGCCGCGCCACTGAGCCGGGCGCTCTGTGCCGAGAAGTCGATCGCGATCGGTCCGAGCGTCAGCACGTCCGACGTGGCCTTCAGCGAGCGCCTGAGCAAGGCCTTGATGCGCGCATGGAGTTCGGGGTATTCGAAGGGCTTGACGAGATAGTCGTCCGCGCCCGCCTCGAGCCCCACGACCTTGTCCTGCCAGCTGCCGCGCGCGGTGAGGATCAGGATGGGGATGGCCCGGCCGTCCGTTCGCAGGCCCTTGACCACGTCCAGGCCGCTGAGCTTGGGCAGCCCGAGATCGACGATCGCGAGGTCGACCGGGTACTCGCGCGCCTGGAACAAGCCATCTTCGCCATCGGCAGCCTGGTCGACGCGGTAGCCGTCGGCCTCCAGGCGGCGCGCGAGCCCGAGGCGCAGGGCCGCGTCGTCTTCGACCAGTAAGAGGCGCATGCCGGCCTTCTCCCGATCAGCCGACGATCCGCCCGCTGGCGACGTCGATCAGGATCACCCGGACTTGGCCTTGGTCGGTCAGCACCTTGACGCGCCACACCGGCCGGTGATCGGCCTCGCTCTTGTCGACCGACAGCACGCGCCCGGCGGCCACGCGCTGTGCCGCCGCTGCCGCCTCGTCGCGGCCGATGTCGGCCCAGGCCGGTGCGGCCAGGGCGATCAAGAGGGCACAAAGAGGCGTGACGACGAACGCTTTCATGAGTCGAGGAACGAGAGCCGAAGAGTGATCGAACGAGCCCCTATCGTCCCACAGGATCCACCGATACGCGCACCGGCACGAAGCGCCCAGGGTCCTGCTGCATCAGCGTCGTGTACTGCTGGCCGTGGTAATCGTAGGTAACCTGGTAGCCGACGAGGCGAGACTGGACGTCCTCGACATCGCGGCACGTGGTGACCTCACGCGGCACGGGCTGCTGCCAGCGGTCGCGGTTGGCGAGGTTGTTGCCGGTGAATGCGCCCACCACCGCACCGACCGCCGTGGCCGCCTCCCGGCCGTGGCCGCCGCCGACCTGGTTGCCGATCAGTCCCCCGACGATGCCGCCGAGGACGGCACCGCCGTAGTCGCGTGCAGCGTCGCGGCGCGGCTCGCTGACCCATTGATTGCTGCATTCCTGCCGCGGAACGCGCACGCTGTCGTACTGCGGCTCGACGCTGCTGACGCGGGCGTTGTCGAGGTAGGTCTGCGCCTGAGCGACAACGGCGGCGGCAGCGAGCAAGGGGATCAGGGCGAGGCGCTTCATGCAAGGCTCCATGGGTTGGGATGGGCGCATGTTGCTGCCGGCTCCATGAACCCAGGCTGAACGGAACAGCGGCCGGATCCTCGATCCATCGCCTTGTCGCTGCGACGATACGTCGCGAGCCCACGGACGCACGCGTCCGGCGTGCACGCAGCCTCGATGGCCGCATCCGTACCGGATCCGTAACCCCAACGATTGCAAAGTCACGCCAGCGATCGAAGGTCACCGCGCAAACCGGAACCTAGGACGCGTGCTGAAATTCAACTGGCGGAGAGACAGATGATGATTTCATTCGAGTCGCGGCGGCTGGCAAATGCCCACTTGCTGGCGGATCCTCTTGAGCACGGCAGGACCGTTGAACTGGCAAACGCGCGCGCTTTGGCACTGGGACTGGTGCGATTGCCCGAACCCATGCTCGCGCTGGCCGCGCAATCAAAGCTGTCGCTGAGCCCATGGCAGACCGGGTTTCGCAATCAGCTCGACCGCGGCTCGTGTTATTCATTCGCGGCCTGTGCAGCGATGGAGGCTGCGTACCGGCGGCAGTTTGGTCTCGTGGTCGACCTGTCCGAACAGTACGTCTTTCATATCAACAAGGTCACGGCCTTGCTGGACGACTGGGTTGACAGCCCGTCGCAGATCGAGAACAACAGCACCTTGACTGGTTATCAGGGCTGTTCGGACATCGTGGACAAGCTGGCCCGCTTCGCAGCCCCTGAGGAGGCCGACGCTCGGTACCTGACAAATGCCGAGATGATCGAGATCAAGGACACCATTCCTGCCGCCGGTGACCTTGCGACCCAGCCGCAAAACGACGCGTTCGAATTCGACGATCGCATCGTGCCGATGGTTGCGCATCAGCGGGGCCGCTACCAAGTCGATACCTTCTTTGCGCTGCCGGACAAACCCGGCGTGGATCGGGTCAAACAGGTATTGCAGTCCGGATACGAAGTGGTCGCCGATATTCCCGATCACTGTTTCCTCATCGTCGGCTATGACGACGACCAGAGAGTCTTCGAGGTCAAGAACAGCTGGGGTGAAAACGCCTTCATCCAATATTCCTACGACGCGCCGATCCTGGGTGGTCGGTACATCGAACGGGTTCGTCCGGTGAGCGAGCCGCAGGTCGAGGCGGCGTGGATGGGTCGATGGCACATGGACCATGACGGCTGGCTGGGCGAGCTCACCATTCGCCGATTCACCCACCTCAATCGCACGGATTCCGAGCCGACGAAACTTGGCGACTACTACCGCAACGGCAACCGGTATGACGTGAACGGGCGCGTCTCCGCGGATGGGGGAACGATGACGTTCTGGGTCGCGGACACGACCAGCCGAACCCAACCGGGCTCAGAAGTGGGTCAGCGATTCATAACGCAGTTCTGCGCCAACGATCTGGACAATGCCGCCGGAGTGACCACCTATGAAGGCGTCGAATACGGCGTGCGACTCTCCCGAAAGCCTTTCAATCACCGGGTGATCGATCGCTTCGATGTGCGGCGGTGGATAGACGGCTGGTCGATCAGTCAGGGCACATATTCGGACGTCTTGCGCATCTCCAACGTGAACCCGCTCGAGGGCCGCTACGAACGCGGTGGCCTGAACTACGAAATTGTCGGCAATGTCGATGCGAAGCAGCCCCACAATATCCGCTTCAGAGTTCCATTCGATCCGGTCGATCTCACCTCCTATGAACTGTTCCATCACACGAGGGAGGATGGCGCAGTATCAGGCTACTGCCGGCCGCCGGGCCAGGCAAATGGCGTTCAGGCCGACCGGTATGTCGAGCCCTATTACCCGCCGTTCGCGCCACCCGGACCGGGCGTGATGACCTCGTTCATCTACGCCGTACCGGCGAACGGCATCTTGCAGTGGTTCCGGCACGACGGCGCCCGGGACGGAGCGTTTGACTGGAAGGGCGGGCGTCCGGTGGGGCAAGGCTGGGACGGCTTGCCGGCCGTCTTTCCCGGCGGCGGAGATGTCATCTACCTGATAACGCCCGAAGGCGAACTGCGCTGGTACGAGCACGTCGGGTTCAACACCGGCGCAGGCCTCAGCGATGCCGGATCCTGGAACGGGGGTATCACGGTCAACCACGACTTCCGGCAGTACACCCGCGTCTTCTCCGGCGGAAATGGGATCATTTACGGCATCACTCCGGACGGTCGATTGATCTGGCATCGGCACTACGGCGTCGCGACAGGCCAGCCGGTCGAGAGCGCGGGCTCGTGGGCGTTGGCGAAGGAGGTCGGGATCGGCTGGGACGGTCTGGTGAAGGTCTTCGGCGGCGGCGACGGCATCATCTACGGCGTGAACAGCAATGGCGACCTGCTTTGGTACAAGCACCTGGGGCACGATAGCGGGCTCGGCCTGAGCGATGCCGGCTCGTGGTTGGGCGGGAAAACGGTGGGCGTTGGCTGGGGGTCGTTCACGACCTTGTTCTCCAGCGGCGATGGCGTGATCTACGGCATCCAGCCCGACGGCGTGCTCAGATGGTATCGGCATCTGGGATACCAGACCGGCGCCGGCCTGGAAACCGCAGGGTCATGGCAGGGAGGCGTCGACGTCGGCTGGGGCTGGGGCGGCTTCGATACGGTGTTCGCGCTACTGCCAAGGGACCCTGACCCGGTCCACTAGCGCCTCGCCAAGCATCGCCCACCCCATTAAAAGCAAAACAAAGCGCATGGCTGACGTCTTCATCAGTTATGCGCGTGAAGACCGCGAGTCGGCCGAGCGACTCGCGAAGGCGTTCGCCGCGCGGGGGTGGTCCGTCTGGTGGGATCGCGAGATCCTCGCCGGTCGCCACTTCGACGAGGCGATCGAGAGGGAGCTGGCGCTCGCGCGCTGCGTCGTCGTTCTGTGGTCGATGCATTCGATCGGCTCCGAGTGGGTCAAGAACGAGGCCGCCGACGGGGCCGAGCGCGACGTCCTGGTTCCGGCTTCGCTCGACCGGTTACGCCCACCGCTGGAATTCCGCCGCCGGCAATCGGCCGACCTGACCGGCTGGACGGGTGACGACGAGCACATGGGCTTCGAAGGCCTGTGCGATGCAGTCGCTGCCACCGTCGGCACCGATGCCAAGGCGCGCGAGACCACGGCCGCAGCGTTGGCAGCGGCACGCCTCGCGGCACGAAGCCGGCGACGTGTCATCGCCGGATCGTCGGCCGCACTGGCATTGGCCGCGATCGCGGGCGGCGGCGGCTGGGCCTGGTCTCGCTGGCTGCGAACGCCTGATATCGCGGGCCGCTGGGATTTCGAACCGCAGGCCAAGCAGTACAAGACCTATGTCGTATTCCGCTTCGACAACGGCCGCCTGACCGGCACCGAGATCATCGAGTACGAGTACGGCTACGACCGCGAGGCGGTGATACTGGACGGCCACGCGGCCGGCGACCGCATCAGGTTCCGCACCGTGCGCTCCATCGACGACCAGAGCGGCACCGGCAAGACGCATCAATACGTGCGCCGCTTCGAGGGTCGCGTCGACGGCGATGTGATGCATCTCGGACTGCAAGTCGAAAACGGCGAGTACCGCGAGATCGTCGCGCGACGCCGACCGACGCCGGAGCCGGCCGAGAAGGTGGGCAGGCTGACCGGCCACAGCGGATTCACGAATCGGCTGCTTTTGTTGGCCGATGGTCGCCTCGCATCGGCATCGCGCGACAAGACGGTTCGGGTCTGGGATGTCGAAGCTCAACGCACTGTACTGACCATTCCACAGCCCGAACAAGTCGAAACCATCGTTCCACTTGGCAGCGACTCGCTGCTGGTGGTCACGATGAGCGAACCAGCGTCGGTGAGGAGCCTGCGCTCAGGCGCCGAGACCCAGCGCTGGCAGCCCATCGAGGGCAGCGTCGAAGATGCGATCGCCATCAATGCAGCCCGGATCGCGGTCAGCGGCCATGGCGGGGGAATCGCGATCTGCAACGCTGAGACAGGGCGCGTCGAGCGGCAGCTTGGCACCGATGGACGCATCGTGACAAGACTTGCCTTGCTGCCGGACGGCCGGCTCGTCGGCGGCGATCAGGACGGCACGGTGCGCATATGGCATTTGGACGGTGCACCGCCCGAGCCTGCATTGCGACAGGGCGAGCAAGGGGACGTGCGTTCAGTCACTGACCTGCTGGTGCTGAAGGACGGCCGCATCGCGAGCTGCAACGTAGGGAACCCCAAGGTGTCCCTCTTTCGGGCATCGACGGGTGCGGCCGGCACGTCGCTGTCATCCGGACCGTACTGGGAGCCGCGTGCGCTGGCACAGCTCGCTGACGGCCGCCTCGCCGTGCTCGATGGCGACAGCGAGGTTTCACTGTGGAATCTTTCGACCGGCAGGAAGGATCTGTCGTTCGAAGTCAGTGACGGCCGCGTCGCCGCCGGCACGATCCTGCCGCTGATGGAAGGGCGTCTTGCGATCGGTCTGGCCAACGGAACGATCGATATCTGGAAGCTCAGCGGTCGTTTGCCTTGACCCCACGGTCACGCGCACCGGGCGTTGCAGGCAGCCAGCGCGCCAGCGTGGCGAACATGTCGTCGATCCTGATCGGCTTGGCGATATGGTCGTTCATGCCGGCCGCGATGGCGGCTTCGCGGTCGCCGGTCATCGCGTTGGCCGTCATGGCGATCACCGGAAAGTCGCGCAGTGCGCCCCGCTGCCGCAGCGCGCGTGTGGCGGCATAACCGTCCATCACCGGCATCTGGCAGTCCATCAGCACGACGTCGAATTTGCTTGCGGCGAGGGTGTCGAGCGCCTCTTGTCCGTTGCCGGCCACGGTGACGATCGCGCCGGCGCGGCTGAGCAGTTCTACCGTGACTTCCTGGTTGACCTCGTTGTCTTCCACCAGAAGGATGCGAGCGCCTTTCATCTCATCGGGGTCGCCCCGCAAATACCCCCGATCACTGGGCCGCGCGAGCACGGAACGCTGCGCCGTCCTGCCGATGCCGATATTGCACGCATCGAGCAGGCTCGATGGCGTGACCGGCTTGTTCAGCAAGGCGCTTACCGCCACCTTCTGTTCGGCAAGCTGCTGCGCCGCTTCGTCGCGCGAGAGGGCGGTCACCATCAGGATGATGGGCGCGGGGTGCGGCAGAAAATCTATCTGGGCGAGTGCGCGCGCGCATGCCACGCCGTCCATCCCCGGCATTCTCCAGTCGAGGAGCAGCAGGCGGTATGGCCTGCCTGCCGCGTGGGCCGCGATCACTTCACGCACGGCCTGCTCGCCGCTCGACACCGCATCGGCTTGCAGCCCCAGCCCAATGCAGGTGTTGGCCAGCATCTCGCGTGCGCTGGCGTTGTCGTCGACCACCATAACCCGCTGGCCAAGCAGTAGGTTGCCCCGCTTGCAGGCCGAAAGGCAGGGTGAAGTGAAAGCGGCTGCCTGCGCCAAGCGTGCTGTCCACAAGGAGCTCGCCGCCCATCAGCTGGACCAGGTACTGGCTGATGGCCAGTCCGAGTCCGCTGCCGCCGAAGCGCCGCCTGGTCGACGCACCCGGGAACCGGTATTGGCCGACCGCATCGACCGACCATGTGCTGTCCTGGTTCTCGTACTTTTGGGTCCGCAGGCGCCGGCCCTGCAGGAAGGTGGTGTTGTTCGACATCCCGAAGTTGCCGGAGAAAAGTGCATCGACCGTGTAGCGCTGACGCGCATAGCCGGTGCGCACACTCCAGTGTTCGCTGGCATTGAAGTCGAGCCAGGCGCTGAATGCCTCGGTATCGCTGCGACGGTAGTCCGCGTTGGACATGCTGTTCCAGTTGTCGGGCAGGCCCGGTACTGCGTCGCCCAGCCGATTGGGGTCGGACGGCGTCGGCACGAGACCGCTCTGGCGGCGGTATGTCGGCTCTTGCATCAGCTGCGGCGCTTCGATCTTGTGGAAGCTTTCGTACTTCAGCGACACGCTGATCCGGTCATTCGGCTGCCAGAGCAAGGACGGCCCGATGTCCCACGAATGCGCGTCATAGGCCTCCCAGTAGTGCATGTCTCGGTCGTACGAAGTGGCAAGCCGGTAGAAGATGCCGTTGCCGGCCGGGCCGGTCAGGTCGGCCTGAACGCGGTACTCGCCGTAGGAGCCGTACATGATGTCGGCGGTGGCGGCGAATCGCGACTGCGGGCTCTTCGTGATCACGTTGACGATGCCGCCCGGCGCCACCTGGCCGTACAGGAACGACGAGGGCCCTTTGACCACCTCTACGCGCGCTATGTTGGTGAAATCGAAGATCGACGGGCCGTGGAACCCGTCGCGCAAGATCTGCGGATTGCCGGGCAGCGCGCTGACCGCGAAGCCGCGGACGGCGAGGTTCGCGTTGCCTTCGTTGAAGTCGTTGCTTCGGTACGTGACGCCGGGCGAATAACGCACAACGTCGAAGATGTCCACTGGCTTCAGGTCCTCGATGAAGGACTCGGTGAAGGCTTGAATGGCGAAGGGCAAATCCCGGATCGGCGTGTCGAAGCGAGAGCCCGAGACGGCATTCGCCCCGCGGTAGCCTTGGTCGAGGCGCGTCGCGACTTCGAAGGGCGAAACCCTCACGCGCCCCGGACCATGGCACTTGGCCGCTCGAATTGGACGATGCGCGAGGCCTGACTCCGCCGCGGGTGAGTTCGTGCTCCTGAGCCGGCAGGCCCAGCGCCCGCGTGTCGAAATGCCGGAATCGGGTGGTTGCGCCATGCCGGGGCCTCAACCCGCTGCGACCTTCGATCGATAGCCCTATCCAG
>Ga0105240_10010530_pt1 | contig 12990 bp, 8 predicted proteins | sample KBSC54metaG_FD_80426 | JGI IMG/M metagenome (GOLD analysis project Ga0105240, IMG submission 80426) | Corn rhizosphere microbial communities from Kellogg Biological Station, Michigan, USA - KBS C5-4 metaG | ecosystem: Host-associated > Plants > Roots > Rhizosphere > Soil | place: Michigan, USA... | reverse complement strand
CTCGCCCGCGTTCTGGCGCGCGGCACGCGCGCCAGAATCCTGGGGCCCATCCGCACCGGCGCGCGCTGGCTCGGCCATCCGCTGGCGGAGGATCTGCCGACCGAGCTGCGCGCGGTGTTGAAAGCCTCCATCGACCTGCAATTCGTGTTTTCAGCGGGTGACCCCGGCTTGCACCTGCTGCGTACCCAGGGCGGCTCGACCGCGCGATCGCTCCAGGCCCGTGGAAAAATCGGGCTCGCGTTGGTCGACGGGGCGAACCACACGTTCACGGATCTCGCCGCACGGCGCACACTGTTGCAGGTGTTGGTGGAGAAGCTCCGCACCAAAGCAACAGGGCATTGATGATGACAGCGAGACGAATCCCGGCCCTCGACGGGCTCCGCACGGTCGCCGTCTCGATGGTGGTCGTCGATCACTGGGGCCTTCCCGGCCTCGGCGGCCTGGGTGTCAGCATATTCTTCGTCCTGAGCGGCTTTCTGATTACAACGCTCCTGCTCACGGAATGGGATCACACCGGCGACATCTCGCTGAAAGCCTTCTACGCGCGCCGCTCGCTGCGGATATTTCCCGCGTACTACGTGTTTCTCGCCTTTTCCTGGTGGATCGATTCACACCATGGCGACACGCGCATCCAACCGGTAATCATTCCAGCGGCGCTGTACTACCTCGATTATTTCCACGCCATTCACGGACACTCCAGCACATCGATAGCGCATGCCTGGTCGTTGGCGATCGAGGAGCAGTTTTACCTTCTCTGGCCCTGCGCCTTCCTGTTGATTTCCCGTTGGCGGCCCGAGCGCCTGGCTGCGATCCTGGTGACGGTGATCGGCGTGGTCATGATCTGGAGGACGATCGCTTTCACCGCGTTGGATCTGGGACAAAAGTGGGCGTATGACGCGTTCGACAGCCGCTGCGACGCGCTTGCCACGGGATGCCTGCTGGCGGTATTGCTGGCGCGGGACCCGGTTGCGAACCGGTTGCGAGCACTCAGCCGGCACGGCTGGATCGCCGTTGCGGCCGCCCTCCCCATATTGTTCGTGGAGCTCGTGGACAATGGACGGTTCCGCTACACAGCCGGATTTACGATCAATGCGATCCTGATCGCATTCGTGATGTCGCAACTGGTGCTGAATCCCAACACGCTCGCGGGCCGGCTGCTCGAGTCGCGTGTCATGAGATATCTCGGCGGCATCTCCTACGGCATGTACCTGTACCACGTATGGGGGCTCACGGTCGGCCGGCATTTAGCCTCCGGAGTACCGGGCCTGGTCATCGGCTATGCCGCAACCGTCGGCTTTGCGATGGTATCCTGGTACCTCGTGGAGCGCGGCTTTCTACGCCTGAAAAAGCGGTTCGAGCCTGGAGTCGAGCCGAAGTCACTCGCGCCTGTCGCGCGGGTCTAGCCATGACTGCGCCGGATCAGCCTCGACACATTCCCGCCCTGGACGGTCTGCGCGCGCTCGCCATTCTGCTGGTGATCCCGCACAACACCTACCTGTTCGACAGCATCCGCGGCTGGCTCGTCCCGTTTGCCTGGATGGCCAACGCCGGCTGGGTCGGCGTGCAATTGTTCTTCGTGTTGTCCGGGTTTCTGATCACGCGCAACCTGCTCGACAGCCGGGGCGCGGACAACTACTACTCCGCGTTCTTTGGCAGGCGCATCCTGCGCATTTTCCCGCTGTACTTTCTGACGCTGATTTTCTTCCTGCTGGTGTTGCCGCAGATCATCCAGTTGGGGCCGGGCGCGCGCGGCTCCTATGCCAACCAGGTCTGGCTGTGGCTATTCCTGTCGAACTGGACCGAGCCCTACGGCCGCGAGGTCTATTGGTTCCCTCATTTCTGGTCACTGGCCGTGGAGGAACAGTTCTATTTCATCTGGCCGACGGTGATCGCCCTGACTCCAACACGGCGCCTCGTTCCCGTGTGCGCCACCTTGATGGTGCTGGCACTCGTGATCCGCATCGTGATCCTGAAAGCGGGGGCGCCGCCGGAAGCCGCCTACATGTTCACCGTGTGCCGAATGGACGCCCTGGCTTGTGGAGCACTGGCCGCGGTCTTGAGTGGTATGCCCCGGGTCATGAGCCTCGTGAGCCGGCACGCCGTGGCATTTCTGGTCGCTGCCGTGCTCCTGATGATGGCGGCGGTGCCGCTGACAGACTCCTACACGGCCTACGATCCTCGCACGCTCACGCTGGGACAGACCGTGTTAGCCGTAGGCATGACCGTGGTGATGCTGGCGGTCGTCGCCCAGGGACGCAGTTCCATCGCCAAGGGATTGGATACGCTACTGAGCCTCGCACCGCTGCGCTCGGTCGGTAAGGTGAGCTACGCGATGTATATCTTCCACATGCCGCTGGCTCTGCTGGTCGGCACACCGATGAAGCCGTTTCTCAAACAGTTGGGGCGCGGTTATCCGGTGTGGTACGCCCTGTGGATCACGGTCTGCAGCTATCTCGTCGCAGTGGCTTCGTACCATCTGCTCGAGAAGCACTTCCTGCGCGCGAAGCGTTATTTCGTACCGCAGCCGGGCCAGTTAGCGACTGCCGGCGAATAGGTGCCGGACACCATTCAACTCGTTACGCATGCTGTTGAAGCCGCGGTAGGCACTCAGGCGCGGCAGCGCGAGCCGGTTGTCATTCGGGAAAACCAGGCCGCCATAGGCCCGCACGGCACCCAGGTAACCGGCTTCATCCACCGCGCGCTCGGCGCGTGGGTCGAAATCACCCGACATGCCGTTCGGATAGCAGAACGAGGCGACGCGGCGGCCGATAGCCGCTTCGATATCGGCCTTGGAGCCTGCGATCTCGGCAACCAGCTCGGCATCCGAGCAGCCGGAGAGAATCGGATGGCTGCGAGTATGTGAGCCGATCTGAACGATGCGAGGGTCCATCTGTTGGATATCCTCGGCCGTCAGCGGGGCATACAGTCCCACCGGCTTGTCGGGAACCTGCACGCCACTGGCCGCTTCGCAGGCAGACACATAAATCTGGCGCGCCGCGGGTGTCAGCCGCAGACAGCGGGTCATCACCTGGTCCCAGGCCTTGTGGCGCGCCTGCGGTGAGTCCAGGCGCAGCTTCACCGGACCATCCGGACCGTCCACCTGAAAATCAGGGTCAGCGGCCTGGTCGAAGATGTAATGCAGCCGATCGAACCAGAGCCAGAAATCCCCGCGCATGAACTTTGACACCACAAATACGGTGGCCGGCACCTCGTATTGACGGAGCACGGGATAGGCGACTTCCAGAAAGTCCCGGTAACCGTCGTCCACCGTCAGCACCACCGAGCGTGGTGGGGGCCGCTCGCCGGCGACCAACATCCGCAGCAGATCATCCAGGCTGACGGGATTGAAACTCTCGCGGATATAGCGCAGGTGGACCTCCAGATCTTCCGTACTGATGTACGGCGCCTGGGGACCGAAGCGGTGATACATGACCACGCGGGGGTTTGCGGCGGTCCAACGACGCGCCAAGGGACCTAATAACCCACCAATCGTCGTGCGCACCTTCTGGAGCATCTTGTTTGTCTTGGGGATTCGAGTGCCGAGCTTGCGACCCATATGGCCCAGCTCACGATCACTACGCTAGCACTAATTGTAACCGATTGGGTGTGCGGCAAAGCACACCTTTCAATAAGCCTTCAATTGACATAAGCGTAATCGATTTTTGAGCGGCCCAAAATGAAAGCATCCAGTACGAAACGATAGGATATTCCCTCGATTCCGTACCGGATGCCAGTCACGGCATTGAGTTAGCCGCAAGACGCTACAACGGGAACGCGTAGCGTCTCCCCGGGTTTCAGGGCGGTTACTGGACCGAAACGTTGGTCGGCGGGTCAGGAGTCGTCACCGCGGTCGTCGTGCCACCGCCGGTGGTGCTACCGACGTTTCCCACAGAGATGCCCGTGGCATTGGTCGCGCCGTACATGTCAGTCACATAGAGATAGGCGGCACCTGTGAAATCCAACCCTGCCTTGGGAATGGTGGCCGTCACCTGGCCGGCCGACCACGAGAGGCTGCGCAGAATGGTGGCATGCTTGGAGGCCGTGTAGGTCGGTGAATCCGTCAGCTCGACGCGCGCCACCGAACCGGGACCCACCGCGATGTAGATGTCATCGTAAGTCGGATCGGCGTTCGGGCCGCTGTTCTCACGCACCCAGCCCGGAACGTTGACGGTCGTAAAAAACTGCGGCACGCCGTTCTGGAACATGGCCGAAGTGGGATAGGTCACGGGATTGCCGAAGGGATAGCTGCTCATGCCGTTCTGCGCATTGAGGGTCTGGGCGAATCCGCTGACCGCGCCGCTGGGCACCGTCGAGTTGCCACGCATCCAGGTGGCGACGCGATTCCAACCAGTCCACGACCACCACGAGGTGCCGATGCTGTTGGAATTCTCCCAGTAGTTTCCCGGCTGAATGAACATCGTGTAGCCGGCGTTGCTCTCGGCCGGCTGGAACTGGCCGCCGCCACCGTAATCCAGCGTACGCAGATCGAATTGCGAGGTGTTGCCGCTCGAGCCCGAGGCGGCTTGCAGCAGCCACGCGAACTTCCAGGAGCTGTCGCCCGAAAATTGCCCGGCGCTCGGCGGGGGAGCCGCCATGTTGGGTCCCCACATACCGGGGAAGGTCTTTCCGGAGGGAATCGTGACCCATACCGAAACGAAAGCTTCCTGGTACTGACTGCTGAGCACGAGCTGCAGAATGTTGGCACGCTGCGAAGCGTAATCGTACCCATGGAAGCCTGTGCTGCCGGTGTGCGCGACGGGACTCGCCAGGTAGTTGGTGGACCCGCTGAGGTAGTTGGTCCAGGCCCCAACAGGGGCACCGCCGAGTTGCACCTTCGTGCCGGCGGCATCGCGCTCGAAGTCCTCCATCATCACGATGTTGGGTCCGGTGCTGCCGAAATTCGAGCCGGAAATCGTCAGGGTCTGACCGGCGGCGAGCGTGCCGCTGGCGGATGTCGGTGCGGGCGTTGCCAGCGCGACCTGCGTTAAACCGACGAGGGACATGGAGCCCAGCAGAGCGACGCACTTGGGCGCCTTAGTGAACAATTGGCGAATCATTGAGTACCTCACACGAGAGTGGGCCGCTCATGAGCCCGGCGACAGCGAGACATCACGGCGGCGGCGACAGTGGACATCGCTGCTTTGGCGACATCGGGACTGGACGCTATCACATGGTTTACAGCCTAAAAACATGTAGCCAGACCCAGACACGAAGCGCGACAAAGGCCGCAAGCAACCTGGACCATGACAGCGATCTGTGTCTAATAACCCAATTAAAACAGCAAGTTATGTGCCACCCAAAGTACTCCCACAGGGCGCGTGTGCAAACGCATACACCGTGAGCACAGCTATATTGAGGCATTTTTCAGTAGAAAAATGTGCGACGACATTCACACGAAGAGCATTTGCAGCAATCCGGCTAACACGCTTGCCGCCCTGCGAAAACCCGATAAACTGCCCGCCCAAAATACCAATCAGACTCCACCTGATGCGCGATGGCCTGTTTCTGACGTGGGAGCGACACCAGCGCACCCGCAGCCTGGTGGCGCGCCTCGGCTTGAAGCTGCGTGAAGTCGTGGTCCCGGGCCCCCGCTATCGGCGCTACTGGGGCCAGATTACCGGGACATTTCGCCACCTGCGCCGTGAGCGGCCACCGCTGGTCATCCTGCAGAATCCCTCGCTGGTGTTGAATGTGCTCGTGCTGTGCTGGCGGAAAATCACGGCCGCGAAATGCGCCGTCGTGATGGACGCGCATAACGAGGCAGTCGAGCCGGTGGTTTTTTCCTGGAAGTTGGTCCGCAGGTTGGCCGCCTGGGCGGTACGCAACGCGGATTTCACGATTGTGACCAACCGCTTCCTCGCTGAGAAAGTCACCCAACAGGGCGGTCGGCCGCTGGTGCTTCCCGATCCGGTCCCGGATGTCGCCGCGGGGCCTGCATTGCCCCTGGTCCCGGGGGAGCCGCTGCGGGTGTTGGTTATCGCCACCTACGCCAAGGACGAGCCCATCGCGCAGATTCTCGATGCCGCGCGCGCCGTGCGGACCGAAGCCGAATTTCACTTCACCGGCAACTACCGCAAGCTTGCGCCGGGGGTGATTACGGGCGCCCCGCCGAATGTGAAATTCCTCGGTTTTCTCGCTGAAAGCGATTATTGGGACCACATGCGCAATGCGCATGCCGTTCTCGATCTGACGCTGATGGACGATTGCCTGGTGTGCGGCGCTTACGAGGCCGTGGCGGTAGGCCGTCCACTGCTGCTGTCAGACACCCGCGCACTGAAGGAATATTTTCGCCAGGGCGCGATCTACAGCAGTGCGGACCCGGGAGCGATCGCCGCGGCGGTCGGACGGCTGCGCGCCGAATACGGGGCGTTGAGCGAACAGATTACCGGGCTGCGGGCCATCCTGAAGGACGAGTGGTCAGCGCAGGCGGCCGCCTTGATGGCGCGGCTCGGCGCGCCAGGGGCCAGATCCCAAACATGATGGCGGCGGTGCCGCCGGACCTGGGCAAAAAGTCTCATAAGTGAGATCGATTGCCTGTCGGAGCTGGGCCCGATCCGCCATAATTGCGTTTTCTCATCTGCAACAAAGCCCTGTCATCAAGCGGAAATGTGCGGAATCACCGGGTACTGGCTGACGCCGAATCAACACGTGCCCGCGGGCACGTTGAAGCGCATGAACGATGCGATTACCCGACGTGGGCCGGACGGAGAAGGCTTCTTCGAGGCAGGCGGCACGGGACTGGCGATGCGTCGGTTGTCGATCATCGACCTCACCGGCGGCTGGCAGCCCATCTACAACGAGGATCGCTCCGTCGTCGTGGTGATGAACGGAGAAATCTACAACTACCAGGCGCTCGCCCGGGCGCTGAAGGAGCGCGGACATCGCTTTGCCACCGCCTCCGATACCGAGGTGCTGGTACACCTGTACGAAGAGCACGGCGATGCGTTGGTGGATCACCTGGAGGGCATGTTTGCTTTCGCGCTCTGGGACGTGGCCCGGCGGCGCCTGTTGGTCGCGCGTGACCGGCTCGGCATCAAGCCCGTGTATTACAGCGTACGCGGCGGCTCCCTGTTCTTCGCCTCGGAGATCAAGTCGCTCAGAGCATCGGGGCAGGTACCGCTCGAAGTTGACCCGGCCGCCGTCGATGATCTGTTTTGTTATAACTTCATTCCCGCGCCGCGCTCGATTTACCGCGAGGTGCGCAAACTCAAACCCGGTCATCGCATCGCCGTGGAGGCCGACGGTCAGATCAAGGTGGAGCCGTACTGGCGGCTGCCACGCGAGCCGGACCAGAAACTGCGACTGGAAGACGGCGCGCTGGAGGTCATCGAGGGCGCATTCCGGGACGCGGTCGAATCCCACCTGATCGCCGATGTGCCGGTGGGCGCATTCCTGTCCGGAGGCGTCGACAGCGGCCTGGTCACCGCTTTCGCCGCGAAAATCTCCGGCAAACCGATTTCGACCTACACCATTGGCTTTTCCGCGAGCGGCAACGCTTTCCTGGATGAGCGCGGCTATGCGCGCGAGCTCGCCGATCGCTATGGGTGCCAGCATCACGAGCTCGAGGTCAGCCCCAATGTGGAGGCGATCTTCGACGAGATCGTCAACGCCTTTGACGAGCCCTTCGCCGATGACTCGGTCATCCCGAGTTACTATGTTTCCCAGTTCGCGGCTCGCGAGCTGAAAGTCGCCCTGACAGGCTTGGGCGGCGATGAGCTGTTCGGTGGCTATCGCCGCCACGCCGGCATCCGCCTGGACGAGCAACTGGGTATGGCGGGGTCGATCGCCCGTGCTGCCCTCGCGCTGCCGGTGCGGATGATTCCGCAATCGCTCGCCCGCAGTGACGCGATCGATCATATGAAGCGTTTCGTGCAGGGCAGCGGCTCACGCGCCGACCGCTATGCGCAATTCATGGCAGCCATGCCGGTGATGCAGCGTCATGCCCTTTTCAGTGACACGGTACGCACGCAGCTCGCCGAAGTCGGCGCACCCGCGAACGTCATACGAGCGAGTTACGAAGAGCTGCCCGCCGGCAGCGCATTGCGCCGAGCCTTGCATGCCGATGCAGCGGTGTATTTGCCGGATGATGTGCTCACGCTGACGGACCGACTGTCGATGTGGCACTCGCTCGAGCTCCGGGTCCCCTTCCTGGACCGTAACCTGGTTGAGTTGGCCGCGAGACTGCCGGACTCGTTGTGGATCGAAGGCAAGCACCAGAAAGTGATTCTGCGCAAAATCGCCGAGCGTTGGCTGCCGCCTTCGATCCTGAATCACCGCAAACAGGGCTTCGAGGCTCCCATGGGAGCCTGGCTGCGTGGCCCACTGCTCCCCTTCTTCGATGCCAAGGTCAACGAGCGCACCGTCACGGAGTCGGGACTGCTCAACTGGCCAGCCATCCAGGCGTTACGTGACGAGCATGTTGCCGGTCGTCATAAGCACTCCAAGGTCCTGTTTGCCACACTGATGCTCATGGGTTGGGCACAACTGTTAGGCTAGGCGTTTACCGTTTCACCCAGCACAGTGTCGCGGCCAAGAAGCCGCTCTAGGACTTCGAGCATGTCAGCAGCCAAGCCCGTATGAGCACCTCGCGCCCCTTGGGGCTGCGGTTGCTCGCGGCCTCCAGCTCCAATCTGCTGGTCCTGGCTGCCCGCATCGTTCTGACACTGATCGTGACTCCGATCACCTTCCACGCGCTCGGCCAGTTCGACTACGGCATCTGGGAGATCACGGTCTCCGTGTCCGGTTACATGGCCCTGTTCGACATCGGACTCCGTCCGAGTGTCGCGCGGTTCGCCACGCTGCATGCCACGCAGCGCTCCTACACCGAGTTGCGGGAAACCTTGTCGACGGCTTGGGCGTTCATGCTGCTGCTGGGCGCCGCGGCCCTCACCCTCTTCGTCTGCTGGGGAATCTTCTGGCTGTTCCATCCACCGCGAGCGGTTCCTCATGCGTGGCGCTACTGCGTGGTGATGCTCATCATCGGCTGTCAGCTCGCCATCGTCTTCCCGGGTCAGGTGGCCGAAAGTGCCCTGGAAGGCATGCAGGCGTATGTCTCCAAGAACCTGGTGACACTCGTGCTGGTCATCGCCGGCGGCCTCGTGACCATTACCTGGATTCACGACTTCGACGCGCTGCTGTTCGTGGCCACCTGCAACACCCTGGGACTGGCGGCGAAGGCGACCACGTTCTTCCGCATGCTACGGACACGAGTGCCCGAAACGAGACTGTTCTCCCTGCGGTGGGCCACCATGGCCTGCTACAAGCGCATGGCCACCTTCGGCTCGAAATCGTTTCTGCAGGGTGCGGGCGAGGACATCATCACCTTCGCCCCCCCGCTGGTCATTGGTGGAGTCCTGGGCCCGGCCACCGTGCCCTTGTTCCGCCTGCCGGCCGGCGTGACCGACTACGCACGGAATATCGGCTGGACCGCGGCCTATGCCTTCATGACGTTCTTCGTGGAGCTCAACACCAAGGGAGCGAACGAGAAGCTGCGCGAGGCTTACCTGATGGGCTCGCGCCTCACCATAGCGGCCATTCTGCCGATCTCCATGGTCATCATCGTATTGGGCGACCCCTTCATCGGCCGGTGGATCTCCCAGGATCTGGCGCACCAGGCGCGGCCCTTGATCCCCTGGGTGGTGGCGATCTATCTGAGTCCACTGCTCAGTCCCATGGCGGTGCATTACCTCACCGCACTCGGCCAGCACGGCAGGATTGCCGCGGTCGGGACCGCCCTCTCCATTCTGGGCGTCGCGGCGGGCACCCTGGCGGCCCTGTACTCCGGAGTGCTGGGCTTTGTCGCCTGCGTCGCCGTTGCGGTCATGCTGAAGATACCCTATAGAGTCTGGGTCGCCAGTCGCACCATGGGCCTGCCCATTTCGACCTACGTGAAAGAAGCGCTCTGGCCCGCCGCACCGTGCGCGCTGTTGCAACTTGGCGTGACCTGGCTCGTGGCGGCTCACTTCGGCACAGACACCTGGGCCGAGCTGTTCTGCGTCGGCTGCGTGAGCGGAGTGGTTTACCTGATCGCCTTCATCGCGCTGTCGCGTGAGGAAGATCGAGCGGTGGTGCGCCGAGTGCTGCAACAGATGCGTGTCCCTGGCTTCCGGCCGCGTGCGACCTGAACACAAGAATCGCAGTTAACAAACCATGTGTGGCATAGGCGGTTACTACAGCCCTGATAGCGGCAACCTCGCGGGTGAGGAAACCCTCCGGCGGATGGTGGAGGCGCTCAAACACCGGGGTCCGGACGACCAGGGAACCTGGCTCGATCCCTCCCGACGCGTTGGACTGGCGCACACGCGCCTGGCCATCATCGACCTCTCCCCGGCCGGCCATCAGCCCATGATTTCCGGCTCCGGACGCTTCGCGCTGGCCTTCAACGGTGAGATCTACAACTACCGCGTGCTGGCGGCCGAATTGACCCAGGCGGGCTTCCGACCGAAGGGACACTCGGACACCGAGGTGTTGCTGGCCGGATTCGAGCACTGGGGGGTGGAGGCGACCCTGCGCCGCGCGGCCGGCATGTTCGCCATCGCGGTGTTGGATCAACACACGCAGACGCTCAGCCTGGCTCGCGACCGGCTCGGTGAGAAGCCCCTGTACCTGGCACAGGTGGGCTCGAGCTACCTGTTTGCCTCCGAGTTGGGCGCCATCACGGCCAACGCGGGAGCCACCACCACGCTGGACCTCACCGCGTTACAACTCTACCTGCGCTACAACTACATTCCGGCGCCGTGGACGATTTATTCCAACATCCGGAAAGTCGAGCCGGGCACCTGCGTGACGCTCACCCGCGGCGCGAGTGGGGTCACCGCGAAAACCACCCGCTTCTGGCATTACCCCGGCGACTTGAACGCCGCCGAGGTCGGCAGCGGCGATACCAGCCTGGAAGCCCTGGACACCGTCCTGCGTACCGTCGTGCGCGAGCAGATGATCTCGGATCGTCCGCTGGGCGCGTTCCTCTCCGGGGGCATCGACTCTTCGCTGGTCGCGATGCTGATGCAGGAAGAGTCTTCGCAGCCGGTGAAGACTTTCACGGTAGGCTTTGACGACCAGGCGTTCAACGAGCTGCCGTTTGCCCGCGAAGTCGCGCAGCGCCTGGGCACCGATCACCACGAGATCATGCTGAGCGCCACCGCGGGCGTGGAGCTGATCGACGAGCTGCCGCGCGTTTACGGCGAGCCCTTCGCCGACTCGTCCCAGATTCCGACCTTGCTGGTGACTCGCGAAGCGCGGCGCCACGTGGTCGTCGCCCTCTCCGGCGACGGCGGCGATGAGAATTTCGCCGGCTACGACCGCTACTTCGAGGTTCTCGCCTCCTGGCAACGCCTCGGGCGCATTCCCGGCTGGCTGCGGCCGGCCTTGAGCGGCATGTTGAAGTTGGGAGACCAGAGCTGGCTGGACGGCGGCATTGCACGCACGGCCAACAGGTTGCTGCACCGGAACTCCGCGCGACGCCTGTCGAGTGTGTTCCGCCACTCCGCCGAGGTGTTGGGTGCCCGAACCGTGCAGGACCGCTATTTCAAGTACCAGCCGGTGTGGAGCCGCCCCTCCGAAGCCTTCGCGACTCCCCGCTCCGCCGGCCGGTTGCCGCAGCCTCCAGGAGGCAATCCGCTGTTGAATGCGGATTTGCACCGCCTGATGGCCATCGACATCCGCTCCTACCTGCCCGATGACATCCTGGTGAAGGTGGACCGCGCGAGCATGAGTGTCGGCCTGGAGTGCCGCGCGCCGCTGTTGGACCACCGGGTCGTCGAAGTTGCCTGGCGGTTTGCCGCCGCGGCGTTGACTCACGACGGACGGGGTAAATATCCCTTGCGCCAGTTGCTCACCCGCCGGCTGCCCGCCGAGTTGTTTGAGCGCCCCAAGCAGGGCTTCGCCGTGCCCATCAGCCAGTGGCTGCGCTCCTCACTGCGCGAATGGGCCGAAGACCTGTTGAGCGAGTCGAGCCTGTCCCGCGATGCGCCGTTTCTGAATGCGCGCGAGATCCGGCGGCGCTGGACGGAGCACCTGACCGGCGTCTGGGACAACTCGCCGCAACTCTGGGGCATTCTGCAGTTACTGCGCTGGTGTCGCCTGCAGCCGCACCCCCCGAGCCCGTGATACCCGCCCGTCGTCCCCGCATCCTGGTGCCGATCCGTCATCCCGTGGGCGGCATCCAGACCTGGTGCCGCTATTTCTATCGACACCCGGACTTCCGTGCCTTTGAGCTCGAGCTCATCGCACCGGCCTCGGTGGAGTCCGGGCCGTTCCACCAGGTGATGGAGCCCCTGGGCGTGAAAGTGACCGTCACGGGTAACTCCACTCGGGACTTCGTGCTCGCGACCTGGCGGGCCCTGCTGAAGGGGCATTGGGACCTGGTTCATGCGCATGGCTTCTTTGCCGGCATCGTCTGCACACCGGTCGCCAGGCTGTTGGGCATCCCCTGCATCGTCACCCAACACGAGGTGGTGCTCGACTCTCACTATTCTGATTGGCGCGGCAGGATCATCCGGGCGATGACCCGGATGTCGCTGGCCCTGGCAACCCGAATCCATACCGTGTCGCACGCCGCTGCGGCCAACCTCGAGTCCCTGGTTCGCGGCCGCAAGGCCACTGCCGAGCGGATTACCGTCATTTCCAACGGTATCGATTCGCCGCTATTCTTGGACGCGCCAGCCGTGGATATGCGCGCGGAGCTTGGGCTCGACGCCAACGTCTTCCTGGTGGGTTTCTTCGGGCGCTTCATGCTTCCGAAGGGTTTCGCTACTCTTGTGGAAGCGGTGGATCTGCTGCGCACCCGGGCACCGCAACTCGCCCAGCGCCTGGTCGTGGTCGCGGTGGGAAGTGGCGGCTACCGTGCGCGTGAGCAGCGCAACATCAACGCCATGGGCCTACAGGCTAACTTCCGGTTTCTGGACTTCCGGCCCCAGATCGCGGGCATGATCAAGGCCATGGATGTCGTTGCGGTGCCTTCGCTTTGGGAGGCCTGCGGATTGATTGCCATGG
>Ga0105240_10010520_pt1 | contig 12997 bp, 9 predicted proteins | sample KBSC54metaG_FD_80426 | JGI IMG/M metagenome (GOLD analysis project Ga0105240, IMG submission 80426) | Corn rhizosphere microbial communities from Kellogg Biological Station, Michigan, USA - KBS C5-4 metaG | ecosystem: Host-associated > Plants > Roots > Rhizosphere > Soil | place: Michigan, USA... | reverse complement strand
TCCATATGCACAAATACGTCCGGGGTGCCGGCGCCGCGGGAGATGAAGCCGTATCCCTTGGACCGGTTGAACCATTTGACCACGCCATCAAAGGCGGGCCCGTTGGGCTCGGCGACATAGCGGCTCGCCTGATCCGGGGTTGCCGGCATGGTCCGTGCGGTCGAATTATCGACCGAGATCAATTTGGTGGCCTGCCAGCCGCGCGTTCCCATCACGGTCTCGCAGACGACGGTCGCCCCTTCTTGAACGGTTCTAAAGCCCGATTGGCGCACACAGACTTGATGCAGCAGGATGTCGTCCTGCTTCTCAGAGGAGGTGATGAAGCCGTATCCCTTAATGAAATCGAACCATTTGACTTGTCCGGCCACCCGAGCGGAGCCGGCGTCCCCCGGGCGGGGAAGCGGATTTTCTCTGATCACAGAATGTTGATGCACCATTTCCTGCCTTCCCGGTCCCCCCGGGTCCGACCGGCCGTTTTTTTGCGACTTACGACCGTAAATCAGTAGGTTAGGCCCTGCGGCCGAGTCTGTCTGTTCTCCGGATTGGAAAGGGGCGTTCCAAAAACGGAACGCGGCATCCGGCCCCATTCCCGCTATCTAAGGACCCCACCCAAGGACCGGAAGCGAAAGGCGCGCATAATGGCGGATGGACCCGAACCGGACCTGGCGGAAAATCCCCCGGGCGGCGGGCTGCCCGGCGCCCGAATCCCGTCTCCGGCGCCCAGGCCATCGCCTTCCTGGGCCCTCCTGGAAGCACAGGCCAGAACAGTGCTGGGTCTGGGCGGGCTGAATGCGGCGCCGTCTGCGCTGCCACCCCGGGCCGAACAGCTCTGGCGCATGGACGGATTCGCCGCCGATGTGCCCTTCACCAATGCGATGTTCGTTCCCATGGGGCAGGTGGCCGATATCGGCCGGCTTTATGAAGCCGTCGCGATCGTCGTCAGCCGTCACCACGCGTTGCGGACACGTCTGGCCGTGCGGCGCGGCCGGGCCGTCCAGATCGCCGAAGACTGGAAGGTCAAACAGCTGGACGTGACGGATGTCCTGCAGAGCGAGCTGGCGGATCTGCGGCCGGGCGGCAAATCCGCGGTCAGCGCCTTCACGCAAGGCACGATGGATCTCTACGCCCAGGACGGATTTCGTTGTCATGCTTTCCGGGACGAGCAACGCAACCTGACCCTGGGCTTTCTTGCCCACGGCTTTTTTGCGGATTCCTGGTCGTCCCAGATCCTGTTCCAGGAAATCCGTGCCGTGCATGAGGCCCTCGAAGCTGGAACACCGGCTCAACTGGAGCCGGTTTCGCAATATGCGGATTATGCGCTGGCACAGCGGCGGGTTTTAGACCGCGATCTGACTTCTCATCTCATGCATTGGCACGGCCGGCTGAAAGATATGCCCCCATCCTGCCTGCCGTATGACCGGGAAGGAGACCAGACACGCAGAGGACGGTCTTTTTTCTTCACCGGTCCTGAGATCGTGGCGCGGCTGGCGGCGGTCGCGCAGGAGAGCAGGGTATCTCTGACCATTCTCTTGCTGGCGGCCTATCAATTGGCGCTGGCTGGGTGGAGCGGACAGCGGGAAATCCTATCGGCCGCCTATACAGCCGATAGGGTCGATCCCCGCTTCCGGAACACGATCGGCTTTCTGGTCGTCAATATGCCGGTCTTGGCCCGGATCGATGGAGATCGGTCCTTCAAGTCTTTCCTTCTGGATTTTGCCAAGGATTATTACGGGAGCTATGCGCACCGCGATGTGTCGTGCGAGCTCTATGAAGCGATTTTTGCGCCGCAAAAGCCGTTCTGCTCCACGGTGTTCAACTTCATCCCCCTGCAGAAGAATTTCTCAGCGGGCGAGCTTCACGCAGTTCCGTCATTTGACGGTATTCTGACCGCTCCCGACGCGGAAAGGCCGTCGATCTATCGCGATGTCTATCTGGGTCTGTCGCAACATTCGAACGGCATGCTGGGCAAGGTCTTCTATAATGCCGGCCGCTTCACGCCGGGGGCCATGGAGAATTTCATCCGGCATTTCAGCGCCGTCATCGACGGCATCGCCGCCGGCCCCGGCGCAAAGCTCGGAAGCCTGGCAGACCGATAGCGATCGTTACCGTCCCAGATATCCGGCGAACAGATTGGCCAAGGGCTCTCCCTTATAAAGCTCGGAAAGCTTGTCCGGGTGGATGAATTCATCGCGGAACCAGGGAAAGCGCTGCGGATCGAAAGACTGGACGATCCATTCGATGGTGCGCTTGACGCGAGGAATGCGTTTGGCGTCTGGATGATAGGTCATCCAGATATCGATGGGATGGACCACGCCCATATCCAGCGGAACCAGCTGGGCTCCGATCGCCTGGGCATAGGTAGGCAGCATGCCCACCCCGGCACCTTTGGCAATGGACCAGTAATGTGCGCTGGCGAAATTGGTTCGCATGGACACGAACCCGATCGGGGAAACGCCCGGAAACAGCTTGTCGTATAGCTCCTGCGAACGCTTATGGTCGTCGGATTGGATGACCAGCCGGTGGTTCTGCAGATTGGCGACCGATTTGGGATCGCCATAGGTATCCACATAGGATTTGGAGCCGAAAAACATCAGGTGCAGCCGGCCCAGCTTGGCCATCCTGAGATCCGGCGTCACCGGGCGTTCCAGCTGAATGGAAACATCGGCCTCCAGCCTGAGGACGTCCGCCGATTTCATCGCGCAGTTGAGATTGATCATCAGCCTGGGATTGGCGCGCTGAAATTCCACCAGGCGGGGCGCCAGCCAGAATGTGCCAAGGCCTTCCGTCACCGCCAGTCGAACCTCGCCCTCCACGTCCTTCTTGGCGGAATTGCGCGCCTGCAGAAGATCGAATGAGGCCGCTTCCATCCGAAGTGCCGCGCTGTGGATCTTGTCGCCTTCGGCGGTTGCCCGCACCCCATCGACATGGCGGGTGAGGAGGATCACGCCAAGCGTGTGCTCAAGCTCATCGACTTTGCGCCTAAGCGCATTGATGGATTGACCCAACCTATCGGATGCGGCGCGGAAACTTCCGCTGCGCAAAACTTCTAGAAAAATACGAACCGTTTCCCAGTCGGGGACCCGCCTGGGTTTCACATGCGTGGCATGTTCACCTTGTGGAACACCGTGTTCCTCCAAAGGCTGCATACGCGTGTCGCCGATCAAGAAACAATCTCTCCCGTAATCCCGAAAACCATTTTTACTACGGCGTTGAGCCCGAGGCAGACATGACAGAACACCCGCTGCGATTGGTTCGCGAAAACGACCAGACAGTCAAGTCGGAAAAGGCCAAACACGACCTGGGAGCACTGGAATCCGCCAAATTTGCCAAGCGGTTGGTACTATTCCGGGCTGATCCTTCGATGCTGGATCATCTGCTCGATCTGGCGCGGCCGCATATTCCGGGCATGGCGGACGCAGATGTGGTCCGCAGAGTCCTGCGGCACAACCCGGATTGCGTCTGGGTTGTATCGCGCAAACAGGGATTCAATCCGTCGGCGCCGGTGGGTGAGGGCTTTATCGCCATGCTGCCATTGACCGCAAAGGGCTTGCACCGGCTGGCGATCAAATCCTTCAACGGTGCCGATCCCGACCTGGCTTTGATTGCCAAGCCCGGCGAACGGCCGGCCGGCCTTTACATGTGGGCGACCTATGCGCCCGGAATTCTGGCGGGCGGCATCAGCCTGTTCATGGACGAAGTCGCCTCGGCGCCCTATGACGGCGTGAATCTCTATTCCCGTCCCAATACACCCGAAGGGGTTCGCTATAACGAAGCGCTGGGACTGCGCAAAGGCCCCACCATTGGGGCGATCGTCGCGCCGCATCTCTATGAATTCGTCCGGGCGCCGAAACGGCCGCCGCTCTACGACAGCTATCGCGGTGACGCCAATCCGGGCCTGACCGTGTCGGTGGCGCGGTCTTTCGAAGACCTGATGAAAATCGTCAGCATTCGCAGCGCCGTCTATATCGGAGAGCAGGAATGTCCCTATGACGAAGAGTTCGACGGCAACGATGCCTCATCCGCGCATCTGATCGGCTATGCCGGGCGCGAACCGGTGGGTTGCATCCGCATCCGGTATTTTGCCGATTTTGCGAAAATTGAGCGCCTAGCGGTGCGCAAGGAATTTCGGACCACCCGGATGTCCTTCCAGCTGGTCCGCGCTGCGATCGAACTTTGCCAGATGAAAGGCTATCGGCGGCTATACGGCCATGCGCAGCGGCGCCTGGTGAATTTCTGGAGCCGGTTCGGCTTTCACGAGTTCGAAGGCGGCCGCGATCTGATCTTTTCCGATTTCGATTATGTCGAGATGGTCGCGGACATACAGCCGCATCCCGATGCGGTGCGGATCGGCGGCGATCCTTACAAAGTGATCCGGCCCGAAGGGCGGTGGCACCGGCCCGGGATACTGGAAGAGTCCGCAGGTCGCGACGTCACCCGGCCGTCTGTCGAAAGGTAACATCGACGTGTCCGTCATTCATTTCCTCAGCCACCGGCGCCAGGGCGAACAGCCGGTTCTGGTTTTGGCCGGTCTTCATCAGTCGCGTCAGCCGGATACTCCTTCGCTAGAAACCGTGTTGAGAAATTGCGAAATGCTCCTGGCATCCGCACGGGCTGCGCATCTACCGGTCGCATTTGTCCGGCGCATCGCACCGGCGCGATCGCTTTCGGAGCCGCAGGCCTATCCGGCATGGCTGAAAGGGTTCGAGCCCAGGCGCAACGACATGGTTTTCGATGTGACGAAAGCGTCCTGCTATTCCAACATCGAATTCGCGCAGGCGATGGAATATTCCGACGGCCATTTTGCGATTGCAGGCCTTCTGGGAGAGACGACTTGCCTCGCCACCGGGATCGATGCTTATCACCGGCATCACCGCTTCACATATCTTTCCGACGCTTCTGCCTGCCAGAACAATGGGGCGGTGCCGGCCTCGCTTTTCCATGAGGCAGTGTCGCAAGTGATGTCGAGTTACGGGGACGTGATGGCGAGCGCCGATTGGCGCCGGCCCTTCATGCTGAACAGAGGGGTCCGCTGACGGCGGGCGAGTAACGGGAGAAAGACATGAAAAATCAATCCGTAGAAAGCTACGTCATCGGTCTTTTCGCCAGCAGCTTCCCGGAACGGCATGCGGCAATCACGCGGGAGACGGATCTGCTGACCGATCTTGACGCCGATTCCATGACGATGGTGTCGCTGATCTTTTCGATCAGCGAGAAGTTCGGTGTCAGCACGGATCACCTGGGGGATATCCTCCTGAATTGCCGCACGGTGGGTGATCTGATTACCGCCACCGAACGGCTTCAGCGGGAATGTGTCTGATCTCAGTCCGTGCGACAGATAGCGAGCAACCATGCAAATCGATCAATTGGTGCCCAGCCTTTCGACCCGAAATGGTGCGATCATCACGCTTTTCCAAGGCAAGCCGGTCCGCCATCCCTATCGGATGCTGGCCGGTGACATCGCCCGTGCCCGGGCGCTTTTGAACCGCTGGAATGTGAAGGCCGGAATGCGGGTCGGCATTTTCGCCCCCAATTCCTATGCCTATATCGTGTACGACCTGGCGCTGGTCGATCTCAAAGCCATACCGGTGCCGTTCACCGATGATTTTGCGGACGCGTTAAATCGTGACCTGGTCGATAAGTACGATATTTCGCTGATGCTTCTGGCCAAGGGCGTGCGGCACGGCTTCGACAACGGCGACGCTTTCGTGGCCTTGATCGATGCCGAGAACGGGCATGTTTGCGCACTTCCCCGCACGCCTTATGCGAACGGCGATGATCCGGACGATCTTTGCCTGGCTTTTTCGTCCGGCTCGGCGGGCGGCCTCAAAGGGTTGGTGATAAGCCGCAAAGGTGCGGAGCTGACATTGCCGCCGGTGGCGGAGAGTATCAACCTCGGCCATCAGGACCGGCTCTTATTGTTCCTGCCGATGTCGAATTTCCAGCAGCGCAACATGTATTACGCTGCTATCTGGTATGATTTCGACATCATCGTGACGGAATATACACAGCTTTATCCCGCCATGAAGCTGCTTCAGCCGACGGTTCTGATCGCGCCCCCGATCCTGTACCAACTTCTTCATACCCGTTTTTCGGCGCCGGAATCGAAGAATTGGTACAAAACGCTGATGGGCGGGCTGGCGTCGCTGCCCCTGGGGCGGATGCTTCGGCGCAAGATCGCGCAATTCGCTTTCAAGGATGTGCATGCGATCTTTGGCGGGAAGATGCGGCTTCTGATCTCGGGCATGGCACCGCTCAGCCGCAATACCATTCAATTCTTCGAACGGGCGCAATTGCCGCTGTGCGAATCCTACGGCCTGGCCGAAGCAGGATCGCTCACCTACAGGCCTGCATTTTCGAAAAAATACGGCTCGGTAGGTAAGCCGTTGGCCGGCGTGCGCATTTCCTTCGAGGCAGACGGTGAGATCATTGTCCATCGCGAAAGTTTTCTTACCCGCAAATATTTCCAGTGCGCGCCGGGCGAGAATGAGAACACGTTCATCGCCACCGGCCAAGTGGCAACCGGCGACATCGGAAAGTTCGATACCGACGGCTATCTGTATCTTTTGGGGCGCAAGAAAGAACTGATTGTGACACCCGGCGGATACAAAGTTCATCCGGAAATGGTGGAGGGCGAACTGAACGCCTGCGAGGATATCGTGCAGTCGGTCGTTTTCCAGAAGCCGGGTCTCGCCCATCTCACCTGCGTGGTGGTGCCTGGGCAGGACCGTTCAGACGACGCGGTGCAGCGCATCCGCTGTCACGTCGAAGGGGCCATGGCGGGCAAGAAAATCCGCATCGGCGAGGTCAAGCTCGCCGAGGAGCCCTTTTCCAAGGAAAACGGCATGCTGAGGCCGAATCTGAAATTGAACCGGAAAAATATTGCGGCGAAATACGCGGCCGCGTGATCGGCGGCAACGGATAGGCCCATCCGGAGCGCGAAGCCCCGGATGGGTTTCCGTTTCGATCAGGGCCGAGTGACCCGCTCTCCCAACCGGCCGCGGACATTTTTCGCCGCCGCCACCATGGCCTCCAATGCCGGCTTCACTTCCGCCCAGCCGCGCGTCTTGAGCCCGCAATCCGGATTGACCCATAGCTGTTCCGGTGTCAGCACCCGCAACGCTTTTTCCAAAAGGTCTTCCATTTCCTGCTGGCTGGGCACGCGCGGGGAATGGATGTCATAAATCCCCGGTCCGATATCATTGGGATAAGAAAAATTCGCGAAAGCGTCGAGCAGCTTCATCTGGGATCGTGACGTTTCGATGGAAATGACATCGGCATCCATTGCGGCCACCGCGGCGATGATGTCATTGAAGTCTGAATAGCACATATGGGTATGGATCTGGGTCTCGGGTTTCACGCCGCCCGCGGTGAGCCGGAATGCATCCACTGCCCAGCCGAGATAGGCCTGCCACTCCGCCTTGCGGATGGGAAGACCTTCACGTAGCGCCGCTTCGTCAATCTGGATCATCCTGACCCCGGCCCGTTCCAAGTCCATCACCTCATCCCGGATGGCCAGCGCAATCTGGCGGCAGGTATCGCGGCGGGGCTGATCGTCGCGCACGAAGCTCCATTGCAGGATCGTGACCGGGCCCGTCAACATGCCTTTTACTGGCTTCTGCGTGTGGCGCTGAGCCGCCATGGTCCATCTGAGGGTCATGGGAGCGGGGCGGCTGACATCGCCGAATATGATCGGCGGCTTGACGCAGCGCGAGCCATAGCTCTGGACCCAGGCGCGCTCGGTGAAGGCGAAGCCCCGCAATTGCTCCCCGAAATATTCCACCATGTCGTTGCGCTCGAATTCGCCATGGACTGGTACATCGATGCCGATCTCGTCTTGCCAGCGCATGGCGTCGGCGGTCCATTCATCCAGCATCCGCTCATAAGCCTCTTGCCCGACCAAGCCTTTCTTGAAGCGCGCCCGCGCGTCGCGTAACGCCTTGGTCTGGGGCAGGGAGCCGATACTGGTGGTGGGTAAGAGCGGCAATTTGAGCAGAGTCTGCTGCAGGCCGATGCGCTCGCGGAAACTGGGACTGCGCTCAGCCATTTGCGGGGTTGCGGCAGCCAATCGGCGCTGCACGGCCGGGTCGTGGATTCGCCCGGACGTCACCCGGCTGCCCACCGCGCGGGCATTTTCCAGGAAGAAATCGCTGTCGCGGCGGCCATTGGCGGCGCCCGTCAAGGCCGAAACTTCATCGAGCTTCTGGATGGCAAAAGCCAACCAGCCCTTCATTTCGGAATCGAGCCTGGTCTCGGTTTCCAAATCCACAGGAACGTGCAGTAGAGAGCAGCTGGGCGCGATCATCAGCGTATCGCCGCGAAGCGATCTGGCTTTCTTGATCAGGCGTTCGGCGTCGGTCAGAGCCGTCTTCCAGATGTTGCGGCCATCCACCAGCCCTAAGGACAGGACGCGGTCCGCGGGCAGGGCCTGGCAAACCACCTCCAGCTGCTGGGGTGCACGCACCAGATCCACATGCACGCCCGCCACCGGAAGGGCGGCGAGACATGTCAGATTGTCATCCACCGCGCCGAAATAAGTGGCGAGCATCAGCTTGGCCGGCAGTTTGCCGAGTTCTTCGTAAGCGCTCGCGAAAGTCGACCGTGCCCTGTCGTCCAGATCGGCGACCAGCACCGGTTCGTCGATCTGCACCCATTCCGCGCCAGCTTCGACCAAAGCGGTGATTACCTGGGTGTAAAGGGGCAGGATTTTCGCCAGCAGGCTCCACCGGTCTGAACCGTCGCGCATCCTGGCCAGTTTGAGGAATGTCACTGGGCCGATCAGCACTGGGCGCGTCGCGATCCCTAAGAATTTGGCTTCATTATATTCGTCCAGAGCCTTGGAGGAGCCGAATGCGAATTGCATCTCTTTGTCCAGTTCCGGCACGATGTAATGGTAATTGGTGTCGAACCATTTGGTCATTTCCATCGCCGCGGCATCCTGACGGCCGCGCGCCATCGCGAAATAGAGCTCCGGTGGAATCGGCCCGCCCGGATGGCCGAAGCGTGCCGGCACCGCGCCCAGCATGACGGCAGTGTCCAGCATCTGATCATAGAGAGAGAAATCGTTGGAAGGGATATGATCGATCCCGGCCCGGGCCTGCGCGAACCAGTGACGCGCGCGCAAAGCCGCCGCGATTTTGTTCAGCTCTCCGATAGCGATAGCGCCGGACCAGAAATTTTCGAGCGCCTGTTTCAACTCGCGATAGCGGCCGATGCGGGGAAAGCCGAGATTTGCCGAATGAATGGAAGTAGGCATGACGATACACTCCGTTGGAGACATGGGTTGGCAAGGCGCGCGCCATCCCTGTCGCCAGGATGCTCGTGCGCGTGTCACCGCATGGACGAAGTAATCGTTGCCGTCAGGAACCCGCCGTTCCTTGAGCCTAAGCGTGACACCCGATAGCAGGTCTCCTGGCTCGCGGGTCGTCGCTTCGGGCTGTCTTCCCGGACGCGGAATGCGTCCAGTGACGGTGTATCGGCCCTTGGCTCGCCGCTGACAGTTGCGGGGGCAGCTCCGGTTTCACACCGGATTCCCTATTAATCCCTCTCGGGAACTATCGCGGCGAAACTAGGATGCGAGACGCGGCAGGTCAATCGCGGCGGTTCAGCTGCCCAAAGCCTTGACCAAGCCGACGATATGACGCCGCAGAAGCGGATCGTCGATCGCCATGAAGCCATGTATCAGGCTGCGCCCTTCCGACGATTTGGCGAAGCGCGCAAGATCCTTGCTGCTGCCGGATGGGGAGGGTTGCGGGCTTTCCAGCACCATCAGCTCCCCAACGGGTACGTTCAAGGCCCGGGAAATCTTGATCAGGGTCGCGGCGGAAATGCGATTGGTCCCGTTCTCGTATTTCTGAACCTGCTGGAATGAAACGCCAAGATGCTTGCCAAGCGCGGTCTGCGAGATATTGGCGCGTTGACGGTACATTTTAAGGCGTCCACCGATAGCTTTATCAATGGAATGAGTGTTGGCCTTCGGCACGATACGCCCTCAATAATAAAAGCGCCCATTACACAGCGCCGCGGGCACGATATGGCCTGTCACATATCCTTGTCCATACAGGTCCCGGTTACTGACGAGGGGTGCGGGCCTGCCGGCCCTCAGGCGAACAGTTTGGCAATGGTGCTGGCCAGATCAGCCTCGCTAAAGGGCTTGGCCAGTTTCGGCATCTCCTGGGCGGCGCCAGCGGGAAGCTCGGCATAGCCGGTGGCCAGAATCACCGGCAGATCGGGCCAGCGCTCCTTGATCGCCGCGATCAATTGCATGCCGGACATTTGCGGCATTGCCTGATCTGTGATCACCAGATCCACTGGGGTTTTCTCCAGAATATCAAGGGCCTCAGGTCCCGAACGCGCCTCCAGCGCGACATGGCCCAGATCCTCCAGCATGGCGAGGGTGTTGAAGAGGACCAGTCCATCATCATCGACGGCAAGAATTTTGAGGGACGGCGCGGGCCCGTCATCGGCTTGCCCGCCCGGTGCGTCCTGCACGGGCACGCCGGCGGCCGCGGCCGGAAGCCAAATCTCGGCCGTGGTGCCTTGGCCCCGGCTGCTTTTCAAGACAAACCGGCCGCCAATCTGTTCGGCCATGCCATGCACCATGGAAAGACCGAGGCCGGTGCCTTTGCCCACGCCCTTGGTGGTGAAAAAAGGTTCGGTGGCGCGGGCCAGGGTATCGGCGTCCATGCCTTCGCCGTGATCGGTCACGCTGATGCAGACATAGCGTCCGGCAGGCAGCCCAATGGGATTGCCGGTCTTCAGGGTCTGATCCCGGGCTTCGATCCGGATGACGGCGCCTTCGGCCGAAGCATCGCGCGCATTGACCGTCAGATTCATCAGCGCCAACTCCAGCTGGTTTTCGTCGGCAAGGATCGGTTGCAGCGATCTGGGCATGTCTGTTTCGATCCGCACACCGGAACCGATCGCTCTTTGCAGCAGTTCGATCAAATTGTTCATCAGCGTCGGCAGGTCGATCGGTTTGGGTTCCAGCGATTGGCGCCGCGCGAAAGACAGCATGCGCTGGGTGAGAATCGAACCTCGCTGGGCACCCTGAATGGCGTTGTCCAGCAGCCGCGTGATCTGTTGATCGTCCGGCAGCCGCTTCTTTGCCAGTTCCAGGCTGCTCAGGATCGCCATCAAGAGATTGTTGAAGTCATGCGCCACGCCCCCGGTCAACTGGCCGATCGCGTCCATTTTCTGGGACTGGAACAGGGCTTCCCGCGCTTGCTCCAGCTCATTCTGCGCTTTTATGCGCTCGGTGACATCACGGGTCACCTTGGCGAAGCCCACCACTTCGCCTTTCGCATCGCGGATCGGATCGACGATCACATGGGCTTGGAACACACTGCCGTCCTTGCGGACTCTCAGACCTTCTCGTTCGAAGCGGCCTTCGCGGATCGCAGCTTCCAGCACCCGCTGCGGTTCGCCTCGCTTCCGATCCTCGGCGGTATAGAAGCGGGAAAAATGCTGGCCGATGATCTCGTCGGGCAAGTAGCCCTTGATGCGCTGGGCTCCCAGATTCCAGCTGGTGATGTTTCCATTCACGTCCAGCATGTAGATGGCATAATCCGTGACGCTCTGGACCAGCAGCCGGAATTGTTCCTCGCTGCGCCGCAAGGATTCCTGGGCCTGTCTTTGCTCGGTGAGGTCGCGTGCGATCTCGGCAAACCCCAGCAGCTCGCCACCGGATTCGCGAATGGCTTCTATCACCATATGGGCCCAGAAACGCGTGCTGTCCTTGCGAACGCGCCATCCTTCGCCTTCGAATTTTCCGTCGCGCGCCGCGATGTCCAACACGGTCTGCGGCAGCCCGACGCGACGATCCTCGGATGTGTAAAAGCGCGAAAAATGCTCGCCGATGATTTCGAACGGTTCATACCCCTGGGAGCGCCGAGCGCCGCGATTCCAACTGGTCACCACGCCTGCTGGATTGAGCATGATGATGGCATAATCGGTAACCGCCTCGACCAGCAGCCGGTAGTGGTTCTCGCCGGTCGGCGGCTTCATTATACGTTCTGACAGCAAAATGTTTTCCCGCGCTGACGTAATGAACGGTCAGCAAGGGAAAATGTTCCCTCAGCTATCCGTACCGTCCTGTACAGACGATTGGGCGGCGGATGGTGGCAGAATGAGCCGGGCCACGGTCCCGCTGCCGGCCTCTATCGACAAGGTTCCGCCGGCTTGTCGGGTAAATTCTTCCAACAAGCTGGTGCCGAGCCCCGGTTTGGGCTGAGGCTGGGCATAGCCGATGCCGTCATCGCTGACGCTGAGCGACCATCCGGCATCACTTTTCTGGAAGCGGACATCGATATTGCCGGCGCGATCGTCGGGAAAGGCATGCTTGACGGCGTTCGTTACCAGTTCGTTGGTCACCAGGCCGATCGCGATTGCCCGGCTGCGCGACATATAGGCCTGGTCGCAATGGCAACGCAGATAGAGTCCGGTCGGCGGAAAAGCGGCCTGGGCGAGCGCGGCGCAAAGGTCCGCCAGATACTGGCGAAAATCGATCGCGCCGATATCGGGCAGCGTGTAGAGGTGATGATGCACCCGCGCGACAGAGCGGATGCGGCCCATCGCCTGTTCCAGCGCCTGGCGGGTCTCCGGATCGGTGCTGCGCCGGCGCTGCAGGTCCAGCAAGCTGTTGACGATGGTGAAGTCATTGCTGACGCGATGCTGCAATTCGCGAAACAGCAATTCCCGTTCGGCAAGCTTGGCGTTGCGCTCCGCGACAATTCTCTGCGCGGCGACGCGAAAACCTTCACCCACCGCAATGACGGCGGCGGCGGTAAGTGCCACCAGAATAGCTGCGGCCACCTGCTGCTCGGTATGGCCGCCTTCAGGGCCCTTGGGCACCACGAAGACCCAGGCGAGCAATTCGGTCCCCGCAAGGGTACCCAGGCCGGCCTGCCATCCCCCCAGCAGTGTTGCCATCAGGGCGGCGGGATAAACGAACGCGAAGGGCGCGGCGCCGGGGGTGATCTGTTGGACGATGAAGCGCAGC
>Ga0105240_10010517_pt1 | contig 13002 bp, 11 predicted proteins | sample KBSC54metaG_FD_80426 | JGI IMG/M metagenome (GOLD analysis project Ga0105240, IMG submission 80426) | Corn rhizosphere microbial communities from Kellogg Biological Station, Michigan, USA - KBS C5-4 metaG | ecosystem: Host-associated > Plants > Roots > Rhizosphere > Soil | place: Michigan, USA... | reverse complement strand
TACAGCGCTTCGAACGAGGCGGCGTTCATCGAGCTCATGCAAATGGAGCCGCTGGCCAGGAACAGGATGTACGGAACCTTCACCTCGCCCATCTGCACCTGCCCCACCAGCGCGCCCATGCCGTAGCCGAAGGCCACGAGCCACATCAGCGGCTCGGCGATGTTGCCCACCAGGCTGGGGATGGCGAGCTTTCGCCATACCAGCAGGTTGCGCAGGAACACCGGCCACCAGCGAAACGAAAGATCGGGCGCACGCCAGATCGATTGCTGGGCGCCGGTGACGGCAGGCAGGACAGCGTCTTGCATTTCAACCTTCCTCTCTGATCTTGCGGCCGGTCAGCTTGAGGAACAAGTCCTCGAGATTCGCCGGACGGTGCAGCGTGCGCATCTGGGGATGCGCGGCCAGCGCATCGAGCAGCTGCTTGGCGTCCTGGGTGTAGAAGAACACCGTTTCGCCGCTCACTTCCACTCGCGCCGCGAGCGACTTCAGCGGCGAATCGACGAGGGCCATCGCGCCATTGCCGTATGCTTCGACCACATCCGGCTCCAGGTGTTGCGCGATCAGGTCGCGCGGCCTGCCCTGCGCGATTTTCTTGCCGTGATCGAGCACCAGCAAGCGCGAACACAAGCGCTCGGCTTCGTCCATGAAGTGAGTGGTCAGCAGGATCGATTTGCCTTGTTGCAGCAGCAGCTGCAGGCGCTCCCACATCAGGTGCCGCGCCTGTGGGTCCAGGCCGGTCGTCGGCTCGTCCAGCAACAGCAAGCGCGGATCGTTGACCAGCGCTCGAGCCAGACCCAGCCGCCGGCGCATGCCGCCCGACAGTTCGCTCGGCTTCGCATCCGCCTTGTGCGAAAGCGCCGCGAATTCAAGCAGGCGCGGAATGCGCTCGCGGATCTGCGCTTCCTTCATCCCGAAGTAGCGGCCGTACACCAGCAGGTTCTCGGCGCAGCTGAAGTCGGGATCGAGCGAATCGAATTGGCTCACCACGCCCAATTGCGCCTTGATCGCGAACGCATCTTGCGGCATCGACAAGCCCGCGCCCGCGCCCTCGCCTTGAAAGTAGCGGATGCTGCCCGTATCCGGCGGCGTGAGGCCCAGGCACATGCGGATGGTGGTGGTCTTGCCGGCGCCGTTCGGCCCGATCACGCCCAGACATTCGCCGCGCGCGATCTGGAAGGACAGATCCTTGACAACGGTGCTGTCGCCATAACGCTTGGAAAGATTCTGGGCTTCGAAAAGAAGATCGCTCATCGGCTGTTTCGTCTGGAGGTTTATTGTGTCGCAGTCGCGGGCCCGCCCTGCAGCCCGGCAATCGCTAGAATTTTCGTTTCGTTCACCGGGTTTCACATGTCCAACCGCCTGGCAGTCGCGCCGCAATATCTCTTACCGAAGCGGCTGCTGACCCGGTTGATGGGCAAGCTGGCGGACCTGCGCGGTGGCGCCCTCACGCACGCCGTGATACGCAAGTTCGTCGCGCATTACGGCGTCGACATGAGCGAAGCGGCCGACCCGCGCATCGAGAGCTATCGCAGCTTCAACGATTTCTTCACGCGCGCCCTGCGCGAAGGCGCGCGTCCAATCGCCGACGCCGCGTTCGTGTGTCCGGTCGACGCGGCGATCAGCCAGTTCGGGCCCATCGAGCACGACCAGATCTTCCAGGCCAAAGGCCACAGTTACTCGACCCGCGCGCTGCTCGGCGGGGACCAGGCGCTGGCGCACCGGTTCGATCATGGCCACTTCGCCACGCTGTATCTGGCGCCGAAGGACTATCACCGGATCCACATGCCTTGCGACGCACGCCTCGTGCGGATGATCTATGTGCCGGGCGAACTGTTCTCGGTCAATCCGCTCACCGCACGCCACGTGCCCGGCCTGTTCGCGCGCAACGAGCGCGTGGTGTGCGTGTTCGAAACCGCTTACGGCCCCTTCGTGAATGTGCTGGTCGGCGCGACCATCGTCGGCAGCGTGGCCACGGTGTGGCACGGTGTGGTGAATCCGCCGCGCACGCGCGACATGCGCGAGTGGCGCTACGACCGCGAGAACATCACGCTGGCCAAGGGCGCGGAAATGGGGCGCTTCCTGCTCGGCTCCACGGTGGTGATGCTGTTCCCGAGGAACGTCGTCACGTTCAACGCCGATTGGGCGCCGAGCAGGCCGGTGCGGCTGGGCGAGGCGATGGCGACGGTGAGCTCGTCGTGACTTCTACAGCGAGTACCCTTCCGGCGGAAACCTCGCGTCGCGGCAGGCAGTACCCGTCAGGGGCTCTTGCCGCGGATTCTCCACAAGAATCCTGGGCAGCGAGCGCGCCCTATTGAAACGCCACTTCGTCGAAGCTTCGCAACTTGCGGCTGTGCAGCCGCTGGCTGCCTTCGGCGCGCAGGATCTCGATCGCGCGCATGCCGATGCGAAGATGCTGGTCCACCCGCTCGCGATAGAACTGGTTGGCCATGCCGGGCAGCTTGATGTCGCCATGCAAGGGCTTGTCGCTGACGCACAGCAGTGTTCCATACGGTACGCGAAAACGGAATCCGTTGGCCGCGATGGTGGCGCTTTCCATGTCCAGCGCCACCGCGCGGCTCTGGCTGAAACGGCGTTGCGGCTCGTTGCCGGGCAGCAATTCCCAGTTGCGGTTGTCGGTGCTCGCGACGGTGCCGGTGCGCATGATGCGCTTCAGGTCCGCGCCTTTGCATTGCGTCACGTCGGCCACCGCCTGCTCCAGCGCCAGCTGGATTTCGGCCAGCGCCGGGATCGGCACCCACAAGGGCAGCTCTTCATCGAGCACATGATCCTCGCGCACATACGCGTGGGCCAGCACATAGTCGCCCAGCTGCTGGCTGTTGCGCAGTCCCGCGCAGTGTCCGAGCATCATCCACGCGTGCGGGCGCAGCACCGCAATGTGATCGGTGATCGTCTTCGCATTCGCGGGACCGACGCCGATGTTGACCATCGTGATGCCGCCGTGATTGGGCCGCATCAAGTGATATGCAGGCATTTGCGGCAGGCGGGCGGGCACGGCGCCCAAGTCGGCGCCGCCCGGCGCTTCGCCACCGGCTCGCCACGTGACCACGTTGCCCGGCTCCACGAACGCGGTGTAATCGCTGTCCGGATCGGCCATCGCCTCGTGCCCGAGCCGCACGAACTCGTCGATGTAGAACTGGTAGTTGGTGAACAACACGAAGTTCTGGAACCAGTCGGGCGCGGTGCCCGTGTAATGGCGCAGGCGGTGCAGCGAGTAATCGACGCGCGCCGCGGTGAACAGCGAGAGGGGCTGCGCTTCGCCGGGCCGGGCTTGCCAGGTACCGTTGGCGATGCCGTCATCCATGGATTCGAGGTCGGGCAGGTCAAACGCGTCACGCATCAACAGTCGCCGTTCGGGGCTGAGTGTGCCCTCGATATATTCGTTCTCCGCGAAGGAGAAGTGCACGGGTATAGGGTGTGTGCTGGTGCCCACTTCCAGTTCGACGCCATGGTTTTGCCGGAGCAGCCGGAATTGCTCGAGGTAGTAGCTGCCGTACAGGTCGGGGCGCGTCAAGGTGGTTTCGAAGCGGCCCGCGCCGGCCACGAAGCCATAGCTCAATCCCGAATTCTCCAGCGCGTTCTGGCGCAGCACGGTGTCCGTATGGATGCGCACGAATGGATAGCACGCGCGCACGTGTCCGGGCAAAGCCTCGCCCGCGACGAAGCGCTGCATGGCGCTGCGCAAGTGATTGATCTGCTGCGAATAGATGGCGCGAACCTGGGCCAGCGCGGCTTCCGGCTGCGTGTGGCGACTGGGCGCGATGAAGGGAGGCAGGTAGGGCATGGCGAACATTGTGCAACGCGCACAAGACGTCCTGCCCGGCACTGCATCGGCGTGGGAAAGCGTCCTACATCGTGTAACGAAGCCACCTGACGTTACAAACGCGACCCTCCTGCGACAGTCTGTGCATCCGAAACGTCACTAGCAAATCACAGGAGTTGAGCGAATGAGAACAGCAACAACGGCCGGCAATCCCTTCGCGCTGATGATGGATCCCGCTGGAGTTCGCGAGATGATTGACCGTTCCGAGGAACTCAGTCGATTGAGCCAGCGCCAATGCCATCCGTTGGACCGCGCCGTGATTCGCAGCGCCAGCGCCGAGCTGGCGGCCTATGACGCCAAGATCGACCGCACCACGGTCTATTTGCCGCCCGAAGAAGAGTCCACTCCCGTCGTGCGTTCGTTCTCCGAATCGGTCAATTAAAAGCGCCCGCGGCCACGGCCGCGATTCCCCTCATCTTCGCCCTGCGCCGAGCGTTCCGCGCCGTGATGGCCGTTTGAATGCTCCTGCGCGGGCGCGGCCGCTTGTGCCGGCAACTGGCGCCGAGGCGGCGCCAAGGCGTGTTGCGTGCGCTCCTGCTGGCGCGCCGCTTCGCGCTGCTGCTGGCGCTGCTTTTGCATCTGCGGCAGCTGCCTGCCCTCTTGCGCGCGTTGCGCCTGCTGCGGCAACTGGCGTGGACGCTGTTGCTCCTGGATCCGCTGCCGCTTTGGCGGTGTGGGCGCTGCGGACGGGATGGGCGCGACGTATTGCATCTGCGGTTGTGGGCGAGGCTGCGCAGTGCGGTTTGCGTCGGCGTAGCGCCGCGGCTGCGGCAGCACCGGCTGGGAATTGACCTGCAGGCGCGACAGGGAGTCCCCGCTCACGCCACTCCAGTGCTGGTGCACCGGCGCGCCGCGCTGGAAGTCTTCGATGCGCACGGCGGTGATGGCTTCGGGCCGGTGTTGGAACGTGAAGCCCGCGTTGTTGAACACCGCGTTGCGGTTCACGCTGCGCAGGTACGCAGTGCTGGCCCGGTACGTTGGGCGCCACGCCTCCCCCGGCGCCAGGGGGAACCAGCCGATTCCAGGGCCCGACGCGATGGAGAGATTCCAGTTGGCGCCGGAACCGCCAACGAAGGCCACCAGCGCCGGCGAGTACACCGGATGCCGGTCGATGCGGCCCGGCACCCACGCCCAGCGCGAGTGGATGTGCGCCCAGCGGCCGTAATGGAATGGCGCGAAACCCCAGCGCGCTTCGTCGATCCAGGTCCAACCCCACGGGACGATCCACTCCCAGCGCCCGTATCGATACGGCGCCCAATCGGTCACGCTAATGGTCGGATACCAGACCGGCCCATAGTCCGGGTCTTGCGACCACACGCCGTTGGCATCCAGTTCCTGATACCCAACCACTTCGCGCGGCACGTAGCGTGCGGCGATCGACTGGTCTTCGGCCCGGTTGCGATCGGCGGCCCAACGGTCGAACGCGTCTTCGATCGGCGCCGGCACGGCCACCGTGGCGAGTTGACGTCCGGTGAATGCCATCTGCTGTCCGGCTCGCAACTGCATCACGCCCTTGCCGGCCCCGTAGATCATCGCGACGCCGCTTCGCACCGTGACTCGGGTGTAGCCCGACGTGGTGTCGACGTCGATGCGATAGTCGCCGGGCTGCGCGGCGCGAAACGACAACTGGGGTGTCGTAATTTCAAAATTCTCACCGCCTTCGAGCTCGCGCACGCGCGCGTTCATCGTGCCTTCGTTGAGCGCGAGTTGCAGCACGTCGTCGTCCAGCGTCTTCACCTCCACGAAGGTCTGGCTGGCCAGGTGAAGTGCGGCCGAACCGAGGTGCACTTCCGCGCGTCCGCCCGGATCGGTCCACAAGCGGTCGCCACGAGTGATCGGCCGATTCAGGATCGCGTCGGACCATTCCGTTTCACCCGCGGGAGCGAAAGCGACGGAGCCTTCGGTGTGGCTCAGGGCCGCCACGCGCTCGGGAGGATCTTCGGCCTGGGCGCTCGCGCCGACGGCAGCGAACGCGATCACGGCCAGCAGGCCCCAGCGCTTGAGATGGTTGCGAAACATGCGTAACTTCGACGCTAGCTCGTCGGACGGGGATTGAGGATGGGAATGCCGCGCTGCCATACCTCGGGCGGCTGCAGTGGGGCGTCATTGCGCAGGTTGGGACGCTGGCGAGCCTTGTCGCGCTGCTGTTGGGCGGACTGCTGATCGCGGCGCCACTGCTCGCTCACCGTCTGCTGATACCGATCCCACATCTCGCGCTGGTTTTGCTCGTACTCCTGCCCATTGCGGCGAGCCTGCTCGCGCTGCAGGCGCAGTGTTTCGGCTTCCCGGTCGGCCGCCCGCCGCGCCTGCTCGACAAGTTGCGCGTGCGTGTCCTGCCGGGACTTCTCGTCGTGGCGGGCGTACACCGCACGCCGGGTCTGGGTGCTGCGCCGGGCCTGTTCTTCGCGCGCTGTGGCGGCAGCCCGCTTGGTGGCCGCGGGCTCACTGCGATGCGCCACCGTTTCGCGCCGAGCCGGCGCTGCATGCTTGGCCACGCGCTCTCGCTTGGCAGTTTCGTCGGCCTTCGCCTGCTCAATGCGCCTGGCTCGTTCGGCCGCTTTCGCTTGTTGCGCGATGCGCCTTCGCTCCGCCAACTGAGTTCTCTGGGCAGCGGCGCGTTCCAGCCTGGACTGCTGAGCAAGCTTCGCCTGCTCCGCGGCCGTTGCCTTGGCCTGCTGCTGCTGCTGTTGTGCGAGCTTGGCTTGCTGCGCAGTAATCGTTTGCTGTGCGGCTTTCGCCTGTTCAGCGGCCACGCGCTCCGCAACCCTTGCCTGCTGCGCAATCTTGACTTGCTCTGCCTTCGCTTGCTCTGCCTTGACTTGCTCTGCCCTGGTTTGCTCGGCGAGCTTCGCTTGCTCGGTCGCTTTCGCTTGAGCGACTGCTCTCGCTTGCTCTGCTGATTGCGCTTGAGCGACTGCCTTGGCTTGCTCCGCGGTCTTTAACTGTTCGTCGCGTTTGGCCTGCCCGGCCAATTTCGCCGGGTCGATTTTCGCTTGCGGCGCGAGCGCGGCGCTGCCCGCCACCGGCCGGACATCCGCCGGCGAGGGCGGCGCCGCGCGCGCGACCGCCGGCCGATCGCGCGAAGCCAGCATGCGCCGCTCGGGCATCGGCGGCGGCGGCACGATCTGCGCTTTCGTCAGCGCGTTGGCCGCCACCCGCAACCAGCTGGCGCGCACCGGATGTCCCCGCTGAAAATCGTCGGACGAGATCGCGGTCAGGGCATCGGGACGGCTCTGGTGCATATAACCAGTGCTTGCCACCGGCGCCATGTTGCGATTGACATTGCTCACGTAAGCCGCGCTGGCCTTGAACCCCGGTTGCCAGGGTTCGCCAGGGCCGAGCGGGAACCAGGCCACGCCGGGCCGGCCGGCAGCGATGGGAATGCTCCATGCCGACGTCGAGCCGCCGCCGATGAAGGCCACGAGCGCCGGCGCGTAGATGGGTCGCAAGCCCAGCCGGCCGGGCACCCAGGCCCAACGCGAATTGATCATCGTCCAGCGGCCGTAGTGGGAAGGCGCGAAGCCCCAAGGCGCGTCGTCGATCCAGGTCCAGCCCCAAGGCCGTAGCCATTCCCAGTGGCCGTCGCGATACGGCGCCCAATTGGCGGGCGTGCCTTGCGGGAACCATACGGCGCCGTACGTCGCGTCCTGCACCCACTGGCCATGCGCATCGAGTTCCTGGTAGCCCACGACTTCGCGCGGCACATAGCGCGCCGATACCGACTGGTCTTCATGCCGGTTGCGCTCGGCGGCCCAGCGATCGAAGTTGTCCTGCGGCGGCGACTCCTGCCGGTCCACCTGCGCCAGCGAACGGGCGCGGAAAGTGATTTGCTGGCCGCCGCCCAGAGGCAACGATTGGCCCGCCTCGCCGTACACCGCACCGGTGCCCGAATGGATGGTGACGCGCGTGGTGCCGCTGGTGGCGTCCACGTCGACGCGGTAATCGCCCGGATAGGCGGCGCGAAACGCCAGGTTGGGCGTGTCGATCTCGAAATTCTCGCCCTCCGGCAAGGTGCGCACGCGAACGTACACAGTGCCTTGCGTCACGCTCAATTGCGTGGACTGATCATCGAGCGCCTGCACTTCCAATTGGGTTTGGCCGCTCATGCGCACCGCGCTGGAGCCGGCCTGGATCTCGGCGCGCGATCCCTTGTCGGTCCACAGCCGATCGCCGTGCACCAGCGGGCGATTGATTTGCGCGTCGATCCATTCGTTGTCGCCCACCGGAGAGAAAGTGACCGGCCCTTCCATATAGTTGAGCCGTGCGATGCGTCCCGGCGGATCGCTCTGGGCCCACGCCGGCGCGATGCACAGGTTCACCAGCACAACCAAGGCCCAACGATTCAGTAGAAGATGGATGAAGGGACGTTGGCGCATGGGAAGTGTCTCTAGGAGAGTAGAACGCCTGAGCGCTCCCAAATATCGCAAAGCGCAGGTAAAGCGTGCGCGCGCAGCCCGCGTTTTTTGTAATGCCCTGTAAAGATGAGCTATCGCAGCGCTTGGCTCGGCACGAGCGCGTGACGAATTACCGCCGAAGCGCCATTGCGCGCATTCCTCTCAAGCCGGCCTGCGCGATGTGCGAAACGTGATCGAGTAGCGCAGATGGCGCGTCGGCGCGACGTTGTGCTGCCAACCCCAGCGCGCAGGCCCGCGCAGCAGGTAGATCGAGCGCGGCTGGAGCGTGAGCTTGATCACGTCGGACTTCTTCGGCTCGCGCGGTGGGTACGGCCGAAACCGCATCACGCCTTCGCCCAGCAGCGACATCGTACTTGCCGCCGTAGCTCGCGACCCGCCGGCGCGCGGTGTAGCCCCGATAGTTCATCTCGCTGAGTGGCAGCGATGCCGCCACCTCGATCCAGTGCGCTTCCTCGGCGGCATCGAGAAACTCCGGCTGGTAGATCATGCCTTCGGGCAGCACCGGACTCGCGGGTGCGAACAGCTCTGCCTGGGGCTGCGCATTCTTCACTGCGAACGCACCAGGCGTCGCGCATTCAGGTAGGTTGGCACGTCGATCCACAGCCCATCCACCAGCACGCGATCCTCGCCCCGTTCGCGCGCAGCCTCGAAGTCGGCGACGATTTTTTTCGCACGGGTGATTTCCAGTTCGGTCGGCGTCAACGCCTCGCGCACCGGCCTCACGTGCTCGGGCCGCACCAGGCTCTTGGTGCGATAGCCCAGGCGGCGCGCGTGGCGCGCCTCTTCCACTGCACCGCTGACGTCGTCGTAGGTATAAGGCGCATCGATCGGTTCGATCGCGGCCGCGCGGCATTCCATCAGGAATCGCGCACGCGCGTATTCCAGCTCGAGCGCTTCGCGCGTGCGGTCGGCGCCCAGGTCGGCCGCCAGATCCTCCGAGCCCAGCAGTGCACAGCGCACGCGCGCGCTGGCGCCCGCCATCTCGCGCACGTTCACCACGCCCAGCGCGGTTTCACATACCGGCAGGATTTCGATCGCGCCGCGCTCGATGCCCAGCGCCGCTTCGTGCGTGGCGATCGCAACGTCGAGCGCGCGGATGTGAAACGCACTGGCCGCCTTCGGGTACGCGACGATGTCGGGCCGGGCCTGCATCACCGATTGCAGGTCGATGTGGCCGACGCCCTCCAGCGGGTTGATGCGAACGCAGACCAGCGCCTGTGCCTCGCGCCATCTCTGGTAGAGCGCGGGGGCGCACGCTCGCGCTTCCGCGCGCCGCTGCGGCGGGGTGTAGTCTTCCAGGTCGTGGATCAGAACGTCGGCGCCGCTCGCCGTCATGAGGTCGTGCATCGCGGCGTCGGCTCCGGCACCGAACAGCCAGGTGCGCCGCAGTTCCGGGCTGCGCTCCACCCGGCGCGAAGCGAGGCGCGCATGCGGCGGCGAACGAACAAGCGTGGTCATGGCGCGGCAGCGAAAGCCGAGCATCATTTTGAGTGGAATCGCCGCAGCGGTGGGGTGATGGTTACAAATCTGCAGGTGCAGCGGCGGCGCAGCCGTGCAAGTCGCGCGCCATGCGCGTTCAGTCGGCTAAGGCGCCCTGTTGTGGCAAATCCACGCGAAATGGCCGACCGCGTTCGGCGACGTTGATCGCCAGCACCTGCGAGTCGGCTTGGCTACGATTGCTGCCGCAGTGCACCCGCTCGCTGCCGATGTAGAGGGCTTCGCCGGCGCGCGTGGTGGCGGCTGCCCCGTCCTCGAATTGCGTCGTGACGGTGCCGCGCAGCACGCATATGACCTCATGGCCGTGCGTGTGCCGGTGAACGGACGTCGCCTGCCCGGGTGAAAAATACTGGATGCGGGCGAAGGCTTGCGGATCGTGGGGGTGCGCATCCATTGCGCGCTGAACTCCCATGCCGATCTTCACACCCTCAGCGAGGCTCGCGGCGTGGAGCACCCCCGCTAGCAAACGAACGAGCTCGGCCTGCCGCTTGACGCCGCACTTCATGAACACCCGCGCGAGCAAGCTGCGCACGGTGTGTACGCTGCGTTGCCGCTGCTGCGCAATCTGCGAGGGTGATTGGCCGTCATACAAGGCCAACGCCGTCAGGGCCTCGGCATGGGTCAACCGGAAGAGGTGCATCAGCACGTGCGCGGGCAGCGCGGGCATCACGGCAGGATCCCAGACCAGCACCAGCGCGCCGAGGCCTTCCGCGGCCTCCTCGGGCAGCGCCGTCACAGCCGCGAGCAGCGGCATGCGCCGCGGCCGCGGCAGGTACATGAACGCCTGCGGCACGACTTTGGAGCCGACAATCGCCGCCGGATCCAGCGCCGCGAACAACTGTCGCTCCAGCGCCGCCGAGGCGCCGCGTAAAGTGTTATGCCGCTCATCCAGGCCGGCGTCGCCGCCCAAGAGCTCCCGAGCCCGGGTGTTGGTGAACAGGATCTTGCGCGCCCGGTCGATGACCAGCACGCCCGCAGGGTCCATACCGGTCAGATTCATCATGCTGAGGCTCCTCTTTTCTGGCCACTCTAGCCTAGTTGGCCCCGGGGCGCACCCGCCGTCATTGATCTGGATGATGACGCCGGCGGTGAATCGGGCTACCGTGATGACACCTGACCTCGAGGCCCGCCATGCTCGCTCGCGATACCAGAAACCGGATAGCCATCGCCCTGCTCTCCTGCACCGCGATGTTGTGCGCGCCCGCCGCGCTGGCGCAGCCGTTTCCCTCCAAGCCGATCCGGATGATCGTGCCCGTGGGACCGGGCAGCGGCCTCGATGCGCGAGCGCGCGAGGTAGCCAACAAGCTGTCGGACCTGCTTGGCCAGACCGTGGTTGTGGAGAACCGCCCCGGCGGCGGGGGCATCGTTGCGCTGGGGCTCGCAGCCAAAGCGCCGGCGGACGGGTACACCATCGTGCTCAGTCCGATCGGCCCGGTCGCCTATTACCCGCAGCTGTACCGCAAGCTGCCGTACTTGGCGTCGGACTTCGTTCCAGTGAGCCTGCTGGCCACCGGGCCTTCCGCGATCTATGCGAGCCCGTCATTTCCCGCCGGCAGCGTGAAGGAGTTGATCGCGCTGGCGAAGTCCAAACCGGGCGCCTTGAGTTTCGCTTCGCAAGGCAACGGGACGTTCCAGCACCTCTCGGGCGAATGGTTCAAGTCGGCCGCGGGAGTGGACCTGCTGCATGTGCCCTACAAGGAATACGGGCAGATCCTCACGGATGTGGAGAGTGGGCGCGTCGCCTTGCTGTTCGACAGCACGGGCGCCGTGTTGCCGCAGGTGCAGGCGGGCAAGCTGAAAGCGCTCGCGGTCACCGGCGCGAAGCGGCTGGGCACCTTGCCCGACGTCGCCACGTTCAATGAAGCAGGATTGCCCGCCTATGCCGCCGCGGTGAATTACGGCGTCTTCGCGCCCGCGGCTACACCCAAGGCCATCGTCGACGCGCTGAGCCTTGCGTGCGCGAAAGTGCAAAGCTCCAAGGACATCCAGGATGTCATCGGCCGCTTCGGCTTTACCTCGATGGGCACCAGCTCGGGGGAATTCGCGCAGTACATCGTGCATGAGCGCGAGCGCTGGAGCGCGGTGATCAAGAGCGCGGGCTTGCAGCTCGATTACTAGCCGCGCCAATGAAAAAGCCCGGCACCTTTCGGGCCGGGCTTGAAGCGGGCACTGCACTTGCCTTGCGGCAAGCCCGCTTTTGCCTTAAGGCTTGTTGGCCGTCGGGAACGGCCAGGCTGCCTGCGGGTTCAGCGTCGTCTGCGCCGCCGGTGCGGCCGGGGCGGCCGGGGCCGCCTTGGCTACTGGCTTGGCAGCAGGCTTTGCCGCTGCCTTGGCAGCAGGTTTTTTCGCTGCTTTCTTGGCAGGCTTCTTAGCTGCCTTTTTCGCCTTTTTCGCCGCAGGCCTTTTCTTCGCAGCCGGCTTTTTCTTGGCTGCGGACTTCTTCGCAGCCTTCTTCGCCGCTGGGCGCTTCTTGGCCGCGGCCTTCTTCTTCGCCGGGGCCTTCTTGGCAGCCTTCTTCGCTGCCGGGCGCTTCGCGGCCTTCTTTGCCGCCGGGCGCTTCGCAGCCGACTTCTTGGCTGCCGGGCGCTTGGCCGCGGACTTCTTCGCGGCCGGTCTCTTTGCGGCCTTCTTAGCCGCTTTCTTTGCAGTTGCCATTTCTATCTCCTGTTCAAGTTGATCAACATCAACCAAAGAAGCACTCCATGCTTGTTGGATCGCATGAAGCGATTCATGAAGTTGGGCCAAAGCCCAGCTTCATGAACACCGTTGCACCGCTCGCACCATGCTTCTTGCGGCATGGTTGCGGCCGGCGCGAATCCGAACCCGATCCTGGCGCTCAATCCCAGGAAAGCGCTCCACCCGTCTGGTACTCGATCACGCGGGTTTCAAAGAAGTTGCGCTCCTTCTTCAGGTCAATCATCTCGCTCATCCAAGGGAAAGGATTTTCCTCGTTGGGGTAGAGCGCTTCCAGGCCGATCTGCGTGGCGCGCCGGTTGGCGATGTAGCGCAGGTAGCCCTTGAACATGGAGGCATTCAGGCCAAGCACGCCACGCGGCATGGTGTCCTCGGCATAGCGGTATTCGAGCTCGACCGCCTTCTGGAACAGGGCCTTGATCTCGGCCTTGAATTCCGAAGTCCACAGGTGCGGGTTCTCGAGCTTCAACTGGTTGATCAGGTCGATGCCGAAGTTGCAGTGCATCGACTCGTCGCGCAGGATGTACTGGTACTGCTCGGCAGCGCCGGTCATCT
>Ga0105240_10010511_pt1 | contig 13005 bp, 12 predicted proteins | sample KBSC54metaG_FD_80426 | JGI IMG/M metagenome (GOLD analysis project Ga0105240, IMG submission 80426) | Corn rhizosphere microbial communities from Kellogg Biological Station, Michigan, USA - KBS C5-4 metaG | ecosystem: Host-associated > Plants > Roots > Rhizosphere > Soil | place: Michigan, USA... | reverse complement strand
TCGCCGAGTCTCTGCGCTGCTTGTTTGAAGTCTTCTTCTCCGGCAAATTGGCCCAGCCTGAGGCCCGACGCAGAGACAACGTCGGATTCCGCAAAGTGTTGCAGTCCTTTCACACGAATGGAGAGCAGTTTATAGCTGATTGGAGTTTTCCCCGTGGTCTGTCCCATCGCCACGGCCGACCACAGCAGAACAGGAAGAAAGCGGAGATAACTACGACTCACCGGCGAATTGTACAACAGGGTGCTTGACTGATTGACAGTAAACGCCGATAAATTGTGCAAAAGCATCGCGCGGTCATAACACATCGCGAACTCCCAATCGCAATTGCGCCTGGTTGCGATATCTTCGACTCAATCGGAGCCGGATGCCATGACATAACACCACCTCGTATTCGCCCTCTGGATTGAGCCTTAAGCCCTCAACCCGGGCAATATTCACTATGCTCGATCTGTGTACGCGGCAGAACAAGGCGGGGTCCAACTCCTGTTCGAGTTCAGACATGCTTCGTCGCAGCAAGTGGGTTTTGGCTCCAACATGCAGGCACGTGTAATAGTCGGCGGCTTCAATCCAATCGATATCAGAGGTTTTGACGAATGCCACTTGACCGGTCCCTTTGATCGCAATTCGGTCCAGCGGTTTCGGCACATGCTTACGCTGCGCAAGTTTCTCTTTGGCGCGTTCGAGCGCCCGGCAGAATCGAGCGTTGTCGAACGGCTTCAACAGATAATCGAGTGCGCCGGTTTCGAAGGCGCGCAAAGCGAATTGATCGTAAGCCGTCACAAAGACTACAGCCGGGGGCAGGTTTGCTCCCAACATTTCCAGAACATCGAATCCATCGCACTCCGGCATTTGGACATCGAGAAACAGCAGGTCAGGATTTTTGTCGCGAATGTCCACCAGCGCTTCCGCTCCGGAACCGCACTCGCCTGTGATCTCAATTTCAGAATCCTGCCGTAGCAAAAGGGTCACATTGCTCCGCGCCAGCGGCTCGTCATCGACTACCATTGCCCGTATTTTTGCGCGGTAGTTGTTAGGGAAGCGTGATGAAGACAAATCATTTCTCCCGGAAAGGCACAGAAACCGCGGCCTCTACCCCGTGCTGGCCACGGTTCTGAAGACTCAACTCGAACGATTCGCCATAAAGGCTTTGCAGACGGGTTCGCGTATTCGACATACCGATTCCCGAACCCCCATTTTCAAAATCCGCTACCAGGCTTGGGCCGTCGTTATAGATAGTAAGCTTGAGCATGCCATTGCAGCGGGCCGCACTCACCCGGATCTCCCCGCCCTGCAAGCGTTTTGCTATGCCATGCTTAATCGCATTTTCGACCATAGGTTGCAGGATCAAACTGGGGACCTGCGAGTGCAGAAGTTCAGCTGGAACCTGAACCTGTACCGCAAGGCGGTCGGCAAAGCGCAGTTTCTGAATTTCTAAATACTTCTGCAGATATTCAATCTCTTCGCTCAGGCTCACCTCTTGCCGGGTTGAATTCTCAAGCACCCGCCGAAGAAAATCGCTCAACCCCGCAATGGTGGTTACGGCTGTTTCACTCCTGCCCTCGCGCACCAGGCCGGCGATCGCATTCAGACTATTGAACAGAAAGTGAGGCTCGACTTGTCGTCGCAAAGAGTCCAGTTGCGCGCGCGACAACTGTTCGCTCAGTCGTGCCGTTTCGGTCTGCTGACGGGCTAGCCGGTCCCGTGATTCCAGTGCATACCCGACCCCGAGTATTGCAGCATAGAGAATCAGATATGAAATCAGCCCGCTGAAAAATCTGAACCACAATCGGTCCCCATATGATCCGGGGCCGGAAGGGTCGGCCCATGGGTTCAAAACTCTTTCGAACCCCGCCGTCCACGCGCTGGAAATTAAGCAAAGTGTGAAGCAGGCTCCTATATGAACCAACCATGCTGAGAACGCCCACGACCGTACGGGAGGAAATTTTCGTCCGAGATACAAAATGACTGGCGTCGCGACGGCAAGCGGCACCCAGGCAAAAAGCAACGTAAAGAACAGCCGGACCCATGCATGATGCATGCCCGCCGCGCGCATGGTGAACACCGTCTGTGTGGCGTCAAATAGTCCAATGCCAAACCATATGGCGGCGATCCATAGCCAACGTGACGAAGAGGCTCCGGTCGTTACATTACTTTCCATGTCGAAATCGTATTTCAGTGGAGCTGCGAAAATCCAACAAATGCAGCCAATCACCTTAGGCATGCAGGGAACGGAGTAGCGCACCTCGGTAAGTGGTGCAATACTGCCCGCATGTTCACGAAAATCAAGTTATTGGTTGTGGCTACATTTCTTCTAACCGCGATTGCCGGCAGTCAGTCTTCGTCCGGCGTCGGACCGGAGTATACCGGAGACGGCCAACTCAAGCTTCCCGAAAACTACCGCGAGTGGATCTATCTGACCACTGGTTTCGATATGAGCTACAGCCCGGGCGCGCAGGGGGCCGACCATCACATGTTTGACAACGTTTTTGTGAATCCCGAATCCTACAAGGCCTTCCTCGAAACCGGCACCTGGCCTGATAAAACTATGCTGGTCCTCGAAGTTCGCGGCGCCGAAGGCAAAGGCTCAATCAATCAGAAGGGAAACTATCAGGGCACCGACCGCATGGGGCTTGAGGTGCACGTGAAAGACGAGAAACGCTTCCAGGGAAACTGGGCGTTTTTTGGTTTCGACGATGTAAAGACCGCAAAGATGGTTCCGCTGGAGGCGAGTTGTTACAGTTGCCACTCAGCGCATGCAGCCGTCGATACTACGTTCGTCCAGTTCTACCCAACCTTGTTACCAATTGCGAAGAGCAAAGGCACGCTGTCAGACGGCTATAAGAAAGAATCCGGCGTCGGGAAAAGTAGTGGGACGATTTGACACCATTTGAAGCTCTCAGACTGTCGGGTGAAAAAGGGCTCACGTGGGGACAGCCGCCCCCAGCTGTCCAGACTTCCAAGCTATCTCTTGCCTGAAACGGCCGTCTCCGCAGTCTTGATCTTCACCGCGATATCAATAAACGCCAGCGCCGCCCGGCTAAGCGCCTTGTCTTTGCGGAATACCAAAGCGAGGTCCCGTCGAATATGCGCATCCGCAAACTCGATCGCAACCAGAACGTGGGCCTTCACGTCCTCTTGCACATTCGATCGCGAGATGAACCCCACGCCAACGTCAGCCGCCACGAAGCGCTTAAGCAATTCGCTAGAATCCAGTTCCATGGCATAACGCGGTTTTAGCTTCTGGCGATAGAAAAGATCATCGAGCGCGTCCCGAGTGTGCCCGACTTTCGGCATCACCAGCGGATACTGAGCAATCTCGGCAGCGGTCGCTGATTTAAGCTTTGCCAGCGGATGTTTCGGCGGCGCGATCACCACTAACTCATCTTTGTGAATCGGTACAGCAGTCAGCCTGGTGTCGGTGATCGGCAGCGACACCACGCCAAAATCCACAGAATTGTCGGTCACCGCTTCGAGTACCTTGGAGTAATCCGAGCGATTTATGCTGATGGAGACGTCAGGGTACTGCTTCTTGAAGTGGGCAAATACCTCTGGCAGAACGTGCAGGCACGTGCCCTCATTGGCTCCCACCACGATTTCACCGCGCGGCACCCGCTCAGTCTCAGCGATGGCGGTTACTGCAGACTTGCGAGCGTCAATAGAATCTTCAGCAAACTTTAAAAACAATTTGCCCGATGCGGTCAGCGAAACTTTTCCACCAGAACGGTCGAGCAACCTGGCTCCCACTTCTTCTTCCAGAGAACGGATCTGCGAAGAAATTGCCGGCTGGGTCCGGAAGCGCTTCTCGGCGGCTCGAGAAAAGCTGCAGAGTCGCGCGACCTCAATGAATGTTTCTAACTGGTCGAAATCCATAAGAAGCTTTTAGCACTTGGCATTTAGCACTTAGCTTTTAGCCGTTAAGATGTGTGCGGGCAGTCGGGAAAATCCTAAAAGCAAAATGCCAAGTGCTAATTACCAAGTGCTAAATGCCAAGTGCCAAATGCTGAATAACCGCTGCCTATTCCGCCCATAAAAACAATCAATTTCCCCCGGTATCGAGCGAGATCTAGACTGTGCATAACCTGGAACTTTGAACGATTGTAGCAGGTGTACAATTCTCCAGATTCCCAGCCAAGTCTCATATCGCGCGCGTAATTGAAGTGGTCTGTCTTAATCAATCCCGGGGTGTCGTCCGACTTCTTAAAGGAGCTTTCCTATGGCAGATGCAAAGACCGTCCTGGAATTCGCGAAGAAAAACGGAGCCAAGTTGCTCGATCTCCGCTTCACGGATCTGCCGGGCTTGTGGCAGCACGTTTCCTATCCCATCAATCAGTTGAGCGCCGATTCCTTCGAAGAGGGTTTCGGCATGGACGGTTCTTCCATTCGCGGTTGGGCGGCAATCAACGAGAGCGACATGCTTCTGATTCCCGATCCCAACACCCACATGATGGACCCGTTCACCGAGGTGCCGACGCTGGTGATGATCTGCGACGTCATCGATCCCGTAACCAAGCAGCGTTACGATCGTGATCCGCGCTACATTGCGAAGAAGGCGGAGCTCTATCTCGCCTCAACCGGCATGGCCGACACCGCCTACTTCGGCGCCGAAGCCGAGTTCTTTATTTTTGACAACATTCGCTTCGACCAGCGAGAGCAGCACGGCTTCTATTTCATCGACGCGGAAGAAGGCCGTTGGAACTCCGGCCGCGAAGCCAATAATCTCGGATATCGCCCGCGCTACAAAGAAGGCTATTTCCCAGTTCCTCCCATGGACCACTACCAGGACCTGCGCAGTGAAATGGTCATGACCATGGAAAAGTGTGGGCTCGAAGTCGAATGCCATCACCACGAAGTGGCAACCGGCGGCCAGACCGAAATCGATCTCAAATACGATTCGCTGGTGAACTCCGCTGACCACATGCTGTTCTACAAGTACGTGGTCAAGAACGTTGCTAACCAGTACGGCAAGACCGTGACCTTCATGCCCAAGCCCATTTTCCAGGACAACGGCAGCGGCATGCATACTCACCAATCACTGTGGAAAGCCGGCAAGCCGCTTTTTGCCGGCGATGGCTACGCGGGTCTCTCGCAGATGGCGCTGTGGTACATCGGCGGACTGATCAAGCACGGTCCGGCGCTGGCGGCGATCATTGCCCCGACAACCAACTCCTACAAACGCCTGGTTCCGGGATTCGAAGCGCCTGTGAATCTGGCCTACTCACGCCGCAATCGCTCGGCAGCTTGCCGTATTCCGATGTACTCGGCATCGCCGAAAGCCAAACGTGTTGAGTTCCGTCCGCCAGACCCGAGCTGCAACCCGTACCTGGCGTTCGCAGCGATGTTGATGGCTGGTCTGGATGGCGTCGAGAACAAGATCGATCCCGGTCAGCCGCTCGATAAGGACATTTACGACCTCGGTCCAGAGGAGCTGGCAAAAGTTCCATCGATGCCAGGTTCGCTCGAAGACGCGCTTGATGCCCTCGAGAAAGATCACTCCTTCCTGCTTAAGGGCGACGTTTTCACCGAGGAACTGATCAGCACCTACATCGACTACAAGCGTTCGAAGGAAGTGGACGCCATCCGCCTGCGTCCGCATCCGTATGAGTTCGCTTTGTACTACGATATTTAAAAAGGTGTTAGCCACTAGCCTTGAGCTCCCGACAGTCCCGGCGGGAGCCGGGCCTGTTTTTGTGTATCGTCGCAACCTATTGACGCTGAAGACACTTATTCAGCAAGAATCCTAGGAACAAGATGACTAACTTAGTCATTTGCTATAATCATTCCTATGAAGACTGTCAATATCGGTGACCTGAAAGCGCGGCTCAGCGCACATATTAAACTGGTGCGGGCTGGGGAAGAGGTGCTGGTTTGCGACCGTGACAAGCCCGTTGCGCGCATCATTCCATGCAACCTGGATCAGCATTCCGATCAGGAACAGATTTTGATCGCTCAAGGCACGTTGGTCCCACCTAAAAAAAGTAAAGCGGACGTCCCGTGGCCTGAACCAGCTGGAAATGTGTCCGACAAGGCTATTCAAGATATATGGCGGCAGGAACGCGAAAGCCGCTGAATAAAGCTCCCGCCTTTTGGGATACGAGCGCATTAGTCCCGTTATTTGTCGGTCAGGCGAATAGTGCCCGGGTAATTGAGTTGTATAGAGAACACGACGTGGTGATTTGGTGGGCAACGCCTATTGAAATCATCAGCGCTCTCGCCCGCCTACTACGCCTCAGGGAAATCAGTACCGCAGATTTTATTAAAGCTCGCAAATCTGCCAATGATCTGTTCGCGTCGTGGTCTGTGATTGTTCCTTCTGATGGGCTGCGAGCGACGGCGGTCGGACTCGTCGAAAAGTATGATCTTCGTGCTGCAGATTCCTTGCAATTAGCTGCAGGATTGCAGTGGTGTGGGCAGGTGCCCTTGCACAGATTATTTCTGACCGGTGACCGCAGATTGCAGGATGCGGCGCTTCTTTCTGGTTTCGATGCAATGCTGATTTAGCAGCCGCTAGACGGAAGCCTTCATCCGCTCAGCGCTAGGGGTCGGCATGGTATGAAGCCGTGGAACATTCTCCGTGCGGACCGAAGGATGCGCTTCAAAATCCTGCAGTTCAGTCAGTCCACCGGAGATCGCTGCCAGCGTTGCGGTGGATTTAGAAAGAACCGACAACAGGTGTTTACGGGCAATTGGCCGGTCCGCCGGGTGAATATGTTTCCACCACCGCTTTACAGATTCCTGCACATCATCCCGGTTCTTGTCGTCTTCGACCAGGCTGTCAATGAGACGATAAACTTTGCTCTTCACTGCTTGATACGAGACCGAAATCTCCTGGCCCATGGTTCTGTTGCTCCTTGAAGCTTTTCAGAGCAAGAGCGTCGCCAAACCGACGCTTTGATTTGGCGGCAGTTAGCGTCCATACTCCTTTCGTATTATCCAACTTGTTGGAGAACTCACAACTTGGACTATGGTTTTTCGTAGAGCTGGCCCCTGAATCCAGCAAATCTCAAGGATGTACAATTCGGACTCCGAACTCGGGCGACGTCGATTCCGAGTTCGCGCCGTTCAATTTTTCGTCGTGTTGGAGGCTAAGTGAAATCCTTTTACCTTCTGGCTGTAATTTCAATGCTGTCCTTGGGCTGCTTTGCGCAGATCGATACGCCGAGGCACGAACGAATGTTCTTTCCCTCTGATATGTTTTGGGGGTACGCAGAGTTCGAAATTGCTCCTCCTCATAACGAAATTGACCCCAATATTTGCGCCTCCGACGCTGGTAAGTTTGGCGGGGTGAACGCCCCCTGTAACGCCTTTGCCCGCTACATGATTTCCGGCCAGCTTGAGGTGCGTCCGTTCGGGCGCGGCCAGCTCCGCCGCTTCATGCTCTTCGGTGAGCCCTCGTTTCTGTTTGGACGCAATGTTCCGCAGACGCTTTACACCTGGTCTTTCGATGCTATCGGTGTCGAACATTCCTGGGGAGCAGCCATTTATATAGGAAAAGGATTCGAAGCCCGGGTCACCCAACATTTTCTTTTTGATCGCTTCGGTGCCCGCGATGCCAACCTGGGTGCTGCCGACCTTGGGCCGAACGGCCCTTGGGGACGTTACAACGCGATTGGAGTCCGCAAATATTTTGGTTCGCGCAGATGGTAGAAAGTAATTAGATGATCAAGATTGCTAACACCGAAACGATTTTGTCCGCGTTCTCAGCGCGTGCTCTGCGCGCTCTGTGGTTAAAAGCTTTAAGGTTTTCCCGCTGAAGGCTGACAGCTGAGAGCTGACAGCTATCATGCTATCCTGACCTGCCCAGCCCACCGTGAGTTCTAACGGACTCATTCAGCAAGATGCAATCCAAGTCACAGCCCGTAGAACTGCGAGACGCTCTCGACATTGTTCCGTTTCACAATCCGGCAGCTGCCCGCGAACACTTCCGCCCGATTTATGAACGCGTATCTCCTTCGCTGGCTAAGGCGCTGCCAGATCTACTGGCCGATTGCCCTGACCCCGACTCTGCGCTTTTATTGTTCGATCGTTTGCTGAGCGACAGTTCGTCTGAAATCTTGCGAGTGATTGAGTCACATCCCTTTCTGGCTCATTACGCAATCGCAGTTTTCGCGAATAGCCGCTACATTGGCGAGACTTTGATTCGAAATCCTGATCTGCTGCAAATCTTCCTTCGCGAAAAGAAGCTCGACCGGAGTTTTTCCCACGACGAATTTTCCGAGGCGCTGGCCCGCTTTCGCTCGCGTTCCTTCGAGCGCGATGTGTCACTGTTGTTGAGCCGGTTCAAACGCCGCGAATATGTCCGCATTATGCTTCGCGATGTGCTGCGAATTTCACCGCTTGCGGAAACCACGGGCGAAATCTCAGCTCTCAGCGACATTTTGATTCAGGACGCCCTGCGCGAGGCCGAGAGTGCGATGGAACACCGGTTCGGCTTGCCGCAGCATCTCGACGCTGCAGGGCGCGTACTTACCACTCCATTTGCCGTCCTATCACTCGGAAAACTGGGCGGTAGTGAGCTTAACTACAGCTCAGATATCGATCTGCTTTATTTGTACGGTGACGGACATGAGCCCCCGACTGCGCAAATTTCCAATCGTGAATACTTCGTGCGCCTGGCCCAGCAGCTCACGGAAATTCTTTCTTGGCCCACTGCCGAGGGCGCAGTCTTCCGCATCGATCTTCGTTTGCGACCGCAGGGAAACGAAGGCGAGCTCGCCATCAGTCTCTCGAACGCCTTGCGTTACTACTCTGAAACTGCACACGACTGGGAGCAGCAAGCTTTAATAAAGGTCCGCCACTCGGCCGGCAATGTCGCGCTCGCGCGCGGATTCATTCGCGGAGTTCAGCCCCAGATCTATAGCGAGAAGATCAACTTTGTCGCAATTAAGACTGCACTCGTGTCCCGCGAGAAGATCGATCGCAAACGCAGGAAGCAAATCGCCGCTGAAGGCAACGAATCCATTGACGTCAAAGTTGATCGTGGCGGAATTCGCGACATCGAGTTCCTTGTCCAATGCCTGCAACGTGTCTATGGGGGCGCGGAACCGTGGCTTCGTTCCGGCGGCACCCTTTTCTCGCTGCAAAAATTGCACGATAAGCGCCATATCAGCGGACACGATTTTCACGAACTGACTTCTGCGTACTCATTCTTGCGGCACCTCGAACACCGTCTGCAGCTTCGCGAGGGCCAGCAGGTGCACCGGTTGCCGCGCTCTGAACATGAAATGCAGATCCTGCAGCGTTCGATGTCCGGATTAACCCCGGGCTACAATCTTTCGGATCTCCCGGTTTTTGTGCGACAACGCATGGCGGCGGTGTCCGAAATTTACCAGCGAGTCATTTACCAGCAACAGTCCGCCACTCCACAGCCAGAAAATCAAGGTGAGTTTCAGCTCCAGACTCTATCCGGAATCGCAACTGCGGACCAATCCAATCAGCGGTTGCTCAACCAAATTGCGACTGAAGCGCCTGAACTGTTTCAGGCCATCGCGGGCCTCAGTGTCATCGGACGCAAGAACTTGCTCCGCTTCCTGAGTTCCGCATACGGCAGCTCCGAACGTTACGCGGCTGTACTGCGCGACCAGCAGGCGATTGCTCGCGCATCGTCACTGTTTGAGTGCAGTGATTATCTGTCCGAGTTTCTGGCGCGTTATCCCGAAGAGGTAAGCACGCTGGCTGAAATCAATTCGCCCGCGCCTCAATTTGTGGGCGCGAACTTGTTTGATATCGCACCGGGAGTGTTTCGCGAGTCGCCATTCGAGAGCCGCGACGCTACCTTCAATTACATCGCTAACTCGACCGCTGATTATGCAGAGAAGATGGCGCTTCTGCGTCGCCATTTCCGCCATCTCATTTTCACCGCCGGCGCGCGCGACATCGCCGAGAAGCGCTCCGTCTATTCCTCTCTGGCTGAAACCACAACGGCTGCCGAGCAAGCTATTTCAGCTGCATTCCAGATCGCAGGCTCGCCGCCCGGTCTGGCGATACTGGCGCTGGGACGACTCGGTACCCGAGAGTTCGATCTTCTTTCCGATGCCGATTTGTTATTTGTCTGCGACGGATCCGAAAATCGCGAAGCGCTGACTAAGTGCGCAGAACAGATCATGCAGGCGCTTGCCGCCTACACCCAGGAAGGCATGGTTTTTGCGGTAGACGCTCGTTTACGTCCACGCGGCGCGGAAGGCGATTTGGTGGTCACGCCGGCACAGTTGGAATCTTATTTTGCCAGCGAAGCCCAGCCCTGGGAGGCGCTCACTTACACCAAGCTGCGACTGACGGTGGGTAGCCCGGCGCTCGGCAAGCAAGCAGCACAAATGTCGGAAAATTTGTTCAAGCGATTCGCCGCAGACGATGACTTTCCTCAAGCTGTTCGCGAAATGCGAACCAAGCTACAGAATGCCACGGCCCCTGCCAAAAGTATTCGTACGTTCGCCGGTGGACTTTACGACATTGATTTTCTTTCTAGTTTCTTATTAGTGAAAAATGAAATTCACCCGAAAACCGGAACCTTGCGTGATCGCCTCTGGCGCTGCTCGGCAAAAGGAGTATTAGAGAAACGCGATGCCGCGCTGCTCGATCATGCCGCCGAACTCTGCCGCACGGTTGAGCACGTTCTTCGTCTGGTTACGGGCAGGAATGGCCGCTGGCTGGCCTCGGCCGAGCACGCCCGCCACGCAGTTGAAACACTCGCCTCGCAGATTTTGCGCCGGGAATTTTCGGACGGCCTGGAGCAAGAGTTGCTGCAAACTTTCGCAGAAGTGCGGGCCATTTACGACCGCGTAGTAACCTAACCGAGTTTACGAACCAGTGGGATCGTGTAGCGACGGGCATCCACGCCCGTCCGCCACGAACCCATCGAATCGTGACTTAAGACTCGCAGCCTACTTCTTCAACTCAGCAATTCGTTTCTGATACACACCGGTCAGGCATTCAACCCACCATTTGTAAATCACGCACTCTTTATCACGATCCGCAACCCAATCCCGTTGTTGTTGTTGAAGATTCTGGTTCTTCTCGGGTGAGAGCTGCTTGAGTTGCTCACGATAAAGGCGACCCATTCGGAGATCGAGAGCCGCAACCCCTGGTGAATGACAATTGCGCGGTCTATTTCCTTCTTGGCCTTGCTGCAGTCATAACTCGTAGGGAAGGGTCCCTGGGCTTTCATGTGGTCCACAATGAATTCCTTACCGTCCCACTTGTACCAGATCACCAAAGGCGACTCGCGGTCTGATGAGTCCATCCACCAGCATTCCACTTTCCGCCGTCAGTCCGTAATTCGGATTACCGAACACAGGAAGAGTTAGTCCTTTCTGGCGAAAAAAAGGATCTCCGTACGGATCATGAAACGGCATCTCGACGAGTTTGCCCCGGGCGTCGCGCCTGTAAACTGCATGAATATCTGGCCCGGCGGTTCCCGTCATGCAGGTGGACGCGATCACTATTGCCTCTTCGCTTCCATCTCCACTGAAATCGAAGTACTCCAGGTGATCGATCTGGATCTGATTCAGGTCGTCGCAATCAGATGAATCCTTGATGGCGGACTGGACCTCAGCTCGGCTGATCTTGTTCACCGTGTTGGGTTGCGCAATCGACTGTGATGCCAGCAGCAGCAATCCCGCGATTTGAATCACTTTCATGTTTAACTCGTATCGGAGTTGGTAAATTATAATTAGAACCTCAAATTCCTAAGCGGAGAGTTTTGAATGGCAGATTCATACAACGGCGTGCCCGTACCTCGTGACGGAGGCCGCATCGCCTACCAAAACGGCAAAATCCGCGTGCCCGATAATCCCATCATCCCGTTCATCGAGGGCGATGGCACCGGCCGCGACATCTGGAAAGCTTCAGTCCGGGTGTTCGATGGCGCCGTGCAAAAAGCCTACAACGGAAAGCGCCGCGTGGCGTGGTACGAAATCTTCGCCGGGGAAAAGGCCAAAGCCAAGTTTAACGACTGGCTGCCGCAAGAATCCGTCGACGCCATCCGCGAATTTCGCGTCGCCATCAAAGGTCCGCTGACCACTCCGGTTGGCGGCGGCATTCGTTCGTTGAACGTGACGTTGCGCCAGGTGCTCGATCTTTATGCCTGTATTCGTCCGGTGAAATATTACAAAGGCACTCCTTCTCCGGTAAAAAATCCCGAGCGCATGAATGTCGTGATCTTCCGCGAAAATACCGAAGACGTTTACGCCGGCGTCGAGTGGGAGCAGGGAACCCCTGAGGCCGCAAAGCTGATCGACTTCCTGAACAAAGAAATGCTGAAGGGCGGCAAGAAACAAGTTCGCACCGATTCCGGCGTGGGCATAAAGCCAATTTCAATCTTTGCCACCAAGCGCCTGGTGCGCATGTCCATTCAGCACGCGCTCGAAAACGGGCTGAAGACCGTCACGCTGGTTCACAAAGGAAATATTCAAAAATTCACCGAAGGCGCGTTCCGCAAGTGGGGATACGAAATCGCTACTGAGGAATTCCGCGGCAAGGTCGTAACCGAGCGCGAAAGCTGGATCATCGACAACAAAGACAATAATCCGAATTTGTCCACGGAAGAAAATGCCGCGCTGGTAGAACCGGGCCTGGAATACGCTCCCCCGGAGTTCGGCAAATCCGTCGCTGAAGAAGTCCGCAGCGTGCTCGACAGTATTTATTCAACTCACGGGCGCGGCGCCTGGAAGAAGAAATTAATGATTAACGACCGCATTGCCGATTCAATCTTCCAGCAGGTAGTCACGCGCGCCGATGAATATTCCGTGCTCGCAACTCCCAATTTGAACGGCGATTACATCTCTGACGCCTGCGCTGCGCAGGTCGGCGGCTTGGGCATCGCTCCAGGTGCGAACATCGGCGATGGCTATGCTGTCTTCGAAGCGACTCACGGTACCGCGCCAAAGTATGCCGACAAAGACGTCATCAATCCCGGCGCAGTCATGTTATCCGGCGTGATGATGTTTCGCTACCTGGGATGGAATGAAGCCGCCGACCTGATCGAAAGCGGCCTCGAACGCACCATCGAAC
>Ga0105240_10010507_pt1 | contig 13011 bp, 6 predicted proteins | sample KBSC54metaG_FD_80426 | JGI IMG/M metagenome (GOLD analysis project Ga0105240, IMG submission 80426) | Corn rhizosphere microbial communities from Kellogg Biological Station, Michigan, USA - KBS C5-4 metaG | ecosystem: Host-associated > Plants > Roots > Rhizosphere > Soil | place: Michigan, USA... | reverse complement strand
CCCGTATCCTTGCCTATCCCGACGGTAAAACGATCATCATGAGTGGTACGCCGGAATATGGTTATACCGGAGGAGGCTTGCTCTTCTGGGATCGGGAGAAACAGACGCAAACAGTGCTTCCGGACAGTGCTGTTATTCTCGATCAGTCAACCCTGAGTATGGTCGCCTTACCCGGAGACAAACTTCTGGGAGGCACTACGACGGCGCCGGGAACGGGTGGTGAAAAGAAAGCAACAGAAGCGGAGTTATATATTATGAATATGGCATCAAAGCGCGTAGAATGGCATAAAGCCCTATTTCCGGGCGTGCAGGATTACAGCGATATGTGCGTTGGGCCGGATGGATTGGTCTATGGTATAACTGATTTTAAAAAATTCTTCGTATTTGATCCGGTTAAAAGGGTGGTTGTTCACGAGCAGGATGCTGAAGCCGATTTCGGCAGGACAACAGCAGCGCAGTCACCACGGATTTTTATTTTTGGACCTAACGGGGAGATCTATCTTCTTTTTGTCAACGGCATTGTGCGGGTGGAGCCTGGTTCATTCAGGATGACCCTGGTAGCAAAATCGCCAGTCCCGATCAATACCGGAGGAGATTACCTGGATGGCCGCATTTATTTTGTCAGCGGGTCTCATCTTTACAGTTACAGGCTTAAGTAAATCTGCTGCTTGGTAATTCAAAACAAAAGCTGCTGCGTTGTTTTCCCATAACCTACATTCAAGTGACTAAATTCAACCGGGCTCAAAAGCTTATAACGCTGTCTTTACTCAGTATATTTTTAAGTCTGGGCGCAGCGACTCCTGCCATCTCCCAGGATCTGGGTAATGGTTTTTTTGATTATGGGGTGGCCTGCTCGCTCAGTACTGACCGCGGCGTGGTTGCCACGATAGATGGAAATGGACGGAATGTAATTTTGCTTTGGTTATTTGATCATCGTGGTAGTTACGCCCTGTTAATGATTGATGCCGAAACGGGCAAGAGCCAGACATTTCCGGTGCCCTTCCCTGCAGGCGATGCCGTTTATTCTTCCCTTCTCTCCGGTAAAAATAAGTTCTACACATTCTTTAATAAACATTTCACGGAGTTCGATCCGGTCAGGCGGGCGTTTACTTTTAGTGCGAAAGCCACAGATCAGAATGCTATGGCAATGACCGAAGATGACCACGGCGTTATATGGGCAGTCACTTATCCCAATAGCAGTTTGGTTTCCTTTAATCCCCGGACAAAGGATTTCAAAGAATATGGCTATCTCTACAAACAGAACTGGAATCAATATCCCAGATCCCTTGCCATTGACGATGCCGGATGGGTCTATTTTGGGTTGGGCATCACCGCCAGCCAGATCATCGCTTTTAACCCCGTTACCGGCAAAGTAAAACCGATGTTGCCGGAGTCAGAACGGAAACGGGGTACGGCAAGTGTTTACCGTGATCTGGATGGCAAGGTTTATGGCCTGCCACTGGGAGATATCAAAGACGACTGGTATGAATTTTATAAAGGAGACGAGCATAAGATCGGCAAACATCATTCCGTTCATTCTAAACCAGTCATAACGGGAGGATCAGGCCTCTTACAGTCTGACTTCCGGGACGGAAAGAAAATTAAAACACTGGACCTGCTGAAGCGGAAACTTGTTGTGGAGGATCCTAAAACCAATACGCAAAAAGAAGTCAGCTTTGACTACGACAGTGAAGGCGCCTGGGTAATGGGCGTAGCGAGTTCACCGGATGGCATGATCGCAGGCGGAACTACTTTCCCCGTACGGTTTTTCATTTTCAATCCGAAGACCCGCCAATTTGTGAATCATGAAGCTTTTGGTCAGTTTGATGCAATGACAAGTCAGGGAGATCATTTTTTCATTGGCTCCTATGGCGGCGGCTGCCTGCTGGAATGGGATCCTTCCAGGCCCTGGATAAATACAGTAGGCAATGAAATCTACCGGCCCTGGCGGCAACCAAAGGAATCTGCCCGGGCCAATGAGCAGGAGGTAATCACTAACCCGCTTTTTCTGACCGGCGTAAATCCCGTAATCAACAGACCGCACCGCCTTCTTCCTTATCCCGATGGTAAAACGATCATCATGAGCGGTACACCCGGATACGGCTATACCGGAGGCGGACTGCTCTTCTGGGACAGGGATAAGAAAACGCAGACAGTGCTTCCCGACAGTGCGATTATCCCTGACCAGTCAACGTTCAGCCTTTTAGCCTTGCCCGGAGGCAAATTTATGGGAGGAACTACCACCGCACCCGGCACGGGTGGTGAAAAGAAAGGGAAAGAAGCGGAGCTATACATCATGGATATTGCGGACAGGCATTTAGACTGGCATGAAGTGGTATTGCCGGGCGTGCAGGAATATACTGATTTGTGCATTGGTCCGAAAGACGGATTAGTTTACGGCATAGCCGACCGGAAGAAAATTTTTGTTTTCGATCCTCTAAAACGGACGTTGCTCTACCAGCAGAATATTGATAGCGCTTTTGGCACTACGCCCGCCAGGGAGTCACCCCGCGTTTTCATTATTGATCCCAAAGGAGAAATTTATCTTCTCTTCCTCCATGGTATTGCGCATATGGAGCCTGGTTCGTTTAAAATTACCATGCTGGCAAAATCGCCGGTTCCTATCAATGTAGGCGGAGATTATTTAGATGGCCGCATTTATTTTGTGAGCGGGTCTCATCTTTGCAGTTACAAGCCTGATGATAAATGAGCGATGCCGGGTATGTGCGGCAGGACAAAAAATGTTAACACGGTTTACCTTATTAACCGTTAAATGCCTGAATGAAAAAAGACCATGAAACAAAATAATAATCGTCGTGAATTTATAAAAATGACAACGGTTTCGGGAATAGGTTTTGGCCTCGCTAATCATATTACCCGGTTCCCGTCTGGTATTTTTAAATCAGAATCCGAAAAGAATGCTGGTGGAATGCTGACTGCAAAAAATGCAGAATTTATACCAAACCATGTTGCGAGCTGGTGGTGTACTTTAGATGATATTCTTTGGCCTCAAAAAAGCGTCATTGACAATATTAAACGAAGAGCGGAAGGTTTTGCAAAAGCACAGATTGACACAGCAATAAATTTCGGATTTCATATCAGGTTCGACTTTTCAAATTACTTCGGGCAGTTACATGGTTACTATCATAATGTATGTGAAGAACTTCATCGGTACGGTATTAAATTTATAGATCACTATTCCTGTAATGATGTGGAAAGACCGAGGGGCGAGGAAGAGATCAGAAAATTGAACAGGGGACAGCGTCATCATGTTTTATTATACCCCGATCCGATCGCAGCTAAATTCGCACAGTATGAAGGACATTTTTTTCAGGATCTCTGCGAGATTGATTTGCGTGACGGAAGCAGGGGATATGCAAGACAATACCAGATGGAAACATTCTGCTTCAACAATCCGGGATTTCTTGATATGCATGAAAAATATTTGCAAAGATTATTGAAGGAAGTGCCTATTGATGGTATTGAAATCGATGATATGTGCGAGTATGCCGGACTAACTACCTGCGGATGTAAGTATTGCCGTGAGCGGTTCAGGACGGATTACGGACATGAAATTCCGGGTTTTTCGGATAAGACTTTTTGGGGTGATACCGTAAATAAAGAAATGCTGCATTGGGGGAATTATGAAAACCCGGTATTCAGAGACTGGTTAAGAATGAAATCTGATGCTATTGTAGATCACTTAAAAATGGCGCGGAGCGTACTAAATGGCATTCCGTTGATGACCTGTTGTTCAAGTGCAGGTCCCATCGTTTTAAATGCCATATCGCTCAATCTGGAAAAAATGGCGCCTTACCTCGATTTTTTTATGCTTGAAAACGTCGGTATAAATGTGTCGTCTGTAAATTGGCTGGAAAAGGAATCAGAAGCTATGCTTCAAAAGGATATAGCTAAAAGTAATGGAAACGCTCCGGCCATGGCGCTTAGTTATACGGTATACGAAAAAGGCGGTTATCTCGGATGGTGTTTAAGCCGGTTTTGGGGAGTTGCCAACTGGAGCAGTACGCTTGAGCACCGCCTGGAGGAAGATCCTGAAGATGCCATGGAAATACAGGATATCATTGGTCCTGATAACAATTGGGAGATCTCACACAGTAACCTTAATTATAGGGATGGTGAGGATTTAGTTGAGGTCAGGCTGGTTAGCAATGGATATTGCAGGGAAAACGGATGGAGGCGAGCCGATGGAAATGAACAATGGGACAGTGTAAAAAGATGGTCTTCCAACCTGGTAAGAAACAATGTAGGATATAGGATTTTGAGAGCCGCTGAACTTTCCGGTCCGGTTAAGCTCCATAGCGAAAATACGCCGCTGATAATAGACAGTGTAGGATGTGTTTCAGACGAACAGGCTAAATCTGTTAATGACTATCTGGCAAAAGGTGGAATTGTCTGGCTTGCTTTACCCTTTGGTACCCATAACGAAAAAGGATTTAAGCGTACAATTCCTTTGTCAGATGAACTGAAAAATAGAAAGTATAAAAATCTGATAATCTTAGATCCTGAGACGCCTGATCCCTTAAAGAAACTTATTGCAGAAGGAAAGTTCAAGCCGGCGCTGACACAATTATCAGGAGATACACGGTGGGCCGCCAGAATCAGGATTTATAAAGGTAAACCGGTTATTCATTTTATGAATACTGCGCTTGTTGCAATTCCTCACCCTACTGTAAAAGACAATTCAGGGATTGCCATATTAAAAGATATCAATTCAAAAATTATGGATAATAATCTTTCATTTAAGATAAATACGGATAAAATACGCCTTTCCAGGTTATCCATGATGAGCCCTGAATTAGCAGAAGATGCAAAAACCGTTGTTTTCAATAATTCAGGTAAGGAGGGGGCAGGCTTCAATATTAATCTTGAAGGGATTAAAGTTTATGCGGTACTTCAATAAAAAACAGGGTCAATCACTATAAGTTACCTGGCCAATACCAATTTCACCTCCCGCAAATCCAGCATGGAACCTTTTTGAGATGTTGAATTGGATTTGAAGACCATTTTTTGCATGCCTGCCGATAAATGAATGGTTCCTAATTTCTGTGTTCTGTAGGTAAACCACGAACCGGTTTTGCTGACCTTTCCCTTTATCTTTTTATTACCGGCTTCAAATACAACCGATTTTCCCGCTTCATGATCGGAAACAGCCCATTCAAGGTATACATCATATTTTGCGGCTCTTTCCACTTCCACATTCCACTCCGCTCTGTCTTCCGTGGTAAACCATCCGAATGCTTTCCATTCGGGCATATATTTAATTTTGGGGCCGATCGCCTGCGCATCTGCTGCCGTCAAATGATAGCTGTCATCACTTCTCTGTTTAATCAGCTCCTGATGGTTATTCGAATCTCTTGCTGATTTAAAAGCCGGAGGGATCAGGTCATGCACGGCATTTACAATGAGGTCTTCCACTTTCTCAGAAAAGGGGGATGGCTTGTTGTACCAGTACATACTGGTTTCTCCCTCGTAGCCGCCTTCCCTGATTACGCGACGGGAAGCAATATAGCAGGGTACATCGTTAGAATAAGCATTGATCCAGAGATGTTCAGCGCCTAATTCATTTTTGAGCCGTATGGAGTAGTCCACCACGACTTCGCCAGCCAGGTTTACCATGGCCAGTTTATTGCCGAAGTTCCAGGTTTGGAGTGGATAGTCCAGCTCAGAAGGAATTGTTTCTCCTCTTTCAACACGATCAAGTTCAAGGCGAGCCTGATAGCCTTTCACGGTATTATCTTCGGTTAATTTGATCAGTTCAGGTACCGTGGGTACTTTAGAAAATGGCAATTTGATCCATTTCATATTTCCAACCGGCGGCGAAGTCAGCGGCTGCAGCTGGGCCGTGAGCAGCTTATCTACATTATCAGAGATCTCCTGGCCATGTGATTTCACATCCTCTAACTTACCTCTTGGTTCCGGATTCGCATCGCCACCGCAACCAAGCGTGATCAGGGCAATTACTCCGGGATGATTTGCTTCTATAAGACGTCGCGCTTCGCTGATCCAGTCGCCATGAATTTCGTTAATATCGCCAAGGGTAGTCCCATGGCAGGCATAGCTCACTAATATTGCCCTGAGGGTGCCATCAGGATTGCTGATACGCAGCATCGGCAACGCGGGATCAACCGGGCCGCCCTTGGTGCGGCGGTTTGCTGCAAACAGGGCTTGCCCCTGGCCCCAGGCGACGAATGCCGGTTTCCTGTTTTTTAGCGCAGCCAATGCTACTTCTTCCAGCTTCCGGCTTAACTGTTCGGTGTACTGCGAAATATGCACCAACTGGTCCAGCGCCAGTAAAGAATCGTTGAAATGATCACCCCTGGATTGAAGAATATTAAGCAGGTTGCCAACTTCAGGGCCACCGTGTGTATGGGAAGCGCAAATAACCAGTTGTCCGGGCTCAATGCTCATTTTTTTCGAAAGCTGTTCTGTCAGCTTTTGGGTAATCCGCCACGGAATGCCCACCAGATCTACGGTAATAAGAATAGATGGATGCTGCGCGTCACTGCCAAAAGCAAGCGCGTTGGCTGACAATCGCTGGAGTACTACCTGCGATTCGGATTTGACCCTGCTTGCATAGCCGGCAAGACGAATCGGGACTTCAGGGGTAATATCAACACGGGCTACGCCGACTTCCATTGTTCCATCAACAGCATTCATTTGTTGGGAAAGAGAAATCTTATTAAGAAGTAAAAAAGAGATCAGGATTGTAAAATTTTTCAGCATGATGATTTTTCAGATTTTGTAGAAATTGATTGCGGGGTTGGTTTCATCCTTTTAAAGCCGGGTTCAGTGAACTATATCAAATGTAAGGTTCTTTAATAAAAAATGAATTGGCAAACGGACGGGAAACAATTCCATGAGGATTTCAAACGATTGACTAAGGATTTCAAACGATTGAATAAGAATTTCAAACGATTGAATGGGGTTTCAAATGACGGGGGTAAGGATCTGTTACTATATGCGAAGAAAAAAGTTATAGATTCGCCAAGGCCTGAATTGCTAATGAAGACATACAAAAAGAAAGTCTGCGGTTAATGAAATGTTTCATCACAGCATTTGTTAAAAACTAAGGGAAATTGTTGCGAAACCTATGAGCACCAATAAAATGGCGGAGCATAGCGAAATTGGCGCAGGACGAAATATTTCTTCCTGATTTAATTACATGACCGGCAGGGGACTAAAAGTATTTTTGAATGACAAAAAACTATCTGCATTTTCTTCAGCGTTGTTATTTCCCGGCAATATTATTCATCCTGCTTGCAATGGCCGTTGGCTGTCACAATAAAGCCATTTCGCCTTTTAGTAAGGAAGCCGAGACGGCATTATCTGCATTCGAATTAGAACCTGGGTTCAAGATCGAATTAGTCGCCAGCGAACCTTTGCTCAATGACCCAGTCGCCATGATGATTGATGAGTATGGAAGGATGTTCGTAGTAGAAATGCCTGGTGTTCCCTTTGATAAATCGGGTACCGGAAAAGTCGTGTTGCTTGCCGATACCAATGCCGACGGGAAAATGGATAAGCGTACTGTTTTTGCGGATTCGCTGATTCTGCCCACGGGCATTATGCGTTGGAAAAAAGGAGTGATCGTAACGGATCCGCCCAACGTTTATTATATGGAGGATACGAACGGTGATGGTAAAGCAGATATTAAAAAGACGATGCTTACCGGTTTTGATACTTCCAATCTGGAGGCAAACGTTAACAACCCGCTTTATGGCCTGGACAATTGGATTTATCTCGCTGATTTGCCGGTCGTGAAAAATAATGGAATTCATTATGCCGATGATTCCAGCATTCATCTGCCGGAGAGTTCCGTGCGGTTTCGCCCTGACCAGCATAAGCTCGAAGCTTTGTCCGGCAAAACACAGTTTGGGCAGACATTTGACGCCTGGGGCAACCATCTTATGGTAAATAACAGCAATCATATTTACCAGGAAGTAATAGCCGCCCGGTATCTCGAGCGCAATCCCGACCTGATTGTTTCAAATGCCACCCAAACGCTGGCCAGCCATTCTGAAGTATTTCCGACTACTAAAAATCCTGAATATCAAATGCTGACCAATGTCGGCGTATTTACTTCCGCCTGCGGCCTCACCGCTTATCTGGGCGGGGCTTTCCCGGATAAATACAATAGCAATACCACATTTGTAGCAGAGCCGGTTAGTAATCTGATCCATGCAGACCGCCTGCAACCGGATGGCGTGTCTTTTAAGGCGAACAGCGTGCTCGAGCATAAGGATTTCCTCACTTCTACAGATCCTTATTGCCGGCTGGTAAATATGTACGTAGGACCGGATGGCGCTCTTTATGTAGTAGATTTTTACAGGCAGATTATAGAAGGGCCTGAATTTATGTCGGAAGATGTGCTTAAAAAGGTTAACCTCTACAATGGAACCGGTAAAGGGCGTATCTATCGCATCAGTGCTTCTGATGCGGCTCCTCCCGAATGGACCCGTGGCCTTAAACTGGGAGATGCATCCGATGAACAATTAGTAGAGAAACTGGAAGATAAAAATATATGGTGGAGGCGCAATGCGCAACGGCTGCTGGTAACAAGGAATTCTGAAAAAGCCCTGCCTTCGCTAACTAAAATGGCTCAGGATTCTAAATCCACTATGGGCCGTCTCCATGCGTTATGGACATTGGAAGGAATGAATAAGCTGACGCCCGATTTGATCCGGAACGCCCTGAAAGATTCTTCAGCCGGTATCCGCGTGAATGCGATTAAACTGGCGGAGCTTCATCTGGATCGGGATCCTGGCCTGGTATCGGCTTTACTTACCCTGCGGGACGATCCGGATGCAAAAGTGAGGTTTCAATTATTATGTACATTAGGATTTATCAACACACCCGAAGTTAATAATGTAAGGCAACAGTTACTTTTTAAAGATATAAATGACAAATGGGTACAGATCGCGGCATTAAGCGCCGCCTCTTCGCAATCTGTCGCCTTACTGGATGCCGTACTTTCAAAATTCGATCCGTCTGTTCCTGCGTATGCGTCTTTGGTTCAACTATTAAGTGGTATCATTGGAAAAAGCCAAAAGACGGAAGTCATTCAGCAGTTCCTTCAAAAATCGGTTGCACCTGCTTCTGCCGGAAGGGATCAATGGCAGGCCCCCCTGATTGAGGGCATTGCCCAGGGCCTGGGAAACAGACAATCTCTGCCGACCGATATAGGTATTGAGCGGGGCTTATTGATACCGGCCAGCCTGGACAATGCTTCAAATTCAGTTAGAAAGGGAGCCTTGCATGTTTTGCAGGTTATCGGGCTTTCCGCAGGTGCTCAGACAAAAGCTGCTATGTCAAAAGCGCTTCAAATTGCGGAAAATGAACGTTTATCTCCCGAAATGAGGGCATCGTCCATTGACTTCATGGCGCTTAAAGATCCGGAGCCATACGCTTCATTTTTGAAAGAATTAATTAATCCCCGGAATCCGTTGCCGGTGCAATTATCAGCTTTAAAAACACTTGCTGTTATCCCGGGAGAAGAAATAAGTAAATATCTTTTACAGCAATGGTCGTCTTTTGGCCCTTACTCGCGCAATGAAGCCATTAATGCGCTTATGGTTAGTGCGCCAAGGGTTAAACTATTGCTTGATGCGATCGAATCCGGTGCTATAAACAAGAGTGAAATCAGTTGGCCGCAAAGCGTCCGGTTAAGATCCGGAGGAGAATATATGGAAAGGGCAAGAACCTTGCTAACCAGGCAGGATGACAAGCGTAAAGATGTGATCGGACAATATCAGCAGGCGCTGCAATTGAAAGGAGACAAGGCAAAAGGCATGTCCGTGTATCAGGTGAATTGCGCGCTTTGCCACCAGGTGAGGGGCAAAACTGGCAGGGCGTTTGGTCCCGATCTTGGAACTGTTCATGCATGGTCCTCCGCGGATATCATGACAAATATTCTGGACCCTAACCGGTCTATTGCTCATGGCTACGATATGTGGAGTGTAAAGCTAAGCAATGGAAAGACCATCCAGGGGATCATTTCGACCGAAACGCCGACTGCGATCACGCTCAGCAATACAGAAGGCGTGGTGACCAATATTTCCCGCCAGGACATCATTTCATTAACGGCTTTGGGAATGTCGGCGATGCCGAATGATCTGGAAAAGAAAATCGATAAGCAGCAGATGGCTGATCTCCTGGCTTTTCTCCGCCAGGAAGAATAAGGGCTTTGTTATTTTAATTAAATCAAAAAAGAAGAATGTATCCCGTTTCTTCTTTCAACGCGGTAGTAAAAGCGACGTGGCTATTGGTTTGTGCAGGTGCATTTAACGCGTCGGCTTTTGCCGGAAATGTAGATACTGCCTCCTTGGGCAGGCATCCTGTTTATGCGCCCGGCGCTTTAAATATTGAATCCCTGAAACGGGCTGTTGAACCGTTAATGCAGATATCTGTAAAAGAAGTTATCGCCCAGGTGCCATCAGCGACAGGTATCTTTTTTATAGGATGCCCCAATTGCCATGGCGGGGCTGAAGAAATGGATGTGCTGCAATGGAAACCGGGAATGGGGTCGAAGGTTCGCTGCAAATATTGCAACATGGTATTTCCCAACAAAAGATTTCCCAATAATCGGGAGAAAGTAATTATAGCGCCAAGCGGTGCGCGGCAGGGTTACCGCTATTATGAAGACAGCAGCGGGCACCAGTATTATTTTGAGCCGCATGCATGGTATGAGCGTTGGAGCTGGATAAGGCCTTTAGCGGAAAAGCTTGCCGAGCTATGGTATGCGACCCGCGACAATGCGTATGGCGACCGGGCAGCGGCCATTGCGGGGCGCTTCGCGCAGGTCTTTCCGGACTATGCAGTCCGTTATGATTACCCCGATGCACCGGTGCAATTTTTTCCTGCCGATCAAAAATGGCCTTACAAAGGTTTAACGCCGTATCGTGGGGCGAAATGGAGATGGTGGGGATATGATGATATTCCTACTTACCTGGCCAGTGTTTACGATATTTTAATGGCAGGATATGACTGGAAGCGAATGAATGCCGTGATTGGATTGAAGACCGACGAACGAATTGCCCGCGACCTGCTGCGTCTCGGCTACGAGTTCACCACAGCCAATCCGGAGGAATATTCAAACAAGTCGCCTGGTATGTACAGCGAGATGATTCGTGTGGGCCGTATTTTAGGCGACCCTTCCATGGTGCATGAAGCGGTAAAGCGGTTCAGGGAATTCTTTCCAAAAGGATTTTTTGCCGACGGGTGGTGGAAGGAGGGAACCGCGTCATACCATGATATGACCATCAGTTCTCTGCGGGCTGTCGTGAGTGCCCTGGAAGGATATGCAGACCCGCCTGACTGGAAAGGCGAGCGTTTTGATCACCTGGATCTTGCCAAAGAGACCGCGCTTTTTGGGAAGGCCCTTCTTGTCAATCAGGAAGCCATATTACCCAATGGGCGGAGAATTCCCATTAATGATACATGGGGATATGGATGGGAATACGGGTATCGGCGTAATGGCGAAACAGATAGCACGGTATCCCGGCTATGGCCGGCATTGGGAGATGCGGTACTTGGCACCGGGAAAGGAAAGGATCAGGTCATGCTGAATGTGAACTGGAGTGGGAACTATGGCCATTCGCATTATGATAACGGCGCTGTCATTCTGTATGCCGAAGGAGAAGAATTACTTTCAGATATAGGATACACCCATTCAAAGTATCGCGGATGGACGACCCATACGGCCTCGCATAATACCGTGGTCATTGACCAGCTGGGGCAGGATGCCGGTTCAATGGAAAAACCGGTAACCGGAAATTTAAAATTTTATGATGATAAAGACGCTCATGTAAAAGTGGTTGATGTAGATGCTTCGCCGGCTTATTCGATGGCTGAGGTATACAGAAGAAGATTAGTGATGGTGCATGCAGGCGCCGGGCGTGATTATGTAGTAGATCGCTTTGATGTGAAGGGCGGCCATGTCCATGACTGGTTTCTGCATGGCATGTGTGAGCAGGAAGGAACACTGGAAACAAGTATTGCACTCGATCAGCCGCTGAAAACCCTCGTGCCGGACTGGGGAGGAAAGAATATTCCGAAAACACAACAGGATGCGGACAGGGTGGGCAAACGCTTTCATGCTTATTCATTTCTGCGTGATATAAAATCCGGCCCGGCAACGCATTCCTGGACTGCTACCTGGCGCTATAACGGCTTAGGGTTGAGAACACATATTTTATCGCAGGCGGGGACGGAGGTTTTCCGTTTTCGTTCGCCTTCGATTCGATTGGCAAGGGAAGATGATAATAAATTAGATGACTTTATGCATAGCGGAATCATGCAGCGCCATGAAGGCGGAGCATCTTCATTCGTTGCCGTTCATGAGCCTTTTCAAAATGATCCCTGGATAGATTCTGTAAGGATGGATGATAAAGTGATGATAGTAAGCTATAAGCTTAACGGAAATAAAGTTGAAGACCGCATTACCATAAATGAAGATGAAGTATCAGTTACTTCGTCGGCCGGATGGATATATGAATCAGGTGCAAAAATTTTAGGAGCGGTGAAATCAATAATCCATGAGGGTGGAAAGTGGAGCTTATTGTTAGATAAAGAAGTACCTAAAGTAAACTACGCGAGACTAGATTTCTCAGATGGTGGAACCTATTATTGTCCTGTTGCAGCGGTTCGTGGGAATCGACTGGAATTAAAAGATGATCCCGGATTTACTTTAGATAAGAATGGCAAAGTTCAGTTTTATACCTTTCCTCAGGATCAGCATAACGGGCCATTACGTTATACTTTATTTATTTCAAAAACTTCATCAATTCAATAATGAGAATTAAAAATTCTGTGCTTAGATTATTATTGGCATTGCTCTTAACGGTGCCCCTATCCGGATTACTTTATGCTACCCGGGATTATGGAGGCCATTATTCAAAGGAGCGGATTACCAATCTTAGAAACAATTGCCGCAAATATGAATGGGCCCGGAAACAATTGGTTGCCGCCGTTGACAAAGCGAAACCCTGGCTG
>Ga0105240_10010506_pt1 | contig 13012 bp, 11 predicted proteins | sample KBSC54metaG_FD_80426 | JGI IMG/M metagenome (GOLD analysis project Ga0105240, IMG submission 80426) | Corn rhizosphere microbial communities from Kellogg Biological Station, Michigan, USA - KBS C5-4 metaG | ecosystem: Host-associated > Plants > Roots > Rhizosphere > Soil | place: Michigan, USA... | reverse complement strand
CTCTGAAGAAGGGCCGCATCAGCGGATTCCGCAACGCGCAGACCACCGTGATCGCGCCCACCGGCACCATCGGCTTCATGATGGCTTGCGATACCACCGGCATCGAGCCCGACCTCGCCCTGGTGAAATACAAAAAACTGGTAGGCGGCGGCGTGATCAAAATCGTCAATAATACTGTGCCCGCAGCCCTCATTAAACTCGGCTACCGTCCGGACCAGGCCGAGCAAATCGTCGCCCACATTGATTCCACCGGCACTATCGAGGGAGCGCCCGGTCTGAAAGACGAGCACCTCTCGATCTTCGATTGCAGCTTCCGTCCGCAGAACGGCCTCCGCTCCATTCACTACATGGGCCACATTCGCATGATGGCCGCTGTGCAACCGTACATCTCCGGAGCCATCTCGAAGACGATCAACATGCCGGAGGAATCCACCGTCGAAGAGACCATGGAGGCGTATCTCGAATCCTGGCGTCTCGGCCTGAAATCGGTTGCCATCTATCGCGACAATTCCAAGCGCATCCAACCGCTCAGCTCCAGTACCGGCAAGGGCGAAAAGAAAGCCACCGCTGCAGCGCCGCCGCAGATCATCGAGAAGATCGTCAATCGTCCGGTGCGCCACAAGCTCCCTGACGAGCGCCATTCCATTACGCACAAGTTCTCCATCGGCGGCCACGAAGGATATATCACCGCAGGCCTCTACGAAGACGGAATGCCCGGCGAAGTATTCATCTCCATGGCCAAAGAGGGCTCAACCATCTCTGGCTTGATGGATAGCTTTGCTACCGCCATCAGCTTCTCGCTTCAATACGGAGTGCCGCTCAAGTTTCTGGTCGACAAATTCAGCCACGTGCGGTTCGAGCCGAGTGGCTGGACGGGGAATTCACAAATTCCCTACGCCAAGTCGATCATGGATTACATTTTCCGCTGGCTCGGCGCCAAGTTTCTCGGCCCCGAGTACGCCATCAGCGAAGCAGGCGACGCAATGACTCTGAAGCCCACCGAACCGGAGAAGCAGCAGACGCTACCCTTCACGCCGGTGGTGACAGATGCGCCGCTGTGCGCCGAATGCGGGTCCATCATGACGCGCAATGGCTCTTGTTACAAGTGCGCCAACTGTGGTGGAACCAGCGGTTGTAGCTAACCATTTCCTTTTACTGATTTTCATCGGGAGAATCAGGGCGATCCGGGTTTGGGGCCCGGATCGCCACTTTTTTTGCGCAATATGAATTTCCAAACGATCCTTGCAATACTGGCAGGCCTCATCATCGGAGCCGCCGGCGTCTGGATCATTGCGCAAAAGCGAATCGGCGAACTGGCCGCCGAGGCCGCTGAACTGAAAGCCCAGAATCGATTCGCTGACGAAAAAATTGCGCTTCTCAACGACGCCCAACGCAGACTTTCCGACGCCTTCAAAGCCCTCAGCGCCGATGCGCTCCACAGCAATAACCAAACCTTCCTCGATCTCGCCAACGCCACACTCGCGAAGTTTCAGGAATCCGCCAAAGGAGAACTGGAGAGCCGCCACCAAGTCATCGCCGAAACACTGAAGCCGCTAAAGGAATCGCTCGAGCGCGTCGACAACAAAATCAATCAGCTCGAAGCCGCTCGCCGCTCCGCCTACACGCTGCTCACGGATCAAGTGAAGAACCTGATGACCGCGCAGTCGCAGCTCCAATCGGAAACCGGGAACCTGGTCAAAGCTCTTCGCGCCCCCGCAACACGTGGCCGCTGGGGCGAAATGCAGCTTCGCCGCGTTGTCGAAATGGCCGGAATGATCGAGCGCTGCGATTTCCGCGAGCAGCATACTATCTACTCCGAAGACGGCCGCCTGCGCCCCGACATGACCATCCAGCTTCCGAATCAACGCACGATCGTCGTCGATTCAAAGGTGCCGCTAACCGCGTTTCTGGATGCGCTGGATGCACCCGACGAAGCCGCTCGTTCCGCCCGATTGATTGACCACGCACAGCAAGTTCGAACGCACGTCCAGAAGCTCTCGCGCAAAGAATACTGGTCGCAATTCGAAACCGCGCCCGAGTTCGTAGTGCTCTTCCTTCCCGGAGAAACGTTCTTCGGAGCAGCGCTGGAGAAGGACGCTGGACTGATCGAATACGGAGTCGATCAGCGAGTCATCATCGCCACGCCAACCACGTTAATAGCCCTGCTAAAAGCGGTCGCTTACGGCTGGCGGCAAGAAAGGATCGCGGAGAACGCAAAAGAAATCAGCGCGCTCGGAGCCGAAATCCACGACCGCCTGCGTACGCTGGCGGCGCACTTCACACGAGTAGGAGTGAACTTGGAAAAGGCAATGGAAGCTTACAATGCGTCGGTGGGAGCGCTAGAAACTCGAATCCTTCCGAGCGCGCGGCGCATCAAAGAAAGAGGGGCGACTTCATCCGAGGATATCCCCTCTGTCGAGCCCATCGAACGAGCCGCCCGTACAATTCAATCGCCCGACCTAAACAATCCGGAAACGTAAAGCTCAGTAAATCCGGGAACGTACAGTACCCGGCGTACATCTCTATAACTGAGGAATGATATGAAAATCCACTTGGTAGCAGCCATGATCGCCGCTCCGATGTTGATGGTGGCCTCGGTGCCAAGCACTCCGCCGCCGCAAGCGCAAACACAGATCGAAAAAGCGGTTCGCCACGAGCTGGTAATGCTCCCGTACTACAACATTTTTGATGACCTTACCTTCCGCGTCGACGGCGACCATGTCACGCTCACAGGCGCGGTCACACGCCCAACGCTGAAATCCGATGCCGGCAACGTTGTCAAGAGGATTGAGGGCGTACGCAGCGTGACAAACGACATTGAAGTTCTGCCGCTGTCCCCGATGGACAACCGAATTCGCTTCGCCGCGATGCGAGCCATCTACGGATATCCCTCGCTGCAGCGCTACGGCATGGGCACTCTTCCACCCATCCACATCATAGTGAAGAACGGAAACATCACCCTGACCGGAGTAGTCGCAAATGAGACCGACAAGAACGTCGCCTATATGAGAGCGATGGGAGTCTTTGGAGCCTTCTCCGTAAAGAATGAATTACGCGTAGAGAACCACTCTTAAAGCAGGTCCCTCTCCTGTATCCTGCTAAATTAGCGGAGGAAAGCCTGGAACCTTTCCTCCGCTCTTTTTATTTGCCGTCTTTCCTGCTCCGCTTATAATCTCTTCATGGTGCTAGATTGGTTCCCATTGTGGCTAAGCCTGCGCGTAGCCGCTATGTCCACCATTCTCGCCGCCGCCATCGGTCTTGCCATCGCCTATGTTCTGGCCAATCGCGACTTCCGTGGCAAGGAATTTCTTGACGCGGCCGTCACACTCCCGCTCGTACTTCCTCCCACCGTGCTCGGCTACTACCTCCTCGTCGTGCTGGGCCGTCAGAGCGCCATCGGCCACGTCTACGAAAACATTTTCGGCGCGCCTCTCGTATTCTCCTGGCAGGCGGCCGTGGTCGCCGCGCTTTTCCACGCTGCACCCCTGCTGATTAAATCCGCACGTGCTGCCCTCGAAAGCGTCGACCACGCCTACGAACGCGCCGCCCGCACGCTCGGCGCATCGGAATCGAAACTTTTCTGGCGCATCAGCCTGCCCCTTGCCTGGCGATCCATCCTCGCAGCGTGCGTACTCGCCTTCGCCCGCTCGCTCGGAGATTTCGGCGTCACCATTATGATCGCCGGCAACATCCCCGGACGAACCCAAACCATCGCGGTTGCCATCTACGATGCTGTCGAATCGGGCAACGGCCAAACCGCACGCATCCTCACCATCGTCATCTCGGCCATCACCCTGCTCATCCTCGCCGCCGCAAATCGAATCGGATCCAGCTTTCTTCCCACGCGCCAGGCGGCCCGATGATTCAGGCGCGAATCCGGAAACAATATCCGGCGGCCGGAGATTCAGCCGGTTTTTCGCTCGACATCGAATTGGAAACAAGCAAGGGAGTCACCGCTCTCTTCGGCCCTAGTGGAGCAGGCAAGTCGCTCACCCTCGATTGCATCGCGGGATTCGTCCGTCCCACCGAAGGCCGGATTCTTCTCGACGATCAGATCCTCTTCGACGCCCAAGCTCGCGTTCATCTCCCGCCGCAGGAGCGCCGCTGCGGATATGTCTTCCAGAACTACGCGCTCTTTCCGCACATGACACTGCGGCAGAACCTTGCATTCGCCGCCGAGCGCCTTCCCAAACTCGAACGCCATCAAAAGCTCGCCGAGATGCTCGAGAAATTTCGTCTCACCGATGTAGCAGGACGCAAGCCGCACGAACTATCCGGAGGACAGAAGCAGCGTTGTTCCATCGCACGTGCGCTGATAGCCGCGCCCAAGTTGCTATTGCTCGACGAGCCTGCCCGAGGCCTCGACGCGCCGCTACGCGCCGAGTTCTACGCAATCCTCCGGCAGGTGCGGGCCGAATTCAACACGCCGATCCTCATCGTCACTCACTCGCTCGAAGAATGTTTTGAACTCGCCGACGAGATGCTCGTCGTTCGCGATGGGCATGTAATTCAAAGCGGTTCGCCCACCGGTATCTGTGAGAACCCCGCCAACATCGAAGTCGCTCGCCTGCTTGGGACGTACAATCTGCTCCCCGTGGAAATCAAAGCGCTCGACCCGGGAAAAAAATCGAGTCTGCTTCACTACCAGGACTTCGATATTGCGGGCCCTTACTATCCGGGCCACCTCCGCGGCGATCACGTGTTTATCGCGATATCGCCGCAACAATTGAAAGCTCTACCGCGCAACGGGCGCCCCGGACCCAATCAGATCCCCTTACAGCTTTTGCGGACTGTCCCGATGCCATCGGCAGTGCGTCTGGAGTTTGCCGGCGAAATCAATGTCGAGATGCCAAGGAAGGAATTTGAACCGCTGACGGAAACGAGAGACTGGGTGATTGAATTTCCGCAGCAGACTCTGCGAATCCTATAGATGTGGCGTTATTACATCACCGGCGGCACTGAAAACGTCGTGGAATACATTCACCGCGCGATAGACGACAGCGTGGAATATATCCAGGTTCGAGAGAAGCACCTCACTGCGCGTGACCTTTTCCATCTCGTGTCGCACGCCGTACAAGCCGCTGAATCCACCAACACGCGCATACTTGTCAATACACGTGCGGACATCGCCATCGCAGCCGAAGCACACGGCGTGCATCTTCCTGCAAATTCCATCGCGCCCCGGCTATTGCGTTCCATAGCTCCGCCTGAATTCATCATCGGTGTTTCCTGTCACACCCTCGACGAAATCACGCGCGCTTACCAGGAGTCCGCAGACTTCGCAGTCTTCGGCCCTGTCTTCGACACGCCCGGCAAAGGACCCGCGCTCGGCATTGATGCGCTGCAAAAAGCTTGCGCAGCGACGATGCTGCCGATCCTAGCGCTAGGAGGAATCACCTGGCGAAATGCGCCGCAGTGCATCGAAGCAGGAGCGGCCGGAATCGCCGGCATCAGGCTGTTTCAGGAATCTCAGCCTCGCGATGAATCTCCTGCAAACTCCACACCCGAATCGGATCCCGCTTCCTCGAAGCAACGCCTTCCGCCGCCGCCTTCGCAGCGCTGATCGTCGTGATACACGGCACGCGGTAAGTAACCGCCGCGCGCCGAATCGCTTTTTCATCGCTGAACGAATGTGCGCCTGTTGACGTGTAGATCGCAAGTTGCACGCCGCCACCCTTCAGCAAATCCACTGCGTTCGGACGCCCTTCATTCACCTTGAACACGGTTTTACACTTCATCCCCGCCGCTCGCAGCGCTTCCGCTGTGCCCCGTGTACCCACCAGCTCGAACCCAAATTGTACGAAGCGTTTCGCAATCTCCACCGCGTCGGCTTTGTGGCGGTCGTTCACACTCAGAAACACGCAGCCCTTCTCCGGCAGCGGCGTCCCGGCGCTCAACTGCGCCTTCGCGAAAGCCTCGCCGAAGTTCTCGCCCACTCCCATCACTTCGCCCGTGGACCGCATTTCAGGACCTAGCGCCGGATCCACGCCCGGAAACTTATTGAACGGAAACACCGGCGATTTCACGAAAAACTTCGGCACCGGCAGCACACCCGATTCAGGAGAGCCCGTCAACGAGTGGAATTCCCTCAGCTTTTTCCCGAGCATCAATCCCACGGCGATCTTCGGCAGTGGAACGCCGGTCGCCTTGCCAACGTACGGCACAGTCCGCGACGCCCGTGGATTCACTTCCAGCACATAAACGACGCCATCCTTGATCGCGTACTGAATATTCATCAGTCCGATCACGTTCAGCGCCAGCGCTAACTTCCGCGTGTAAGTCTTTATCGTTTCGATCTCGGTTTTACCCAGCGAATACGCCGGCAGCACGCAGGAGCTATCGCCCGAATGCACACCAGCCTCTTCAATATGCTCCATGATGCCGGCGATCAACACATCTTCGCCATCGCATAATGCATCCACGTCCACCTCAATCGCGTCTTCTAAAAACCGATCGATCAGAACCGGCCGCGTCTGCGAGAATGTCACAGCCTCGCGCATATACCGGCGCACCGTGTCCTCGTCGTAGGCGATCACCATCGCCCGGCCGCCGAGCACGTAACTAGGCCGCACCAGCACCGGGAATCCCAGGCGCCTCGCAACTTCCAACGCCTCCTGCTCACTTGTCGCAGTTCCGTTCGGAGGCGACGGAATATTCACATCGTCCAACAGTTTGCCGAAAAGCTTCCGGTCCTCCGCCAAATCGATATTCGCCGGATCGGTCCCGATAATCGGCACGCCAAGACGCTTCAATGGCAGCGCCAGGTTCAACGGAGTCTGCCCGCCAAACTGCACGATCACGCCGTCCGGTTTCTCCGTATCGAAAATGTTCATCACTTCTTCCAGCGTCAAAGGTTCGAAGTACAATCGGTCGCTGGTGTCGTAATCGGTGGAAACTGTTTCGGGATTGCAGTTCACCATGATCGATTCCACGCCGAATTCCTGCAGCGCGAACGAAGCATGGCAGCAGCAATAATCGAACTCGATTCCCTGACCAATCCGATTCGGCCCACTCCCCAGAATCATCACCTTTTTGCGATCTGAAGGATTTGCCTCGCACTCCGACTCGTAGCTCGAATAAAGATACGGCGTGAAGCTTTCAAATTCCGCCGCGCAAGTATCCACGCGGTTGAACACCGCGCTCACACCGACAGCCTTGCGACGTTCGCGAACATCCAGGCCAGTCTTCCCGGTCAACCGCCCAAGCTGATCGTCGGAAAGTCCATCGCGCTTCGCCTGCCGCAAATCATCGGGCGAAAGTGAATCGAGTGCACGGCCCTTCAGCGACGCTACTTGCTCTGTAATCTCCTTCATCTGCTGCAGAAACCAGCGGTCGATCTTCGTCGCATCGTGGATCGCTTCCACGCTCCAGCCTTTGTCGAGTGCGAAGCGAATGTAATTGAGGCGGTCCGGATTCGGAGTAATTAACCGCTTCGGAATCAGATTTTCGTCGAACACTTCCGCTGCTGATGACTTGCCCGTCTCCAGACTCCGGATAGCCTTCCCAAGCGACTGCTTGAACGTCCGCCCGATCGACATCACTTCGCCTACTGACTTCATCTGCGTACCCAGCACCGGCTCGGCGCCAGGGAATTTCTCAAACTGCCAGCGCGGAATCTTAGTGACGACGTAATCGATGGTCGGTTCAAAGCAAGCCGGAGTCAGCCGCGTGATGTCATTCCTGATTTCATCCAGCCGGTACCCGACGGCCAATTTCGCGGCAATTTTCGCGATGGGAAAACCCGTCGCCTTCGACGCCAGCGCCGAGCTCCGCGACACACGCGGGTTCATCTCGATGATGATCATCCGCCCTGTCTCGGGGTTAATCGCGAACTGCACGTTCGATCCACCGGTGTCCACGCCGATCTCGCGCAAGCACCCGAGCGAAGCATCGCGCATCATCTGATATTCGCGATCGGTCAACGTCTGCGCCGGCGCAACCGTGATGGAATCGCCAGTATGAACGCCCATCGGATCGAAATTTTCAATCGAGCAGACGATGATCGCGTTGTCTGCCAGGTCGCGCATCACCTCCATCTCGTATTCTTTCCAGCCGATCAAACTTTCTTCAATCAGCGTCTCGTGCACCGGCGACAAATCAAGCCCGCGTTCCAGAATCTCTTCCAGTTCCTCGCGGTTATACGCGATGCCGCCGCCCGTGCCGCCCATGGTAAAGCTCGGCCGCAGAATCACCGGATAGCCGTTCTTAGTCGCGAACTCGATCCCGGCTTCCACGCTGTTCACCAGTTGCGAATGCGGCATGTCGAGCCCGATCTTCTTCATCGCATCTTTGAACAGTAGCCGGTCTTCAGCTTTCTTGATGGAATCGATCTTCGCGCCGATCAATTCCACGCCGTATTTATCCAACACTCCTGCTTCAGCCAAATCCACCGACAGATTCAGACCCGTCTGGCCACCCACAGTAGAAAGCAGCGCATCCGGCCGCTCCTTGCGGATCACTTCCTCGGCAAATTCCAAACTCAGCGGCTCCACGTAAGTGCGGTCCGCCAGATTCGGATCAGTCATGATCGTCGCCGGATTCGAATTGATCAGCACCACTTCAAATCCGTCGGCTCGCAGCGCTTTGCACGCCTGCGCGCCGGAATAATCGAACTCGCAAGCCTGCCCGATGATAATCGGACCCGAGCCCACAATCAGAACGCGATGGATGTCGTTGCGGCGCGGCACCTACGCTTTCCTCCCCTTGAACTCGTCCATCATTTTCATGAAGTCGTCGAAAAGGTAGTACGAATCGTGCGGGCCCGGCGCGGCCTCGGGATGATACTGGACGCAAAACGCCGGATGCTCGCGATGCCGGAAGCCTTCGAGCGTCTGGTCGTTCAAATTAATGTGCGTCAATTCCACTTCGCTGTCCTTCAGCGAGTCCGGATCTACCGCGAAGCCGTGATTGTGCGAAGTGATCTCCACTTTGTTCGTGACTTTGTTCAGTACCGGATGATTTCCGCCGCGATGTCCGAACTTCAGCTTGTAGGTCTTCCCGCCGAACGCCAGGCCCATTATCTGGTGGCCAAGACAGATCCCGAACACGGGCACGCGCCCGACAATCCCACGCACTTGTGCCGCCTGAAACTCAAGCGGCTCCGGATCTCCCGGCCCATTCGACAGGAACACGCCGTCGGGTTTCAAGGCGAGCACATCTTCCGCGGTGGTTTTAGCCGGAACCACCGTCACACGTGTGCCCGATTGCACCAGTTTCCGCAGAATGTTTCGCTTGATCCCATAGTCGTACGCGACCACGTGATGCCGCTGCTTCGTCGTTGCTGGAACCCGTTCCGATGGAGAGCACGCATCCACGCCGTGCTCCCATGTGTATTGCTCTTTAGTGGAAACGAGCGTAGCCAAGTCGAGCCCGGCCATAGAAGGAATCGCGCGAGCTTTTTCCACCAGCTCGTTACGATGGCCGCCATCCGGAGCAACGATCCCCCGCATGACACCGCGGCTTCGCAAATGGCGCACCAGCGCCCGCGTATCGATGCCGCTCACCACCGGCACATTGTAATGAGCGAGAAATTCCTCAGCCTGTTCCATCGACCGCCAGTTGCTCGCCAGCGTCGAAATCTCGCGAACAATCAACCCTTCAATGAACGGTTTTCGCGACTCGCTGTCGCTGACGTTCGCCCCATAGTTGCCGATCTGCGGATAGGTCAGTGTCACAATCTGACCGCTATATGACGGATCGGTGAAAATTTCCTGATAGCCGGTAATGGAGGTGTTAAAAACGACCTCCCCGTGACTTTCCGAGCGCGCACCAAAGCTGCGGCCCTCGAAGACAGTCCCGTCTTCCAGGGCGAGCAATGCTGTGTTCAATTCTGACTCCTTGGGGGGTAGTGTAACTACTATTGAAACACGCCCGCTGCCGTACGCTCAACTTGCGCGACAATCGACCTAAAGGAGACAGATGAAAATCGCAATCATAGGGGCCGGAGGCGTCGGCGGCTACTTCGGAGGGCGGCTCGCACACGCCGGCACGGACGTCACCTTCGTCGCCCGCGGACAACAGCTAGCCGCTCTCCAACAACGCGGTCTCGAGATTCAAAGCGCCCTCGGCAACATACACGTCGACCCAGTCCAGGTCACATCCGATCCGGCGTCCATAGGTCCAACCGACGTCGTTATTTTCGCCGTCAAACTCTGGGACCTCGCAGATGCCGCGCGTGCCGCCGCGCCGTTGATAGGCCCGCAAACCGCGTTGATCGCCGTGCAGAACGGCGTCGAGAAAGACGACTTGCTCCGATCCGCATACCCCAATGGCAGCGTGCTAGGAGGCGTCTGTTACATCGCCGCGCACATCGCAAGTCCCGGCGTCATCGCCCACATCGGCCGCATGCAAAGACTAATCTTCGGCGGCAATTCCATTCACGTCCAGCCCCTACTTGAAGCCTGCATGGCCGCGCGAATCGATGCCGAAATCAGCCGCGATATCGAAAAAGCAATGTGGGAAAAATTCGTCTTCCTAGTCGGCCTAAGCGCCACTACAACAGCGACGCGGCTACCCATCGGAGTAGTGCGCAGTCACCCCAGGACAAGGCAACTCCTCCTCGAGATCATGCAGGAAGTAGTAGCCGTCGGCCGCGCCAAAGGCATCGGCCTTCCCGAGACATTCGCCAACGATCGCCTAAACTTCTACGACACCCTACCCGCCGAAATGACCGCCTCCATGTACAAAGATCTCGAGCGCGGAGGCCGCCTGGAACTCGACTGGCTCAGTGGAGCCGTGGTCCGTCTCGGCGAAGCACTATCGATCCCAACCCCCGCTAACCGAGTCATAGCCGCCGTGCTCGAACCCTACGCGGTGCCTGAAAAGCTTTCAATTTAGAATCTCCTCGACGTTCCGGCCACCGTGCAACACGCGAATGATTTGAACAGGCTTTGTCTCGGGATAGTAGACGATCAGATAGGAGTAGATGGGCCAGAATTCAGAGGCCGACTCGTAAGGTCCTGGCGAAAATGGCCGACGCCGGGTTCGTTGCCGAGAAGTTCCAATGCGCGCCGGATATCCTTTAAAACTCTGCGCGTCGTCTTCGGGCTGCTTGCTCACCGAGGAAGCGCTTGATTTGATCCAAATCTCGTTCTGCCGCTCTGGTCAGAACAAACCGCTTCATTTGGGCGCGGAACGCTCCATAACTTCCAGTTCGGCGTCAATGCGGTCAAAGACCTCATCTCCATCCACGAACTCGCCGCGCTTGGCCGAATGCCAACCTTCCTCAATTTGTGTTCGAATCTCCTCACGGCGAATCGCAAAAGCCTCGTCCCGCTGTTTGAGAAGCCGGAGGGCTTCCTGGACCACTTCGCTTGCAGAATTGTAGCCGCCGGACTTCACCTTGCTCTGAACGAGCTGTTCAAGTTCTGGAGGGAGATGGACGTCCATGGAGTTTCCTACGAAGATTCTTATCCTGACAGTACCGCTTGCCGTCCAAGATTGTCAATGTTGTTAGGCCGCCTCCAGATGACGAACCGTACGTGGCTCCTGAAAAAGTCTTGTAAGGAATTCCGGTCTCCCGGGACTACCTGGATAGAGCAACATGATCCAGATCCAAAATCTACGCAAGAGTTTCGGCCATCGCGCTGTAGTACAAGATCTGTCGTTCAACGCACCCGACGGGGCGATCACCGGCCTCCTAGGCGCAAACGGAGCAGGGAAATCCACCACACTACGAATGATCTGCGGCGTCCTGACACCTGATTCCGGTTCCATTCAGATCGGCCGCCTCGGAGCCCTGCTCGATCACGCTGGAATCTATTCACGGCTCACCGTTCGCGAAAATCTCACCTACTTCGGAGAGCTGCAAGGCATACCGCGAAAACAGCTCGACGACCGCGTGGACGAAGTGATTTCCACGCTGGGGCTCGACAGCATAGCCGGCACACGAACCGTCGGTTTCTCGCAAGGAGAACGCATGAAGACAGCCCTCGGCCGAGCCATCCTGCACTCACCGCAAAACCTGCTCCTCGACGAGCCGACCAACGGTCTCGACGTCCCCACCATCCGGTCGCTTCGGGAACTGCTAAGGCGTCTGCGCGATCTGGGCCAGTGCATTTTATTCTCGAGTCACGTCCTCGACGAGGTGCGCGCGCTCTGTGACAAAGTAGTCGTCATATCCAACGGACGCCTCGTCGCGGAAGGCTCACCCGCGGATCTTTGCTCTCAAACCGGTACATCGTCGCTCGAGGAGGCATTCGTCGCACTCACATGCTGAACCAATCGATCGTCGTAGCGCGCAAAGAGATTACAGACAGTCTGCGCGATATCCGAGCAGTGATTTCTTCGTTCTTCTACGCCATAATGGGCCCGCTCGTCGTCGGCCTCGTATCAATTTCCACTCACGGCAGTGCATCGGAGGCAAACGTATTAGTTGGCATGATGGCGGTCTTCACGCTGGTGGCTGCATTTGTGGGAGGCATGAATATCGCAATGGACACGGTCGCCGGAGAAAGAGAGCGCCGGTCTCTGTTGCCGCTGCTGCTGAACCCAATCCGCCGCGTTGATCTTATGATCGGGAAATGGCTCGCAGTATCCCTCTTCGCCGCGGCTGGCCTGGCGATCAATCTCCTGGGCTTCGCGGTCGTCCTCCGGGGTTCCGGCATGCACCTAGCCGGCAACTGGCCCCATCTCCTGCGAGTACTCGCACTCGGAATGCTCCCACTGCCGCTCCTCGCCGCCTCATTGCAACTCCTGATTTCAACCGTCTGCCGTGCCGTAAAAGAGGCGCAGACATATCTGTCGCTCATCGTCTTCCTCCCCATGAGCCTCGGAATGTTCCTTGTCTTTTTTCCCGCCTCTGCTCGCGAGTGGTGCCGTGTGCTGCCGCTCGCAGGTCAGCAGTTGCAGCTTGAATCGGCAATAAAAGGAAGCGAGATCCCGCTGCTTCAAACTCTTGTGCTCGGATGTCTCACAGTCGCCCTCGCCTTTGTTATCCTGCGAGTCGCCGGAAACCGGTTGCAACGCGATGAAATCATCTACGGGAATTGACGCCATTCCGTACGCAATTGTG
>Ga0105240_10010505_pt1 | contig 13012 bp, 8 predicted proteins | sample KBSC54metaG_FD_80426 | JGI IMG/M metagenome (GOLD analysis project Ga0105240, IMG submission 80426) | Corn rhizosphere microbial communities from Kellogg Biological Station, Michigan, USA - KBS C5-4 metaG | ecosystem: Host-associated > Plants > Roots > Rhizosphere > Soil | place: Michigan, USA... | reverse complement strand
TAAGCACGCCCTTACGCCTCGGTGTTCCTCTCCTTTCGTCCTCGGCATTCCGCCCCTTTCGTTTCGAAGCACGATAGGCGCTTTCGCCTGTCGACGCCGCACCGCACGAGCCGGTCACCAGCACTCCCGCTGCTTCACCATCGGCATCCACGACTCGACATCCGAGTACGGCCGCACGCCCGCGACGCCGCCCAGACTCGCACGCTGAACGCCGCCACCGCATTAGCGAATTCCCCAGCCTCCGCCAGACTCGCGTCGCGCAGCAGCGCAGCCACAAACCTGCGACGAAGCACGCCCCCGCGCTGCGGTGTTCTTCGCCTTTGGGCCTCGGGATTCCGGACCATTCGTTTCGAAGCACGATAGGCGCTTTCGCCTGTCGACGCCGCACCGCACGAGCCGGTCACCGTCACTCCCGCTGCTTCGCCGTCCGCATCCATGACTCGACCTCCGAGTACGGCCGCACGCCCGCGACGCCGCCCAGACTCTGAACGCTGAACGCCGCCACCGCATTAGCGAATTCCCCAGCCTCCGCCAGACTCGCGTCGCGCAGCAGCGCAGCCAGGAATCCCGCGACGAAGCAATCCCCCGCACCTGTCGTGTCCTTCGCTTCCACATCGAAGGCCGGACACAGGAACTCGCGATCGCCCGTATAAATCGCACAACCGCGCGCGCCCAATTTCATGACCGCGATCCCGACCCCGCAACTCAGCAGCAATGCCGCCGCCTTCGCGGGGTCCGAAGTCTCCGCCGTCATGCGTGCTTCGTCTTCGTTGAAGAACGCGATATCCAGGTGGGGAAAACACGGCGCCAGGTCCTTGATCCAGCGACCCTGCGGATCCCAGTTCGTATCCAACGATGTGAGTAGCCCGGCCGCACGCGCCCGGCACAGCGTTTCGGCGGCATGCGCGCGCAGATTCGGCAGAATGAACAGGCTGGCCAGATGGTAATACGCCATCCCCGCCGTCATCTCAGGCGTAAATTGCACCGGCGCCGTGAAGGCCGTCGCACTGGCCCCCACGCGATGCAGAAACTTGCGATCTCCCGCCGCATTGACCATCACGATACTCGCCGCGGTAGGTTCGCCCGCCACCGCCACCGCGCTCGTATCCACACCCGCGCCGCGCAGCGATTCGAGCAGGAACTTGCCCTGTTCGTCGGGCCCCACCGCGCCCAGCAGTCGAACCGGCGTGCCGATCGTCGCCAGCGCCAGCGACGTGTTGGCGCCATTGCCGCCGACATGCGACTCGATCGTCTCCACAAACGTCGTGGTGCCCCACTGCGGATTGTCGACCGGCCGCACCAGCGTATCGAACACGATGCTGCCGGAGCAGAGCACGCCTTTCGTCATTTCACGCGCCCTCCCATTTCACTTGCTCCACCGGACCCACCACCCAGCCCCACATCGCCGCCCCCGTGATCGTCACCACAGCGGCCAGAACAAACGCCGGCACGAAGGAATGCGTCCGGTCCACCGCCACGCCCGTGATCCACGACGCCGCGATCCCCGAGAGATTGCCGAAGCCGTTCTGCAAGCTGGTCCACCGTCCTGCCGCCAAGGGTCCCGCCAGCGTTTGCGTGATCGCCCAGTGGTTCGAGGTATACGTGCCGAATCCCAGGCACGCCAGGAACAGCAGCGCCATGGATACATTGCCGTTGTCCACGACTGCGACCGGAAGAATGATGGTCGAAAACGTGAGCCCGAAGACCACCATGCTCTTGCGCACGCGCGTCACCGGCTCGCCGCGCGTGATCCGCCGGTCGGAGATCCAGCCCGCTGCCAGCGTGGCTCCCGCGATCGCGAAGTAAGCGATGGATGTGATCGTCACCATTTCACCCATGCCGAACCCGCGCGCCTTCACAAGATAATCGGGCAACCACGTCAACAGGAAGAACCAGAAGTAATTGCCGCAGAAATGACCGAAAAATGCGCCCCATGCCGACCGGGTCGCCAGGATCTCCAAGGTTCCCGGTCCGGTCATCAGTGCCGCGGATGCAACCGGAGGCGACTTCGGCATCCACCGGATCCACGGCACGAGCCACAGTAAACTGGCAGCCCCCAGGATCACGAAGAATACCCGCCAGCCCGTACGCAGCAGCAGCGCTCCACCGGCCAGCGTGCCCAATGCCGGACCCAGCTTCGACGCCGCGTCCAGCAGCGCGTTGGCTCGTCCGCGACTATGCGATGGGATGTGCGTCGCGAACAACCGGCTGTAGCAGGGATACGCCAGCGACTCGCCCGCGCCCACCAGCAGCCGCATAGCGAAAAGCGCCGTGAACCCCGCCAGGACGCCCGTCAGCACCGTTGCCGCCGACCAGATTGCGAGTCCTACAGCGAGCACCGGGCCGACCGGAAAACGGTCAGCGAACCAGCCTGAAATTCCGAACAGTTGCAGCAGCGCATACGTCCAGAAGAACGCCGCGAGCAGTCTGCCCATGCCGGTCGCGGTCAGCGAGAATTCGCGCTCGATCAGCGGAGCCGCCAGCGACAGGTTGCTGCGATCCACGTAATTCAGAAAGATCGAAGCCACCAGCAGGCTGAGCAGGATCCACTGCGCGCGCGTCAACGGCCACCTCGTTCCTGCCAGGGCGCGGCCGATTGCAGGCACTCCACGATTTGCTGCACGTTGCGCGCACCCTGTCCCGCCAGCCACTCGCAGAAGGCGCGCGTGCCTTGCCGCGCAAATATGCCGATCCCGTCCTGCCACGCGGCGCGGCCGCACAGAACGCCCGAGAATCGCGCGCCCGCGTCGCCGGCCAACCGCAGCGAAGCCAGAAAATCGTCGATCGTTACTCCGGCGCTCAGGTAGATATACGGCAGGCGGGCGGCGGCATCGGCTCGCTGGTACCAGTCCCACGCCTCGTCTATCGTGAATACCGTTCGAGCCGAAGAAGCCAGCACGGGGAATTCGACCTTGAGCACATCCACCTTATATATGGGTTTGGAAAACTCCTCGAGCGTGCGGACCACCAGGTCGGGCTTCTTGCGGAGGAATACGGGGCTCGTGATATCTAAGATTTGCGGATCGTAGACGACGGGCTCCAACAGAAACGGAAGATCCTGACTCTCGCATTCGTTCCCGATCCGCTCGATGAGCGCGAGCTTCTCGTGGTTGGGAGCGGCTTCGTCGTCCGGCGCCCAGGAGAGCAGGATCTTGACCGCATCCGCGCCCAGTTCCTTCAGCCGCGCCACGGAGACTCCGGGTAGCAGCGCCAGCATCCGATGGGGCCTCGGATTGTCGTAGCCGTCGGCCTCGTACGTCAACAGCAGCCCGCAGTCCGGCGCTCGATGTGCCGCCGCATCCAGCCCGTATTCCGGATCCAGCAGCACCGCGCTCGCAAGCGGCGATAGTGCGTCCGTTACCGCGCCCTTGAACTCGGCGAGTTGTCGATCCGTGATCGCCGTCTCCGCCACGTCGCCGGCCTTCGCGATCATGCGGCGAAGGCTCCGCCGCTGATCCATCGCGATGGCCGCGATGACTCCGGCCTGCGTCGAGATCGCATCCAGCCGTCGGCGCTTGGCATCGGAAATCATGCGCGCGCCGCCTGCACGTCCACCACGGCTTCGGCGATCTGTCCGAGGTACTTCCCGTCCGCCATCACGTCCACCGCAATGGCTACTCGCGATTCCGGACCCTTCCACGCCACCGGCACCGACACTTCGAACGCGGCACTCGCGGTCTCCCCGGGAGCGGCCTTCACGCGGACCCGCGCCGGACTGCTTCGCCACCCCTTCGGCAGCACTGGCATCGCCTCGATCTCCACCTGCCGTCTCCGCAAATTGCGCACGCGCACTTCGAACCTGCTCTTACGGCCCGGCGCCGCGACCGCCTGGTAAGGGTAGATGTGTACCCACGAAGGATCCAGCCCGATATCGGTGTCCGGGTCCGCAATCAGATCGTGGAAGAAGCCGTCCTGCCGTTTCATTTTCTCCGCGAACGCTTCCGCCATCTGCCGGTTGACCTCGAACGGCTGGCTATGTCCCGGCGCAATCAGATGCGGCTCGAACTCCAGAACATTGCGAATCGAAATCGCATGGTCGCCGCTCTTCACTTCATTTCGATAAATCAGATTGTGCCGCATTTCTTTCGGATCTCCCGCCAGAAACGCGTCCCCGGTAAACGCGATCCGCTTGCTATCGATGGTGGCGAACAGCGCCATCTGATATTTGGTGTGTCCCGGCGAGTACATCGCGGTGAACTCGAACTCCTCCCAGCGGAACGTCTCGCGATTCCGCAGCGGACGGTCCACCTTAATCTGCTCGCCGAGTATGCATCCCAAATTGTGACCGCGCGGATTCTCCAGGATGTCCACCATGTTCTCGTAGCACCAGATCTTCGTGCCGTACCTGCGGGCCAGGTGCGGAAACCCGTTCAGATGGTCGTCATGCATGTGGGTCGGCATGGCGACGTCAATGCTCTTCATCCCGTGCCGCGCGCGCAACCCGTCGAGCGAGTGCTCTACAAAGCGCATCCGTGGCATCGCGGAACACCTGGAAGAAATTCCAGCTGGCCGACCCGTAATCGATCAGCAGCGCCTTCCCGCTGTCGCTGATCAGCGCGTAAAACGTCGACGTCGCGAATGGATGCGCCACCAAATGCGGCGTTACGCTGACCGGCTGCGCCTCGCTCGTCGGCGGACTCACGTGCCAGAAATGCCACCAGTCGTGCAGCTTCGCCTGCAACTGTTGCATCCCCTCCACGGGCTGCTGCACCTCACTGCCGTGCGACGGGCACAGCAGATCGGGAGCCTGCCGGACCAACTCGTTGAGTGAGCAGATCGACATGTCCACGCCCTCGTGCTCGGCGTAGTAATACTGCAGGTCGTACAACGTTTGCACCTTACCTGGCGAGTGCATCAGGTCGCCCGTGAACGCCACCTTCTTGCCGTCGACTTGCGTCACCAGCGCGATCGATCCCGGCGTGTGGCCCGGCGCGGGCTGCACAAACAGTTCCATGTCGCGCCACTTGAACATGTCGTAATCGCGCAGCCCCGCCGCGACCGGCACATTCTGCGTCAGCGAAAAGAAGTCGTTCTTGACGTCGTACAGCTCAAAGATCCTGCGATTGCGCCAGAAGTTCTCGACACTCTCGAACAGATGCCGCTCGTGTGTAGGCACCGCGATGGGAATCTTGCGATCGACGGCCAGGTGGTCGCCCTGCGCCTGATCGCGGTGGAAGTGCGTGTGCAGAATCCAGTCCAGCCCCGCAATCCCGAGATCGCCGAGATGCCGTAGGATTGCACCCGACCCGAAGTCGATCGCCAACCCGCGCGTGCCGTTGCGGATCACGTACACATTGCAGGTATCTTCCAGGACGAAGAGATTGTCGGAAATCCGCCGCGGTTTGGCCTCGACCTGGAAGCCCGGAGCCTCAGGCTGCGCGCCAGCGCCGGCCTGACTGGAAACCGCGGCCGCCTGCAGGAAACCGCGGCGCGAAACCCGATCGTGATGGTGCGAGCCCGACATCCTATCTCCGAAACCGCCCGCCATCGCACTTCAGGAACGCAATCGAACACGAGGTTGCAAAGTGTCGAATCTGTTCTTTATCGTCGTCCAACTGCATCGCCAGTCCGCCACGCGCACCACCGTTGTGCTGGCCCACCCTCCACGAATCCCGCTTTATGATATCCCACGGGTCCGTTTTGGGTGAGCCGCACGTGGCCGATTTCCCCCGCCATCGCATGTTCCGCGATACAGTCGGCTGTCGGTGGGCCAAGCTCCGTCTAGAAGTTGAACTTGAAGCCCAACTGTACCTGCCGCGGGAAGTTTGACTGGCCCAACGACACCAAACCTAAATTAGTGCTCGTTGGGTCCGTGTTCGGGCCGCCGCGGATTACGGTGTTCAGCGCGTTGAATGCTTCCAGACGGAAGTCCGCGCTCATGCCCTCGCGCACGATGAATCTCTTCACCAGCGACATGTCGAAGATCGGCTCCCAGGGATTGCGCAGATTCGGCGAACGCAGCGGATTGGTGCGCAGCGCGATGCTGGTGTTCGCGATCTGCGACCAGACCGGATTGCTGCAACCGGTGACGAACCCGTTATGCGCGGCGTTCGGCTGGCGTGTGGTGCCGTTGGTCAGCAGTTCGCAAGTGTTGAACCATGTGCCGAAGCTCTGGTCGCTCAACCGCGGATCGCCGATCAGGTTGTAGTTGCCTGGCAGATTCATCGGTGATCCCGACTGAATCACGCCCGACCAGTTGTATTCCCAACCGCCGATCAGTTGATTCATCGCGTGTCCCACGTTCGATCCGAACTTGCGGCCGCGACCGAACGGGAACTGATATACGCCGCTCAGCGAAAGCCTGCTCGGACGGTCCGTGTTCGCCAGCGTCTTCGCCGGACGCGGGTCCTGCGGATTGAGGAACGCCAGCGCTTCGATCTGCTTGGAGAAGGTGTATGCCAGTTCCACTACCAGCCCCGCGCTGAGGCGCTTCTCAATGTTCAACTGCAGCGAGTCGTACCACAACCGGCCGACCGATTCCGAGCCTTCAAAAACACCCGTGAACTGCGGGTACGGCAACAGCAACTGACTGCGCGGCACCGTGGCTCCGTTGAGGGATGTGCCGGGCAGCAATCCGGCGAAGGGATTCGGCACAGCCTGCGAGAAATACGTCGCGTCCTGCTGCGCCCGCTGCAACTGCGCCAGCGAAGGCGCGTTGAGGTTGCGCGCGCCGCCGGCCTGATTGTCATTGGTGTTGATGGCATGGCTGCGGCTGCCCACGTATTCCAAGTCCATCACCATCTTGCCCGGCAGTTGGCGCTGCACGCCCACTGAATAAGTCCAGACGTATGGAATCTGGCGATTCGGATTGTTGAACGTGATGCTTTGGCCCAGGAAGGTATTCAATCCCGCCGACGCACCGGTCGGAGCGATCAGCCCGTTCGGGTACGGATTGCTCAGCGTGTTGATCGGGATGAAGGCGTTGATACCGCCGCCCGTCGTCGCCACAAACGGAGTGTTCGACGCGAACCCGGCCGACCCGCCGTAGGCCACTTCGGGGAAGAAGAACCGGCCCACGCCGCCCCGCAATACCGTCTTGTCGTTCAGCTTGTATGCGAAGCCGAAGCGCGGCTGAATGTCCGTGTACTTCGTATTGAACGCGCCGCGATCCTGTCCGCCCTGGCCGGCGAAAAGCAGGCCGCCCGTGAGATTGGCGCATGCCGGGCAATCCGCCGGATTCGCGTTCTTCACCGCACCGGCCAGCGGACTCGGCGAGTAGTAGCCAAATCCGCGATTCATCTGGTTGTACCGCTCCCTCGGCGAGCCCTCCACGTCCCAGCGCAGTCCCAGGTTGAGGCTCAGGCGGTTGTTGACGCGGAAGTCGTCCTGGAAGTAGAGCGCGTAGTAATCCCAATGAAACGCCAGTTGGGGTGTGTTCTGAATGAGGTTTTGGGTGGCGCCGGAGTTCATGTTATTCGGCACGCCCAACAATAGCGCCGCCATTCCGATGCCGGTGCCGTTCGAGAATTCCGGAAGCTGTTGCGTGAAAGTGGAGTCGAAGGCGAAATCGCCCGAGCCCCAGAGGAACGAGCCGCCGCGCGCGTTCGGCCGGAAATCCTGGATCTCCACGCCCGCCTTCATCGAGTGCCTGCCGCGCACCATCGAAACGCTCGGCTGCAAACTGACATCGTTCGTCGTGTTCTGGCTGGGATTGCGCGCGCCCCACGACGGATAGCCGCTTACTTCGATGCGCGGCGGTTGATGCACCACCTGCTCGCTGATGAACTGCTGCGAGAAGCCCAGCGTGGTCAGATCGTATCCCGTCACCGACGTGCGATAAGCCGCCTGGATGAACCGCGTGTAGCCCAGCCGGATGTCCACGATGGTCGACGGATTCAGGATCGTCACGGAGTCCACCACCGCGTTGTCGTTCAAGCGGATCAGCGGATCCTGCGCGTCGCGGCCGGGGAGAGTAAAGCCGTTGGCCGTGTTGTCGAACTGATCGCGCCGATTGTGCGCGTAGCGGAAGAACAGCCGTTCCTTATCGCTCACCGTGTGGTCCACACGCGCGATGTAGTTCTTGAAATGGTCCTGGCTCAGGTTCGGGCTCACCAGGTAGTTGTTGCTCACCGCGCCCGCTGGCCCGTAGTTCGGCGCCGGGAAGGATTTCATGATGGCGAGGCCAACGGGATTCCAAAGATTCTGCGGAATGACATTGCCGGGGAACTGCGTGCGGATGTACTGCGGATTGCTCGCGCTGTTCGCCTGGTTCGGGTTGAAATTCGGATTGACCTGCGTCTGAAACGGATTGTAGATGTTGATGCCCGTGCCCGAGAAATCGCCCTGGCGTTCGGCCAGGGAAGGCACGCTCGTCAGCGTCACCTGCGGGGCCAGTTCGCGGTAATTCTCAAAGCCGAACATCCAGAACGTCTTGTCCTTGCCGTTGTAGATCTTCGGCAGAATCACCGGACCGTTTACCACTCCGCCGTATTGATCCAACACGTGGCCGCCCAGATTCTTACCCGTTGCCGGATCGGTCGTGTACCGCGGAATGCCCGCCGCATTGGCGCTCACATTGTTGGCGTCCAGTTGATAGCGCCGCATGAACTCGTAGACCGTGCCATGGAATTTGTTGGTGCCGCCGCGCGTCGCGATGTTGATCACGCCGCCCGCCGTGCGCCCGTACTGCGCGTCGTAGAAATTCGTCATCACGCGGAATTCCTGCACCGCGTCGTTGGTCGGAATGTAGGCGACGTTGTTGACCGCCCGGGTGCGATCCGTCGTCGTATCGGTGATCGCGTTGTCCGGTTGTCCGTCCAGCAGGAAGTTGTTCGTCTGCTGAAGACCGCCGTTAATGGAGAAATTGATGTTGTCGCCGTTGTCGAACGGACGCTGGAACTGCGGGTTCCCGTTGAACACCACACCCGGAACCAAGTTGATGAAGTTGATGGGGTTGCGCCCGATCACCGGGAGTTGCGTGATGCGCGTATTGTCGATCATGCCGCCGCGATCCGCCGTCGTTTCGTCGATCAGTGGCGCAGCCTCGGTGACGGTCACGCTTTCGCTGACGGCGCCAACCTCCAACTGGAAGCTCGAAGTCACTTGCTCGTTGACGCGCACCTGAACGTTGTCGCGCGTGGCCTGCTTGAACCCCTGCGCCTCAACCGTGATCTTGTACATGCCGGGCATCAGGAACGGCGCGGTGTAATCGCCCGCATCGCTCGTTCTGACCACCGACTGCTCATTTGTCCCGTTATTTTTGACGGTCACCTTGGCGCCGGGAATCCCCGTCCCGGACGGATCGGTCACGCGTCCGTTAATAGTGCCTCTGAATTCCTGCGCGAGTGCAGACCCGGCCGCCAGCGCGCAAATCAAGAACCCCAACGCAACACGACGTAGTGCCATTCGCAAGACTCACTTTCTGGAATGGAATATAGCATTGAAGTATACAGCGGTCAACGGGAAAATCTAAAACCTATATACATTCACAGCTGTATCTAAATATACAGGTATAGTTTTGCTTCTGTTTACAGAACCAGCACTCGTGCCGTTTCGGTAAACACTGGACAACCTGTAAAAAACCTGTATAATTTCCTTGTGCCGAACGAGCTCAAATTCGCGCGCAACGGCGGCCGGCGACTGCGCTACCAGGACATTCGCGAGCAGATTCGCCGCGACATCGAGGAGCGGCGCTTTGCGCCCGGTGAGCGTCTTCCCTCCGACGGCGAACTGGCCGTGCGCTTCTCCGTTTCGCGCCTCACCGTCATTCGCGCCCTCCGCGAATTGGAAGCGCAGGATCTGGTGAAGCGCAAAGCCGGATCCGGCACCTACGTGCGCGTCGTCGCCGAAACGCCCGCCGTGTCCACCCACGTTTTCGGACTCCTCATGCCCGACCTCGGCGATGGCGAAATCTTCGAGCCGGTAGCGCGCGGCATCGTGCGCGCCGGAGAGTCCCTCCACCATCGCCTGCTCTGGGGCAACGTCCCCGCCACCTCGCAGGATAAGGAACAGCAGGCCGAGGAACTCTGCCGCTACCTGATCGCGCGGAAGGTCTCCGGCGTCTTTTTCGCGCCCGTCGAACACACAGTCCACCAGGAAGCCGTCAACCAGCGCATCGCCTCCGAACTGAGCGCCGCGGGAATTCCCATCGTCCTCGTCGACCGCTGCATCTGCCGCTATCCCGACCGCAGCCGCTACGATCTGATCGGCATCGACAATCGCCGCGCGGGACATCGCATGACGCAATACCTTGTCGCGGCCGGATGCCGTCGAATCGTCTTCGCCTCCCGTCCCGGAGCAGCGCCCACTGTCGACGCCCGCCACGCCGGATATCGCGAAGCCATGCACGACGCCGGACTTGAACTCCAGCCCGACCTCAGCCTCGAATTGGACAAAGACCAGTCCGGCGAACTACAGGAATTCGTCGCCAAGGTTGGACCCGACGGACTCGTCTGCGCCAACGACTTCACCGCCGCCAAACTGATGCACGCGCTCTTGCGTCTCGGCATTCGCATTCCCGAAGACATGAAGATGGTCGGCATCAACGACGTGAAGTACGCCAGCTTTCTCCCGGTGCCGCTGACGACGCTGCGCCAGCCCTGCCAGGAACTCGGCGCGGCCGCCATGTCCATGATGCTCGACCGTCTCGAGCGGCCCGACACCCCCGCGCGCGACCTGCTGCTCGATTGCGATCTGATCGTGCGCCAATCGTGTGGTGCCGAATGAAGCGCCGCCACTTTTTGTCCGTCGCCGGTGTAGCGGCGTTGCCCGCCGCGGCGCAGCAACCGGTCCCCACGCCGCCCCCGCAGCATCCCGGCGTCTGGCGCTTCCGTCTCGGCACTCCGGAAAAGATCACCCCCGTTTCCACCCGCCACTACGCGCCTGCGAGCGAGTTTCCCCTGCCCGCAGTCAATCATTGCCCAGTCGGCGTCACCGGTAAGGCGACCTCTCGCGGATACCTCGTGCGCATCCCGCTCGCGCCTTACGAAATGGTGTACGGACTCGGCCTGCAATTGCAGTCCTTCATCCAGCGCGGCCTCAAAAAGAAACTGCGCGTCAATGCCGATCCCGTGATGGACTCCGGCGATTCGCACGCGCCCGTTCCTTTCTACGTGACTACCGGCGGCTACGGCATTCTTGTCGACACGGCTCGTTACGCCACGTTTTACTGCGGCAACAAGACTCGCAAGGGCGAATCCCAACCGACGCCGCCGGCGGCAGGAACTGCGATCGGCGCCGATGCGCTCCCCGCAGCCTACCAGCGCTTCGCCTTCGAACGGCCCAGCGAGGTCTACATAGAAATCCCCGAGGCTCGCGGCGTCGATGTGTACGTCTTCGCCGGACCCGATATGCGCACCGCCGTCCAGCGCTACAACCTCTTCTCCGGCGGCGGCGCCCTGCCCCCGCGCTGGGGACTCGGCATGTGGTATCGCGCCAAGAGCGACTACCGCCAGGACCAGGTGCTTGCGCTTGCCCGCGAGTTTCGCAGCCGCAAAATTCCGCTCGACGTGATCGGCCTCGAACCCGGCTGGCAGACCCACGCCTACTCCTGTACCTTCGTCTGGAGCGACAAGTTTCCCGACCCGGCCGCCATGACGCGCGAACTTGCCGGCATGGGTCTGAAACTGAATCTCTGGGAGCATGCATTCACGCACCCCGACTCCCCCATCCACCAGGCGCTGCTGCCTCATTCCGGCGATTTTGAAGTCTGGGGCGGCCTCGTCCCCGATTTCCTGGATCCCGAAGCCCGCCGCATCTTCGCCGACTTCCACGACAAGACCCACGTGTCGATGGGCGTCTCCGGCTACAAGCTCGACGAGTGCGACAACTCGGATTTCACGCGCAACTGGTCGTTCCCTGAGTTCAGCACGTTTCCCTCGGGAGCCGATGGCGAGCAGATGCACAGCCTCTTCGGCCTGCGCTACCAAGACACGATCCAGAGCATCTTCGATCGCCGGAAACAGCCCACGTACGGCTTGGTCCGCTCATCGCAGGCGCTCGCCGCGCCCTATCCTTACGTGCTCTACAGCGATCTCTACGATCACCGCCAGTTCATCCGCGCCCTCGTGAATTCCGGATTCTCCGGCCTGCTCTGGACCCCCGAGTTGCGCGATGCGCGGAACACGGAAGATCTCATCCGCCGCTTGCAGTCGGTCGCGCTCTCGCCCATGGCGCTGGTCAACGCCTGGTACATCCAGAATCCGCCCTGGAAGCAGGTCGATCGCGATCGCAACAACGCGGGCCAGTTCACCACCGATTGGGAAGCCATCGAAGCCAGTTGCCGCGGCATCATGGACCTGCGGATGCGCCTCGTTCCCTACCTGCACGCCGCCTTCGTCCGCTACCGTCGCGAAGGACTGCCTCCCTTCCGCGCGCTGGTCCTCGATTACCCGAAGGATGCGAAGACGTGGACCGTCGAAGATCAGTACATGATCGGCGATAGTCTCATGGCGGCCCCCGTCGTTGCCGGCCAGACGCGCCGCTCCATTTATCTGCCCGAAGGCGAGTGGGTGGATTTCTGGACGAATGCGCGCCATCCCGGCAAGCAGCAAATCACCCTCGACGTCCCGCTCGAGCAGATCCCGCTATTCGTCAAAGGCGACGCGCTGCTGCCCCTCGCCGACCCCGCGCCGAATACCGCCGACCCGGCCAACTTTCGCCTGACCGTTCACGTCTACGCGAACCAGTCCGCGTCAACGATCCTCTACACCGATTCGCTCGACCCCGTCACTCTCCGCTGGGATGGAGCACGCCAGTCCGGCACGCTCGAGGGCCCATCGACCTACACACTCGCGAACTGGCTCAAGCGCTAGCGAAAAGGGCTCGTGCTACAATGACTTTTGATCGGGCCGTGGCGCAGCCTGGCTAGCGCGCTTGCTTGGGGTGCAAGAGGTCGCGAGTTCGAATCTCGCCGGCCCGACCAAATTCCCTCCCATATTTAAGACTCCATTCCGGCGGATCGGTGTCTGTATAATAGCGAGACCTATGATTGAGCTGTTGGTGAATGGGCAACCCCGCAAATTCAACGGGGATGAGGACGTTCCGCTTTTGTGGTACCTGCGCGACGAACTGG